>ERZ779889.449-NODE-449-length-52389-cov-4.517235_pt1 | contig 52389 bp, 44 predicted proteins | sample MGYA00511030_ERZ779889 | MGnify/ENA primary metagenome ERZ779889 (study PRJEB29588, sample SAMEA2160616) | human gut metagenome | biome: human gut; feature: human-associated habitat; material: faeces | place: Denmark | collected 2008/2010 ... | reverse complement strand
ACCTTTGGTGTGGAATTAACATTTTAATTAATACAGAAAGAACATGAAAAAGATATTTAAAGCAACCTTTTTACTGGCAGCAGCGGCTGGACTTTTCAGCTGTTCGATGGATCTCCGTCAGCCCGGAGCCATCGACACTGAGAATGCGATGTCCTCTATTCAGGATGCACAGAATCTCAGAAGGGGACTGTACGCCAACTTCCGCGGAGCCGCAGCCGGAGGTTTTGTTACCTATTCAGAGATTCAGAGCGACCTCTTCCAGGCTACATCCGGATACGGCAACAATTACGGTTCGTTCTTCCGCTGGGACTTCACCTCAAGTGACGAACCCGGTGTCTGGAGCAGTTGCTACGGTGTCATCGCCAATGCGAACTTCTTCATCGAAAATGCAGAGAACATACTTAACGGCAATTCAGAGGAGTTCTCCGAGGAAGACCGCGCCAACCTTCAGCTCTATCTCGGCGAGGCATACTTCTTCCGCGCATACTTCCACTATGAACTAGCAGTAAGATTCTGCAAGCCCTACGGAGCGGCCACGACCAGTCCCGAGACTGACTTCGGTATCCCGTACGTGACAGTCTACCATCCTACCGCTGACAGGGACACCTACCCGTCAAGAGGTACGCTCGCCGCGACATACGAGCATATCAACGAGGATCTGGACGTAGCCGAGAGTTACATCACTACAACCGGCAGCGTAGGCAGCATGTGGCTTACGCAGGATGCAGTTGACGCCTTCAGATCAAGGGTGTACCTCAATATGGGTGATTACAGCAAAGTCATTGAGTACGCGGAGCCGCTTGTATCCAGCAATCGTTATCCTCTGGTCCAGACAAGCTCTGACTTCAGTGCCATGTGGGTCAATGACTCCGGCAGCGAGTGCATCATGATGCTGGATGCCTCCAACGAGAGCAACAACCAGCCCAGTTCCTATGATGCCATGTATATATCCTATAAGGCAAGTAACTCTGAGTACAGTCCCGGATATCTGCCTACACAGGGTGTAGTTGATATCCTGCTGGAGTTCGACGGTGACTTCAGGGCCACTCAGTTCCTCGCTCAGAGACTCGTAACAGAGCCTTATGGAACAGCTACTGTCTATATTATGAACAAATTCCCCGGCAACCCCGCACTTTTCTCAGAAGGTATGTCGGACGGTCAGTCCAACTACCTGCATAAGAACAAGCCGTTCCGTATAGCCGAGGTATATCTCAATCTTGCCGAGGCCTATGCGGCATCCAACCAGAACGGTCTTGCCAGCAACATTCTCAATACTCTGAGAGCTGCCAGAATAAGCGGATACTCGCCCGCATACAGCCAGTCAGCCGTGATGGATGAGATCAAGGACGAGCGTGCCCGTGAGCTCATCGGCGAGGGATTCCGTCTGTGGGATCTCAAGAGATGGGGAGACCCCGTAGTAAGGGCTGCTGCCCAGGACCCCGGAATCATGATCAATGACGCAGCCCTGACCGGCACCGTATCTGATGATATCAGGTTCTTGTGGCCTATCCCCAAGGCTGAGACGGACGCCAATCCCAACATCGCTGGTGAACAGAACTCCGGATACTAATAAATAATCATACAGAACATGAGAAATCTAAAAATATTACTGACAGTTGCGGCAGCGGGTGTACTGTTCACCTCCTGCTATGAGAGACAGTTTACTCCTACATTAGGCAGTACTCCTGTAGAATTCGTATCATCCACTATCGATACGACTCTCAACAGCTCCACCATACGCATTCCTGTCCACATGACCGAGCAGTCGGGCACCGGTGCCAAGGCCACCCTTGTATTCACAGGCGGAACTGTTACCATGAAGAGCGACGGCTCCACCAGAGAAGTGGTCGAGTTCACCAATGACCAGACCGGTTATGAGAACGGAGGAGACATCCTCATCACTTCCTATGACCTCTATATCGGTCCCTACGATGAAGATGAGGACGGAGAAGATGGTCTTCCTACCAACAGTTTTGAGATACTGGTTCCGGACTATCTCACTTTTGAGAGCATGACACTGAACTTTGAGCTCAAGGCTGACAATCTGGGCAGCAACGCTACACTGACCTACACCGCTACAGCACCTACAGAGGTTGATTTCACCGGTATGTGGAACATTGGCGGTGGTCAGTATCAGATTACTCTTGACGAGACAGGAACAGGATATTATATTTACACCAAGCTTGCTAAAGATCCGTTTACCGGAAGTCGTTCCGGTAATAATCTTACGATTAATACTACCGGACCTCAACTTGACACAGGAGCAGAATATGGTGTTGTAACATTGGGTATGTTTGCTTATCATGAAGAAACAGCAGGAGACGGTAAATTCTATCTGTGGCCCAATGAGAACTGCGTATGGTCATTCGGGGAGGACGGAGCATCTGTAACTCTGACAAACGGAATGTTTATCGGTTTCCCGAATCCTGATAATCCTCAAAGTTACATCTACTTTGGAGATACATATGTCCAGGAGAACGGTACTACAGGATCCAGAATGTAGTGAATTTATAGAGAATTTCACTTTTAATTAAAATATGGGGCCGTCAGCAGTGCTGGCGACCCCATAACTTTATAAGTACTTAATTGCTAATTTCTTGTAGCAATATCGCCTTCGTTGACAAAGGTGTATGCGGACACGCTCTGGCCCTCTACTGTTCCGCCCCAGAAACCATTGGTGAATTCAACACCGCTCTCGTTGAACCTGAGCACAGGATCTCCCATATTGAGCTGGCCACCCGGAATAGTACCGATAGTTGTACCCGCTAACTGCGGCTCCTGATTCTGCTGGCTGGAAGGTATTGTGAGAGTAGTTCCGTCTGCATCCAGAGTTCCATACAGAGACCTGGTTGTCAGACCTAGGCCTTCAAGATTAATAAACCAGTACTTGGAAGGATCGTTCTCATCCTGCTCAATACTGAAGGTGTAAGGAGGGATGGTCTGCCCGGGCTGATATTCAAATGTAGGAGTCAAGTTGTATGATCCCACGATTATAATGCCCTCACCCTTAGAGGCTACAACTGTTGTTGCGGTATTGCCGGAAGCATTGCCGCTCACAATCTCAAAGCTCATGGTAAGAGTCTGCATGTTTCTGTAGTTCGGAACTCTTACCTCGAGGTTGTTGGTAGGAAGACCTTCTCCGTCCACTTCCTCGTCGTAAGCACCGATATTCACAGTATAGGAGGTGACGATAATGTCTCCCTTTCCGTTGTTGGCATTGTCGTAGCCTTCCTGATCATTGGTAATCGGAAGCACGTCATGCGATGTCCCGTCAAGCATGGTTACCGTTCCGCCCGTGAAGCTCACCACGGCCTGTGCTCCGGTAGATGACTGCTCGGTCATACGGATGGGGATATTGATGTACTCACCCGTGAACGTCATCTCCTGACTGGAATTGACAAACTCCACTGTGGTATTGCCGAACGTGGGCTAGAACTGCCTTTTGTAGCAGGAAGTCAACAGCACTCCGGCTGCAGCGGCCATTAACAATATCTTAATATGTCTCATATTCTTTTGCAGTTTATTATTAGTATTCTGGATTCTGTTGACCCGCGATATTGGGATTGGCGTCTATCTCGGCCTGAGGAATGGGGAAAATAAACCTGCCGTTTTCCGGAGATACCTCGAAGTCCGTATAGGTGTCAGGCTGATAGATCGCATTGCGTACCTGCGCGTCAGTCCTGGTGAAACCGCGTCCGAAGCGCTTGAGGTCCTGGATGCGGAAGCCCTCGCCCATCAGTTCGCGCACACGCTCATCCTGAATTTCGGAAAGGACCTCACCGGCCTGGAAATCCTGAACGTATCCAGGTATACGGCCCTGTCTGAGGCGGGTCAGGTAATTTGCTGCCTGCTGCATCTGGCTCGAACGTGCATAAGCCTCAGCCAGCACCAGGTACATCTCTGCTATGCGGAACGGTTTGGCCTTATGCTGATAGTTCTGGTCGCTTTCGGCCTGCCGCAGTGCCGGGTTACCCGGGAATTTGGTGAATGATGCAAGGTTGTACGGCGTACCTCCGATATTGAGTTCTCTTACAATCATGTGATTCGTGTTGCGCCAGTCTTCAGGATACTGCTGGAACAGGTCTACAACCCACTGCTCAGGCAGGTAGGTAGGGCTGTAAATACCTTCTGTCGCATTGTATCCGATGTATCCCATATCGTAGGAAGTACCAAGCTCGTTAGGGTATGATGCGTCGAACTGAAGAATACATTCGCTGCCGTCATCGTTTATCCACATCCTCTGGAAGGCCTCCTCGCTTGTCACCAAGGGGTATCTCATCAGAAAGTCCTCAGATACAAGGTCTATAACTGAAGAATAGTCTCCCATTTCAAGCGCAGTCCTGGCACGGAGCGCTGTTACAGCGTCAGCTGTGACCCACATGCTTCCGACAGAACCGGGCGTGGTGACATAAGCTGCGGCACTGTCAAGATCTGCCAAAATGTTTGAGAATGTTTCCTCCAGTGTGCCCCTGTTCGGGTACCTGGAGTTGTCAGAAGTAGGATTGTATACTGTCACATATGGAACTCCGTAGGACTGTTCGTTGCCGGGATAGTCGAGGCAGAAAGCCTCTGCAAGTTCCAGATGGAAGTATGCGCGTACTAAAAACGCCTCACCCTTCCATATCTGAAGATTCTCCCTGTCCTCCTCGCTCCACTCTGAGGTATTGACAGCATTGGCCGCCTCAATAAAGAAATTGGCGTTGGCTATGGCATAGTATGAGTTGCTCCATATTCCAGAGACATCGGAGTCAGCAGAAGTCCATATCCAGTTGTACATCGTACCGCCGTTGTTACCAAAGCTGACAGAAGCATGGAACAGGTCGCTTCTGATCTCGTCAAGATATGCGAAAGCACCGCCTACTCTGCCACGGAATGCAATGTAAAGCCCGTCCCTGAGCCTGTCTGCGTCATCAATACTCAGCAGTGCGTTGTCCGGGTCAATAGATCCCTCAGGACGCAGGTCCATATTGCAGCCTGTCAGACTCATCGCTGCGGCTGCTATTGTCGATATTATCAGTGTCTTTTTCATTGTCTTCTTTATTAGAATGTGAATTCAGCTCCAATGGAGAACTGTCTGGAGTTGGGGTATACACCCATCTGCAGGTTGGAGTCCACCTCAGGGTCATATCCGCTGTACTCGGTTATGGTGAACAGGTTTCTTGCGATAGCAAATACCCTGAAACCGGCGATGAAGCCTGTGCGTTTCATCCATTTCTCAGGGAATGAGTATGATACCTGAAGGTTTTTCAGACGGAAGAATGAGGCGTTCTCAAGCAGAGACGTGTCAAACTGTCTGTTGGAATCAATACCGGGGATATCGGTCATATCACCGGGCTCCATCCATATATTCATCATATCCGACAGTCCGTTCATGTTGTCGGTGATGAACAGCGGATTGGTGAGGAAGTAACGGTCATTGTTGATTGTCCACTTGCCGGCGACCCATGAGAAGTCAGCTCCTACATACAATCCCTTGTACTGGAAATTCAACTGAAGTCATCCTGACCAGGGAGCATATCTCTGCTTACCTGTCATCACGGCGTAGTCATCAGAGAAATTCTTGGTGAGATTGCCGTCCTTGTCGTACCACATCTGCATACCGTCACGAGGGTCGACTCCGGCGGATCTTACATAGTAGAACTCTCCGAGAGCATAGCCGGGCTGATAGGAAATACCGGTACCGGCATTGGTGAACTCGGTCATGCCTCCGACCAGACTGAGGATCTTGTTGTAGTTATAGTTAAAGTTGGTGGTGATGCCGAAATAGATATCATTGGTCTGTACGATGTCGAAGCTAATGTCTAAATCCACACCACGGTTAACCATGTCTCCGGCATTTCCCCAACCGCCAGAGTGACCGGTGGTCATGGAGAACGGAATCTGGAAAAGCAGGTCGCGGGTTGTCTTGTTGTAGAACTCAACGTTGACATTCATGAAGTTCCACAGACGGGCACTGACTCCGATGTTGAGGTTTTCTACAGTCTCCCATGTAAGACCGTCATTACCAGGGTTTCCAAGACCCCAGCCGACACCTCCGTTATAGCCGCCCGAATAAGTACCTATCGTTCCTATAGCCAGATAGGGGGAGATACCTGAGTTACCTGTCGTACCGTAGCTGGCTTTCAGACGCAGGTCCTGAATCCAGGATGCGCCCTGCATCCACTCCTCACGCTTGATGTCCCACATCGCTCCAACGGAGTAGAAGTTGGCATATTGATTGCCTAATCCGAAAAGGGATGAGCCGTCAAGACGCCATGAGGCATCAATATAATATTTCTCATCAAAATTGTATGAGAGTCGTGCGAAATAGGAGTTGTATGAAGTCTCGTCACCTTCCCAAGTAGGAATTTGCGCAGTTGTTCCCTGAGAGATCAGGTCGTTACGTCCGTCGGTAATACCAGTGACAGTTGCTGAGATGAACTCGTTCTTGTTGAATATGGACTCCTGTCCGACAAGTATTGAGAAGTGGTTTCTTTCGGCTATGTCAAAGTTGTACTCCGCTGTATTGGTGAAAGTAAACTGGTAGTAGCGCTGCCATCCCTCCGTTGCCTGACCTGCTCCATCAAAAGGACCTTCAGGAATAACTTTGTTCGTTATACGGTAATCAAAGGCCTCGATATTCTGCTGAGCCCTGAGTGTAAGTCCCTTTATCGGGGTCAGTTCAATGTAAGTAGAACCGTTAAGCCTGGTAGTGTTGCGGTTGGTAGGCTGTAGCTCCTGAAGGTAGTATGTATTATACAGAGGACCTCCTGACACTACAATCTCATCGAAGATATTGCGTCTCTCATTGTAATCCACATAATATGCTCCGGATTCGTCCTCTTTGATGGCGTAAGGTGAGAGCCAGGGCACCATCCAGTTGGATGCCGTAGTGGGGTTGTACCAACTGTTACCACGAGTAAAAAACAAGCTGCGCCGTGAAAACTTAATTACGGCGCAGCCTCTATTATAAAATGATTCTGTAAAATCTATAAAATACTGAAGACCACATTGAGGCCTGCCGTCACTATGGACACCATGCTCATGAGCTTGATGAGGATATTGAGAGAAGGACCGGAAGTGTCCTTGAAAGGATCGCCGACAGTGTCTCCTACCACCGTGGCCTTGTGCGCGTCTGAGCCCTTGCCGCCCAGGTTGCCCTCCTCAACGTACTTCTTGGCATTGTCCCAGGCACCGCCGGAGTTGGCCATGAAGATGGCAAGCACGAAACCGGAGCCGAGAGAGCCGACCAGCAGGCCGACCGTGCCGGCCACTCCGAAGAAGAGGCCTATGAGTATCGGCACTATAATGGCCAGCAGAGAAGGAAACAGCATCTCGTGCTGAGCGCCCTTGGTGGATATGGCTACGCAACGGGCATAATCAGGCGTCGCCTGACCGGTAAGTATGCCTTTTATCTCACGGAACTGACGGCGCACCTCCGCCACCATCTTCTGCGCCGCGCGTCCTACGGCATTCATGGTCAGACCGCAGAAAAGGAAAGACATCATCGCACCGATAAAGACTCCGGCCAGCACGGAAGGATTCATCAGATTAATCTTGAAATACTCCATGAAGTCGGGGATAGTCGCGGACGCTACCTCCACTGTCCGCCCGGCCACGTCAATCGTCGTCTCCCCTATCCTCTGCAGCCCTATCTTTATCTCCTCCAGATATGAGGCCAGAAGAGCCAATGCCGTAAGAGCCGCCGAGCCTATGGCAAATCCTTTGCCGGTAGCGGCAGTAGTATTGCCGAGAGCATCGAGGATGTCTGTACGCTCGCGTACCTGAGGTTCCAGATTACTCATCTGCGCATTGCCGCCGGCATTGTCCGCTATAGGGCCGTATGCGTCAGTCGCCAGGGTGATGCCCAGGGTGGACAGCATACCTACGGCCGCGATACCTATGCCGTAAAGTCCGAGACTCAGGTTCTGGGCAGTCAGCATATTGGCCACGTCAAAGCCTATGGCGCAGAGATAGGCCAGTATGATTGCCGCCACGATGGTAATCACCGGTATGGCCGTGGATATCATACCCAGTCCCACACCGGATATAATCACGGTCGCCGGACCTGTGGACGAGCTCTCCGCCAGCCTCTTGGTCGGCTTATACGAATGAGAGGTATAATATTCTGTCGACTGCCCTATTATGATACCGGCCACAAGGCCTACAATCACAGAGCAGGCTATCCATGCCCAGTTCGGTATACCCAATATATACAGTATGCCGAATGTCGCAGCGGCTATCAGCACGGAAGACACGTTGGTGCCCAGACTCAGCGAGCGAAGCAGCTGCTTCATCCCGGCTCCCTCCTTAGTCTTCACCAGGTAAATACCTATAATGGAGAGAATGATGCCGACAGCCGCTATCAGCATCGGCGCAAAGACAGCCTTGAGCTGCACGGAAGAGTCAGAATAGGAATAGAATGCGGAAGCTCCGAGAGCGGCAGTAGCCAGTATGGAGCCGCAGTAGGACTCGTACAGGTCCGCTCCCATACCGGCCACATCTCCTACATTGTCACCTACATTATCCGCGATAGTGGCCGGGTTTCGCGGGTCATCCTCGGGTATTCCGGCCTCTACCTTTCCCACCAGGTCGGCACCGACATCGGCGGCCTTGGTGTAGATACCTCCGCCTACGCGGGCAAACAGAGCCTGAGTCGATGCGCCCATTCCGAAAGTCAGCATCGTAGTGGTCACGACTATCAGCTTCTGAGGCCCCTCAGCTCCGATAAAATGGTCCAGAATAATATACCAGAGCGATATATCAAGAAGCCCTAGACCGACTACGGTAAGTCCCATAACCGCTCCTGAACGGAAAGCCAGTTTGAGGCCTGAGTTCAATGAACGGCGGGCGGCATTGGCAGTCCTGCCCGAAGCGTACGTAGCAGTCTTCATACCTATGAATCCGGCCAGGCCGGAGAAAAAGCCTCCCGTCAGAAATGCGAATGGAACCCAATGATTCTGAACATCAAAGCCATAGGCCAAAATAGCAAAAAATACGGCAAGGATGATGAACACAATAGTCACGACCTTGTACTGCTGCTTGAGATATGCCATCGCGCCCTTCCGCACATACGCGGCTATCTCTCTCATCGTAGGAGTACCCTCATCCTCCCTGAGCATCCTCTTGTAGAAATAGAATGCAAATCCCAATGCGATAAGGGAGGAAACCGGCACCAACCAGAATAGTAAATCTACAGACATAGTTGAAATTAGAATTAAGAAATCGGTTAATTTATATGTTTATTTGATGAAAATCGCTGTCATTCAGAGCAGGATCAATAGACTTCGCCGTCCTGCGCAGCACCTGCGTGTCCCCGGTAGAATAAAACTCCCTTAACCGTGAGCCGGAGCGGCTGTCCTGAATCATGTCCACTACTCTCTGCGTCTGCGCGGCCACTGCAGGAGCCGGATTGATGATACGGACTGACGGACCGGCCGCTGCCGCTATCTGCTTCTCCAGGAACGGGAAATGAGTGCAACCAAGGACTATCACGTCTGCTCCTTCCTCTTTCATACCGTCCACATACTCCCGGATAAGCCCATACGGCACATCTCCTCTCTCAACGGCCTCCACAAGGCCACGGCCCACCTTCTCCACAATCCTGACATCTGAGGCATATTTCATGACAGTATCTCTGTAGAGAGTGCCCCTGAAAGTATTGGCCGTTGCCAAAACTCCTACAACTCCGGACCTGGATGCCAGGGCAGCCGGCTTGACCGCAGGCTCCATTCCCACAAACGGGATGTCGAAACTCCGCCTCAGATACGATATGGCGGCGGCCGTAGCCGTATTGCAGGCCACAACCACCGCCTTTACTCCTCGGGAAAGCATAAATCTTACGATTCGGTCCGCCCGTTCGATTATGTAATCCGAAGATTTCTCTCCATAGGGACAATGAGCGGAATCCGCGACATAGACATAGTCTCTCTCAGGCATAAGGGCATTGAGTTCTTTCCATACCGACAGCCCCCCTATTCCCGAATCGTAGACCCCGATCATCACAGACTATTTCAGATACTCATCAAGCAGAGGTACTATATCCTCCTCTTCGACTTTCCTGCCTATAATATTTCCCTCAGCATCTACAAACACGTTCTGAGGTATGAAGGAGACATTGTAGAGCTGTCCGACCTCACTCTGCCAGAACTTCAGGTCAGATACCTGAGTCCATTTCAGACCGTCCTCCTCAATGCCTTCAAGCCAGGCGTCCTTGTCCCTGTCCAGAGAGACAGCGATAATGTCAAAACCCATCTTGTGATACTTGTCATATATCTCCACAAGAGTAGGATTGAAATTACGGCACGGACCGCACCAGCTTGCCCAGAAATCCAGCATGGTCACCTTGTTGCCCTTATAGAACTCTGAGAATGTCACAGGCTCTCCGTCCGGATTATCCAGGGTAAAATCAGGAGCCTTCTTCCCTATGGACAGACTCAATTCCTTCTGCAGGTACCCGTCCATTTCCGCGACATACTTATTACCCGCAAAATCAGGATTATCCTTATATGCACCAAGCAGGATATCGAGAGAGTCCGCATCAATATACATATACTCCTGTGACAGGATATACAATGCAAAATTAGATACCGGGGCCTCAGCCACAAGCGCATTCTTCAGAACCTCTACGGCCTCCTGATATTCCTGATATGCTTCCATAGCCTCATCTCTCTCCGCCTCTGTGGCATCCGGACTACTCAACACATCTACAGCACCCTTGATATCGTACTTGTATGCTATCTCATCCGCGCCTGAACTATACCTGTTTATCATGGCCTGCGTCTGACCGCCGGTCACTGCGGACTCGGAGAATGCAGTATCGCTGCCGTTGACATTGAACGTATCATTCTCAAGAAATATAGCAAGCATCCCGGGAATGCCTTCCACAGTGATAATATAAGGGCCAGGGGTAGTTACCGTACCATTGAACTCAAACTTTCCGTTCACCACGTCAGCGGTATCCCTGAAGGGATTCTCTCTGTCTCTGTTGAACAGATAGGCCTTACCGCTGACCAAAGCCTCGCTGTCTCCTGTAACAGTACCTTTTACAGTGTACTTGTTTCCGCTGTCGCAGGCAGCCAGAGACACAAGGGCCGCCGCCAAAAATAACAATTTTCTCATGCTTGTAAGTATTTATCGATTATTTATTGTTTTCATCCATAAACCATTCCTTGTACATCATATAGCCCTGCGCATTCCTGTGTGCAGAGTCCCTGACGGCCTCAGTCCCGTCCTTCACCTTCTTGGCAGGCACTCCGGCATAGACTCCCGGCTCAAGCTTTGAATTGCTGAGTACGACCGCTCCTGCGGCAATTATGGAACCGTCGGCAACCTCCACGCCGTCAAGCAGCACAGCCCCCATGCCCACCAGCACGTCATTGCCGACCTTCGCTCCGTGAATCACCGCATTGTGTCCCACCGACACATCGTCACCTATCTCCACCACGGACTTTCTATATAAGGTATGCAGCACAGCCCCGTCCTGGATATTGACCCTGCTCCCTAGCCTTATCGGGTTCACATCTCCCCGCAGCACGGCACCGTACCATATGCTGCAGTCATCCCCGATCTCCACATCTCCGATAATCGCCGCATTCTCAGCGATAAAGCAGTTCTTGCCAATCTTCGGCACAATTCCATTCAGAGGTCTTATAATAGCCATCTCATCAAAGATTAATAACAGAATACAAACATACGAAAAAAATCCATAGCATAAATATTGCCTTGTCCATAAAAAAGGCTGCGTCATCTTCATCAACTGCATACAGCACGTCACTCGCGTGCGCGACAAACACCGAAGAAAATGGAAGCAATAAAAAGAGACCGCATCCGACAATCGGATACGGTCCCCATAAATTTTACCTGAGGGTTGTCAGAGTGGGTGAAATGCAAGGCATCGAGGCTCAAAGCAAAGACAACGCAGCAGTTCGCCCGCTATGACAGGCCGAAACTAGATGATACCCTGCTCGAGCATGGCCTGAGCCACCTTCATGAAACCTGCGATGTTGGCGCCCTTCACGTAGTCAACATGACCGTCGGGCTGTGTACCGAACTTAACGCAAGCCTCGTGGATGCTCTGCATGATGTAGTGCAGCTTATCGTCAACTTCCTTGGCTGACCAGCTGATGTGAGTAGCGTTCTGGGTCATCTCGAGACCTGAAGTTGCTACACCGCCGGCATTGACAGCCTTACCGGGAGCGAAGAGGATACCGTTGCTCTGGAACTCGTGGATGGCCTCAGGGGTGCAACCCATATTGGACACCTCGCAGCAGCACCATGTACCGTTCTTGATCAGCTCTTTGGCATCATCACCGTTAAGCTCATTCTGGAATGCGCAAGGCAGAGCGATGTCGCACTTAACGCTCCATGCTTTCTTGCCGGCTGTAAATTTAGCGGCACCAGGGAACTTATCAGCCATATCCTGAACTTTGTTCCTGTTGGAAGCACGCATAACGAGCATGTAGTCGATCATCTCGTCGGTGATACCTCCGGGAATCTCGCATACTCCATCAGGACCGGAGATGGCGATAACCTTTGCGCCGAGCTCCTTGGCCTTTGTAGCGGCACCCCATGCTACGTTACCGAAGCCGGAGAGAGCGACTGTCTTGTCCTTGATGTCCTTGCCGGCGTGATGCAGAAGGTGCTGTGTGAAATAGAGAGCACCGAAACCGGTAGCCTCAGGACGGAGGATAGAACCACCCCATGTACCGCCCTTGCCGGTGAGCACGCCTGTGTTGTATTCGCGGGCCAGCTTCTTGTACATACCATAGAGATAGCCGATCTCACGTCCGCCGACACCTACGTCACCTGCAGGGATATCGGTATCAGGGCCGATGCATCTCCAGAGCTCATACATGAAGGCCTGGCAGAATCTCATAATCTCAGCGTCAGACTTGCCGACGGGGTCGAAATCAGAACCACCCTTAGCACCGCCCATAGGCAGAGTTGTCAGAGCGTTCTTGAATGTCTGCTCGAAACCGAGGAACTTCAGCATGGAAGGAGTAACTGCCTTATGGAAACGGAGACCTCCCTTGTAGGGGCCAATGGCAGAGTTGAACTGAACCCTGTAACCGAGGTTGGTCTGAACCTCTCCCTTGTCGTCAACCCAGGTAACCCTGAATGTGAAGATACGGTCAGGCTCGACGATTCTCTCTACGATCTTGGCCTTCTCGAACTCGGGATGCTGGTTGTAAACCTCTTCGATGGACTCAAGCACCTCGCGGACAGCCTGGAGGTACTCTTTCTCGTTACCATACTTGGCCTCAAGTTTGGCCATGATTTCTGAAACTTTCATATTTTTTGTGTTTTAGTTATGTAAATGAAACTGTTTTCTTTTTTATTTAACTTCCCATGTGGAGCCGCTGTGAAGCAGTTCGTCCATGTTGTGAATAGTTGATTTGGCCTTTACGTCCTCGAGCTGGTCCCTGACATTGTCGTCGTAAGTCTTGTCAGGTACGTCCCTGATTACTCCGAGGGCAACCGGGAACTCGGGCCATTTCATGTCGATGAGCATACTGTGCATACCCATATCCTGAGTGTGGGCGTCATGCACCAGAATGTCATCTTCAGTGAAACCGCCTTCTCCGATGGTCACTACCTTGAGTTTCTTGTTCTCAAGTATCAGACCCTTGTCACGGTTCTTGCCGAAAATCATCTTCTCACCATGTCTCAGAACTATCGTCCTGTCAGCCTTCACATCCTTGTCGGAAATCTCCCTGTGAGAGCCGTCATTGTATATCACACAGTTGACGAGCATCTCGGTGACAGAGCATCCGTCATGCTTGGCCGAAGCCACGAATATCTCCTGATTGAGCTTCAACTCCGCGTCAATGCTCCGTGCAAAGAATGTGCCGCGTGCGCCCATGACCAAAGCACCTGGATTGAACGGATGCTCGACAGTACCATAAGGGGATGTCTTGGTTATCTTGCCCAGAGGGGATGTCGGTGAGTACTGACCTTTTGTCAGTCCGTATATACGGTTGTTGAACAATACGATATTGATGTCGATATTGCGTCTGATGGCATGTATGAAGTGATTTCCACCGATAGCCAGGGCATCACCGTCACCTGTGGCCTGCCAAATAGACAGTGTCGGGTTGGCGACCTTCATACCGGTTGAGATGGCTGTGGCGCGTCCGTGGATACCGTGAAAGCCGTAGGTATTCATGTAATAAGGCAGACGTGAAGAGCAGCCTATGCCTGAAACGAATACGAAACGCTCCATCGAATATCCGAGATCCTCAGCCACCTGGGGCAAGGCCCTCTGAAGTGAGGCCAGAACTGAATGGTCTCCGCATCCGGGACACCATCTGACTTCCTGATTGCTTTTGAAATCCTGTGCTGTATATTTCATGACTGTGTCCTCCTATAATAAGTTATTGACTGCATCCACGACATCCTTTACGATGAAAGGCTGTCCCTGAACCTTGTTCAACTGATAGTAATGGAATTTCTGGTGCTTTGCACGCAGATAGTCCGCGAACTGTCCTGAGTTGAGCTCGCAGACAATGATCTTCTTGAACTTCGAGAAGACCTCCTCCGTGTTGAGAGGCAGTGGATTGATATAGTCGAAATGAGCCAGGGACACGCTCTTGCCCTGCTTATGGAACTCCTTGACAGCCGTATAAAGATGTCCGAAAGTACCGCCCCATCCGACAATGAGCACTTCACCGCTCTCGTCTCCGATAACCTTCAACGGCGGAATGTCATGTGCCACCAGCGCTACTTTCCTGGCCCTGGTGTCCACCATCATCTGGTGGTTCTGAGGATCGGAGGAGATGACACCTGCAGGATTCTTCTCCAGACCACCGACCCTGTGCTCCAAGCCGGGGATACCCGGACGGGCCCACCTGCGGACAAGGGTCTCGGGATCCCTTTCAAAAGGAGCGAACTTGCCGCCGCACTCGGACGCGTCGTTGATGAAAGGAGGATGTATCTCAGGAAGGTCCTTCATGGAAGGTATCTTCCAGGGCTCGGATCCGTTGCCGAGGAAGCCCTCTGTCAGCAGAATGACGGGCATCATGTGCTCCATGGCGAACTTACCGGCATAGAATGCCTTCTCGAAGCAGTCCGAAGGAGAATGGGCCGCCATTACCATGATGGGGCACTCTCCGTTGCGGCCGTAGAGCGCCTGATGCAGGTCGGTCTGCTCCGTCTTGGTAGGTATGCCTGTGGACGGGCCGCTGCGCTGAACATCCACGAGTACCAGAGGGAGCTCGGTGATCATCGCCAGTCCCAAAGCCTCCGACTTCAGGGAAAGACCGGGTCCGGATGTAGTGGTTACGGCAAAATTACCTGCGTATGCGGCACCGATGGCTGTGCATATGCCCGCTATCTCATCCTCGCACTGGAGGGTCTTGGCCTTAAGCTCTTTATGGATGGCCAGCTCTTCCAGAATAGCCGTGGCGGGAGTGATGGGATACGAGCCGCAGAACAAAGGCACTCCGGACTTCTCGGAGGCTGCGAGCAGGCCCCATGCGGTGGCCTGGTTGCCGTTGATGTTGCGGTATATGCCTTTTTCCTGCTTTGCTGGCTGCACGTAATAGGTGTTGGCTATCGCATGTATGTTGGATGCGTAGTTGAAGCCGTCCTTGAGGACTTTCTTGTTGGTGTCGATAAGAGCCGGTTTCTTCTTGAACTTGCGCTCCAGATACTCGAATGTATGGTCGAGTTCCTTGTTGAACATGAAGAAGCACATGCCGAGGGTGAACATGTTCTTGCACCTTACGATGGCCTTCATGTCCAGACCACTGTCCTTGAGGCTCTCCTTTGTCAGGGTGGTTATAGGAGACACGATGATGTTCCTGTCACCTATGCCCAGCTCCTCAATGGGATTCATGGTCTTGAATCCGGCCTTCTGAATGCCTTTCTCGTCGAAGGCATCCTCATCCAGGATAATTGTAGCCGTAGGCTTGGCCCACTTGGCGTTGGCCATAAGTGCTGCGGGATTCATGGCGACAAGTACGTCGCAGAAATCTCCAGGGGTATTGATCTCAATAGAACCTATGTGTACCTGAAAACCGGACACACCTGAGACAGTACCCTGAGGCGCCCGGATCTCTGCCGGGTAATCAGGGAATGTAGAGATCTCGTTGCCGAAAAGTGCGGAAGAATCAGCGAACAGCGTGCCTGTCAACTGCATACCGTCTCCCGAATCTCCTGCGAACCGGATAACGACATCCTCTATATCAATAACTTTGTGTTGCATTATTGTATTGGTTATAATTTCTCACAAATGTAAGGATATTTCCTAACAAAACGAATTATTTCAGAAGTATTTTATAAAAAAGAGAAAGGACTGGGCCATATCTTAAGGCAGTCCTTTCTTATATACCGATAACCTATTGTCCTTCAAATACTAAAGCTGGGATTGAGCCTGGGGCAGCATCTTGTCCAAAGGAATACCGAGCTCTACCTTCACCTGCTCGGTGACATCCATGCTCTGCGTCGTGTCGAAATAGGGAATTACTCCCATTGATGTATCAAACACGTAGACAAGTCCGTTGGCCTTGCCCACCTTGGCTACGGCCTCATTGGCCTTCTGCTGTATGGGGGTCATGAGCTGCTGCTGGAGGTTGTTCAGGTCCATATTGGCGTTCTGCTGATACTGCTGCAGACGGTTCTGGAGATCCGCGAGCTCCTGCTCCTTGGTCGCACGGACAGATGGAGTCCAGTTGGCCGCCATCTCTTGGTAAGTACGGTACTTGGTCTCAAACTCCTGAGCCATTGCATTTAAAGTCTCCTGCATCTCGGAATTGAACTTTTCCATCTGGACGCGGGCTGAATCAGTCTCGTCCATCAGGAATATGACTTCCTGCATATTGAGATGCCCGAATTTGAATTCCTGAGCCGAAGCCAGAGACATCACTGAGAAAACACTCAATGCTATTACAATAATCCTTTTCATTTTACTGTTCTCTTTTTCTTATTGCTGCAAAATTAATAAAATTTCATATCATTAGAACTGTTGGCCTATCACGAAGTGGAAATTCGAGCCTCCTCTCTCCTGCCCCTGAACCGGGTCGAAGCCCCAGCCCCAGTCAACTCCCAGCAGTCCGATCATAGGCAGCATCACCCTGACACCGACTCCTGCCGAGCGCTTGATCTGGAAAGGGTTGAACTCTCTGATATCCTCCCAGCAGTTTCCGCCTTCCAAGAACGCCAGTACATATATGGTTGACTGAGGCTGCAGAATCACCGGATATCTCAATTCTATAGTGAACTTGTCATAGACATGGCCGACATAAACACCGTCCTCGTTGACAGGTGTCAGTGAGTAGTTCTGATAACCTCGCAGTGCGATAATCTCCGAACCGTAGGTATTGTAACCGGACATACCGTCACCACCGACCTGATACCCCTCGAAAGGCGAATATCCCAGGTTCCTGTTGTAATATCCAAGATAACCGAACTGCGCCCGCGTCATCAGCACCAGATCCCCGAACAGACGCACATACAAGGCCCCCTTGAACGTCCACTTATGATATTCTATCCACCGATAACGCTGCTGGTCCGTCATCGAGGCATAATCGGTGTTCTTGTCCCTAAACAGGGAATAAGGAGGAGTCAACTGCAATGACAGCTGGAAATCCGAACCCTCCCTCGGATAAACCATCTGGTCCGTAGAGTTCCTGGCGAGAGTAATCTTATAGCTTATATTGTTGGAGCGTCCGTTCTCAAACAGAAAATTGTAGCTCCAGTTGTGCAGATTGTATGTCTGCCAGCTCAATTCGTGATAAAGAACGAAATAGCTGTCCGGCCACTTCAGACGGCTACCCAACGAGGCCGCTATACCATAGACCTCATAATACTCGTCCGTGTTCTGGTAAAAATAATAGGAGTTGGTCTGACGCGTATAATATCCCGCGAGATTGAACGACGTAGGCTTCTTGCCGAAAAGCCACGGCTCAATAAAATTGACAGAGGCAGCAGTATAGTACGTACCGTTTGTCTGAAAACGGATTGAGAGCGTCTGGGCGTCACCCAGAGGTACCGGACGCCACGCCCCTTTCTTGAACATCCTCTTTATCGAGAAGTTGTTGAAACTGACGCCCACTGTGCCGACGAACGAATATCCGCCCCATCCTCCAGACAGCTCAAACTGGGAATTCGGCTTCTCAACCAGATTGTAGGATATATCCACGGTGTTGTTCAGCTGGTTGGGTATCACCGAATAGCCGCGCGTATGGTCCAAGGCCTGCTCCGGGTCAAAGTTACCCATCGACGCAATCTCCCTCAGGGAACGCTCCAGCATCGACTGACTGTACAGATACCCCGGCTTGGTAAACAGCTGGCGACGCACCACTTTCTCATTGGTAATAGTATTGCCGCTGATGATTATCTTGTTGAACGTGGCCGGCTTGCCCTCCACCATGCGGAGCTCCACATCCACCGAGTCCCCGACAATGTTGGTCTCCACCGGTATGATATTGAAGAATATGTATCCCTGATCGGCATAAAGGGTATGGATATCCATGAACTCCTTCTTAGGGTCTCCGAAGAGTCTCTTCTCCAGATTGACGACATCGTAAACATCCCCCTTCTTGATCATCAGTATCTCATCCAGCTGTTCTGCAGTATAAAGGGAATTGCCGGTCCAGGTTATATTCCTGAAATAGTATTTCTTGCCCTCATCTATGACAAACTTGATGCCCAGACGGTCCGGTTCTATATAATATATGGAGTCCTTCACTATACGGGCATCCCTGTATCCAGCCTCATTGAATACGCTGAGCATGGACTGCTTGTCATTCTCATATTCCTTCTCGTTGAATTTCTTGGTCTTGAAGATATTACGGAAACGCATGTCCCTGGTCTTCGCCATCGCTCCTATAATCTTACCGTCAGGCACATGGTCATTGCCCTCAAATGTGATGGTCTTTATCTTCACCTTCGACTTGCGGTCCACGACAAAGGTGACGCGCACAGCGTTCTTCACCACCGTGTCCCTGACCTGAATCACATCCACGTCAGCATTGAGAAATCCCTTCTCCTTGAAATAGTCCCTGATGATTCCGACCGAGGACCTCAGCACATAATCCGACAACGGGACATTGCGCCTGAGACTCAGCCTGTCCTGGAGTTCCGTTTGCTCAGAATTCTTGATGCCCTGGAAATTCCATCTCGAAACCCTTGGCCTCTCCTGCAGCCACAGCGCCAGATATACCGTGTCGCCCATCGCAGAAAGCGAGTCGATTTTGAGAGAAACGTCCGAAAAATGCTTCTGAGCCCATATATTGCTGACCACAGATGCGGTAACATCCCCCGGCACCGTTATCTCCATACCCTCCCTCAAGCCGGTCAAGGCCAGAATCTGCGACTCTCCGAGGTACTTGACTCCTTTCACCTTGATGCCGCCCAGCACATATTTTTTAGGATGAAGATAGTCTACGACAACGTCCGCGGAACTCTGCTGCGCATACAACAGCCCCGCCGTCATCAGTGACAATACCAGAAAAAGCGTCCTTTTCAATGTCATCATTTGGAATCGCCAGTTTCAATTTTTATCTGCTCGCCCGTCTTCCCGAACCGTCTTTCCCGGGAGGCATAGCTGTCAAGTGCTGTCCGGAACTCGTTTTTGCGAAAATCGGGCCAAAGGATATCCGTAAAATAAAATTCGGTATATGCACACTGCCAGAGCATGAAATTGCTTATCCTCTGCTCTCCGCTCGTCCTTATCAGAAGGTCCGGGTCCGGTATTCCTGCTGTTGCCAGATAATCTCCGAAATGCCCCGCAGGAGCTCCTGCCGCCACGAACTTCCGGGCAGCCTGCTCTATATCCCATTTGCCGCTGTAGCTCAGAAATACCACGAGCGTCAGCCCCGTATTGCCGGCTGTTTCCTCCATCGCCGCGTCTATATCCCTGTTAAGGTCATCAGAGAGACGGCTGCGGTTGCCTATCACGACAAAACGGATATTGTTCTTTCGGAAAGTCGGCCTTTCATTGAGGATGGACACAGCCATAAGGCGCATCAGCTCTGAGACCTCCGCATCCGGACGGTTCCAGTTCTCCTCCGAGAATGCGAAGAAACTCAGATACTCAATACCCATTTCCACTGCGAACTCCGAGCAGGCCCTTACACTCTCCGTCCCCTCGTGATGCCCGAACACCCGTTCCTTGCCGCGCTGTCTGGCCCAACGCCCGTTCCCGTCCATTATTATCGCCACATGTCTTGGCAGCATACTCTTGTCCATATCTGTTTTCAATATTTTATTCTGTCATTCCTGCGGTCCTCTCCCCACAACAGTTTCTCGTTAAGCGCCTCAAAAAAGCCGGCCTTCCCGAATGTCACACACGAAAGAGCAAAGTCCGCTTTCCGCACCGTCACCTTCCTGTCCTCGGCCACATCCATGAAACGGTTGTCCACCGAAAGCAGAGTACGTCTTCCCCCTGAACGTATAACGACCTCTATCTCCGATGTGTCAGGCACTATCAACGGCCTCACGTTGAGGTTGTGCGGAGCCATCGGGGTAATGATGAAGACCGAAGAGTCCGGCACCACAACCGGGCCTCCCACGCTGAGAGAATAAGCCGTAGAGCCGGTCGGGGTCGCTATGAGCAACCCGTCCGCCCAGTAAGTCGGTATGCGCATCCCGTCGATAGATACCTCTATGCCTATCATATTGGGGCCGTAACGCTGTATGGTTGTCTCATTGAGCGCATAGGGATAGAAATCCGCAGTCAGTCCCCCATAGGAGACTTCCAGCAGACTTCTTTTCCGCACACTGTAGTCTCCCTTGATCATCCGGTCCACGATACCGCATCCTGCATCTCCGCTTCCCGCCGAAGTCAGAAAGCCCAGCCGTCCGAAATTGATGCCGGCGACCGGTATTCCCCTCCTGCCCACCATCGTCAGAGAACTGAGGAAAGTCCCGTCACCGCCCAGGGAAAGAAATATGTCCACGTCCGCAGGCAGATCATCCCCTGAGGTGAACACCTTCCCCGGCATAGACCGTATGCCGGCCCTGCCAAGACAGTCCGCCAGCTCAGAGAAAAACGAAAGCCTCACACCTTTTATAATAAGGTGCTCCAGCAATGTCATCATTCTACTTGCGGTGTCAGACCCCGGATTACGGCCATATAAGGCAAAGTGCATGTTCTCTGTTTTTGCTATACAAGTTGCAAATATTGTGAATTTATTTTGATAAAGCCCTATTTTTGCAAAAAAACTCATTTTTATTTACTTTTGTATTTTAATATGATTAATAACTCTACAATACGGAAATGAAGAAAGTCAATCTTATCCTCAACATCGTACTTGTGCTGGCTGTCGCCGCATTGTACGTACTGCATTTCACCGGCAACAGTAAAACCGAGAACACGGCTTCCACAGAAGACAGCCGGATAACCGCAGGCAGCGGGGACATCGTCTATATCAACCTCGACACCCTGGTCAACCAGTACGATATGTACAACGACCTCCGCACTGAGCTTGAAAGCAAGGTCAGCGCAATTGACAATGACCTGAACAAGAAAGGCCGTGCCCTGGAAAATGACGTGAAGAGCTTCGAGGACAAAATGCAGAAAGGGCTCCTGACGTACTCTCAGGCCGAGAGCATGAGAAATGACCTGATGACACGGGACCAGGAACTGCGCAATCTCACCCAGCAGAAGCAGATGGAGCTGGCAAATGAGGAAAGCGTAATGTACAATAGGGTAATGGATGCCATAAAGACTTACGTGGACAACTACAATAAGGAGAAACAGTACTCCCTGATACTTACAACCACCGCCGCCACGAATTCCGTGATTAACGGGGAGCAGGGACGCAACATCACAAGCGAGATCATAAACGGTCTTAATCAGGAATACATCAAGAACCGAAACAAATAACTGCCTTGAGAGTCGCCATACTATCGTGTTTCCCGCCTTTCCGGGGCGGAATCTCCCAGTTCAACACCTCCCTGTATCAGGAGTTGTCGAAGGAGCACACGGTACGTGCGTACAATTTCAAAAGGCAATATCCTGAGTTTCTTTTCCCTGGAAAGACCCAGTACATAGAAGACGGTTCGCGGCCTCCTTTCGAGGCCGTTCCGGTTTTGGATACGGCCAATCCATTTTCATATATCAGGACAGCCCGAGCCATCTCCGCGTGGAAGCCGGACCTGCTGCTGATGCGGTACTGGATGCCCTACTTCGCTCCGTCACAGGGATATGTCGCAAGACACATGCCCTCCGGATGCAGGGTCATATCCATTCTGGACAACGTCATCCCGCACGAAAGACACTTCTGGGACGGACCGCTTACCCGCTACTATCTCGGCGGGCATGACGGATTCGTAGTGCTTTGCAACGCAGTCAGGGATGACCTGCTGCATATCAGACCCGATGCCAGATACATCGTATCTCCGCATCCCATCTACTCCAACTTCGGAGACAAGATACCACAGGCACAGGCCAGAGCCGAACTGGGGCTGGACCCGGACAGGAAAACACTCCTGTTCTTCGGTCTGATAAGGGAATACAAGGGGCTTGACATCCTTCTGGAGGCATTCTCTACCCTGGACAGTTCATACCAGCTGCTGATAGGCGGAGAGACATACGGCTCGTTTGAACGCTATCAAAGACTGATAGACTGCTCCCCGAACCGGGAGCGGATTCACCTTTTCAACCGGTTCATCAGCGACAGCGAGGTAGCCCGGTTCTTCTGCGCGTCCGACCTGTGCGTACTGCCATACAGGTCCGCCACTCAGAGCGGCATCAGCTCCATCGCATACCACTTCGGCCTGCCTATGGTCACTACTGCCGTCGGCGGATTGCGGGAGATGATCGGCGAGCGGGGCACGGGACTTGTAACGGAAGAGGTAAGTGCGGAAGCTGTACGCAGGACCGTCGAGAGATATTTTTCCGACCCCGCCATACGCATCCGCTGCGTGGAGGCCATCGGAAAGGAAAAGGAGCGGCTGTCATGGGGACGGTTCTGCTCCAACTTGACAGATTTTTACGACACATTATAAAATACCAGGTTATGAAAGCAATTACACAGACAGACTTCAATTTCAGACATCAGACAGGCAAATACGAGGGCAAGGTGCGCGATGTCTACACCATAGACGACAACTTCATAGTCATGATCGCCACCGACAGGATATCCGCCTTCGATGTCATACTGCCCAAAGGCATAACATACAAGGGCCAGGTGCTGAACCAGATAGCATCCATGTTCCTGGACGCCACATCCGACATAGTCCAGAACTGGAAAATCTCCACACCGGACCCGATGGTCACCATAGGATACAAATGCCAGGGCCTGCCGATAGAGATGATAGTCAGAGGATATCTTACCGGCAGTGCATGGAGGGCCTATAAGAACGGAGCCCGTGAGATCTGCGGCGTTCCCATCCCGGACGGAATGAGAGAGCATCAAAGATTCGAGCATCCTATCATCACCCCCACCACCAAGGCCGAGATAGGCACGCACGACGAGGACATCTCCAAGGAAGAGATACTGCGCCGCGGTCTCGTATCCCCCGAGGACTATGCCAGGATAGAGGACTACGCCCTCAGGCTGTTCCAGAGAGGCACGGAGATGGCCGCACAGAGAGGCCTTATCCTCGTGGACACCAAATACGAGTTCGGCAAGAGAGACGGTGAGATATATCTGATAGACGAGATTCACACTCCCGACTCATCCAGGTACTTCTACGCTGACGGCTATGAGGAAAGATTTGCCAAAGGTGAGCCCCAGAGACAGCTCTCCAAGGAGTTTGTCCGCGAATGGCTGATGGAGAACGGCTTCAGCGGCCAGGCCGGGCAGAAGATTCCCGAGATGACTGATGAGCGCGTCAAAATCATATCCGACAGGTATATAGAACTGTTCGAGCACATCACAGGCAAGCGGTTTGAGCCGGCCGAGTACGGTGACGACCCCTATGCCCGTATCGAGAACAATATCAACAACACCCTTGCCCGACTCGTATGAGACTGCTGACAACCGTCCTCTGTTTTCTGATTGTAGTCTGCGCCGCGGCTCCATTAGCTTCCTCTCAGGACTTTGTTCCCACGCCTGTGGAGATATCCAAGGAGAAAGTCAACGTAAACGGAGAGATATTCTACCTGCACAAGGTATTGCCGAAACAGACTCTCTACTCCATCTCAAAAGCCTATGGGGTTCCGGCAGACGCCATTCAGAAAGTCAATCCGTCCCTGACCGAGGGTCTCAAGGCCGGTATGCTCCTGTACATACCTCAGGCAGCAGCCGCACCGTCTGCGGACAACAGCAGGCAGCCGACCGTAGAGCAGAGTTCTGAGAAGCCGAAAGCGGAGACGGAGAAACCGCAGCGTACAGTCAAAAAGAAAAAATACAGGAAGTACAACGTCAAGTGGTATGAGACCCTTGACGATGTCGCGGTGAAATTCAACGTAACAGTAGAGGCCATCATCGCCCTCAACGATATAGATACCGCTTCCGGCAAACGGATACGGGGAATTATGATTCCGGACAAGGAATTCATGAGCAGCATGCAGTCCGCCCCGTCCGTACATGAAGACAGCGAGGTCACTTCCGCGGTTCAGTCAGAGACACAGAGTATTGCTGTCATTCAGGAACTTGAGCGCACATTCGAAGTCTACGACGAAGGGCCTTACGTAATCTCCGTAGTCCTGCCGTTCAACGCCAGCCGGCTGACAGATGACATGAACGCATATACCGCTGATTTCTACGCAGGCATCCTGACAGCAGCGGGAGAGTTGAAGGAAAAAGGCATGATGGAGCACTTTGTGCTCAACACCGTGGATCTGAGTCGTTACAACAGTTCCTGGGAGATGATAGCCAGCGGAGCGCTCAAAGGCAGCGAGCTCATCATCGGTCCGATCTCGGAGAGAGACCTCCAGCCTGTCGCCGCATTTGCCAAAAGCAGGCACATACCTGTGGTATCCCCGCTCGACCCCAACACCGCATCCCTGGCAGAGGGCAATCCTTACTTCTACCTGTTCCCGCCACAGTCCGACCTGGCCCTGGCACATCAGATAGACAAGATGTCCGGCGACAGCCTACAGGACACTGCCTCGTCCATAACCATAATCTACGAATCAGGTACGGACAGTACGGATCTGACTTTGGAAACTTTCGCAGAACTCAAGGACAACGGTCTGCAGTTCAATACATTCACTTACGATTTCCTGAGCGGACGGGGCATAGACAGCCTTATGAGCCTGTCCCTGAATCCGCACCGTCTCAATAAGGTCCTGATTCCTTCCATGAACGAGGCCTTCATAACGGATGCCCTGCGCAATCTCAACCTGATTAAAAGCTCACGCAACTATAAAGTTGAAGTCTATGGTCTGAGCCGCTGGAAAAACTTCGAGACCATTGAGCTCAATTATCTCCACGCACTGGACCTGCGGCTGGCCATGTCCTACTATATCGACTACAATGACTCGCTTACTGTAGAGTTTATCAACAGATACCGGGAAGCATTCAATACCGAGCCTACGGACTTCTCTTATCAGGGATATGACATCCTCACATTCTTTGTCGAGGCCATGAGCACATACGGCAAGGACTTCCCTTCCGCGATAATAAACGAAAGGAAGAGCCTGCTCCAATCGGATGTGCTCTTCCTTCCGGTCGCTCCCGGCTCCGGCTGTGAGAACCGGGCCTTCAAGGATATATGCTTCACCAAAGGCTGGACTGTCGTCACTGAGCGTTAACGCAGCAACTGGCATTGAATTCCTCTATCCAGGACCTCTCCGCTGAGTCAAGCATGTCGAAATTGACCGGTGAGAGGTCTATGGGAAGGGCTGTCAGGGTCTCGAACCTGTAGAAGTCCCCGTATTCATGGCCCTCATGCGGTACGACGGTGATTACGTTCTCGTGACGGATACCGTACTCACCCTCAATATACGCCGCCGGCTCGTTGGACATCACCATCCCCTCCTGCAGCGGTACTCTGTTCTCCTCCATGCGGATGCTCTGAGGCCCCTCATGCACGCACAGGTTATGGCCTATGCCGTGACTGGTGCCGTGCAGATACATCCGTCCGGCCCTCATCACCGGACCACGCGCCAGAATATCCAGCAGACAGCCTCTCATCCCCTTGTGGAACACAGCCATGCTCAGGTCTATCATGCCTTTCAGGACAGCGGTATAGTCATCTCTCTGCCTCTGTGTCAAGGGGCCGAGCGGAATAGTCCTGGTAGTGTCCGTAGTGCCGTAAGTATACTGCGCCCCCGTGTCAATCAGCAGAAAACCCTCGGGGCGGATAACCGCACTGCCCCGCTCAGAAGGCATATAATGAGGCATGGCGGCATTCGCTCCGAATGCGACTATGGCCGGGAAACTCTCGCCCAGATAGTCAGGGCACTCGCTGCGGCACTCTATAAGCTTCATGGCCACATCGTATTCTGTAATACCGCTGCCGATATTGGCCTTGACCCAGTCAATGACCTTTGCCATAGCCTTCGCATCCTCTATGAAAGCCCTGCGGAAGCCTTCAAGCTCCACAGCGTTCTTGACAGCCTTCATCATGGCAAGTGTTCCGCCCGGCACCGGATCGGGAATATATGGACTGAACGGAGAGTGCTGATGCACATTGTCCATAGCCGCAAAGAAGTATTTTGCGGTTATCCTGCCGGAAGAGAAAATCCTCACGCACGCCTTGGGCAGCGCCTTCAGGAACCGTCCGAACTCCTCGTAGTCCCTCATTACCACGCCCTGCCCATGCAGGGCAACAGCGGCCTCGTGCTCCAGCATCTCCTGACGCAGGAAAAGGGTCACGCACTCTTCCGTAACCACCGCATAGGACAGTGCCAGGGGATTGTACTCGATGTCCGTACCGCGGATATTGCACAGCCATGCCACCTCGTCCAAAGCTGTTATTATATAGGCAAATGGCACGGGCCCCTTAAGTCTCTCCACCAGACGGCGGTGCTTGGATGAGACAGACTCCCCGCTGATGCTCTCGTCCACATAGCGGACAGGGTTGAACTGCAGGGCCGGACGGTCTTTCCAGACTTTGTCGAAAGGATCCTCAATCAAAGCCGGAGACAGAGGGGTCAGCGAATCCATCATCTCCATATACTCCGAATAGGAGAAAAGGTCCTCGTCCATGGCGACTATGTCATCCGCCTCCAGACGGGCTTTCAGCCACTCCGCCATAGAAGGAGTGCCCTCGACTTTGAGCCTCATCATCTCTATGCCGCTGCCCTCCAACTGGGCCGCTGCCTGTATGAAAAACCTCGAATCCACCCACAGCGCGGCCTCCTTCTGAGTAACGACCAGTGTAGCAGCCTCTCCGGTAAAGCCGGACAGCCATTCCAGCACCTTATAATGATCAGGAATGTATTCCCCGAAATGCGGATCCGTCGAAGGGATAATCATAGCCGAGATATCGTCCCCGGCAAGGACCTTGCGGAGAAGGTCGAGACGTTCTTTTCTTTCCATTGACAGTATATATGAATGATTGTTAATCGTTTCCTGCCTTACTCAGAAGCTCGCGGGCATTCTGTACAGCCGCCGTCGTCAGTTCCGAGCCGCTCAGCATACGGGCCACTTCCATGACCCTCTCCTCGCCCTCTATGCGGCGGATACCCGTGGCGGCCTTCCCGTCAGTACCGAACTCTTTGTACACAAGATAGTGAGAGCCTTTCTTCGAGGCTATCTGAGGCAGATGCGTGATGGCGATTATCTGCATATCCTGCCCCATCCGGCCAATCATGTCGCCCATCTTGTCGGCAATCCTGCCTGACACTCCGGTGTCTATCTCGTCGAATATCATGGCCGGCATGGAGGTGTACCTTGCCAGAAGTCCCTTGAGTGCCAGCATGACCCTTGAGAGCTCTCCGCCGGACGCGACTTTGGAGATATCTCTGAGAGAATGCTCCCCGTTGGCCGAGAACATGAAGTCCAGAGTATCAGCACCTGTTGCCGTCAATCTATCCTTGGCTGAGACTACAGCCTTGAAGACGGCATGAGGCATCTCCAGAGACCTGACAGCCTCCTGCAGAGCTCCGGAAAGAGCCTCGGACGCAGCCTGACGCTGCTCCGAAAGCCTGCGGGCCAGAGCCTCCCTCTGGTTTCCCAGTTCCTGCTGCCTGTGCCTCAGAGCCGACAGCCTGTCCTGCATCTGCTCCGTACCACCGAGGGCTGTCGCCAGAGAATCCCTCAGGGCGATAAGCTCATCCACATCGGCACAGCCATATTTTCTTTCCAGAGAATATATCAGCGACATTCTCTCCTCCACCTCCTCCAGTCTCCTGGGTGAGACCGTAACGGAGGAAGATATGCCTTCTATTTCTCTCTCTATGTCCGAAATCTCTATCTTGCAGGATTCCAGTCGGGCGGCCAGAGACTCAAGTCGGTCATCCCAGGCCGAGAATTTTGACAGACGGGCAGCGGCATCCTTAAGCAGCTGCGAGACAGATATGCCTTGGGGATTAAGACCGGCATAGGCCGCCTCCAGGCCTGCACGGATGTCCTCCGCATGGGCCAGGGCCTTCTGCTCCTGCTCCAGAGCCTCCATCTCTCCCGGGACAAGGGCGGCCTCCCGCAACTTATCCAACTGGAACTGACGGTACTCGGCATCCCTCTCCGCCTCTGCGATTGTTTTTTCAAGCGAGGCCGCCTCCTCCTCTACTGCAGCATACTCGTCATATATGCTCTTATACTCATCCAGCAGCGGAGCCGTACCTGCAAAATGGTCTATTACCCCGAGCCGGTAGTCGGGGTCGGTAAGCAGCAGATGCTGATGCTGGCCGTGTATGTCGATTATACGGCCCGATATGGCCGCAAGTTCCGCCAGCGACACCGGCTCGTCGTTGAGAAACGAGCGGGAACGTCCGGCAGGGGTGATTACTCTGCGGAGAATATACTCCTCTCCTGACTTGTCGTGGAACTCGGCCTCCACCACGCAGTTGCGGGTATTGTCGCTGAAGACCGAGGAGTCAGCCCTCTTGCCCAGAACAAGGGAAAGTGCTCCCAGAAGTATGGACTTGCCGGCACCGGTCTCTCCTGTGATTATCACCAGACCGTCCGGAAACGTGATGTCCAGAGAGCTTATAAGAGCGTAGTTGGATATGGACAGACGGCTCAGCATTGTCCCAGCAGTCTTTCAAGTCGGTCTACAAGTGCGACGGCGACATCGGCCTTTGACTCCAGCGGAAGACACTGACTGTCCCCGTTGCGGAAAAAAAACGTCACCTTGTTGGTATCCGTACCGAAACCGGCACCCGGATCTCTCAAGGAGTTCAGCACTATCATGTCCATGTTCTTGCGGCGGAGCTTGCCTATGGCATTGTCCTCGGCATTGTCGGTCTCCAGGGCAAAACCGGCCACCACTCCGTCCTGACGGCGGCGCGAGCCTATGGCCGCGGCTATGTCCTCCGTAGGGACAAGCCTCAACGTCATGGTGTCCCCGTCTTTCTTAATCTTGGACGCACTGGGGGACTCTGGGGTAAAATCCGCTACGGCGGCACATAGCACCGTAATGTCACTGCCCCTGTCGTACTCCGCCACAGTCGCCTCATACATCTGATGAGCGGAAACGACGTCCACTATCCGAACGCCCGGCTCCGACGGCCTTACCACAGCCGGTCCGGAAACCACCGTCACCTCAGCTCCCCTGCGGGCCAGCTCATCCGCTATGGCCGAGGCCATCTTGCCGGAGGAATGATTGGAGATGAAACGCACAGGATCTATGGCCTCCCTAGTAGGCCCGGATGTGACCAGGGCCCTGCGGCCTCTGAGACTGCCGCTGCGGGAAAAGAACGACTTTATCCTCCTGACTATGACCTCGGGCTCCTCCATCCGGCCCTTGCCGTCCAGACCGCTGGCCAGTTCCCCGGAAGCGGCCTCGATAATCTCCACTCCACGGGCCCGGAGTATGTCCATCGACTCCTGGATGGCAGGATGCGCGTACATGTCCAGGTCCATGGCCGGAGCGGCCATCACGGGACACTTGGCGGACAGATATGTCGTCAGCAGCAGATTGTCGGCTATGCCGTGCGCCATCTTGGACAGGGTATTGGCCGAGGCCGGAGCTATCAGATACAGGTCGGCCCAGAGACCCAGCGATACATGACTGTTCCACTGTCCGTTCTCAGGGTTGAAGAACTCGGTGAGAATTGGATTGCGGGACAATGTCGCCAGTGTCAGCGGAGTAATGAAATGCTTGGCTGCCGCGGTCATCACCACCTTCACCTCTGCTCCTTCCCTCACAAGGAGACGTACAATATAAGCCGCCTTGTAAGCGGCTATACTGCCTGTAATACCCAGAAGTACGTGCTTTCCTCTCAGCATCGGAAGACACTATTGCTGTTCGTCCACCTTGCGGTAATAGATCTCGCCGTTGCGGAACTCCTCGATGGCTACAAGAGTCGGCTTGGGAAGTCTCTCGTAGTGCTTCGAGATCTCTATCTGCTCGCGGTTCTCGAAGGTCTCCTCAAGAGTGTCGGCATAGTTGGAGAACTCCTCCAGTTTCTGGCTGAGCTCCTGCTTTACGTTGGCGGAGATCTGATTGGCCCTCTTGGCGATAATCATAACTGTCTCGTAGATATTGCCGGTAGGCTTTGCCAGTTCCGAGAGATTCCTGGTAATAGTGTTTGTAGGTACCTGTTTGATTTCCATTTTATTGTTTATTTAATATTTTCTGAACCTTGGATGCAAGCCCGTCCAGCTCCTTGCGGTACTTGGAGTCTGGAAACTCGCTCACAAATGTAAAATAGTCATCCGTAAACGTCACGTATCTGTCCCTCTGCTTGTCCACCACACTGTTGAGGGCATACTTGTAGGCGGACATGACCGTATAGTACATGATATCCTCCCGGTAGACATTATCCGCGTCCTCCTTCAGCACCAGCTTGAGCGCATAGTGGGCAGCCTTGTAATCCTCGATGGTATAATAGAGCTTGGCTGACTCGTACTCTTTCCGGTCCAGTCTCTCCTCCAGTCTGTCTATCATGGCATGGCACTGGGCCGCATACTCATTGTCCGGATAATCTATCAGATAATTGGCGATGGCCGCCAGAGCCTTGTATGTCGGTGTCTGGTCCAGCTCATACCTGTACGTACTGCTGTACAGACAGTCCAGATACATAAAACGGGCCTTGTCCGCAAACGGACTCCGCGGATATACATTGATAAAAGACTCAAACGCCTGCTCCGCTGCAGCCATATCCCCATAGCAGTAATGGGAATACGCAGTATAATACTGCACGGTATCGTCCTGAGCCGTACCTCCCACTGCTATCTTCAGGCTCTCGAACATACTGGCCGCCTTCGCATACTTGCCGGCATCGAAAAGGTCAAAGGCCATCTTGTACTTGGCCGGCACGTCATGGCTCTCCAGCATCAGCTCGTACTGGCTCTTGCACGACTGAAAGGCCAGCAGCATGAGTGCCGAAAGTACTGCGGTGGCAACCGACTTGAACGGGACATTACTCATATCATCCATTTTCCGAACTTACAAAGATACATATTTATTCTTAATATACGCCTCCAATCTGTATCCCCACACTAAAATTGCAGCCATTGCCCATCTCGCCAAAAGCAGCACCCACCACACGGCACCTATGGACGCAAGCAGGAACAAATCTTCCAAGTTACTGTGACTGATGCCGATATGAAGGTTAAGACCGTTTATGTCCGCCTTACGCAGCTTGTCATTTCCGGCTTCCTCTATCATAGCCGCAGCCCCATAGGCAAGGCCGAGCGTATTGGCTATGATCCACAGCACCGAACATCTGGCCGAAAGGCCGAAGACCCTCATCACCGGTCTCAGCATCCGGGATATCAGCCTGATTATCCCGAACTCGGCCAGCAGGGCCTGCAGAATATTCAGGGCAAATATGATAATCAGCATCTTTGGGACCAGCACACACACATCCATGAGCCAATCCAGCACCGCGTCCCGGAGCTCGGGTCTTCCGGCCACGGCATCCATGACCGCAGCCTCGGATACAGTCTCCGGAAGCAACAGATTCAGAACGTATGCAAGAATTATTCCTGAAAGAGTACGCACCAGTACCATCAGCAGCGCAGGGCTTCCTGTCTTCTTCTGCACGGCCGTCTCCACTATCATATTGTGCGAGCACAGCACCATCACACCCAGTATCGTCACAGCCCTCGCGTCCAGATCCAGGGCGACCGCAGCCGTAACTGCCGAGTACATATTGACGAAATAGCCCGAGACATAGGCCAGGGCGGCCTCTCCCGGCAGTCCGAAATGCACGAACAGAGGCGACAGGACAGCGGACAGCCAGTCAATGAATCCGAAATACCCCAGCAGCATAATGGCAAAGGACACCCCTACCGTGATCTTAATCATCCACAGCGCGGTCTTAAGTGTGGACGGCAGCACTTTCCTGACAGCTGCGGCACACCTTTGTCTGAATCCTGGGGCTTCCACTTCCGGGCTCTATTTCAGGTTCCAGTGACGGGTGACCTTACGTTCTATCGGGCCGAATATCCACGGGCGGATAAGAGGAGCGAACAGCCAGCCGATCTTGTTGACAAACCCCGGAATCCTGCCTGACCTGCCCCTGAACATCATATCCAGAGCCTTACGGGCGGCTTTGTCCGGCTTTATCATCACCCCGATGCCTCTGGCGATTCTGCTGAGCCGTGGCGGCAGACCTATAAGCGGAGTATCCACAGCCCCGAAATAAATCGAGCTGACATTCACGCCCGTCTTCTGGCACTCAGTCCTGAGAGCCCGCGTGAATATCCTCGTAAAGGACTTGGTGGACGCATAAGTCGTCAGGAAAGGAAAAGGAAACCAGGCGGCCAGAGAGGAGATATTGAGAATGTAGCCCTTGTGCCGCTCCAGCATCGCAGGCATGAAATACCGGCAAAGCATGGCCGTCGCGTGGTTGTGCACCATGATTATGCTGCTGATCTTCTCAGGAGGCATGTTGCGGAAATGCATCGGATGCAGCATTCCCGCATTATTGATAAGCACTTCCACCTCGGAATCAGGTCTCTGCTCCATGACCGCATCAAACACTTTCCGTGGCGCGTCCACCGCCGACAAGTCTATGCCTATCGACAGGAAATCCAGGCCAGGGTACTTTGCCGCCATCTCATCCCGGACGGTGTCGGTCTCATTTTGAAAAAGAGCCACAATGATGACATTGTAGCCTCTTTCCGCAAGAAGCCTCACATATTCCAACCCCATTCCGGAAGAGCCTCCGGTAACTAAGGCGTATTTGTTGTGCAACTGCATAAATCAAGCATTAAAAGAGTGCAAAATTAAAACTTTTCGCGTATATTTGTCATTACTTAAAACATTTAAACACTATTACATTATGGCATCTATCAAAGGTACAAGAACTGAAAAGAACCTCCTTGCCTCATTCGCCGGAGAATCCCAGGCCAGAGGCAGATACACCTACTTTGCAAGTGTCGCCAAGAAAGAGGGCTACGAGCAGATTGCCGCTGTCTTCCTTGAGACAGCCGAGCAGGAAAAGGAGCACGCCAAGAAGTTCTTCAAATTCCTCGAAGGCGGTATGGTTGAGATAACGTCGACATACCCTGCGGGAATAATCTCCACCACTCTGGAAAACCTCAAAGCCGCCGCCGAGGGCGAGAACGAGGAATGGACAGTACTCTATCCTGAAGCCGCCAAAGTGGCCAGGGAAGAAGGCTTCACCGAGATAGCCGTGGCATTCGAGATGATAGCAAAGGTCGAGGCCGAGCACGAGGCCCGCTACCGCAAGCTTCTCGAAAGAATGGAGACCGGTACTGTTTTCGAGCGTGACGGCGAGATCTACTGGCAGTGCCGTAACTGCGGTTACGTACACAAAGGCAAGAAAGCTCCGGAGAAATGCCCTGCCTGCCAGCATCCCAAGGCATACTTCGAGCCAAAGAAAGAGAATTACTAAATTGTCCCTGCATCCCGGGTCTGCCCGCTGATGCAGGCAAAAAAGATGGTGCTGCGCCTATTTTGGCACAGCACCATTTTTATCTTTTCACTCTACAAAGCATCAAAACACCTTGAATCCCATGGCCTTGCGGGCAAGGGCGAGGGTTGCGGAGGCTGAGGCGCGGGCCTTGTCGCGACCTTCGGAGACTACGCGGTGGAGGTAGGCGTCATCGTTGTATATGGCGTCGATGCGCTCGCGTATCGGCAGAGTCACCTTGCAGATGTCCGCGGCAAGCTGCTTCTTGAGGTCTCCGTAGCGGATCGAGCAGTCGTTCCACCTCTCCTTGAAATACTCGACGGTGGACGGCTCGGACACAAGCGCCATAAGGGTAAACAGGTTCTCTATACACTCCGGCATGGGGCTGTTGGGCTCGACGGGACCGCTGTCCGTCAAGGCCTTCATCACTTTCTTGGTGATAGTCTTCTCATCATCGTAGAGATAGATGCCGTTGCCCTCGCTCTTGCCCATCTTTCCGCTGCCGTCCAGACCGGGCACCTTGATGAGTCCTCCTCCGAAATTAAAGGCACGCGGCTCTGTGAAGACCTCCTCACCGTACATGTTGTTGAAACGGCGGGCCATCACCCTGGCGTACTCCAGATGCTGCTCCTGGTCCTTGCCCACCGGCACGAAGTCAGCACGGTGAATCAGGATATCGGCGGCCATAAGCACGGGATAGGTCAACAGACCGGCACTGATATTGATGCCCTCATCGTTGTGGTCATCATAGGAGATGTCCTCCAGGCGCAGGTTGCGGGCCTTTGCCTTGGCCAGACGCACCTTGTCCTTGAAAGTAGTGGTACGCTCCAGCTCGCCCTTATAGGCTATCATGTTGAGCAGGACATAAAGCTCGCTCACCTCGGGCACGTCGCTCTGCACGAAGATTGTCACCTTATCCGGGTCGAGGCCGGCAGCCAGATACTCGGCCAGGATAGTCCTGACATTGGCATGAAAGTCATCCGGATGGGGATGGGTGGTCAGCGAATGCAGGTCCGCTATGAAATAAAAGCAATTGTAATCGTCCTGTATCTTCACGAAGTTGCGCAGCGCTCCAAAGTAGTTGCCCAGATGAAGATGCCCGGTGGAGCGGATACCGCTTAATACTGTCTGCATAGCTTAGTCCTCCATATTGTTCATTGCCTCACGGATCTTGCCCTCTATCTCCTCTGTAAGCTCCGGATTGTCCATGAGCAGTTTCTTGACCGCATCCCGGCCCTGGGCCAGCCTGGACTCACCGTAACTGAACCATGATCCGCTCTTCTTGATGATGTCGAACTCCACACCGAGGTCCACGATCTCGCCTATCTTCGAGATACCCTCACCGAATACGATATCAAACTCGGCCTTGCGGAAAGGAGGAGCCATCTTGTTCTTGACGATCTTGACGCGGGTACGGTTGCCGGTGGGATCATCCCCGTCCTTGAGCTGGGTGACCTTGCGCACGTCAATACGTACAGAGGCATAGAACTTCAATGCATTTCCGCCGGTGGTGGTCTCGGGATTGCCGAACATCACTCCTATCTTCTCGCGCAGCTGGTTGATGAAGATGCAGCAGGTGTTGGTCTTCGAGATATTGGCGGTGAGCTTCCTCAGCGCCTGGCTCATAAGCCTGGCCTGCAGACCCATCTTCTGGTCTCCCATCTCGCCCTCAATCTCCGCCTTGGGAGTCAGGGCGGCCACGGAGTCCACCACTATGATGTCTATGGCCCCGCTGCGGATCAGGTCATCGGCTATCTCAAGAGCCTGCTCGCCGTTGTCCGGCTGGGATATGAGAAGTGTATCCACATCCACTCCAAGATTTTTCGCGTAGGTACGGTCAAATGCGTGCTCCGCATCGATGATGGCCGCGAAGCCACCGGCCTTCTGGGCCTCCGCTATGGCATGTATGGCCAGTGTAGTCTTACCGCTGGACTCAGGGCCGAATATCTCGATCACCCTTCCCCGGGGATAGCCTCCTACACCAAGGGCATGGTCCAGAGCGATAGAGCCTGAGGGTATTACTGACACGTCACCTTCCGGACGGTCTCCCAGCTTCATGATGGCACCCTTGCCGAAATCCTTTTCAATCTTGTCCATCGTTGCCTGCAGGGCCTTGAGTTTCGCGGCGTTAGCTGCAGCGACATCTGTCTGTTCGAGTTCTTTTGCCATACTTTTTCTATTTATTCGAATGCAAATATAAACGAAATTTCAAACCATAGCAATGTAAAAACGGCTATAAACGTTTATAGCCGTTTATAACCGTTTCGACACGCTTACGAGGTATGGTATGGCGCCCAGCCGCACACAGTATCCTTTGGTGCTATGGACGGTCCTATTCTCAGAAGGTACGGGACGGTTCCTGCCTCACTCTCCGGAGACGGCATCGCCGGCAGAAGGCACCGATATGTCCCATATCCCGGCGGCAAGCTCCAGTTCCACGAGAGCAACCGCCTGTCCGTAAATCACATCGATATACCTTGCCCTCACATCATTGTAAGTGCGCTGGGCATCCAGAACCTCGAGCAGGGACACCTCTCCCTGAGAATAACTGTAAAGCATTCCGTCCATCAGGCTTCGTGCATCCGAAAGCAGCCTGTCCCTGCCGGAAGCCACCTGCTCCGACAGCAGGACATAGCGCCTATAAGCCTGCAGCACCTCAGTCTCTATCTGCACTTCCACCTGTCTGGTCTGCATCCGGGCCTGTGTCTGCCTGCCGCGGGCAGCATCGAGCGCACCCCGGTTGAAATTGGAGAATTTCAGAGGAACCGCTATTCCCGCCGAAATGCCGGTAAAAGCAGGGGCCGGGGCGATTTCATTCCGGACCTGGGAGTTGACATTGGCTCCTATGGACAGTTCCACATCCGTACCCCTCTCCTTCCGGACGAGGTTCAGGGCAGCTGCCGCCACCTCCTCATTGCACATTGCAACCATCAGGTCGGACCGTCCTTCAGAAGCGGCCGCAAGCAGCGAATCGAGGACAAAATCCCGCACGAGCGGTGTCAGGCAGGCATCCGGCAAAAAGAGAGTATCCCGCGGAGACCGTCCCATCTGTACGCTCAGGGCCGCAAGAGCCTGGTACAGGCCGGCTTCGGCCTCCGCCATCTCATTAAGCCGGATATCCGCCTCCAGACGGCTCTGCCGCGCGGCAAGTTCCGTAATCTCCCCCGCCTCGAAACGCAGGCTGTCGCTCACTGCCAGCTGCCGGATATTGTCATAGGAATCCAGCTGCACCCGGTAGAGCTCGCACTGCCTCATGGCTTCCAGATAGACCATTGTAGCCTGAGCCCGGAGGTTGCGCAGGTAATCCTCCAGCAGCGCCACAGCCAGTGCCCGCTGCCCTGAAGCCAGATCCATTCTGGCCCGACGCACCCCGAACGTTATGTTCTTGCTCAGCCCGAACTCGGCTCCCTGGCCCATGGCCATGCTCCAGTCACTGTTGTTGAAATATGATGCCGAAAAGGCGAAGTCCCCGAATACACCGGCTGCGGTCAGCTCGGCCTGGGAAATATCGACATTCAGCTTTTCGGCGGCATATTCGAGATTGCCCTCAGCCACAGCCTCAAGATAGGCGTCATAACTGATTTTTACAGGAGACAGGCTTTGGGCCTGCACGTCCTGAGTCAGGGCCGGCAATACCGCTGCACAGCACAACAGGGACAGAACAACAGGCAGGACCCGCTGTGCCGCATACGTTTTTTTCTTTTCCGACAATCCGAGCCTGCGCTTTTCCACCAGATAGTACAGCACAGGCAGCACGAAAAGAGTCACCAGAGTAGCGAAGAGCAGCCCGTAGACAATCACGGTGGCAAGAGGTCTCTGCACGTCAGAGCCTATGCCTGTGGCCAGGGAGGCCGGCAGCAGTCCGAAAATGGCCACTGTGGCTGTCATCATCATGGGACGAAGACGGTGCGCCGCCCCGTCGATGACCGCCTCCTTCAGCTGCCACCCTTTCTTCCGCAGGACGTTGATATGGGAGAGCATGATCACCCCGTTCTGAATAGCCAGGCCGAAAAGGGCAATGAAGCCCACTGCGGAAGAGATATTGAAGCTCATCCCCCGCACCACCAGTGCCAGCATGCCGCCGAAAACCATCAGAGGCAGCAGAGCAATAAGCAGCCCGGCCTGCCGGAAGTTGCCGAAGGAGAAAAACAGCAGCAGGAACATCACGGCGAGGGTCACCGGCACTATCAGCGCCAGACGGCTGAAAGCGCGGTTCTGGTTCTCGAGCTGACCGCCCCAGGTATAATGGAAATCGCGATGGTCGTAGAAGACATTGCGGCTTATCTCCCGGTCAGCCTCGGCCACGAAAGAAGAGAGGTCGCGGTCGCGGAGATTGACCTGTATGGTCGTGACGCGCCGGTTCATCTCCCGCGAGATCATGCTGGCTCCTATGGTAGTACGCACATCTGCCACTGACGACAGCGGAATCTTGGCACCGGAGGCGGATGTCAGCATGAGAGCCCCTATCTTCTCCGGCGTATCCCTGGACTCCTCCGTATAGCGGCAGGTCACGTCGTAGACTCTGCTGCCCACAAAGACCTGGGAGACAGCCTTGCCGCCCAAGGCCACCTCGATAAGCTCCGCCACATCGGCGACATTGAGCCCGTACTGGGCTATCCTGTCCCTGTCCACCACTATCTGCAGCTGCGGCAGAAACGGCTCTTCGGCCAGCCTTACATCACCGGCACCTTCCACCCCGGAAATCACCTGCGCCATCTGCTCCGCAATCCGCCTCGCCTCATCCAGGTCCTCGCCGTATATCTTGACAGCCAGATCACTGTGCGCTCCGGCTATCTGGTCCATCACCATATCTATAATCGGCTGGGAGAATCCCGCCCCGTACCCGGGCATCGTCTCTATCATGGCCGCCATATCCTCCACCAGGTCCGCCTTCCGCCGGCCTCTATCCCACTCCTTATAGGGTTTCAGTCCTACCATCACCTCGATATGCGAGAACGAAAAGGGGCAGACTCCTTCGTCATCGCGTCCGGTCTGGGTCATGACGTAAGTCACCTCGTCGAATTCCTTCAGCCTGTACCTCAACTCGTCAGCCATCTCCGCGGACTTCTCGAGCGACATTCCGGCCGGCAGCTGCACCTGTATCCATATACTGCCCTCATCCAGTTCCGGCATGAAATCCTTGCCGACATACACCGACAGTCCGACCACCGCCGCCAGCACAGCGGCAACAGGCGCTATCAGCCTGCGGGGAGCCCCGATGAGCGATGCGGTGGCGGACTTGTATTTAAGCGTCAGGGCCTCCATCCAGCGGTTGCGGTACACCTTCTGCGGCCTGCGGTAGACCGAATAGGCAAGTCCGGGAATAAGCAGCAGAGCTGCCGCCAAAGCTCCGATAAGGGCGAAGCTAAGGGTAAACGCCATAGGGGTGAACAATTTCCTCTCCACCCGGTCGAATGCGAAAAGCGGCAGGTAGGCAGTGATTATGATCAGAGTGGCAAAGAAAATGGGCTTGGCCACCTCTGCGGCTCTCCGGGCGACAGTACGGCGGGCCAGCGGCGCGGAAGGGTCATCCTCCCTCTTTTTGAGGACAGTCTCCATCATCACGATAGTGCCGTCCACTATGATGCCGAAGTCTATGGCTCCGAGCGACAGCAGATTGGCAGGAATGTCGGTAAGCCACATGAGGATAAATGAAATCAGCAGCGACAGCGGTATGGTGACGGTCGCCAGCAAGGCTCCCTTGGGACTGCCGAGGAAAATGACAAGGACGGCCAGCACCAGCAGGATGCCGAAGGAAAGGGTGTGCAGTATGGTATTGAGAGTAGCATCCACCAGTTCCGTCCGGTCGTAGAATACTTTCAGGCGCACGCCGTCGGGCAGGATGTTGTCATTGAGGTCATCCACCGCCCGGTTCACCTCCCTGAGCACACGGGAGGGATTCTCATAGCGGAGCAGCTGGACCATGCCCTGCACCCCGTCCGCATAATCGGTCTCCCCGTCCAGATACCCCATTATGCCCTTCCGTTCCAGGTTGCCGTACTTCAGAGTTCCGATGTCCCTGAGATAGACCGGCGCCCCACCGTCACTGCGCACCACGATATTGCCCAGATCCTCCAGGTCCTGCACAAGTCCTACTCCACGGACCACATAGCTCAGGTCCCCGCGCATGATGGTACTGCCTCCGGCATTTGCGTTATTGTCCTCTATCGCCCCGGTCACCTCGCTGAGCGAAAGGCCGTAGGCTGTCAGCCGGTCAGGATCTATCTCGATCTGGTACTGGGTAGTGATGCCGCCGAAATTGGAGACGTCCGCGATTCCGTAGATCTGTTTCAGACGGGGTATAATCACCCAGTGGTTCAGGTCCGTCAGCTCTCTGAGACTGCGGTCTCCTGTAACCACATACCGGAAAATCTCACCGGTGGGAGAGGTCAGCGGATCCAGTCCGGGCTGCGCTCCGAAAGGCAGCTCTATGTCAGCGATACGCTCCATCACCCGCTGGCGCGCCCAGTAATCATCCACACCGTCCTCGAAAACGAGGGTTATCTTGGAGATGCCGAAAAAGTTCTTGCTGCGCATCACCTTCAGGCCGGGGATACCGTTCAGTTCCCTTTCCAAGGGCACGGTTATCTGCTGTTCTACCTCGGCCACGGCAAGTCCCGGCACCTGAGTGGCCACTCCCACCGATACATCGGCGATATCCGGATAGGCATCTATGGCCAGATGCTTCCAGGCGTACAATCCAAGGGCCGCGAGCAGCACGAACACGGCCAGCACGAGCCATCTGCGCTCGAGCAGTCTGTCTATGAACTTTTCCATGGCCCTACATATTCAGGAAAATACCACCTCTGGTCATTACAGTCTCGCCTCCCTCCAGTCCGCTGAGAATACGCACATTGCCGTCCCCGAGAGTTTCCGAGACCACCGGCTTCCTCAGCAGTGTGCCGTCTCCTAGAGACTGGTAGACGAAATCACTGCCGCTCTCCTGCATAAGGGCTGTGGCCGGCAATATGAAGGACTCGACTGGAGAGCTGAAGAACAGCACATTGCAGAACATTCCCAATTTCAGGCTGCGGGCCGCGTTGTCGCATTCCACTATCACCTCCAGAGCACGGCTTTCGGGATCCACCATTTCGCCCACATAGTGCACCCTGCCCTCATAGGTGAGCTCCGGCGCCGAGGGAACATGTATTTCCACACTGTCCCCCTCCTGCACTGCCCCGAAATAGCGCTCCTTGACAAAGGCCCTGACCCACACCGTAGAGAGGTCGGCCACCACTGCCAGAGGCCCGTCCCCTTCGGAGACATAGCTGCCTATCGTCATATCGCAGCTGAGCACCTCCCCGGCTATGGGAGAGACGGAAACGAGCGGCTGCCCCATACGGAGAGAGGCTGTATCCGCATTGAATATCCTGAGCACCGCTACAGCCTGTTCCAGCTCCTGGGCCGCAATGTAGGCCTCGCTCCTGGCCTGTTCCAGATCACGCACGGCCCCTACCCCGTTGCGGGAAAGGGCACTCTGACGCGCATAGCGTCCGGCAGCCAGCTCATTGTTGGCCTTAGCCGCAAAATAAGACCTTACCGCCTCGTAGAAACCGGAAGAGCCGAGAGTGAATACCGGCGTTCCTTTTTTTACCTTCTGTCCGAGATGCACGCTGCATCCCTCCACCCGCCCGGAGAAAGGAGCGGAGATTTCAGCTATCCTGCCCGCCACGGGAGTCACCTCCCCGACCGTCCGGAAACGGGCCGAATAGCCGCACGGCTCCACAGTGGCGAATTCCAGTTGTCCGTATATAGGGGAATTGCTGCTGACAACTACTGTATCGCCGCGGAATACCACCTCTGCGGCGCTCTGAGCAGTTCTGTTGCCGGCACATGCCGTCAGCAGCAGCATGAGTCCGGGTATGAAAAATCTGTACATGAATTTCTATCTAAGTTATTGTAAAATGATTTTCCGGCAGGGCACAATACGGCCCTGTCGGTAGAAAATGAAAACAGGCGTCTTAGACAGAATGTACGGGAGGGGCCCTCAGACCGTAGTGCAGCAGTACTCCTGCGGCAGTCTCACTTCCACCGCATGCATAATACACGGCAACCGGAGTGCATTGCACATCTGCTATGACAACACTCTCACCCGCAAAGAAGGTGGAAGCATTGAAAGCGGATATCACCCTAAGGTCATTGGCCGTATGGGTATGGTCCGGAAGTCCGTCGGTGTTCTTGGCGTAGGGATGCGAGTGAGTGACGGAATACCCCTGATAGTAATGCGTATGGACAAACAGCGTATTGCTCACATAGAACCCTATGAACAGGGACATGAGCAGACAGTTCAGAAAGCGGTATTTTCTCAGCCGTTTTACCATAACGCACAAATATACGCAGAAGCCGAGAGCAGAACAAATTTATTTGTTATGCCGAGGCATGAACAATATAAATGACGAAGTCAAATAAGGAGGTTTCAACAATCCCTCACTGAGACCTATTCTCCCTGTGCCACTGTGGTTGCGAGTCTGGCAACGTCATCGAAAGTAAGGCTGTCGGACTCGAACTGGATGACCACGGTCTCCTCATCGGAGTCCGCGAGCATCAGGAATTCCACAATACGCTTCCCGTCAGGGGACTTGTAGTAGAAATCCACCTTGTCTCCACCGTCCTTGACCTTCATGAGCTGCACATAGTCCCCGTCCACCCGGATATTCTGACGCATGTCAGAGGCGACTGCCTGGTCCTCGGTTGACAGAATATACAGACCGGTAAGGCTGGAGATGGTTGCGAACATCTGTGAAAGTTCCTCAGTATCCACATCCGTTGAACCACCGTCGCCATCTACCTGCACGCTGCCCGTGACACTCACATCCAGATTGCGCAGAAGATCAAACATGGCGGACGACACGTAGACTGTAGTGACTGCCGGATTGTTCTCGTATTTCCGGTAAAGTGCCTTGACATTGTCTTCCTCCGTCCGGTTACCTGTCTCTCCTGAGACAACGGGTGCTACAAGATGGCTGTCAGAGACCGCAGCTGACGAGAACGGAGCCGCAGCACAGAGCAGTAGGAACGATGCCGCGATAGAGGCGGCACTTAAAACGACTTTTTTCATAACCTTTACTTATTATTAACTTTACTTTGAACTGATTCCATTGTTTTTGAGACCATGTCCCCGGCCCGGTCCATGCTGTTGCCGGCTTTTGCCAGTCCCTTGCCGAGATTCTCCCCTACCATCTCCAGCGCCCTGACTGTTTCGGCGTATGCAAGGGCCGGATCCTCGAAAGTATCCTTCGGTTCGTACGTATCGACAGGCATTATGAGAGCTACTGCGGCGATGACAGCTGCAGCGGCGACCGAAGAAATGGAAGCGACCAGCCTCATCCAACTCCGGCGGCGGCCCATCTCACGGTCTACTGCCTGCTCTATCGTCCGGGACAGATCCTCCGGAACCGGTATTTCATCATCGGAGACCCTGAGCTCAGAAAGCCCTTTCAGAAGAGTCCTGTCTTCAACAGATGCCTCCTCCAGTCTGTCTGCCAGTTCCCTTTCCTCCGCGCTGGAAGTCTGTCCGGCATAGAAACGCTCCGACAATTCAGATATTTTTAAATTCCTGTCCATTTTTAAAAATCCTACCTGTTTATAAATTTTTCAATTTTTTCTTTAAGCATCTTCCTTCCCCGGGACAGAGTCACCCGGATATTGACCTGGCTCATGCCTGTCAAAGTCTCTATCTCGGACATCTCCATCTGCTCCAGATCCCGTAGTATCACCACCTCCCGTAATTTCGGAGGCATTGCGGCCAGAGCCCTACGCACCAGAGCCGCATCTTCACGGCCTTCTATCGGGGTATCCGCCGCCTCGACTACCGGGCCTCCCCTTACCTCCTCCACATCCGCAGCCCTGCGGAGAACATTGCGCCTGCCCCGCCGCAGGAAGTCCGCACAGACATTCTGCATCATCCGCACGCAGTAGCCCTGGGGATTGGCACTCCGGAGAGCCCTATCGCCATCGCGGCAGAGCTTGACGTAAAGCTCCTGCACTGCATCCCGGGCGTCCTCCTCAGCCCCGAGCATACGGAACGCCAGACGGTAGAGCAGAGGACCGAGGGGGAGGAAAACTGATTTGAACTCTTCGATGTCCATAGGCCGGGACTCACCTACCGTATTGACGAGGCCATATACTCGGCCGCCTCCTGTTCTGTTATACTGCCCTCTATCTGAATGACGGCCGGATCGTCTCCAGCGGATATCACCACCATCTCCCGGATGACATCCCCGTCCCTGCGCACCAGCACCCTGAGATCGTCCCCCTCATCACGCACCTGTGTCAGCAGTTCATAACCGTCTGTAGAGCAGTCCGCAACATCTTCTGCAAACTGTGCAAGCACATTCTCGCTACAGCCGCTCAGGTCGGCCACCCTTACCGAACTTATGTGCGAGAGGGTCTTGAGCGCCACTTCGGTCTCGTCATCGGACATTTCCGTCTCTTCCTGACCGAAAGCGACGACCAGTTTGGCGAGATTGATCCAGAACTGACCCACGGAGACGGACTCAGCCCCGGGCTTTCCGGCATAACGCTCATAAAGACTCTCGACGTTCTGTGCCCCTGCGGGCAGTACAGCCGCTGACAGAAGCAGCAGGCTTAGGAAAATGGGAGTAAAAACTCGTTTCATGACTTTTCTCTTTTTAAAAACTTCTGAACTTATGACGCCGGAACCGGAGAAAATGTTACAAAAATTTTAAGGCCGGCTGCAGTTTTTTCTCAGGATTCTCGGGAACATGATGAGGAACAGGACGGTACAGCAGACTGCAGCAGTAGCGTCGGATATGGCCTCGGCGGCAAAGACTCCTCTCACACCCATAAGACGGGGAAGGGTCAGGGCCAGCGGCACGAGGAGGATTATCTTGCGCAGCAGGGCAATGAATATCGACAGACGGGCCTGCCCGAGCGCCACGAACATGTTCTGGAAGGCCCGCTGCAGGCCGAATATGGTCATGCCGGCCAGGAAAAGCGGCATAGCTCCGGAAACAACGGAAATAAGCTCAGGGTCGTCACTGAATATCGAGGCCACAACCGAAGGGAAGAGGATCATCAGCAAGACGACTATGAGGTTGAATGAAAACATGGTGATGACCACTACCCGGAGGCATGAGCGGACTCTGGGCGCGTCGCCACGGCCGTAGTTGTAGCTGGCGATGGGGATGAAGCCTTGGGCAAAGCCGGACAGAGGCACACTGACAAGCATCATCGCGCTCTGCATGATGGCCAGGGCGCTGACGTAGATGTCCCCGTAGTGCTTGAGGGTGCCGTTAAGCACGAATCCCACTATGCTCTCCGTGCTGGCCATCACGAAAGGCGACACACCGAGGGCCAGGGTGGCTCCTATGACCTTCCAGTCCACCCGCATGGCCTTCCACTCTATGTGCAGCGAGGCCCGTCGGCGGGAGCACAGGAAGGACAGCACCCACGCGGCGCTGCAGGCCTGGGAGATGACCGTGGCTATGGCCGCCCCCTTGACGCCCATTCCAAGCACGAAAATGAAGACAGGATCCAGGACGATGTTCATCGCCGCACCTATAATGACCGATGTCATCGCTATCCCCGGCCTGCCTTGAGTATATATAAAAGTGTTCAGACCTAGTGACAGCTGTACGAACACTGTACCGAGCAGATAGACCGAGAGGTAGTCGGAGGCATAGCCTATAGTGACGTCTGAGGCCCCTACGGCATAGAGTATCGGTTCCATGAAGATGTAGACCGGCAGGGTACAGATCACGGAAAAGCACAGCAGAAGGACCACCCCGTTGCCGAGATAGCGGCCGGCGAGGGCCCTGTCCCCGCGCCCGAGGGCAATGGACGCCAGAGGTGCGGCCCCGCCGTTGACTATCGAGGCAAAAGCCGATACGAGGATGATCACCGAGCCGGTCACGCCGATTCCGGCCAGGGCATCCGTACCGATGCCGTAAATGTGCCCGATGTATATACGGTCTACGAGATTGTATAGCAGATTGACCAGCTGGGCCACCACTGCCGGCAGAACCATGCGGAAAACCAGAGGAACCATGGGCGCCGTGCCCAGACGTTCTTCGTATTGTAAGTTATTTGTCACTTCTTGCTTTTATTTATTATCTTCGCGGCCTAAATAACCGATTTATGTTACTAAAATACCTCAAAGAATATACCATCATGACCCTCGGCCTGGCTGTTTTCGTCTGCGGCTGGGTGGCATTCCTCAACCCACATGAGATCACCGGAGGCGGCATAGCGGGTCTGGCATCTGTAATCCATTACGGTATCAACAGCATACCGGTATCCTACGCCAAGTTCGCGATTGACATACTGCTGCTGGTTGCAGGATTCATCATACTGGGCAAGGGGTTCGGCATAAAGACCATATACTGCGTGGCCATGAGTTTCGTATTCTTCCAGTTCATGCCCATGATACCGGGTCTGACCAGTATCTCCGCCGGCATCACCGACAACCTCATCAACGCCCTCATCGGAGGTGCCATGAGCGGTATCGGCATCGCCATCATCATCACCCAGGGCGGCAGCACCGGCGGCACCGACATCATTGCACTTTCAATCAACAAATACAAGAACATATCTCCGGGACGTATCTATCTGGTATGCGACTCCCTCATTGTAATGTCCATTCTGCTTGTCAATGACAAGACCCTGGCCGATGTCGTATACGGATTCGTCGAGATCATCGCCTTCTCCTACGCGGTGGACATGTTCCTGACCGGCTCGCAGCAGTCCGTCCAGACCCTCATCCTCTCCGAGCACAACGACGAGATTGCTGCCAGACTCCAGACACTGAGTATAGAAGGCAACCGCTCGGTGAAGTCCGTACAGTGGTCTACAGAAGGAGACAAGAAGATGCTGATGGTCGTCAGCCGTAAAGGATACTCCAACGATATCGTCAAGACCGCCAAGCAGATAGATCCGGATGTAATCCTCATGACAGTGCCTGTCACAGCCGTGTACGGCATTGAGGGCAAGAACCAGTAGCAACGCTTTTCTATGAGACCCTGTTCAGATCCTTGACCAGGACATTTTTTATCTGCAGGAGCAACTTGAGACGATGCATGACCTCCTGCTGGGCCTCAGCGTCCTGGTCCTTCTGCCTGAGACTCTCAGCAAGCTGGGAGCAGGTGTACTCCACATACTTGAGCTTGTAGACCAGTACAGCCTTGGGGACATTCTTGTCTATGACATTGCGTTCCGGAATCTGGGCCTTGATGTACTCCTTCACTTTGAGCTCGTACTTGTCCTCCGTGATATCCACCACCGTTTTGGTAACTTCAGGATCACCGCAATTGACCATCCGGTGCATTATCCCGTCCTGAAGGTCATCAGGTGCAGGAGCCGTCTCTCCGGCAGCATCCAGCAGCTCCTTCCGAAAGTCAAAATACAACCCGTATATCTTCCGGTACAGAGGATTGTGAAACTCCAGATCGTCATTCGACAGATTTGCCGAAATATACTCATTTACCGTTATCTCTATCACAGGAGCCTCAGCCCCGAACCTCTGATGATCCTCGAAGGTCATCATGCACTCCCCGAACTTCAGAAGATAATACAGAAGCTCCCTCTCAGCCAGATCCAGGACAGGAACCGGAGCGAACCGCATCCGGCCCGCACCTGTACCGCCGCCCTGTCCAGGCGCCCCCGCTCCCGCGGCATCCCCGTCATCGACAGCGGCCGCATACCGGGCCTCCTTTTCCTCCCGCCTGCGACGCTCGTACTCTCCTGACTCTATCCTCCTGCGCCTTATCCGCGCGACCTCGGAGAAAAGCATGTCCTCCTTCATGGACAGCCTCTGAGCGCACTGCTCGATATAGAGCGAGCGCGTTATCTGATCAGGTATCACCGCTATGGTGTCTATGATGTCCCTTATCAGCTCCGCTTTCCGTATAGGGTCATTCTGTATGCCGGACGAAAGCAGCTCGTACTTGAACTCTATGAAGTCCGTCTCGTGCTTCTCCAGAAAATCCAGAATCTCCTGCCGGGAATGAGTCCTGGCGAACGAGTCCGGGTCATGTCCGTCAGGCAGCAGCGCCACCTTGACTGTCATACCCTCCTCCAGCAGCATATTGATTCCGCGCAGAGCGGCCTTGATCCCCGCCGAGTCCCCGTCGTACATCACCGTCACATTGCCGGTGAAACGCTTTATCAGCCTTATCTGGTCCGCAGTCAGGGCCGTCCCTGAAGACGCCACGACATTCTCAATCCCCGCCTGATGCATCGATATCACATCAGCGTAGCCCTCAACCAGATAGCATTTCTGTGCCTTGGCTATGGCCGACTTGGCAAAATATATTCCGTAGAGGGAGTGACTCTTGTGGTATATCTCGCTCTCGGGCGAATTCATGTACTTCGCTACACTCTTGTCCTCTTTCAGGGTCCTGGCGCCGAAAGCTATGATACGGCCGCTGAGCGAATGTATCGGGAAAATGACTCTCTCGCGGAACTTGTCCACCAGAGAGCCGCCATGCTCGTAGCACAGACCTGTGGACAGCAGGAACTCCTTCTTATATCCGGCCCTCAATGCAGCGGCAGCCAACGACGGCGCCGGAGGCTCGCCGGCAAAAGCCGCGCCTGAAGGCGACCAGCCAAGCCCGAACTTACGGACAGTCTCCTCCGTAAACTCCCGTTTCTGTCTAAAATACGAAAGGCCCACGGAATGTCCCTCGGCTGTATTGAAAAGTGCGTCTGTATAGTATCTGGCCGCGAACTCAGACACGGCTATCATCGATTCCCTCTTAAGGCGGTCCTGCGCATCCTCTTCCGTTTCCTCCTGCTCATGCACCTCTATGCCGTACTTGCGGGCCAGGTACTTCAGGGCCTCGGGATAGGTCATCTGCTCATGCTCCATGATAAAGGTAACGGCACTGCCGGCCTTGCCGCAGCCGAAACACTTGAATATGCCCTTGCTCGGAGAGACTGAGAACGACGGCGTCTTCTCATTGTGGAACGGACAGCAGGCGATATAATTGGCTCCGCGCCTCCTCAGCGTGACGAAGTCGCCTATCACATCCACGATATCAGCCGCGTCCAGAATCCTGTCTACTGTTTCCCTGTCAATCATGCACCAAAAGTAATAAAAAAACCGCCTCGTCACTCACAAAATCCCGCGCCTCTCATAGACACCGTACCTCCCGTTTGCCATCGGGTCTTGTGGCGCTAGATTGCAATATGGTTGGGCTATGTTGTCAATTCCAGTATCTTCTGCATTTGTCCAATTTTTGGCTGAAACATAACCTCTCGAATGCCATGCAGTAAGCAGTAAATCTTCATTAACATTAACAGATTTGGAAGCACGACTCTTATGTCGGAGAATGATATCTATGACTCCTCAGAACTGTTGCTTGACTGATATGGCTTTTCCATACACTCAATACCCATTGATGTTTGTCAGTAATTTTTCACGTTTTTAAGGGCCTTTCGATTCAAGGGAACGCTTTGGTTTGGCGTTCGCCTTTACAATCAATTACTTAATCGGAATAAAAGGTGTCCTGTCCCTGTTTGAAAGCCGAACGCGGCACCTTTTTATCCCGCAAGTCGCTGCTAATTAACACTTTCATTAAAATGCACGTTCCCGCCCCATCCCGAAAAAAGCAGACCGCTCAGACAGTGCAGGACATAAAGCCTCGGCACGACTGACGAAAGGGTCACTCTCTCTGGGGAGCGCCTTTTGCTCGAACTCCTTTCAAGCTCTGCGCTGACATCGTAAATCTCATTTCTGCTCATAATATTTCCTCGGTCTCAAACAGCAGCAGTGCACGCATCATCTTCTTCCTCTCCTGCTCTGACAGTCTTGCCATAAACTCGCACAATACCCCTTGTAAGCGACAATCCTCTTCATGCTGCAAAGACATATCCTCTCACACCAGCGCTATATTTCTCCGATTTTCTGTTTACAATACGTCTTAAAGTCCCTCCACCACCTAAGCAGCAGAGGGACGGATTAACAATTATTCTGTCGGTTCTACCGGGGTGTCGTCCATGTCTCCAGCATCAAATTCAAAATCTGCATTCTCATTCGTCATTTCGCCAGATTCAATGTCAAGATTGAAGCCGTTTTCATCTGATGCTCCATTAAGATTGATGTTGACTGTCGTAAGGACATTGCGCTTGAATGACACCTGTTTCGTTTCGAAGACTTGTGTAACGCCGTTTCCTCGTTCCCAAATGACGTTCATATACATATACATATTCATATAATATGTGTTACCAAGCATTGCATCGCTCCAACACTGGTAAATATCTTCGAAAGTGTAGATAAGTTCTTCTGTTGAATAATCGGATGTTATGTCTTTGAACACGATGTATGCCGAACCATAGGAAGCCGTGCTGTAGTGATCAAAGAATATTGTCAAAGAGCCGTCCGTTACACCAGTCACATTCAATTTCATTCCGAATACGCACCGTTTCATCTCTATGGACACGACACCTCCCTCTGTGGGAACGTAATTGGTTGTTTCTCCGTAATATCTGTCGGTTTCTGGGTATTGCTTGTAGCCAGTACTTGATGACCAGTTCCACCGATATTGACCAGCAGATATTTCAGTCTTTTCTCCCGCCTTGAAATTATTTGTTCCGCCTTTGCCGAGACCTGTCAGATGCTCACCGTCACCCAAAATAAATTCATTTCCTACAAGGGTTGGTAGAGCACCATCATCATAATAAGGATAAAAATAGTTGAAACTATCCTCTCTATAAAACTGACTTGAGGTGCAGAACGGCATACAGTAGCCTTTGCTTGATTTACCATCAAATCGATAATTATTGAATGCCACCTCATTCTTCCCGTCCTTGACAAGCGAGCAGACGAACTTGTACTTGTAGCCAGTCAAGAGGGAAATGTTCATGTCGGCAATGTTGTCGAATAGACCATAGCCATAGACATCATTGATTTTTCCGTCACGTTCCTCGTCATAATAGACGCTGATTCCGTAGAGGTCTGTCGATTCCGTTTCCTCTCCAGCCGCTTTTGACAACGGAGATTCCTCAATGGTAATGTCTCCCTTGAAAGCAAACGAGACATTGACAGTTTCCCCGACACTTTGCGGGGTGTCTTCTGTTCCTGCCGTGGCATCAATCTCAACCCTGTTGCAGGAGACAATGCACATTGCCAATAGCGGCAGTGCAAATAATAAAATCTTTTTCATTGTTCTGATATTTAATTGGTTATTTACAAAATAATTGGTCCATGCAAGTAGCATCATACACCGCAGGCTCATGAGATGTAAAATGAATTTGCCTTGTAATTTCAACGCATCTGCAAGGCTGGCCATTGCGGCTTAAGGCCTTTTCCCCTTTCAATGCAGATTTTATTGCTCGTTCAAGCATCTCTTTTCTGCTCGTAGTTTGGCTCATTATCGATTTACGAGTTTATACTTTATTTGATAGTAAATTTCAGATAAAGTAGTATCTCGAGAATTGAAAGCAGTATGAGTTTATACTTTATCTCGACTATTTTCAATGGATAAAGTATAAACTTATTCCTTGAAAGTTTGGCTGACACAGGTCTTAATCCAGACATATCTAAAGTAGTAACTGTTGAATGTACCCTACACTGGTCTTGCTTTGAGACTGATTCGGATTTTTCCGGAAGATGTACTGGGGGTGTTTTGGATAGATACTCCGCCCGTGTCCTTTACCCATACTTAATGAGAGCAGGTATAGATAAAAGTTTAGTTAAAAACAGGTGTCTCCAAATCAATTTTGGATTAGCCTGTATACAAGAATCCCTCCAGTTGTTGCCGGAGGGTGTATCTGTATCTTATTTCTTGAACAAATCCGAATGAGTGCCAGTACGGACAAGTTCAAGTATCTGTAATTCGTTGTTGTCGGTCTTTCTGTATATCAGAAGCCAGTCCGGTTTGATGTGGCATTCCCGATAGCCGATATAATCCCCTTGCAGAGCATGGTCTTTGTTCTTTACTGGTAATGGAATGTCGTTTGCCAGTTTGAAGATGATATCATTCAGTTCTTCTATGGGAAGATTTCTCCGTCTCGCAAGTTCCCAGTCTTTTCTGTACTTACTGGTGGTCGCAATCTGTCTCATTACCTGTATGCTTCAAGATAATCCTCGAATGTCTTATACACTGTTACATTTCCATCCTCTATGTCCTTCATCGCCTGCAATGTCTCTTCGTTAGGTTCGTCTATAACGCCAAGCGATTTCAGATAAGCGACAAGGCTCTTCCCTGCCTTTGTTCTCTCGTTCACCGTGATTGTGTAAGTTGCCATATCGTCCTCCGTTTAATTGTTCTATGCAAATATAGTCTTTTCTGTCGTAAATGCCAATTCCAGACCAGTTGTTCACATACAGAAACAGAAAATCCTCCAACCAAATTCCATCTGAAATCAAGTTGGAGGATTCATCTACGTCAGATAGGATTACCTATACGGCTACTCCGTGCTCGTAAAGGTACTCGGGGGCATGTCAGCTCCGTTTGACCAGAAGATGGCATCGAACAGTCCGAATTGGATTGTGGTCAAAGGCATATATGTACCACGTATTACAAATATCGCCCCCATATGCGTTGTGTTTTACGCAAAAAGCAAATTTTATGCAAACCGTTGTATTGCCGGATTGATTGCCACTTTATCCGGAC
>ERZ779889.438-NODE-438-length-53275-cov-11.755505_pt1 | contig 53275 bp, 43 predicted proteins | sample MGYA00511030_ERZ779889 | MGnify/ENA primary metagenome ERZ779889 (study PRJEB29588, sample SAMEA2160616) | human gut metagenome | biome: human gut; feature: human-associated habitat; material: faeces | place: Denmark | collected 2008/2010 ... | reverse complement strand
GAATGGAGAAACTGTGCGCAGCCATCGGCTTCACCAAAGAAATGATAGAGAGCCTTTTGACAAAGAAAGAGGCTATCAGGTGCAATGGCAGGATTTATTCCGAAGAACACAGGCGGAAGTTTGACATCAAGAATGATGTTTTCAAGGTAGAACAAAGTACAACCGATAGTAGCAAACTGGTATTGACCATAAACAGGCAGCCGATTGGTGAATGGTTCAAAGAACAATGGGATAAATTACGGCAAGGCTTACGAAAATCAGTAGAAGAACCAAGAAAAAGCAGAGGAATGAAATTTTAGACTATTTATATTGCTGAATCACAAAAAGAAATGCTGTTCATTATAGACAAATGAATGGCATTTTTTGTAATTTTGTACAGTTTATAAGAATATCTTCGCATATGAAGAAGTGGCAGAAAACAGTCGGTATTATTGTATTTGCTCTGATTGCTATATATGAGTTATTGATATGGGTAAATGCCTATGTAGATATGAAATACATAGTAGAGTCCAATGGAAATAACTTTTTAACAGAGCGTATGTATATGCGTATCGGCTCATTATCTTTGGGAATGTGGCTGAACTTTGCATTGACAATATTCTTGTTCATATGCCTTTGGCATAAAGAAGGCAAGCGATGAAAAAGAACGACAATGAAACAAGCAGACTTGTGAAGCAGGAGCGACCTTTCTTGCGGTTCCTGCGTTATACCGCTGTGGCAGTGGTATCAATGTGTTTGCTTGTCCTATTGATTTGTGCGACAACTACCAATGACGATGATTGTTTTTTCTTTTTTATCTTTATCTTTATCGCATCTGCGGCATTCTACATTACCATTCCAATCATAGGTTTGTGGATATATTCTTTTGCCAAAGCTGTTGTGCAGCATACAAAGACAGATAAAATCCTGTTGTGGTTCCATATCGCCGACTTGCTTTTGTTGTGTATAATCGTTTATGCGCTCAATCTTCCCTCACGGAAATGCGACGCCTTCATCATGGCTGAATATTATAAAGGAGAAAACGGTTGGTGGATGAGGAATATCGCAGACCGTTATCGCTGTATGTTGCCTGACAGCACGCGGCTCGTTGTTGAGTTTGAGAATGATAGCGTACCGCAATCCAATATTTTGAATGAACAAAACATGAAAAAGCTGAAAAGTGAGTTGGAGGATTGCGGTTGTATAGGAATAGATATCAACAATTACTCCAGCCCAAACTATTCAGTTCTGAGATTTCGCCGCATAGGAATGGGAATGTATTCATTCCGGCTTTACGACCATCCTCTCACGCAAGAACAGCAAGACAGCTTAAATGCCAACGAATGTCTGATTGTCTATAACGATTCCACCGTCTTTGAGTTTGATGGCGGAGTATTCGGCGTACAATATTTTGTAGGCAAGGACGAATTTCTTAAAGACTTACATTAGATTGTATGTGGAACATCATTAAATCCTTTTTCTACAAAATAATAAAGGCAAGAGCTTACGCATTGATGGCTCTTTCAAGCTACAAGAAAAATGCATTGCCAACACCGGGTATATGGGATATCAAACTTCTTGATGGTGGCGTCATATCGGCATTGTTCTGTTCTCTATCTTTATGCGGGAATTTCATATTGGCGTGTATCATAAGTACCATATATTTTTTGATTTTTCCCTTTTCTATGGATTTATGGAAAAGTAGCTCACGCTACTATATTCTATTCAGGAAATTACCCTATAAAACAAGATTAAGGTGGAGAATCAGTGTATGGGCTATCGTAATCTCACTCTACCTATATGCATTCGCAATACTCTATTTTCAAATGCATAATTGATTTGGACGATGAAATAGAGAACAGAACTTTAAATAAGAAAAACACCCAACTTTACATTCTTGGGTGTAAAATCGGGTGTCTATTTTGTAAAACATAGATTTCCAATGTTTATTGCGGTGCGGACGGGACGGAGTCTCGCTCGTGGACACCATCGACCGCTGCTGCTCGCCCATGGGCTCGCGTCTGCTGCGCCAGTGGCTCGCGATGCCGATAATGGACATCCGTCAGCTCGACGCCCGCTACGACATAGTGCAGCATTTCCTGGACAAGCCCGACATACTGTCCGAAATTCAGCTTCAGATAAGCGGCACCGGCGACCTCGAGCGCACCATCTCCAGAGTGGCCACCGGAAAGATACTCCCCCGCGAGATGCTCCAGCTCGGACGCTCCCTCAGCCGCATGGAGCCCATCAGGGACCTCTGCTCCGGAAGCGGGGTCGAAGCCCTGGACAAGCTGGCCTCCGGCATGCGCAACACCCGCGAAGTCTTCCGCCGCATCACGGAGACTCTCGACGAAAACCCGGCCGGCCAGATAGGAAAGGGCGACGTGATAGCCGCAGGCGTGGACCCCGAGCTCGACCGGCTCAGGGAGATCTCCCGCGGAGGCAAGGAATACCTGCTCCAGATGCAGCAGAGAGAGATCGAGAGGACCGGAATCAGCGCGCTCAAGATAAGCTACAACAACGTCTTCGGCTACTACATCGAAGTCCGCAACAGCTCCCGCGACAGGGTCCCTCCCGAATGGATACGCAAGCAGACCCTCGTGAACGCCGAGCGCTACATAACCCCCGAACTCAAGGAATACGAGGAGAAGATACTCGGCGCCGAAGCCACCATCTACGAGACCGAAAGCCGCCTGTACTCGCAGCTGATACAGGACGTACAGAAATCCATACGCGACATTCAGGAGAACTGCAGCATAATCGCGCGCCTCGACGTGCTCCAGGGATTCGCGCAGCAGGCGTCCGACCGGAACTACTGCCGGCCTGTGGTCGACAAGTCCGCGGCTCTCGACATAAGGGCCGGCCGCCATCCCGTGATCGAAACCCTGATGGCCCCCGGCGAGGAATACGTGCCCAACGACGTCAGCATGGACAGCAAGGGCGACCAGATAATCATACTCACGGGCCCCAACATGGCCGGAAAGTCGGCGTTGCTGCGCCAGACCGCGCTGATCGTGCTGATGGCCCAGATCGGCTCCTTCGTTCCGGCCGCCAGTGTCAGGATGGGCTGGTTCGACAAGATCTTCACCCGGGTGGGCGCGACCGACAACATCTCCCGCGGCGAATCCACCTTCATGGTGGAGATGCTGGAGACCTCGATGATCATGCACAACCTCTCCGCCCGCTCGCTCGTGCTGCTCGATGAAATCGGACGCGGCACCTCGACCTACGACGGAATGTCGATAGCCCGCGCCCTCGTGGAATACATCCACGGCTCCGGCAAGGGGGCCAAGACCCTGTTCGCCACCCACTACCACGAACTCAACGACCTCGAGAAGCTGTACCCGAGAGTGAAGAACTACCATATAGCGGTCAAGGAGGAGGGCAGGAACGTGATCTTCCTGCGCAAGATGGAGCCGGGAGGAGTCGCCCACAGCTTCGGAATCCACGTGGCCAGGCTCGCTGGCATGCCCCGCGAGGTCATAGAATCCGCCGAGCGCACCCTGCGCGAACTCGAGCTGCGCGAGAAGCACATGGACAACATGTCGGTCGACGAGGACGGCGGCCTCCAGCTCTCGCTCTTCCAGCTCGACGACCCCACCCTCTCGTCGCTACGCCGGCAGCTCGAGGAGGCCGACCTCAACAACATGACCCCGATGCAGGCCTTCGACCTGCTCCGCAAGATGAAGCAGGAGCTGGGGCTATCCTAGGAAGTTGAAGAAGAATATCACCAGCACGGCCACGGGGCAGACCCAGCGCACGAGGAAATAGAATATCCCGAACAGACGGGAGTTCCCCTTGAATCCGCCGGAATTCGTGATCTCGTCGCGCACGTCGGCCCTCTTCATCACATGGCCCACGAAAATCACCACGAGCAGGCCCATCAGGAGCAGCAGGATGTTCGACGAAGCCCAGTCGAAGAAGTCGAACAGGGTGCGCCCGGCGATATGCAGGTCATTGAGTGGCCCGAAGGACAGGGAGCACAGCACCCCGAGGACGCCGCACACCAGGAATATCCATTTGCAGGCCGCCGACCTCCGGAGATTGAAACGCTCCATCAGCCAGGCAACGCCCACTTCTATGAGCGACACGCACGAGGTCATGGCGGCTACCACCACCGCGAGGAAGAACAGGGTGGAGATCACGGCGCTCAGCAGAGGCACGCCCGAACCCATCTCGGCGAAGATGTAGGGCACGCTCTGGAAGATCAGGCCGGGACCGGAGCCGGGCTCGATTCCGGCGGCGAACACCGCCGGCATAATCGCAAGTCCGGCCAGCAGTGCGAACACGAGGTCAGAAATTCCCGTCCAGGCGCTGGAAACCATGATATTCTCCTCCTTGCGCACGTAGGAGCCGTAGGTGATGATCGCACCCATACCCACCGACAGCGAGTAGAAGCTCTGGCCCATCGCGTAGGCGAAGGTCTCCGGGGTGAGCTTGCTGAAATCCGGCTTGAACAGATAGCTGACGCCCGCCATCGCGCCCGGAAGGCTTATGGAATAGACGGCTATCACTATCACGAGCACGAAGAGCACCGGCAGGATGATCTTGCTGAACTTCTCGATTCCGGTCTTCACTCCGCGGGCGACCACCAGCACCGAGATGCCGAGGAACACGAGGTGCATCGCTATAGGCTCCCAGGGAGAGGAGATGAAATCCGAGAACACCCGGCTGACCTCCCCGGGCGAAGCGTGGAAGAAGCCAGGAGTCATCGACTTTATCATATAGTCGAGCGACCAGCCGCCGATGACGCTGTAGTAGGAATTGATGATTATGGGTATCAGGACGGCAAGTATGCCGATATTCTTCCAGAATCTGCTCTTCGGGGCCAGCACGCCCATCGCGTCGCGGGCGTTGCTCCGGCTCCTCCTTCCGATGATGATCTCCGACAGGAAGAGCGGGAGAGTTATGAACAGAGTGGCAAGGATGTAGGCGAACACGAAAGTCGCCCCGCCCTGCTCGCCGGCCAGATAGGGAAAGCGCCAGATATTGCCGAGTCCTATCGCCGAACCGGCCATCGCCACTATCACGGAGAGCCGGCTGCTGAAGTTTTCTCTAGGTGCCATATCAATAACAGTTTTTTCGTTCTATAAGGCAAGGTACGCCCGTGCGGACCGCATCGTTCCCGGAACAGGGTCCCGACGGAAGCTACCTGATTCTGTCGTAGACCGCGAACTCGAAGCCGAGCCCGCTTTTCCCGTCGGTCATGGTCTCCGAACGGGAAACTTCCCGCCAGACTCCCGGGTCGACCTCCGGGAAGAAGGCGTCGGCGTCTTCCACCACCGTGTGGACGTAGGTCAGATAGAGCCTGTCGGCGTCATCCATCATCTGCGCGTACACCTTTCCGCCCCCTATCACGAAACACCTGCCTTCCTGCTCCGCCTCGCAGCCACCTCCGCTTGCCGTCAGAGCCTTCTCCGCTTCATGCAGCGCCTCCTGAGGCGTCTGCACGCAGACCACCCCTTCCGGGAAATCGCTGCGGCTGCGGCTCAGGACTATGTTGGTACGTCCGGGAAGCGGCCTGCCGAGCGACTCGAAGGTCGCCCTGCCCATGATCACCGGACAGCCCATGGTCACGCGCTTGAAATATTTCAGGTCTTCGCCTATATGCCAGGGCATCCCTCCGCGCACCCCGATCGCCCCGTTGTCGGCGACAGCCGCTATCATGCAGGTCGTCATACCGCCACAGGTGCTTTGATGGCCGGCCAGGGGTCGTAGCCCTCCAGCGTGAAATCCTCATATCTGAAGTCGAACACGCTCCTGACCTCCGGATTCAGGACCATGCGGGGCAGGGGGCGCGGTTCGCGTGAAAGCTGCTCGCGCACCTGGTCGAAATGGTTGAGGTAGATGTGCGTGTCGCCGGTGGTGTGGATGAACTCCCCGGGCTGCAGCCCGCAGCACTGGGCGATCATCATGGTCAGCAGAGCGTAGGAGGCTATGTTGAACGGCACTCCGAGGAAGGTGTCGGCGCTGCGCTGGTAGAGCTGGCAGGACAGCTTCCCTTCGGCCACGTAGAACTGGAACAGGCAGTGGCAGGGAGGCAGGGCCATCCTGTCGATCTCGCCCGGGTTCCACGCCGTGACTATCATGCGCCTGGAGTCCGGATGGTTGCGTATCTGGTCTATCACCTGCGAGAGCTGGTCTATCGTGCGCCCGTCGGGAGCAGGCCAGCTGCGCCACTGATGCCCGTAGACAGGGCCGAGGTCGCCGTTCTCGTCGGCCCACTCGTCCCAGATGGTCACCTTGTGGTCCTGCAGCCAGCGCACGTTGGTGCTGCCGCTGATGAACCACAGCAGTTCGTAGATTATCGATTTCAGATGCACCTTCTTGGTGGTCAGCAGGGGGAAGCCCTCGCCGAGGTCGAAGCGCATCTGATGGCCGAAGATGCTCTTTGTGCCGACTCCGGTGCGGTCGGTCTTGACCGTGCCGTTGTCCATTATCTCGCGAAGCAGGTCCAGATACTGTCTCATCGTCCGTAGTTTACAAGGTTGTCGAAGAACTGCAGCACCCTTTCGAGCGGCGCGTCCTTGAATATTATCTTCTTGTCGGAGTCGAGCAGGTAGAGCGAGGGAATGGCCCTCACGAAATAGAGCTGTTCGTCGTTTATCCTCTGGGCATAGTCGTAGGCGTTGACCCAGTTGTCGGGATACATGCCGACATACTCCCTCCACTTGTCCACCTCCCCGTCGATATAGATGTTGACTATGGCGAGCGCCCCGTCGGCGATCAGGTCGTCGACGTATGGCCGGCCGCCTATGGTCTCGATTATCTCCTGGCAGTAGTGGCAACCCGGGTTGCTGAAGAACAGCATGGTGTAGTCGGCCTCGACCGAATAGAGGTCGGAACGGCGCCCGGCGGCGTCCTCGAAGCCGAAGTCGGGAGCCTTGCTGCCGTAGGGGTTGAGGCTGCACATCCTCAGCTCGAATTCATAGCCCGGACGGCGGGCGTCGTCGGTGAATCGGGACTTGGCGAGCCCCTCCACGAACGGAAGGTAGAAATCCTCGCTGCGCAGCGGGGAGTTGGGGTCGTAGAGATATTTCGACACGAGCTCCGTCATGCGGAGATACACCAGCGAAGAGGTGTCGGCGGCCTGCTTGTCCTCTATCTGCCGGAAGAGGCGGGCCATGTCGGCCTGAGCCCTGTCCATGGGAAGGCCCTGGAGAATCAGGATGAAGGTCGACATGTTCTTCTCCACCTCGGGATCCTCCACGCCGAGAACCGCGGCCGAGTCCGTGACCCAGTCGCCTTCGAAGAACCTGTCCCAATAGTGTTCGCCCAGATATTCCTGACGCTCCTGCATGCTGGAGATCATCGTGGGGACTTCCGGAAGGGGGAAGGCCCGGCGGACTGTCTCCGGCGCGGAATTGCGTCCTCCGCACGAGGCGAGCAGCAGCACGCAGCACATGGCTGCAAGAAACCTTTTCATACCACAAAACGCACTGAATTGTAAAGTTAGGCAAAAATGTGGTAATTTTGACGAAATTTGCTGAAATGAAGTACAGACTTCTGACCGCGGCTCTCGCCAGCATTCTCGCCGCTTTTCCGGCGGCCGCCCAGTTCTACACTCTCGGCAGCGAACCGGCTTCCGTCAGGTGGAGCAGCATCGAGACCCCGACCTACAGGCTGATCTACCCGAACGGGCTCGACTCCCTCGCCCGGGTCTACGCCCTGCATCTCGAGCAGGCCGCCGCGCTCGTGGGGAACACGGCAGGCTTCCGTCCCAACCAGAGTTTCAGCAAGCGCATGCCAGTGGTGCTCCACGCCCACACCGCCTATTCCAACGGACTCGTGAGCTGGACCCCCAGGAGGGTGGAGCTCATGACCATGCCGGACCCCGACTGGCCGGAGCCCTCGCCGTGGGAGACACAGCTGACCATACACGAATCCCGCCACGTCGCGCAGATGCAGTACACGGCGGCGCGGCCTTTCCGCGGCTGGACCTACCTGACCGGGCAGCTGGTGTCAGGCGCCCTCGCCGCACTCTACTGCGGCCCGGCCTTCTTCGAAGGCGACGCGGTGGTGGCCGAGACGGCACTCACCCGCGGAGGGCGCGGCAGGACCGCCGATTTCCTGGAATATTTCCGAGTCAGCTTCGCCGAAGGCGGTTTCCGCAACTACTGGCGCTGGAGATACGGGTCGCAGCGCCTCTACACCCCCGACCACTACCGCATAGGCTACATCACCGCAGCCGGAGTGCGCAGCATCTACGACACGCCGGACTTCACCGCCCGCTACTACCAGCGCATCGCGGACCACGGCGGAGTCACCTTCAACAACTTCAGCAAGACCATCGAAGACATCTCCGGGAAGAAGCTCGACGCAGCCTTCACCGAGATACGCGACAGCCTCAGGAGTTTCTGGAACGAGGACGACGCCAGGCGCGCGCCCTTCATGGCCTCGCGGCCTCTGACCTCTCCCGGAAAGCGGTACACCGAACTCAACGGACTCACTCCTGCCGGCGGAAGAATGTTCGCCGTGCGCAGCGGAATCACCGTCCCCCACCAGCTGGTGGAGATCTTCCCCGACGGTTCGCTCGAGGTCCTCGGAAATTTCAGCTCCAGCAGCACCGGCCCCGAATACAGCGCGGCCACGGGAAGGCTGTTCTGGAGCGAATACCGGCGCGACCCGCGCTGGGAGATGAAGTCCTCCTCCGACATCCGCTACATGGGGGCCGACGGGCGCAGGCACACCCTAACCAGGGGGAGGCGCTACTTCCATCCTGCGGCCCACCCTTCCGAAGCCCTGCTCGCCGTATGCGAGTATCCGGTCGGTGGCGGCAGCTCGATAGTCGTGCTCGACGCGCAGGACGGAAGCCGCCTGCAGGTCTTCAAGGCACCGGACGGCATGCAGCTGCTTGAGCCGGTGTGGCTCGGCGGAGAACTGTACTCGACGGCGCTGACCGACGGAGGCTACTGCATCTGCCGCATCCCGGACTTCAGCTGCGTGCTCGGCCCGCAGCCGGTGAAGATCAGGCAGATCCAGGCACGCGGAGGCAGCCTGCTTTTCACCTCCGACCTCAGCGGAGTCAACGAACTCTACGAATTCAACCCCGCCGACGGCAGCCTCATCCAGCTTACGAGCACCCGCTTCGGGGCCGCCGACTTCCGGTTCAGCACCGACGGCTCGACCCTCTACTACACTTCGCTCTCCTCCGACGGAAGGACAGTCTGCAGCACGCCCGCCGACTCTCTCGTCCGCCGCCGCGCCGATTTCAGCCGGCTTCCGGAATATCCCTTCACGGAAGAACTGGCCGCCGGAGAGCCGCAGAAAACGTTCGACCTGGGAGCCGCCGCCGACAGCCTGCTGCAGGGCATCTCCGCGCCGCGCAGATATTCCAAGCTCGGCAACCTCTTCCGCTTCCATTCCTGGATGCCGCTCTACGTCGACTACGACGCAGTGAGCAGCCTCAGCCTCTCCTCGCTCAGCAGCGCGGCCAGCCTCGGCGCCACCGCCTTCTTCCAGAACGACCTCGGCGACTTCTGGGGCTCCGCCGCCTACAAGGCCGGTTACAGCCGCTCGAACGGATGGAGGCACAGCGGCCACCTGAACTTCAGCTGGTCTGGCTGGTATCCCGTGGTCGAAGCCAAGCTGCATTTCAACGAAAGGGAGGCGTTCAACTATTTCGAACAGGAGAACGGACTGAAATACGCCGGAGCCGGAGCTCCTCTGTTCAACGCCAGCATCGACATCTACGTGCCCCTGGCGTTCTCGCGCGGGGGATGGAACGGCGGACTGATACCCGAGGTCAGCATAGCGGCCACCAACGACGGTCTCGTCGGAGAAGACGGCAGCCGGAGATACATGAGCCGCATGAGCGCGGGGCTGCGCGGCTACCTGATGGAAGCCACCCCCTCTTCGCGCATCTACCCCCGCTGGGGCGTCGGAGCCGAACTGGGAGTCAACGGACGTCCCGGGCTGCTCTCTCTGCTCTGCCCCAATTTCTATTCATATCTCTACGGCTATGTGCCGGGCGTCTGGCAGACCCACGGCCTGCGCCTGTCGGCCATGTACGAGAGGCTGATCAGCACCGGTCCGTACTGCGAAGCCCTCATGGTCACGGCGCCGAGGGGCTTCGAGACCGCCTCCAGCATGGCCCTGTCAATGTTATCCCCGGGCAGGATGAAGCTCTCGGCCGACTACGCCATGCCCCTGCTTCCGCTGGACTGGTCAGGGCTATGCCCCCTGGCCTACGTCAGGAACTTCGAACTCACGCTGCACGGCGACCTGAGCCTGGTCAGCACCGGAGCTTCCCTGCAGGAAGCGGCCGCAGGCAGTCTCTTCAGCGCGGGAGCCGACTTCAGCGTCCGCCTGGGCAACCTGCTCTGGCTCCCCTACGACACCCGGATAGGAGTTTCGTGGAATTACAAGGGAGGAAGCCTCTTCTCCGCCCTCCAGGCCGCCGGCTACGAGAAGTCACGCCACAGCATCAGCCTGATTTTCAGCGTGGACCTGTAGAAAAGGCCGAACGCGGCAAGTTAGCATTTTTTATTATCTTTGTCAGATTGGAAACCTAAAACCGGACATCGAAAAAGATGGAAAAAAAGAAAAGTTCCTGGGCGCAGCTCTGGACCACAGAAGACTGGCTCGCCGTTTGGATTGGCTTCATAGTCATCGCTTTAGGATGTGTGTCAGTGTTGACCGGAGCCTTTGACTTCTCCGCTTTCAACTTCAAGACCTGGGGTTGGGGAGAAGCCGCAGCGACAAATGTGACTCCCCTCGGAGAGCAGATGAGCTCCCCCGCTTTCTGGACAAGGCTGCTGCTCACGTTCGCAGTACTCGGAATATTGTTCACCGCAGGCGCAAGACTCCTCGGAGAGAAGGCAAGGAAATACTTCCCCGCTTTCGTCGGCGTCTTCGTACTTGCGGTCATCGTGCGCCTCATCAGCGCAGAGTTCACCCTCAACCGCTATCTCGAATGGGCTTTCTGGGCCCTCATCGTCGGACTCCTGGTGTCCAACACCGTGGGAGTGCCCAAGTGGCTCAGGCCCGCGGTCAAGACTGAATTCTACATCAAGGCCGGCCTGGTGGTAATGGGCTTCTCCGTGCTGTTCTCGAACATCGCCAAGTTCGGCCTCTACGGACTCGGAATCTCATGGGTGGTCTGCCCTCTCTGCATAATCTTCATGTGGTGGTTCGGCACCAAGGTGCTCAAGATCAAGAACAAGCCCCTCGTGATTACGCTCGCGTCGGCGACCAGCGTCTGCGGCACTTCCGCGGCCATCGCCACCGGAGCAGCCGCCAACTGCAAGAAGACCGACCTCACCGTGGCCGTGTCCATCTCCATCATCTTCACCGTGATCATGATGGTTGCGATGCCTCCCATCATCGAGGCGGTCGGAATGTCGCCCATCATGGGAGGAGCGCTGATCGGCGGCACCGTCGACAGCACCGGAGCCGTGGTGGTAGCCGGAACCGCGCTCGGAGAGGAAGCCCAGACAGCCGCGGTGCTCGTGAAGTCCATCCAGAACATTCTGATAGGCTTCGTCGCGTTCTTCGTGTCGCTCTTCTTCGCCACCCGCGTGGAACCCTCTGAATCAGGTTCGGTCGAGAAGGTGGGCGCCATCGAGATATGGAGGCGCTTCCCTAAGTTCATCCTCGGATTCTTCGCGGCCTCGCTGATCGCGTCCTTCATCATCCAGCCCGCTTTCGGCCCCGACAAGGTGTCCGCCATCAACGGGGTGCTCGACCAGTACAAGAACTGGGCTTTCGTGCTGGCGTTCGTGAGCATAGGCCTCGACACCAACTTCAAGGAAATCGTGAGCCAGCTCCACGGCGGAAAGGTCGTGTGGCTCTATATCGTAGGCCAGCTGTTCAACATCGTGCTCACCATGGCGATGGTATGGCTGCTTCTGTCAGGCGTGCTCTTCCCCGTTCCGACCCTTGACTAAGAACAGGAAACATATCTCCGGCTGGGCGTTGTCGAGCATCATCGTATGCGCGATAACGCTGGTCGCCGTGATATACATAATGGCCAACGGTCTCGGACTCCAGGAGGAGCTTGACTTCGGAGCCGGGGCCTACTACTACGCCGACATCCCCGAATTCGAGAAATACCTGGCATGGGACGCTTTCAAGACCTCGCTCCCCTACCTTCTCTATCTCGCCATCTTCCTGGTCTGGGGATTCTGCGTCTACAAGATATGGGTATGGGTGGACAAAAGGAAAAAGTAAGCTGCCGCAGCTGCGGAAAGACCACGGAACTTGAATACGCGAGCAGCGTCAACGTGGCCCTGAATCCTGAACTCAAGCAGCAGGTCAGGAGCGGCTCCCTGTTCCTCTGGACCTGCCCGGAATGCGGAAGCGCCAACCTGCTCAACCTTCCCTTCCTCTACCATGACCCCGGCGAGAAGCTGATGATACTGCTCTCCCCCTCTCCGGTGCGTTCGGAAGACCTTCCAGAAGGCTACACGGGACGGCAGGTGCGCAGTGTCGGGGAGCTCGTCGAGAAAATCAACATATTTGACTCCGGCCTCGACGACATAGTCATCGAAATGTGCAAGTACGTGACCTGCCACGAACTCGGCAAGGACGTCCGGCTCAAGTTCTTCAAGCTCGGCGGGGCCGACTCCGAGATGACCTTCACCTATCCCGAAGACGGGCAGATGCAGATGGTCGAGGTGGGCTTCAAGGTCTACGAGGACTGCGCCGGCATCGTGAACCGCAACCCGGCGATGAGACAGGCCGCGGCCGGACTCTCCGAAATCAACCAGGACTGGCTTTCACGATTCTTCGCATAGCGCGACATTCAGAAAGTGACCGTCAGTACTATAGGAAGATGGTCGCTGACTCCCCCTTCGTAGCGGGGTCCCACGAAGCAGCGGCGAGGTTTCATCCCTCCGAAAGCCTTGTCGGGCGTCAGCAGCACCGGGTCCGCGAACACCTTCTCCTCGACCTCGAATTCCCCGAAGCCGAACCATCCGTCTATCTTCTCCCAGCCGCCGTTGTATTTGAGCGTCCCCTGCTCCGCATCCGGCTAGAGTTCCTCATTGAAGTCTCCTACCGCCAGCACCCTCGGGCAGCCCGCCGCAAGCAGTGAGTCCTTCACCTCCAGCATGCGCGCCATCGCCGCCTCCCGCCGGTCTGACTTGCCACCTATCTTCGATGGATGGTGGTTCACCAGCACCGCAAGTCCGTCAAACTCCGCCAGCAGGATGTCCCTGGTGGCCATCGGCGCCCCGCTGCTGTCGCAGACGTGCTTCGGGCTGCTTCCGCGCAGCCTAAGGGACGACTCGCGATAGATGAGCCCGCAATCTATGCCGCGGTGGTCGGGGGATTCATAGTGCACGATGCGGTAGCCGAGCTTGCGCAGAAGGGTCGACGAGACCATGCTCCTCATCACAAAGGAGTTCTCCACTTCGGCGAAGCCCACGATGTCGGGAAAGCGTCCGCAGGCGTCGGAGATGCGCATCAGCGTCTTGGCCACGGCGTCGCACTTGGCATAGAAGCGCCCTCTGGTCCAGAACTGCGGGGCGGCTTCGGACCGGTAGTCGAAAAAATTCTCCACATTCCAGAATACCACGAGCAGAGAGTCCTGCGCGCAGGCCGCGGCTGCCGGGAGAAGCAGCGCGAGAAGTTTTATCACAGCAAGTTTCATAGCGTGAATATAGCGAATTTTGAGTAACTTTGCAGCCCTTTAACAACACACACGCAATGTCACTCAAATGCGGAATAGTAGGACTGCCCAACGTGGGCAAATCCACTCTCTTCAACTGCATAAGCTCAGGCAAGGCCCAGAGCGCCAACTTCCCTTTCTGCACCATCGAACCAAATCTCGGTTCCACTAACGTGCCCGACCGCAGGCTGGACAGGCTTGCGGAGATATGCAAGCCCCAGAGGACCATCCCGGCCACGGTGGACATAGTGGACATCGCAGGTCTGGTGAAGGGTGCCAGCCACGGAGAAGGCCTCGGAAACCAGTTCCTGGCCAACATACGCGAATGCGACGCCATTCTCCACGTGCTCCGCTGCTTCGACGACGACAACGTGGTGCATGTCGACGGCTCGGTGGACCCGGTAAGGGACAAGGAGGTCGTGGACATGGAACTCCAGATAAAGGACCTGGAGACCATCGAATCCCGCCTCGCCAAGGCGGAAAAGGCCGGCAAGGCTGGAGACAAGGAGGCCAGGAAGCTGGCCGACCTGCTCGTCCGCTACAAGGAAGCTCTGGAGCAGGGCAAATCCTGCCGCACGGTGGTGCCCGCCAACGAAGAGGAGGCGGCAATCGCCAGAGACCTCTTCCTGCTCACCAACAAGCCGGTGATGTATGTCTGTAATGTCGACGACGCCTCGGCGGCGAACGGAAACGCCTATGTGGAAGCTGTGAGGAAGGCGGTAGCCGACGAAAACGCCGAGATTCTCGTGATTTCCGCCCGTACCGAAGCCGAGATAGCCGAACTCGAGGACTACGATGACCGCAAGGTCTTCCTGGAGGAGATGGGGCTTGAAGAATCCGGAGCCGTGAGGCTTATCCAGGGCGCCTACCACCTGCTCGGGCTGCAGACCTTCTTCACGGCCGGAGCCGACGAATGCCGCGCATGGACCATCCACGCCGGCGACAAGGCACCCAAGGCCGCCGGAGTCATACATTCCGATTTCGAGAAGGGGTTCATCCGCGCCGAGGTGATCAAATACGAGGATTTCGTGACCTACAAGACCGAAGCCGCCGTCCGCGCGGCAGGCAAGATGGGCATAGAAGGCAAGGACTACGTGGTGCAGGACGGCGACATCATGCACTTCCTGTTCAACGTCTAGGCGCATGGGATACGAAGCATACGACAGATACGCGGCCGAGTACGACGCCTGGTTCATCAAGAACGCCAACGTACTCGAAACCGAGGCCGCGCTGGTTGCCAGGACTCTCGAAAATGCGGGAAAGGTGCTTTCGATAGGCTGCGGAAGCGGTCTCTTCGAGATGATAATGCAGAAGCGCTACGGAATCAGCGTCAGCTGCGGCATAGAGCCCTCGGTCAGCATGGCGGGGATCGCCGGAAAGAGGGGCATGGAGGTGACCATAGGCACAGCGGAGGAAGTCTGCGCTCCCGAACTCGAAGGCAGGTTCGACACCCTGCTCTTCAACGGCTGCCCCTGCTACATCAACGACCTTCAGAAAGCCTTCGACAACACCTCGCGCTTCCTGCGCAGCGGCGGCAGGGCCGTGGTCATCGACATCCCCAAGGAGAGTTCCTACGCTCTGCTCTACAATCTGGCCAAGACTCTCGGAACCTGGGACCATCCGATGCTGCAGGGCGTCTGCCCTCCCAACCCCTACCCCATAGAATTCGTGGCCATGGCCAACTGGAGGACCACTGAGGAGAAAGTGGAGTGCCTGCGCAGAAGCGGATACTCGGATTTCCGCTTCATGCAGACTCTGACGCGCGTTCCGCTCCATTCCGACTCCTCGGTCGAAGAACCTTCCGAGGGCTGCGACAGGGGCAGTTACGTGGCGATAACGGCCACTTTCAACAGGTAAAACAAAGAAGCCGGAGAATTCTCCGGCTTCTTTGTTCTTTCAGTCTTGTCCAGAATCCTAGAAGAACCTTGCGCGGTTGTCAACCACGTCGTCGTATTCCGACATCACTGAAAGGATGAGCTGCGACATGTACTGTGACTTCTGGGCGGCAAGATTCCTTGCGTCGGTCTCGGTGTAGAAGCTTCCGGTCTCCCTGTTGGAAACGTTCACCACATACACGCCCATGGTTCCGGGCACGGGGCCGAAAAGAGTTCCCTCGGGAGCGGCTGAAACAGCTCCGAGCAGGGCGGGATCCACGGTGGTGGAGCCGAGCGAAACGGCCTCGCTCCTGTCGACTTCAACACCGAGCACCTTGGCGGCGTCCTCTATGCTGCTGATTCCGCTGATCTTGCTCTTGACGTCGGAAAGAACCTTGTCCTGAATCTTGAGGGCGTAGAGCCTCTGCTCGATCAGGGAAGCCGCATCCTCGACGGGAGCGTAACCCTCCTTGTTGATCTTGGTGACGGTGGCTATGAAGAAGTAGTTGTTGTTGACGGTTATGATCTCCGAAGCCTTGCCTTCCTTGGCGTCGAAAGCCCATCTGGTCACCTCCTTGGCGTTGTCGATGGCTCCGTAGTTGGAAGTGGCCTCGGTGATGGTGACGGGGTGAGAGTAGACCTTGGTGGAATCCACGGCCCTCAGATAGCCCTCATAGCTTCCGCCGGCGATGGTCGCGAAGGTGTTGGCCTGGGCATAGTACTCGTTGAAGGTGTCCCTGCTGGCAAGAGCGGTCTTCTCGAGAATGGCGACCTGCTTCTTGAGCACGGGCTCGGTCCTCTCGGTCACGAGAACCACATGGGTTCCGTACTGGGTCTCAAGTACGAAAGGACGGCCTACGCGGGCTTCGATCACTGACTCGAATCCGGGAATCATGTAGGTCTGGGTCATCCAGCCTATGCTTCCGAGCTCTCCGTCGGCGGCGCTTGACTGGTCAGCCGAGTAGGCTGCGGCGAGGTTGGAGAAGTTTCCTCCCCTGCTGATCACTCCGACGAGGCTGTCAGCCACGTGTGCGGCATCATCGCCCTGAAGCAGGATATGCTTGACGAACACGGAATCCGGAAGCATCTTGCTGTCCATCACGCGGGCGGCGAGGAAGGTGTTTCCTGACTTTATGACGGGGGTGACATCCTCGTTTCTGTTGAAGATGTACTCATTGAGTTCGCTGTTGAGAGTGTTGAGGTCTCCGTTCTTGTACCAGTACTCCGAGAGGGACTCCTCCGAGTTCCTGAGCAGGAAGGCCCTCATGTTGTCGGTGGTCTGGAATTCCTCGTAAGCTGCGTCCATCTCGTCGCTGGTGGCGAGCACGTCGGCCTCCGAAGGAACAACCTCGAACACTACATACTCTATCTCGCGGTTGGCGGTCTGCTTGAAGAACTTCTTGTGGCTGTTGTAGTAATCCTTGATTTCAGAGTCGCTGACGACTATGGTGCTGTCGGTGCCGATGGGATAGGAGACATAGCAATAGTCCACGTCGGCGGTGGTGTTGTTGAAATCGAGGTCGTCGGCGAGCTGGAGAGCGTTCTCATAGTTGCCGGCGTTGAACAGCGCGCTGTACTTCTGGTAGTACTGCTGGGTGTTGATGCTGTTCTGGAGATAGTTCCAGTAGAGACGGAGCTGTCCGGTCTGGTCCTGGTTGACGTTGGCGATGAACGCGTTGAGCATGTCGAGGGAGAAGTTGCCGGATTCGTCGAAGAACACCGGATTCTGCGCCATCACGGGAGAGAGGGACTCGCCTGACACAAGGTCGACAAGCTCGGCCTCACCGACATGGATTCCCGCCGCCATGGCGTTGTCGATGAACATGTACTTGTCGACGAGCTCCTGCCATGCGGCGTCTCTGATCTGCTGCTGCATCTGCTCGGTCTGGGCGGAGCTGCCGGTCATGAGCTCGTTGATGGTCGTGTATTTGTCGACTTCCGACTGGAACTCGTTGTAGGATATCCTCTTTCCCGCTATCTTTCCGACATCATACTTCGATGACATCGAGTTAAGGGCGGACTCCAGGGTTCCGGGGTCGATGATGAACGAAAGAAGGGCCAGCGCGATTATCACGGAAATCACGATGCCGAACTTAACGCGTATTTTCTCAAGTAACGCCATATCGTCAATAACTTTTTAAAATTTCAAACAAGACTGCGAATTTAGTCATTTTTTCGGAAAAGGCCCAATAAAATTCACAGAATCAATGATTACGGCGGTGGTGTCCTGCTCCGCTACCACGTAACTGTCGAAGGGATTGTAAAGTCTTGCGTTCCTCACACGGTCGTCCGAACGCATTCCGTATCCCTGAGTGAAACCGTCGGGAGAATACATCTTCACGTAGCAGTCGGTGTAGACCTCTTCGTTGGTCCTGTCCCAGTAGATGGTGTCGGTCTCCATGGTCTCCTGCTTGATCACGTTGTGCAGGATGACGTCGCCGAAAGCCTCCCAGAGCTCGTCCTCCTGGCCGGAGCCGGCGTTCTTGGGCGACACGTGACGCGCGTTGTCCGCGACTATTATCGACTCGAGAAGGCCGTCCTCGGTGTAGGCGAATACGGATATGCCGAGCGGGAAGAGGTCGTAGCTCTCGTCATCCCCCTCGTAATGCTCCATCAGAGGGGCCTCGAGCCGCATGGCCACCTTTCCGTTCTCGGTCTGGACTGCGAACATATTGTCTATTTTCTGCATGGGGGTGGTGGAGAGGTCGAGTTTCTCGGCCTCCCCTATACCCTTGTTGCAAGAAAGCAGAATACTGGCAGCCATGGTGATGACTGCCAGTATTCTGGAAGTATTGAGGAACTTGTCCAAATTACTTTGTGGTGCGGACGGTGGTGGTAGCCCTCATGCCGTTGCAGATAACGGTGTAGGACTGACCGTCGGTAAGGTCGTACATGAAGGCCTCGGCGGCTTCAGGGAAGTATACGCTGTACTGCCTGATGTAGTTATTGGCCTCCTCCTCGAGTGAAGGATCGGCCTGCTTTGCCCTGTTCATGTAGTCGCATGCAACCCAGTAGGGAGCGCGCTTCTCGATCTCGTTGGTTCCGCATACGCTTGAACCCCAGATGTTGCCGATGAGGAAGAGAGCCTTGCCCTTGAGCTCCTCTGAAGTCTCGGTAACGATGGTGGCAGCCTCGAAAGCCCTGGCGTTCTGTCCGTTCTTGTAGCAGAACACTGCGAGCTCATACTCCCACTCGGCGTCGGTGGCTGCGTCGGAATCCTCAGCCGCGATGGCTGACTCCATGTAGCGGATGGCCTCCTCGGTGTTGCCCCTGTCTCCGTGCAGCTTGAACAGATAGTATGCTGAAGTTGCGGAAGGATCGAGGTCGTTCATGGTGGTCACGGCGTTCAGGTAGAGGTCGTTGTCGGTGCAACCCTCGGTAAGTGCCATGGTCTGCACGATGTTGGTGGCAACCTCAAGGTCGTTGGGATTGGCCTCGTATCTGGGAGTGAAGAGCTGGATGAGGTTGTCGCAGCTTGCAACCTTGCTGGCTGCGAACAGGCTTCCCATGTCGTTCTTGATGTTCTGGTTCTGCTCTTTCTCGGCGTCGTCCTCAGCGGGCATGTCGTCGAGAAGCTCGGCGTTCCTCTGATAGGTGGCGATCACCTTCTCGGCGTCAAGAGAGCCTGCCTGGTAGAGGTTGATGGCGGCCTGCATGTCGAACAGAAGAATGTTGGGCCTGGTCTCCTCCTTGTTGCTCTCGATGATTCCCTCGAAGCCGTCGAACTGCTTCTGGAAGTCGTTTCTTACGTAATTGGCGAGGTCTATACCCTTGTTGTTGCGGGCGGTCACGGCGTACTTGGGATAGTACTGGGCCCTGGTGTCGTGAAGGGTGAGAAGGGTGTCGACAAGAGCGTTCTTGTACTCGGGGTTGTTCTGGTTCTTCGCTATCAGCTGACGCATCAGCACAGCGCCTTCGATCAGCATGTTCTGGCTGGCGGTGGCAGGGCAGATTGCATAAGCTTTCCTCCAGTTGGGAGTAGCTTCCTCGTAAGCTTTCTGCTTGTAGTACTCCTTATAGTAGGAGAGGTATTTCACGCATTCCGCACTGTCGGGACCGAATTTTCCTTGTGCGAAAACATCAGAACTGCCGATAAGAGCTGCGGCGAGCGTTGCGATTGCTAAGGTTAATTTTCTCATATTTTTAAAATGGTTACTGATTATTCATACTGCGGTTTCTGGAACCAGATGTCAAATATATTAATTCCTATTGAAAAATTAACATATCTCTCGCGAGTTAAATTTCCGGTAAGTGACGCGCGCTGACCGAATTCCACTCCGAACGACAGTCCGTTGTACCATCTGAACACGGGCAGAGTGGCTCCCAGGGTGATTCCCATCGAAGCTATCTGGTGCCCGCTGAGGGCGAAATATTCTTTTTTGTAATATGCTCCGGCACGATAGGCCACCCTGTTGAAGTAGTAGCGTATGTCGTTGATGTTGGGAATATACTCGAATCCGACCCTGTAGGCTTCGCTGACTGAGGTCGAGAAAGGAATCGAGCTGAGATTGTATCCGCTGATGTTCTCCATCCCGGAGTTCCGCCAGTCGGACCTGGTGTAGTCGGCCTCGAACATCCATTTGTTGGTCTTCTTCAGGGATATTCCGACCCCTATCTCACTGGCGAGGCTTGCATGCCTGGTCACGCCCATGGTGTCTATCCTGAAGCTTATCGTGTCGATCGAGGCCGTTCCCTCGGAATATCTGGAATCTTCGAAATATCCCCTGAGCTTAGCCCCGGTGGAATATGTGGCTCCAAGAACGAGACTCACGTCGTTGCCGAAAGGCTGCTCGTACTGGAGACCGAACTTTCCGCCTATTCCGTTGAGCTGAAGGACGTTGTTGTTGGATATCGACTGATAGGAAGAGTCTCCGAACTTGGTGACGTAGGATTTTGTAATCTTCCCGAAATAGTAGTCCATCTCGGCGCCTATGGAAATTCTCTTGAGGAAGGTGACTCCCGCCGCTGCGAACGCCTTGTAGACGCTGCCTATGCCTGTGGCGGCGCTGCCGACGTCTCCCACGCTGCCCACCAGCTCAGGGTCGGTGTAGATTTCGCTGAATTCGTAGCCTACGTCGCTGTAAGGCACTATTCCGAGCATCATCGCCGAGGCTCTCTGGATAGGGAAGGAGATGACCACGTCGTTGATGTTGAAGATATTGTTGGCCGAAATGGCGTCTCCCTGCCTGTATATCCTGTTGTTGACGTTGAGCGAGAAGCTCGACATGAACGACAGCGAATCCCTGGCCGTCACGGCCGCGGGGTTCATTATGTTGAGATAGCGGTTGTTCCTTCCGGCTATTCCCACTCCTCCCATCGACTTGTTGTATGTGGAACCCTGCAGGGCGAGATCGCCCACGCCGAAGATGGTGTAGGGAGAATATCCGCCGTATGACTCCTGGGCGCCTGCGGTCATGATGCCGCCGAGCAACACCGCCAGGGCCGCAAAAATCCTATTCAATATTTTTCTTGACATATTCGTCAGTTATCAGGGCAAGGCCCATCAGTTCAAGATTACAAACCACAAAGATGGAGTTTTTCATCTTCTTGGCAAAATAAATGGCGTCACCGCCGGTAAATATCACGATATTCTCCGGTTTTTGACGAATGTAGCCTTCCGTTTCAAACATTATGCCCAAAATCACTCCCGTTTCTATCGACGAAACCACTGAATTGCCCTCCGGCAATATGCTTTCGGGAGTGTCCACCAGGGGAAGGGCCTTGGAATAGCGGTTCAGCGCCTTGAAGCGCGTCCGGCAGCCGGGGGAGACGTTCCCTCCCATGTACCTTCCGTCGGAGTTCAGAAAATCCACGGTGAGAGTGGTTCCGAAATCGAATACGGTGCAGGGCTTGTTCTTGAACAGGAATCTCGCGGCAATCAGCCCCGCAGCCCTGTCGTATGAGAGATATTCCGGAAAATCATATTTGAGAAGATAGTCCGTATGCGCTGTGTCGAGAATGATAAGATGGCCGCACTCCTTCCTTAGAATTTCTTCGTCGCGGGATGAAATCTCATAGACCGAAGCTATGGTCATCACTTCCGGCTTCTCCTTTTCAGTCAGGGAGAGCAGATAGTCCAGCACTTTCTCCCCCTGATAGCGGAAGGTCTTGCCAAGGGTTATCCCGTCGGTCCAGGCCGCTTTCAAGGCTGTGTTGCCAGTCAAAACCAGAAGATTTGCCATCAATCAGAAAGTTACAAGCCTACAAATTTAAGAAATTTTTATCTTAATCTGCTCAATATCCCGTACGCCTGTTTCAGCGAGACGACATTGCGGCTCAATATCTTAAGTTTGTTCTCGTTCTGCTTGAGTTCTATGCTTCCCTGGCATGAGGCTATCTTTTCCATGACCGAAGCGAAGGTGTCGGACTTGTAGTAGGGCGACATCGGATTCGACACGAAGAAGGCTATCAGGAGCCCGTTCTTTATTATTATCTTCTCGAAGCCCAGACGCGCTCCGGCATTCCTTATCTTCACCACATAGAACAGGTTGTCCAGTTCTTCGGGAAGTTTTCCGAAACGGTCCGCCAGCCTTTTGGCGTAATTGTCGGTCTCCTTGTCAGAATTCATCGAATCGATAGCGCGGTAGATACGAATCTTCTCTGCGGTTATGTCTATGTAGTCGTCGGGAATCAGGGCAGGCTGGTCGGTCTCGACCGTGCAGTCGGTGACATATCTTCCTCTGTCGCTTCTCGGCACAGTTCCCGTCTCCACTCCGAGTTCCTCCATGGCTTCTGAAAGTATCTTCTGGTATGTTTCGAAGCCCATTTCGGTTATGAATCCGCTCTGCTCCGCACCCAGCAGATTGCCGGCGCCGCGTATGTCGAGATCCTGCATGGCTATGTTGAATCCGCTTCCGAGGTCCGAAAACTCCTCTATCGCCTTCAGCCTGCGGCGCGCCTCGTCGGTGATGCTGGCGAGAGGAGGCACTATAAGATAGCAGAACGCCTTCTTGTTGGACCTTCCGACCCTTCCCCTGAGCTGGTGAAGGTCGCTGAGTCCGAAATTCTGCGCCTGGTTTATTATTATGGTGTTGGCGTTGGGTATGTCAAGTCCGTTCTCTATCAGCGTGGTGCACAGCATCATGTCGTAGTCGCCGCGCATGAAGTCGAGCATTATGTTCTCGAGATGGCGCGATTCCATCTGACCATGGGCTATGCATATCTTCATGTCGGGCACGAGGCGGTGCAGTATCTCATAGATGGAATTAAGCTCCTCGACCCTGTTGTGCAGGAAGAACAGCTGTCCTCCGCGGTTGAGTTCGTAGTTTATTATGCCCTTTATCTCCTTCTCGTCGAAAAGTATGATTTCGGTCTGCACCGGAATACGGTTCGGCGGGGGAGTGTTGATTATGCTGAGGTCCCTCGCCCCGAGAAGGGAGAACTGCAGGGTGCGGGGGATTGGGGTGGCGGTCAGCGTGAGAGTGTCCACCGAGGCCTTGAGAGCCCGCAGCTTCTCCTTTGCGCTCACCCCGAACTTCTGCTCCTCGTCTATTATGAGCAGCCCCAGATCCTTGAATCCGAAGTCCTTTCCGAGTATCTTGTGGGTGCCTATGAGCACGTCGATCTCCCCGCTCTTCAGTCTCTCCTTTATCTGGCTGACCTCCTTCGCTGTACGCAGGCGGCTCACGTAGTCTATGTTGCAGGGCAGATTCTGGAGCCTCATCCTGAAAGTATTGTAGTGCTGCAGCGCGAGTATTGTGGTGGGCACAAGAACCGCCACCTGCTTGCTGTCGGCCACGGCCTTGAATGCCGCCCTTATCGCTATCTCAGTCTTTCCGAAACCCACGTCGCCGCACACCAGACGGTCCATGGGGCAGTCGTCCTCCATGTCGCGCTTGACCGCTATGGTGGCGCTTTCCTGATCCGGAGTGTCCTCGTACATGAAAGACGATTCCAGCTCCTCCTGAAGGTAGGTATCGGCCGAAAACGCGAATCCTTTGGAAGCGCGGCGCTTGGCATACAGCTGTATGAGTTCCTTGGCTATGTCCTTGACCTTCGACTTGGCGTTGGACTTGAGCGTGCTCCAAGTCTTGGAACCCAGTTTGTTGATGCGGGGAGGTTCGCCGTCTTTCGAGCGGAAACGTGAAATCTTGTTCAGGGCGTGTACCGAAACGAACACCACGTCGCCGTCCTTATAGGTTATCTTCACCACCTCGTGAACCCTTCCCTTGTCGTCGCGCATCCTCACAAGACCGCCGAAGATTCCCACTCCGTGGTCTATGTGGACCACATAGTCGCCTATATTGAACGAATTGAGGTCGTTGATGGTCAGCTGCTCGCTCTTCTCGACAGAACGGCGTATGCTGACTCTCTGGAAACGGTCGAAAATCTCATGGTCGGAATAGCAGCATACCTTGTTCTCCGAATCCACGAACCCCTGGTGTATGGTCTTTCCCGCCACGAATTCGGGGATGAGGCCTCCGTTCTGGGAAAGAATGGACTTAATTCTCTCGAGTTGGGAGGTCTTGTCGCCGTAGATGAGGACCTTGTATCCGTTTTCCAGCCTGCTTCTTATATCTTCAGTGAGAAGTTCGAAATTCTTGTTGAACGAAGGCTGTGGGGATATGCTGAACTTTATTTCGTCGTCGGTGCTGACCGAGAGGGGAGTGTCTATGAACACCGCGCGAAACTTCTCGGCGAGAGAAAAGAAATCACGCTCCCTGTACATGTCGGACGAATCCAGCCACAGAATGGCCGATTCCGGCAGCAGGTCGAATATGCTGGCCTCAGAGCTTTCTCCCGACGACATGATGTCGGAAATCACCTCCATCTCCTTTTCTTCCGACATCGAAAGCTGCGTGTTGCAGTCGAAGATGTTGATTTTCTCAACCTCGTTGCCCCAGAAGGATATTCGGTAGGGGTAATTCCAGGAATATGAGAAAATGTCCACTATGGAGCCTCGTATGGCATACTGTCCGGGAGCAGACACGAAGTCGACCTTTTCAAAGCCGTTGCGAGAAAGAATCTCCACTATGCTGTCGTGGGATATCTCCTGACCGGCCTTTATCTTCAGCACGGAATCCTTTATCGACCTGGCGCTTGGCACCATCTCATCGAGAGCCTCGGGATAGGACACCACCAGCTTCAGTTCATCTTTCTTCCACGACATCACCGCGCCTATCGCGGCTGTTCTCTGTACTGCGAGGGACGACTTGTAGTTGCTCCTCTCCACGTTCTTTCCTGATTCGGGGAGAAAGAACACCTTGTCGCCTTCTATGAGATTATAGAGATCCGAGGTGCAGTACTCGGCTGTCTCCTTGTCGGGAAGAACTACGAGATGCAGCCCCTTGGCGGCAGTCTGACTGAGAACAAACCATTTCGCCGACAGGAAAAGCCCGCGGCAGTACACCCTGTCGCATCCGGAACTCAACTTGTCACCAAGTATCCTGCAAGATTCAGAACTTATCAACATTCTGCCTCGAATTTCTGTTGAAACGCTGTTGAAAACATGTTAAAAAGAGCGGCCGGAAAAGTTCAAAACTATTTCCCTGAAGTTATCAACAATGCTTTCATCATCCGATCAACAATGTTTTCAACAATTGACTTTCCGCCCAACAAACTGAACGTCAAACCGTTCAGTCATTTATCAACATTTCAACAACTCTATAATAAATACCAATTTATAAAAACAAAAGAACTATATTTGTATTCTGATTGTCGAAGGCGCGTATGACAGACTTCAATCCTCATAACACAAACGAGGGCAAAGATAAGGATTTGGACGGAATTATCCGGCCTCGGGAACTTGAAGATTTCACAGGCCAGAGAGAAATAGTGTCCAACCTTAAAATATATGTGCAGGCTGCCAAGATGCGCGGGGAGGCCCTGGACCACACCCTGTTCCACGGACCTCCGGGATTGGGAAAGACGACCCTCGCCCACATCATCGCAAACGAGATGGGGGTGAACATCAAGATAACTTCCGGTCCGGTGCTTGACCGTCCCGGAGACCTTGCCGGGCTGCTGACATCGCTCGAGACCGGCGACGTGCTGTTCATTGACGAGATTCACCGTCTGTCGCCCGAAGTGGAGGAATACCTTTATTCTGCCATGGAGGACTACGTGATAGACATCATGATAGACAAGGGGCCGGGCGCGAGGTCGGTGAGGATCTCCCTGAACCCCTTCACGCTGGTAGGCGCCACCACCCGTTCGGGCCTGCTTACCGCTCCGCTCAGGGCACGCTTCGGCATCAACTGCGCGCTTGAATACTACGATGCCGCGGACCTGGTGCGCATAGTCAGGCGCAGCGCGGGCATACTGAAGGTGGAGATAGACGACGCCGCAGCCCACGAGATAGCCATGCGCAGCCGCGGCACCCCGAGAATAGCGAACTCCCTGCTCAAGAGGGTTAGGGACTTCGCCCAGGTCAAGGGAGACGGCCACATTGACCTGAAGATAGCCAGATACGCGCTCGACAAGCTCAAGATCGACACCAGAGGGCTTGATTCGATCGACAACAAGATACTGAGGACAATAATAACGACCTTCAAGGGCGGCCCCGTCGGAGCCAACACCATCGCCACGGCGATAGGGGAGGACCAGGGCACTTACGAGGAAGTCTACGAACCTTTCCTCATAAAGGAAGGCTTCATCGTGCGCACCCAGCGCGGAAGGATAGCGACCGACCTGTCCTACAGCCATCTTGGACTGGAGCCGGCCGCCGGCAGAGGAGAAGCGACACTATTTTAAAAACAGATAACAATATTGCAATGTCTGACAAGTTAATTTCAAAAATCCCGGAAGGACCGCTTGAGCAAAAATGGACCAAGCGCAAGGCTGAAATCCATCTCGTGAGTCCCAACAACAAGAGAAAGCTTGAAATCATTGTAGTTGGTACAGGCCTCGGAGGAGCATCCGCAGCTGCATCACTCGGTGAACTCGGCTACAACGTCAAAATCTTCTGCATCAGCGATTCACCTCGCCGCGCCCACTCCATTGCAGCCCAGGGAGGTATCAATGCAGCCAAGAACTACCAGAACGACAACGACTCAGTCTACCGTCTGTTCTACGACACCATCAAGGGAGGTGACTACCGCGCCCGCGAAGCGAACGTCTATCGTCTCGCCGAGGTCAGCGCTTCCATCATCGACCAGTGTGTCGCTCAGGGAATTCCTTTCGCGCGCGAATACGGCGGATACCTCGCCAACCGTTCATTCGGAGGCGTGCAGGTAAGCCGTACCTTCTATGCACGCGGACAAACCGGACAGCAGCTCCTTCTGGGCGCCTACGCCGCTCTCAACAAGGAGATAGCCAACGGCACCGTCAAGTCCTATCCACGCCACGAGATGCTCGACCTCGTGATCGTCAACGGTCAGGCAAAGGGTATCATCACCCGCAATCTCGTTACCGGACAGCTTGAAAGATTCGGAGCCCACGCTGTCGTGATCGCCACCGGAGGCTACGGAAACACCTATTTCCTCTCCACCAACGCGATGAACAGCAACGGTTCCGCAGCTCTGCAGTGCTACAAGAAGGGCGCATACTTCGCCAACCCCTGCTTCGCACAGATCCACCCCACCTGCATCCCCGTACACGGCGACCAGCAGTGCAAGCTCACCCTCATGAGCGAGTCTCTGCGCAACGACGGACGCATCTGGGTGCCCAAGAAGAAGGAAGACGTGGAGAAGCTGCGCAAGCATCAGATCAAGGCTTCACAGATTCCCGAGGAAGACCGCGACTACTATCTCGAGCGTCGCTATCCCGCATTCGGAAACCTTGTTCCCCGTGACGTGGCTTCCCGTGCCGCCAAGGAGCGCTGCGACGCAGGCTTCGGCGTGAACGAGACCGGAAAGGCCGTGTTCCTCGACTTCGCCGACGCAATCAACCGCCTCGGACACAAGAGGGTGGCCGAGCGTTACGGCAACCTTTTCGACATGTATGAGAAGATCACCGCTTCATCTCCCTGGGAGGAGCCTATGATGATCTATCCCGCCATCCACTACACCATGGGAGGCATCTGGGTCGACTACGACCTCCAGACCACCATCCCCGGTCTGTATGCGATAGGTGAGGCCAACTTCTCCGACCACGGCGGAAACCGCCTCGGAGCTTCAGCCCTGATGCAGGGTCTGGCCGACGGATATTTCATCCTGCCCATCACCATCGGCGACTACCTCTCAAAGAAGTTCGCGGAGCCCAAGACCGACGTGAACACCAAGGAGTTCGACGATGCCGAGAAGGCTGTTCAGGCCCGTATCGACAGGCTTTTCGCAATCAACGGCAAGAAGACTGTCGACTCCATCCACAAGCAGCTCGGACACATCATGTGGGAGTATGTCGGAATGGCTCGCGAAGAGGCAGGTCTCAAGAAGGCCATCAAGGAGATTCAGGCTCTTAAGGAGGACTTCTACAAGAACGTGAAGGTTCCCGGAACCCAGTATGAGTTCAATCAGGAGCTTGAGAAGGCGCTGAGGCTTGAGGACTTCTTCGAAATCGGAGAGCTCATGGCACGCGACGCCCTCCACCGTGAGGAGTCCTGCGGAGGCCACTTCCGCGTGGAGAGCCAGACCGAGGAAGGCGAGGCCAAGCGCGACGACAAGAACTTCATGTATGTAGCGGCCTGGGAGTATAAGGGAGAAGGCAAGGAGCCTGAACTCCACAAGGAACCTCTCAAGTATGAATTCATTAAGGTTGCCACCAGAAACTACAAAGACTAAGTCCGATGGAATTCAATTTGAAAATATGGCGTCAGAAGAACGCCAAGGCCCAGGGCCATTTTGAAACCTATCATATTTCAGGAATAGAGGAGGACGCCTCCTTCCTGGAGATGCTCGACATTCTCAACGAGCAGCTCATCAGGGAGGGATGCGACCCCGTGGCTGTAGACCGCGGATGCGAGAGCAGCGGCCCCGTATCCTTCGACCACGACTGCCGCGAGGGTATCTGCGGCGCCTGCTCGCTCTATATCGACGGACGCGCCCATGGCCCCGACGACCATGTGACCACCTGCCAGCTCTTCATGAGGCATTTCAAGGACGGAGCCACCATCACCGTGGAGCCCTGGAGAAGCGCCGCCTTCCCCGTGATCAAGGACCTCGTGGTGGACCGCAGGGCATTCGACAAGATTCTGCAGGCCGGCGGATTCATTTCAGTGCGTACCGGTTCCGCTCAGGACGCCAACAACATTCTCATTCCTCACGACAAGGCTGAGGAGAGCATGGATGCGGCAGCCTGCGTAGGATGCGGCGCATGCGTGGCGACCTGCAAGAACGGCTCTGCGATGCTCTTCGTGGCAGCCAGGGTAAGTTCACTCGCTCTGCTTCCTCAGGGACGTCCTGAGGCTGCCAAGAGGGCCCGTGCGATGGTTGCGAAGATGGATGAACTCGGCTTCGGTAATTGCACCAACACCCGTGCGTGCGAACTGGAGTGCCCCAAGGGCATCACCGTGGCCCACATCGCCCGTCTGAACCGCGAATTCCTCAAGGCGAAGTTCTCTGAATAGTAGAACTGCATTATATTAAAAAAGACTGGCCGTGAGGACCAGTCTTTTTTTTATATATCCAGACAAGTATTAATTGAAAAATTCTACCAGAGGAAGTTGTTGAAGGGATAGCGGCCGGCATGTATTTCGGCGACCATCTTGTAGAGGTCGTCCTTGAGTTTGTCGATTCCCTTCTTCTCGGTGGCGGAGATGAAGATGCAGGGTATTTTCTTCTCCCTCATCCATTTGTCCTTCACCTCTTCCAGGCTGAAGTTCTTCTCCGTCCTCGGATTCATTGAGAATTCGTCGTAAGGTTCCGGCTTGTAGGCGTCAATCTTATTGAATATCACGTAAGTAGGCTTGTCGGAGGCTGAAATGTCCTTGAGAGTCTTGTCCACGACCTCCATCTGTTCTTCGTAGTCGGGATGGGAGATGTCCACCACGTGCAGCAGGATATCAGCCTCGCGCACCTCGTCAAGGGTGCTTTTAAAGGCCTCTATGAGCTGCGTAGGCAGTTTTCTGATGAATCCCACCGTATCGCTCAAAAGGAACGGCACGTTGCCGAGAACGACCTTTCTGACGGTAGTGTCGAGCGTGGCGAAGAGCTTGTTTTCGGCGAACACTTCCGACTTCGACAGAAGGTTCATCAGCGTTGATTTTCCGACGTTGGTGTAGCCTACGAGTGAAAGTCTCACGAGGCCGCCTCTGTTGCCTCTCTGGGTGGCCATCTGCCTGTCGATTCTCTTGAGCTCCTCCTTGAGTCTGGCTATTCTTTCCCTGACTATTCGGCGGTCCACCTCTATCTGGGTCTCACCCATTCCGCCGCGGGTGCCCACGCCTCCGCGCTGTCTTTCGAGGTGGGTCCACATGCCGGCGAGGCGGGGGAGCATGTAGTTGTATCTTGCAAGCTCCACCTGGGTCTTGGCGTAGGCTGTCTTGGCTCTCTGCGAGAATATTTCCAGGATGAGGCTTGTCCTGTCGATGACGGATGAGCATTTGATCACCTTTTCTATGTTGCGCTGCTGCATACCGGTGAGCTCGTCGTCGAAGATTACATAGTTTATCTCGTTTTCTTCGCAGTAGGAGGCTATTTCCTCGAGTTTTCCGCTTCGGATGTAAGTTGCCTTTTCGGGTTTGTCGACTCTCTGGACGAACTTCCTGTCCCCGACTGCTCCGGCGGTTTCCGCAAGAAACTCCAGTTCGTCGAGGTATTCCATTATCTTGCGCTCGTCGTCTTCAGGTCGTATTATTCCGACGAACACGGCTTTTTCTACCTTTTTGTTTTCCATAAATTCTTCTTGTTACGGTTTATCTCTGTCGATTTGAAGTTTTTCACGAAGCAGTATTCTATTCTACATTTGTTTGAAAATTTGAAGTTCATCCAGTCAAAAAAAGGCCATCCGACGCGGACGGCCTTTCTTTTATATCGAAGATTGATTTTATCTCAGCTGGAAAATCACGGGGAAGGTGTAGGTAACCTTCACTGCGCGGTCTCTCTGGCGGCCCGGCTCCCACTTGGGTGAGCTGGATACCACTCGGATAGCCTCAGCGTCGAGAGAGGGGTCAACTCCACGGAGAACCTTCACGTTGGAAACGGTTCCGTCGGGACCTACGGTGAACTCAAGCATCACACGACCTGACACACCGTTCTCCTTTGCGATTTCAGGATACTGGAGGTGCTGTGCAACCCACTTTGAGAAGTTGTTGGCGTCACCACCCTGGAAGGTAGGCTTGACCTCAACGAGCTGGAAGGGAATAGCCTCCTCTTCAACAACCTCCTCCTCAACTTGCTCTACATAGTCCATGATCTCAACTCCGACATTGGCGTCGTACTCGAGGTTGATGAAACTGTCTTCGATCTGGATGTCGTCGTCAACGATTTCGATCTGGTCGGAAAGTACGGGGATCTTGGGAACTTCCGGGGGCGGAGGAGTGGTTTCCTGCTGTGTGATGGGGATGATCTCCTCCTCGATGATTTCAACTGTGTCTGCGACAAGAGTTGCCTCTTTCTTTTCCTTGCTTGTCCACTCGAAGCCTACGAGGAGCAGGCCGAGTGAAATGCAAAGTCCAATCTCCACGAAGAGCATTCTTCTGTTTTTGAGATCGGCTTTAGGTGATTTTTTGACTTCCATATTTGGTTATTTTATATATTCTTCCGACTTCCAAAGATAGAAATATTTAATTTCAAATCCAATATTTTAGTAGATTTGTCAAAAATTTATCGATGATCAGATACTTTACTGAAGATATTGACTTTGCTTTCAAGGGCAAGTCTGTGCACAACGCCTGGCTCAAGGCTGTCTCCGAGGAGGAGGGCAGACGTCCCGGGCAGATTTCCGTGATATTCTGTTCGGACCCATATCTGCTTGAAATCAACCGAAAATATCTCGGACACGACTATTATACCGATATCATAACCTTTGATTATTCCGAGGGCGACACCATTTCAGGCGACCTCTTCATCAGCGTCGACACGGTGAGGAGCAATGCTGAATATTACTCGGCAGATTTCAAGGACGAGCTCGACAGGGTGATTGTCCACGGTGTCCTGCACCTGATAGGTTATGACGACCACACCGACGAACAGACCGCCGAGATGAGAGCAAGGGAGAACCATTATCTCGAGCGTCGTCCTGAATTTTTCAAATGAACAGAGAGTACGACATAATAGTGGTCGGAGGCGGCCATGCCGGTTGCGAAGCTGCTATGGCGGCTTCCAATCTCGGTTCTTCGGTTCTTCTTATATCGATGGACATGCTCGGTTTCGCGAGAATGTCGTGCAACCCTGCTGTGGGCGGAATTGCCAAAGGTCAGATTGTCAGAGAGATAGATGCACTCGGAGGTTATACGGGGCTGGTGACTGACAGCTGTACTCTCCAGTTCCGCATGCTCAACAAGTCCAAGGGTCCGGCCATGTGGAGCCCGCGTGCCCAGTGTGATAAAATAGAGTTTTCGCTGAAATGGCGCAAGATTCTTGAAAGTAATTATAAATTAGATATTTACGCTGATTCTGCGATTTCTTTTCTCTTTGAGAATTCAAAAATCAGCGGAGTGCGTACACTCACAGGGGCAATTTTCAAGTCTCGCGCGGTTATCCTGACCGCCGGAACCTTCCTTTCTGGCTCTCTTTTCATCGGAAGACACAAGATGGAGGGAGGCCGTCTCGGAGAGCAGGCTTCATACGGACTGACCGAACAGCTTGAGGAACTCGGAGTGAAGTCAGGAAGAATGAAAACCGGCACCCCGCCGAGAATAGACATTTCTTCGGTGGACGTTTCCGTTTTCCCTCTGCAGTACGGCGATGAGAATCCGCAGAGATTCTCCTTTCTCCCCGTCCCTTCTTCGGTTCAGGAGAGCGGAGAGCAGATGCCCTGCTATATTCTCCATACCAACCCCCGTGTCCATGATATTCTACGCACCGGTTTTTCGGAGTCGCCGCTGTTTACCGGAATGATTCAGGGGATAGGTCCGAGATACTGCCCGAGCATAGAAGACAAGCTCCGTGTCTTTCCCGATAACGACGCTCACCAGCTTTTCCTGGAGCCGGAAGGTCGGAATACGAATGAGTATTATCTCCAGGGTTTTTCTTCGTCGCTGCCTCTTGAGGTGCAGGTCGAGGCCCTTCATGCGATTCACGGACTCGAAAATGTCAAGATATTCCGTCCTGCCTATGCGGTGGAATATGACTATTTCGATTCCACCCAGCTCAAGCCTACTCTCGAACTCAAGAATGTGGAGAACCTGTATTTTGCAGGCCAGGTCAACGGTACTACGGGATATGAGGAAGCGGCTGCCCAGGGAATAATTGCCGGAATCAACGCGCACCTCAAGCTTAATGAGAAGGAGCCTTTTATTCTTGGCCGCGACCAGTCGTATATCGGCGTGTTGATTGACGACCTTGTGACCAAAGGAGTCGACGAACCCTACAGGATGTTTACCTCGCGAGCTGAATACAGGATACTTCTTAGGCAGGACAATGCCGACTGGCGTCTTACCGGTCTGTCCCATTCAATAGGCCTTGCCGATGAGTTGCGTTATTCCACGATGATGAGGAAATATGAGAGTGTCCGTGAATTGGGGGAGTATTGTGAATCCAAGTTGATAACTGCGGCCAAGGCTAATCCTTATTTGCAGTCTGTGGGTTCTTCTGAAATTTCTGAGTCGAAGAAAGTGGCTGAACTTGTTACTCGTCCCGAAACGAAACTTGAAGATATTCTGAAAATCGTTCCACGTGGAACATATTCTGAGGAAGTGATGGAGAGTGTGGAGATATCCATCAGGTACAAAGGTTATATCGACAGGGAATTGAAGATGGCCGAGAAACTCCACAGGCTCGAAAAATTGGTCATCCCGGAGAATTTCGATTTCGACAAGGTTTCAGGACTGACTATAGAGTGCCGGCAGAAACTGAAAAAATATAATCCGAGAACGATTGCCCAGGCTTCAAGAATCTCTGGTGTGTCGCCATCGGATATATCCGTGCTTCTGGTTTATTTCGGGAGATGAGGTTATAGCATTTTGAGTGCGGCCTTGATGATGTCTTCGACCTTTGCATCTGGCGTCTGCTTCAGAATCGCCTGTATGGCCTTTGAAATGTTTGGTTTGGTGAAGCCGAGGTTCTGCAGCGCGATTGCGGCTTCTTCGGCGTCGGCGTTGGTCTGCGCCTTGAGTATTGCGTCGAAGTTGCTTCCTTCGCCTTTCATTATCTTGTCCTTCAGTTCGAGAATCAGCCGCTGAGCGCTTTTCAGTCCTATTCCTTTGATTGATTTCAGTCGGGCGACGTTTTCCGACAGTATGGTGTTCTGCAGTTCTTCCGGAGTCAGCGACGAGAGGATCATTCTTGCCGACGAGGCTCCCATTCCGGAAACGCTGGTGATCGAACGGAAGAGGTTGCGTTCTTCCTTCGTAGCGAAACCGTAGTCGATTTCTACGCCGTCGCGCTGGTTCACCTGGCGCTGGATATACAGGGTGGCTTCGGTCTTGCCGTTGAGTTCTTCGTAGGTCTGGAGGGAGATTTCCATTATGTAGCCTATTCCCTGGTTCTCGATGACCGCGTTGGTGGGGGAGAGTTCGGCCAGTCTTCCTGAAATGTAGTCTATCATCGTGTGTTTGTTTTTGTTTCGTAAAGTTAATTCTTGTCCTCAGTTTAATCAAATTATTCAGGAAAATCTTTGGTTCATCCGGATTTGCAATCTTCTGCCTTGCCTTTGTTGTCCAGCCGGATTTGTAATTCGGCTGCTTTCTGCCACCTGCTGCATAGCTTGGCCGCCTGCGGCCATAAGCATCCTTCGCAGGCGAGAAAAGCCTGCTCGTGGATGATATGGCCCTCCGGCGGCGCATTGTCTGTTGTTATTTTGCGGCAGGTTTTACGTTTCGGCAGATTATACATACGTAATGGCATTACGTTTCAGCAGATTTATAATCTGGCGCAGTACGGAAATCCGCTTCGGAGGTTCCGCTCCGCTTCATCGATGCCCATCGCTCCGCTCCGGACATCGTCCGCTCACAGCCGCGGACGGCTAGCCTCCTCAGCGGAAATTCCGTACTGCTGCTGTCTTCGAATCAGGTAGGCCGACTCCGCTGCGGCAGGCTTCTGTGTTCCGGCATTGCTTGCTTCTGTGGTTCCGACGTGATTTGTAATCCGTCGGAACGTGGGGCGGGATTGCGCTGGATTGCAAATCCAGTGAACGCGGTTTTTCGTCTGTCAGTGCTGACAAGCCAACCGCGGCGACCACGCGCGAGGAAAGCCCTCCGCGGAGCTCCCCGGAGCGCGTGTCCGGCGCACGGCAGCAGATAATAAACCTGCGTCAACTTGCCGTGGATTGCAAATCAGCTTCAACTTGCAAAGTTGCCCTGTGTTTCCCTCAATAGCCTTTTCCGGCGTCCGATTAATTCGGGGATACTTGCGCTGTAACTGGCTGTTCAGTCGGATTTGAAATTCATTAGTACCAGATGCAGCCGTTCTGCGGCACCAGAAGACCTCCTGCTGGGACTGCTGGAACCAATTTGGGTCCATTGGGACCGGCCACCACCCACAAAACCGCCTCTGCGCTGTCCCGCCTGGACTACTGAATTTCAACTTTTGCCTTCTTGCAAAAGACCTGACTCAAGTGCAACGGTCTGGCGTGCACTCAAAGGGTTGACGTGAATCAGGTCTACTGAAATCCCGGGAACCTGATCTCCCGGAATCCGGTAGACCTGACTCGCCGGTCCTCGATCCGTTCACGTATGAGCCAGCCCCTTGAGTCAGGTGTTTTTCAACAGCTGACGGCGGGTATCGCAGCGGGCGGGGCCGCAGCGGTTACGCTCCTTTGTGAAAATCACCTGCGCACTCGATGTGCCCTGCAGGTGTTCAGAACGATGGCGGCACGACGAGGTGTAAGGAAAATGGTTGCACCTGCGCGGAGTGTATCCCACTGAATTGCCTGCAGAGCTGTTCTGTGGCGCAGGTGAATTGCAAATCCGTTTCAACTGCAAGCCCGGATTGCATATTCTGGCGGACATAAGGCCGAGCTCGGCAGCGGCAGGTAACAGATTGCAAATCCGTCGCTTCTGCTGCTTTCCGGTCGCAGGCGGAGTCGGCCTATCGGCAGTATAGGGCTGCGCGGTGGTTCTTACTGCCGGAGGGCGAGCTCTGTCTGCGACCGGCAGCCATGCTGGATTGCAAATCCACCGCAACAGAACTGCTCCTAACTAATCTGCAATTACTTCGTTTTGCCGGATTTGTAATTCGTCGGTACCTGTTGCAGCTGATTTGCCATCTGCCGAAACTGCAAATCTGGCTGAGCGGTACAGCAGTTTTATCCCTTGAAAGGCACGTAATTGCGTGAAAAATGTTAAATTCGCAGTTCTGCAATTTTGATTATGGACGTACAGGAACTAAGGAAGGAATTCACCCAGCTCGGCGAAAAGGTCTACGGCAGGCCTCTCGTCTACCTCGACAATGCCGCGACCTCTCTGAGGCCGCGCAGCGTCGTCGGGAAATGGGTCGAACTCTCGGAGAGATACAGTGCCAACATCCACAGGGCGGTGCACCATATATCTTCCGTGGCCACGGAGGAGTATGAGCATGCGCGCGAGACGGTGGCGGCTTACCTGAACGTGAGCCCCAAAGAGATAGTTTTCACCTCGGGCACCACGGCGTCCGTCAATCTCGCCGCGTTCAGTTTCGGCGAAGCCTTCGTAGGCGAGGGCGATGAGATCATCGTCAGCGAGAGTGAGCATCATTCCGACCTCGTGCCCTGGCAGATGATGTGCGAAAGGAAGCGCGCCGTCCTGAAAGTCCTGAAAGTGGACGAAGAAGGCAGGCTGCGCATCGACGAACTCGGCTCCATGATCACCCCGAGCACCAGACTCGTGTGCGTGACGCATGTCTCGAACGTCCTCGGGCTCGTGAATCCCATAAAGGAGATAGCGGGCATCTGCCATTCCCACGGCTGCCGTCTGCTCGTGGACGGAGCCCAGGGAGCAGTTCACGAGCATCCCGACCTCAGGGACCTCGACTGCGACTTCTACGCCTTCTCCGGACATAAGATGTATGCGGCCCCGGGAACGGGAGTCCTCTATGGGAAGAAGGAGCTGCTCGACGCGATACCCCCGTATATGGGCGGGGGAGAGATGGTCGGCAACGTGAAGTGGAGCGGCACGACCTACGCGCCCGTGCCGCTGAAGTTCGAGGCAGGCACGCAGAACTTCGCCGGAGCGCCCACTTTTGTGCCCGCCATCCGGATGCTTGAATCGATGGAAGATATTGAAATAGAGCGAAATAGCGATAAAATTAAGGCATATCTGCTGGAAGAGCTGCCGAAAATCCCCGGACTGCGGCTGTACGGCATCCCTGGAGAGGCCTGCGGGCAGGACTTCCGCAAGGTCCCCCTCTTTTCGTTCTCCGTGGAACACTGCCACCACGAAGACCTCGCCCTGATACTCGACAAGATGGGCATAGCCCTGCGTTCGGGACAGATGTGCGCAGAGCCGCTGATGGACAGATACGGAGTCACCGGAATGCTCAGGGCCTCGTTCGCCCCCTACAACACCATGGAGGAGGCCGTGTATTTCCTGGACTCGCTCAAGAAAGCCATAAAAATGCTCGAAGCATGAAAACACTCAAGGAAAGACAGGACGAGCTCGTCGAAGAATTTTCGATGTTCGACGACTGGCTCGACAAATATGAATATCTGATTGACCTGGGTAAGAACCTCGAACCCTTCCCGGAAGAGCTGAAGACCGACGACAGGCTCATAAAGGGCTGCCAGTCGCGCGTGTGGCTCGATGCCGAAGTGAAAGACGGCGTGATAGTCTTCAGGGCCGACAGCGACGCGATAATCACCAAGGGTATAATCTCAATGCTGATTTCGGTCTATTCCGGACGCAGCGCCGCGGAGATAGCGGAAGACGACTTCTCTTTCGTCGACAGGCTGGGCCTCAAGGAAAACCTCTCCCCGACAAGAGCCAACGGACTGGTGTCGATGCTGGAGACAATCAGAACCATAGCTCAAAACAACCGCTGATATGAGTCAGGAAGAAGTATTGACACCACAGGACGTCAAGGACCTCGCGCCACTCTACGAAGACGTGGTCAGGGCGCTGAAGCAGGTTTACGACCCTGAGATACCCGTGAACGTCTACGACCTCGGTCTGATTTACGAACTCAACATAGACAAGGCCCACGACGTACACATCAAGATGACCTTCACCGCACCTAACTGCCCCATGGCCGACGAGGTGCTGGCGGACGTCAAGCACAACGTGGAGAACACTCCCGGAATAGGAAAATGCGAAATAGAGCTGGTGTGGGACCCGGTGTGGGACCAGAGCCTGCTCTCGGACGAGGCGAAGATAGCCCTCGGAATGGAACCCGACCTGTAGGTATGGAGAAGGTGTATCTTTCACTCGGCTCCAACCTCGGAGACCGCCGCGCCAACATCCTGTCCGCCGTAGGAGAGCTTGACCGCAGCCTGGGAAGACCCCACAGCGCCATTTCCAGCCTCATCGAGACCAGCTCCTGGGGCTTCGAGGGAGCGGACTTCATCAACTGCGCGGTGCTCTACGAGACCGAACTGCCGCCCGAGGAGCTGCTCTCCGTCTGCAAGCGCATAGAGAGGGAGATGGGACGCCGCGAGAACCCCGAATTCGACACTGCGGGCCATAGGATATACCACGACAGGGTCATCGACATCGATATCCTGCTCTACGGGACGCGCCGGGTCGACACTCCGGAGCTCAAGATACCCCATCCGCTGATGAAGCAGAGAGATTTCGTGATGCGTCCGCTGATGGAAATATATAATTCTTAAATTTGCACAAACAACAAAGAAACGATATGACTCAGGACGAACTTTTCAAGGTATTGGTTGCACACTGCAAGGAATACGGATTCATCTTCCCCTCCAGCGAGATCTACGACGGACTCGCAGCCGTCTACGACTACGGCCAGCTCGGAGTGGAGCTCAAGAACAACATAAAGCAGTACTGGTGGAACGCGATGACCCGCCTCAACGAGAACATCGTGGGCATCGACGCCGCCATCTTCATGCAGCCCAAGACCTGGGTGGCCTCAGGACACGTATCCGCATTCAACGACCCCCTCATCGACAACAAGGACTCCAAGAAAAGATACCGCGCCGACGTGCTCATCGAGGACTACCTCGCCAAGATCGAGGAGAAGATCAACAAGGAGGTGGAGAAGGGACGCCGCAAGTTCGGCGACAGCTTCGACGAGCAGAAGTTCCGCGAGACCAACCCCAACGTGCTGCGCGACAAGGCCCATTACGAAGAGGTTCACAACCGCTACGTTGCCGCAGAGCAGGCGAACGACCTCGCCGAGTACAAGCAGATAATCCTCGACTGCGGCATAGTCTGCCCCATCAGCGGCACCAGGAACTGGACCGACGTGCGTCAGTTCAACCTGATGTTCTCCACCCAGTTCGGCTCCGTTGGCGACGACAGCAGCAAGGTCTATCTGCGCCCCGAGACCGCACAGGGCATATTCGTGGACTACATCAACGTCCAGAAGACCGGACGCATGAAGATTCCCTTCGGCATAGCCCAGATCGGCAAGGCCTTCCGCAACGAGGTGGTGGCCCGCCAGTTCATCTTCCGCATGAGGGAGTTCGAGCAGATGGAGATGGAGTTCTTCGTAAGGCCCGGCACCGAGATGGAATGGTTCCGCAAGTGGAAGGAGAACCGCATGAAGTGGCACGTGAACCTCGGCATGGGAGCTGAGAACTACCGTTTCCACGACCATGAGAAACTCGCCCACTACGCCAACGCGGCGACCGACATAGAATTCAACTTCCCCTTCGGCTTCAAGGAGCTCGAAGGCATCCACAGCCGCACCGACTACGACCTCGGCAACCACCAGCAGCTTTCGGGAAAGAAGCTCCAGTACTTCGACCCCGAGACAGGCGAGAGCTATGTGCCCTACTGCGTGGAGACCTCCATCGGAGTGGACAGGATGTTCCTCGCGGTGCTGAGCCACTCCTACACCGTGGAGAAGCTCGAGAACGGCGAAAGCAGGGTGGTCCTCAGGCTGCCTGCGGCGCTCGCTCCCGTCAAGGCCGCCGTGCTGCCTCTGATCAAGAAGGACGGCCTGCCCGAATACGCCCAGAAGATCATGGATGACCTCAAATACGACTTCTACTGCCAGTACGACGAGAAGGACAGCATAGGCAAGCGTTACCGCCGTCAGGATGCCATAGGCACCCCCTTCTGCATCACCGTCGACCATGAGACACTGAACGACAACTGCGTGACCGTGCGCGACCGCGACACGATGGAGCAGGTGAGGGTTCCGGTGGCCGAGCTCAGGTCGATGCTCGACAAGAAGGTCAGCCTCAACAATCTTCTGAGGAACCTGTAATGGCGGAGACTTTTGCGGAACTCGGTCGCGTCGAGGCCATACGGCAGCTCTTCGAAGGCAGCGGGTACGCCGCCTTCGAAGCTCCCCTCGCCGTCAGCGGCGAGGGGGACGGCTCCGCCGTCGCTGCCTCCCGTCTGCTGCTCGAAGGCACCGACTTCAGCCTCGTCTACTTCCCGCTCAAGCACCTCGGCTACAAGAGCGTGGTGTCAGTGACCGGCGAGCTCTACGCCGCCATGGCCCGTCCCCGCACGCTGAGCATCACTCTCGGCATCTCCTCCAAGCTCGACTTCGAGCAGGTCAGGGAGTTCTGGAGCGGCGTGCTCGTGGCTGCGAAGGAACAGGGCTACGCCCATCTCTCCCTCGACCTCGTGCCCTCGCGCAACGGCCTTGCGATAAGCCTTGCAGCCGAAGGTTTCAGGAAGGCCTCCACGGAGCAGAAACGTCCCGCGCCGGCCAGCAAGGACCTCATCTGCGTGTCCGGCAGCCTCGGCTCCGCATATTTCGGCCAGCAGGTGCTCGAACACAAGCCCGACGAGCTCGAGAAATACCGTATGATGGTGGGCGACTACCTCAAGCCCGAACTGAGCCCCGTGACGCTCATCCAGCTCGAAGAACTGGGAATCATACCCGCAGCCGGTATGTTCGTCTCACGCGGGCTTTCTGACGCTGTTTTGAGGCTTTCGCGCGACACCGGTCTCGGCGCCAAGGTCTATGCCGACAGAATTCCCTTCGAGGGCAACAGTTTCGCCCTCGGCAAGGAGCTGGACATCGACCCGGTTTCGGCAGCGATGAACGGCGGCGACGACTTCCGCCTGCTCTACGTGATTCCGCTTTCGGACTACGAACGTTTCCGAACCGACTTCCAGGTCTTCGACATCATCGGCCATCTGGCGCTTCCAGAAGTTGGGTCCGTGCTGGTAACCCCTGACGGCCTCGAACACCCCATATCAGCTCAGGGCTGGTAGAGAATACCCGTTGAAAATTGAGAGCTTTCATCAAATATCTGACGGCGGCGCTCATTCTCACGGCGCAGGTCCTTTCAGCATCCGCCCAGTCCGCCTCCTCCCTGCTCGAGGGCGGCTGGAACGGAAAGATAAGTGTAGGACAGACCGAATTGACCCTGGTCTTCAATTTCCAGCCGGCGGATGACGGAAGCCTCATCGCGACGATGGACAGCCCCGACCAGGGAGCCGAAGGCATTGAGGCCGAGCTTGACGCCTCCGCGCTGCCTTCGGTGGGAGTGAAAGTACCCTCCCTGTCGGCCACCTTCAGCGGAATGCTCTACCGCGGCAGCATCGTGGGCAGCTTCAGCCAGAACGGACTCTCGTTTCCGCTCACCCTCACCAAGGGAAAGGAGGTGCTGAACCGTCCCCAGACCCCGCAGCCGCCCTTCCCTTACCGCACCGAGGAGGTCAGTTTCACCAACGAAGCCGCCGGAGCGACTCTTGCCGGCACCCTTTCCTGGCCTGTCGGCTGCGGACTTTCGATTTACGGCGACGCTGAAGGCACTGCTCCCGCAGCCGTGGTGATGGTCAGCGGCAGCGGGCAGCAGAACCGCGACGAGGAGATATTCGGCCACAAGCCCTTCCTGGTCATCGCCGACCACCTCGCTCGCAACGGGATAGCCTCGCTGCGCTACGACGACCGCGGCTTCGGCGAATCGTCCGGCGGCGACGTGGAGAACGCCACCACGGAGGATTTCATGCAGGACGCGCTCGCGGCCGTGGAGTTCCTCAGGAGCAGCGGCAGATTCTCGAAAATAGGCGTCATCGGCCATAGCGAGGGCGCGACCATAGCCTTCATGCTGGGCGCGCGCGGCGCGGTCGACTTCGTGGTCAGCCTCGCCGGTCCGGGAGTGCGCGGCGACAGGGCCCTCACCGCCCAGGTCAACCGCATCATGGAACTTTCCGGCCAGCCCGGCATGGTGTCGGAAGAGATGTACCGCCAGAACGTCAGGCTCGAAGGCAACTCCTGGCTGCGCTGGTTCATCGACTACGACCCGTCCGACGACATCGCCGCAACCGGCTGCCCCGTAATGGCTGTCAACGGCAGCCGGGACTGCCAGGTCATCTCCTCGCTGAACCTCGCGGCAATCCAGGAGCTTCTGCCCTCGAACGAAAGGAATTTCATCAAGGAATACGACTCCCTGAACCATCTTTTCCAGCACTGCACCACCGGCGTCCCCACCGAATACCGCAGCATCGAGGAGACCGTCTCACCCGAACTCCTCTCAGACCTCAGCTCCTGGCTCACCGCCAACTTCCTGCCGTAGTTCTGCAGGATTCCCTGTTGCAGGATTGCAACCCGGTTGCGGCGGGCGCTGGCTAATTTTGCCGGAGAAGACTGAAAGCAACAGAAAGCTGAAAGCCGGAAGCAGCCGGAAGAACAATTTCCGGCAGAAGGCAAAACACGACAGAGCCATGGAAACTAACGGACACACCCACGCCAGCCATAATCACACAGCCGGCACCACCCACCACCACGCACACGACGGAATGAAGGGCAGGATAGCCCTGATAGCCGTCACTGCGGTGCTTCTCGCCGCAGCGGTGATCATCGAGAAGCACTGCGGCCTCGCGACCTGGCAGCTGCTGCTCGTCTACCTCGTGCCCTACCTGCTCGTCGGCGGAGGCACGCTCAGGGAAGCCGCCGAGGGGATAGCCCGCGGCGACGTGTTCAACGAGCATTTCCTTATGTCCATAGCCACCCTCGGCGCCCTCTGCATAGGCTTCCTGCCCGGCGCGGAGACACAGTTCCCCGAGGCCGTGTTCGTGATGCTCTTCTTCCAGGTCGGCGAACTCTTCGAGAGCTACGCCGAAGGCAGGAGCCGCGACAGCATCTCCCACCTCATGGACATACGCCCCGACACCGCGAATGTCGAGCGCGGAGGCATGACGCAGACAGTCTCGCCCGAGGACGTCGGCATAGGCGAAGTCATAGTCATAAAGCCCGGGGAGAAGGTTCCTCTCGACGGAACCGTCATCGAAGGCTCCACGACCCTCAACACCGTGGCTCTGACCGGCGAGAGCGTGCCCCGAGAGGCGGAGACGGGCGACGAGGTGATCTCCGGCTGCGTCAACCTAAGCGGCCTCATCCGCGTCAGGACCACCAGGAACTTCGGCGAGAGCACCGTTTCCAGGATACTCAGCCTCGTCGAGAGCGCCGACCGCAACAAGTCCCGCAGCGAATCCTTCATAACCCGCTTCGCGCGCGTCTACACTCCCGTTGTGGTCATCGCGGCGGTGCTGCTGGCGCTGGTTCCGCCCATGTTCGCGCCCGGCGGTTTCGCCGCGTCCTTCCCCGACTGGCTCTACCGCGCGCTGATCTTCCTCGTGGTCTCCTGCCCCTGCGCCCTCGTCATCAGCGTGCCGCTCACCTTCTTCGGAGGTCTCGGAGGAGCTTCCCGCAAGGGCATACTCGTGAAGGGCAGCAGCTATATGGACGTCCTGGCGAAGCTCGGCACCGTGGTCTTCGACAAGACCGGAACCCTCACCCGCGGAGAATTCGCGGTGGAGGCGGTGCATCCTGACGCCTTCAATGAAAACGAACTGCTTCACCTCGCCGCACACGTGGAACATTTCTCCACCCATCCGATAGGGGAGGCTCTGCGCGCCGCATTCCCGAACGAAGCCACCGACGGCTGCCGCATCAGCGACGTCGAGGAGATAGCCGGACGCGGCATACGCGCCACCGTCGAAGGCCGCACCGTATGCGTGGGCAACACCCGCATGATGGACGACATCGGCGTCAGATGGCACGACTGCCACCGCCCCGGCACTATCATCCACGTCGCCGTGGACGGAGTCTATGCCGGACACATAGTGATCAACGACCGCGTCAAGGACGACAGCGCTGAAGCCGTGGCGGCCCTCAAGCGCCTGGGAGTGGCGAACACGGTGATGCTGACCGGCGACCGCTCCGAAGTGGCGCAGGACGTGGCCCGGAAACTCGGCCTCGACGCCTGGTACGCCGGCCTGCTGCCTGCCGACAAGGTGGACCATGTCGAGAAACTGCTGGCGGATAAGCCGGAAGGGAAGACGCTCGCCTTCGTGGGCGACGGAATCAACGACGCCCCGGTGCTCAAGCGCGCCGACGTGGGCATAGCCATGGGCGGACTCGGGAGCGACGCCGCGATTGAGGCTGCCGACGTGGTCCTGATGGACGACAAGCCGACCAAGATCGCCGCCGCAGTGAGGATAGCCCGCCGCACCATACGCATAGCGCGCGAGAACGTGTGGTTCGCCATAGGCGTGAAAGTCGCCGTGCTCGTTCTGGCGGCGGCCGGTCTGGGCAACATGTGGATGGCGGTGTTCGCCGACGTGGGCGTCACGGTGATTGCGGTGTTCAACGCGATGCGTGCGCTGAAAAGCTAGTTCTTGCGCAGCAGATTATATTTGAACCCGAGGTCCGACAGCCTGTTGAGGAACTCCTGGCTTACGTCCACCTTGAACTTCTTCGAGAAGAAGTCGAGTTTGTAGCCGGTTTCTATGTCGATCAGGTGTATGTTGAGCGGAAGTTTTCCCTTGTTTGACTGCAGCAGCTTCAGCAGTTTCTTGCGGAAGTCGGCGTCGATCAGACGGGTGTCGAGCTGGAGGTCCAGCCCTCCCAGCCTGGTCTCGCAGAGGGTTCCGAGCAGGGAGATGTTCTTGATCTTGAATCCGTAGGGAGCCTTCTTGCCGGCGGCCCGATCCTCGGGCTTGAGGAAATAGCGCTCGCCTATCTCTCCGTCGATGAAAATCTGGTTGTGCAGCTGCAGGAAAGGCATGTAGCGCTGGTAGTCGCTTCCGAACAGCACGAATTCGTAGTTGCCGCTGAAATCCTCCAGCACCACCTTTGCTCCCGGGGTTCCGTTCTTGGAATTCATGGTCTTGACGTCGGCCACTATGCCGGCGATGCTGGCCTTGGCGGTCTTGTGCGCCTGCTCCAGTTCGTCTATCAGCGGCTGGAGGTTGGTCAGCTGGCAGTTCGCGAAGTTCTCGATTTCGAAGCGGTGCTGCTCCAGCGGGTGGGCGGAGATGTACATGCCCACGTATTGTTTCTCTTCCTGCAGCAGGTTCAGGGAGTTCTCCTCTCCGGTGAAGGGAGGCACCTGCGGACGCTGAGGTCTGAGTTCCTCGGTGTCGCCGAACAGCGAGGAGGCTGCGTCGAGTTTGTCGGCCGCGTACATGCCCGAATAGCGTACCAGTTCGTCGATGAACAGGTCTCCGTCGGCGCCCGGCTGGAAATATTGCGAGCGCTTGTAGCCGAATGAGTCGAGAGCCCCCGAGTAGATGAGGGTCTCGAGCGCCTTGCGGTTGATGCTGCCGGCCATGCGCTCCATGAAGTCGAAAAGGTCGGCGAAGAGTCCGTTCTTGTCCCTCTCTCCGATGATTGCGCTGACCACGTTGTCGCCGAAGCCCTTCATGCCGCCGAGGCCGAAGCGGATGTCGCCGTCGCGGTTCACCGAGAAGGTGGCGGCGGATTCGTTTACGTCGGGGCTCAGCACCTTGATTCCGCTCTTGCGGCAGTCGGCCATGATCTCCTTCATCTCCTCCATGTTGGAGATGTTCTGGGTGAGGTTGGACGCCTGGAACTCCGAGGGGTAGTGCGCCTTGAGCCAGGCCGTCTGGTAGCTTACCCAGGCATAGCAGGTCGCGTGGGACTTGTTGAACGCATATTTGGCGAAAGCCTCCCAGTCATTCCAGATTTTTTCCAGGATATCCTTTGGATAGCCGTTGGCCAGGGCACCGTTCATGAAGGATTCCTTGAGAGAGTCGAGTACGGCCTTCTGCTTCTTTCCCATGGCCTTGCGCAGCTTGTCCGCCTTGCCTTTGGAGAAGCCGGCGAGCTTCTGCGAGAGCAGCATCACCTGCTCCTGATAGACGGTGACTCCGTAGGTCTCCTTGAGATATTCCTCCATGTCGGGGAGGTCGTAGGTTATGGTGCCCGGGTCGTTCTTTCCGGCCACGAACTTGGGAATGTAGTCCATGGGGCCGGGTCGGTAGAGGGCGTTCATCGCGATGAGGTCCTCGAAGCGCTCGGGGTGCAGCTTGATCAGCCACTCCTTCATCCCGCCGGATTCGAACTGGAACACGCTCTTGGTGTCGCCGCGGGAGTAGAGTTCGTAGACTTCGGGGTCGTCGATGGGAATCTTCTCGATGTCGATGTCCACGCCGAAGCGTTTCTTGACCATGGCCACGCAGCGGGAGATGATGGACAGGGTCTTGAGTCCGAGGAAGTCCATCTTGAGCATTCCCACGTCCTCTATCTTGGTGCCCTCGTACTGGCTCACCCAGACTTCCTGGCCTGTGGCCTTGTCCACGCCCGTGGTGATGGGGATGTAGTCGGTGAGGTTGCCGCGGCCTATGATCATCGCGCAGGCGTGGATGCCTACCTGGCGGATGCAGCCTTCGAGCTTCAGGGCGTATTCCAGCACCTCGCGCACGAGAGGGTCGCCGTTTTCGTATTCTTCCTTCAGTTCCTTGACGTATTTCACGCAGTTGGCCAGCGTGGGCTTCTTCTCCTCCTCCTTGCCGTTCTCGCGCACCACCATCGGCTTGTCCGGAATCATCTTGGTGAGCCTGTTGGACTCGGGAATCGGCAGTTCGGAGATGCGCGCCACGTCCTTGACGGCGAGCTTGGCCGCCATGGTGCCGAAGGTTATCACGTGCGAGATATGGTCGGCTCCGTAGTGGTCCTGCACGTACTGGATCACGCGGTAGCGGCCCTCGTCGTCGAAATCCACGTCGATATCCGGCATCGAGATTCGCTCCGGGTTCAGGAAACGCTCGAACAGCAGGTCATACTTCAGCGGGTCGAGATTGGTGATGCCGAGGCAGTAGGCCACGCACGAGCCTGCGGCCGAGCCTCGTCCCGGCCCGACGGAGACTCCGTTGCGGCGCCCCCAGTTGATGAAGTCCTGGACGATCAGGAAGTAGTCGGGGAAGCCCATGTAGGAGATGGTCATGAGCTCGAAATGCAGCCGCTCCTGCTGCTCCGGGGTCAGGACCTCGCCGTAGCGGTCATGGGCGCCCTTGTAGGTGAGGTGGCAGAGGAAGGCCACCGAACGGCAGAATTCCTCGCCGCGGTCGGTCTTCGAGACCACGTTGCCGTCGTGGTCCTTTTCGATTTCATAGCGGCCGTTCTCTATGATGTCGGCGTATTTTGCAAGATGCTCGTCGATATGCTCGAGGAAGCCGCTGTCGATCTGGAATTTCGGCAGCACGTGGCCGCGGTTGATGTCGTAGGACTCTATCTTGTCGAGCACCTCCAGCGTGTTCGCCAAGGCCTCGGGGTGGTCGGGGAAGAGCTCCGCCATCTGCTCCTCGCTCTTGAGAAACTCCTGCTGGGTGTAGCGCAGGCGCTTGGGGTCGTTGAGGGAGGCGTTGGTCGTAAGGCAGATGAGTCTGTCGTGGGCGGGGCCGTCCTCTTCGTTCACGAAGTGCACGTCGTTGGTGGCCACCACCTTGACGCCGTATTGCCCGGCGAGTTCGAAGATGCGGGCGCAGTATTCCTTCTGTCTCTCGTAGACCTCGAGCGAAAGTCCGGGGACCTTCGTCTTGTGGAGCATTACCTCGAGGTAGTAGTCGTCGCCGAACACCCTCTTGTGCCACTTTATAGCCTTGTCCAGGGCCGCGTCGTCGCCCGCGAGGATGTTCCTGGGTATCTCTCCGGCCATGCAGGCAGAGCAGCAGATGAGCCCTTCGTGGTACTTCTCGATGACCTCGTGGCTCACGCGCGGCTTGTAGTACATTCCCTCGATGTGGCCGGTGGACACTATCTTCATCAGGTTCCGGTAGCCGGCAGTGTTCTTGGCCAGCAGAATCAGGTGATAGTACTGCTTGTGCGCGTTGTCCTTGATCTTGTGGTCGTAGTGGCGGGTGACGTAGATTTCGCAGCCCAGAATCGGCTTGACCGAAGGGTGCTTCCTGGACACGTCGAAAAAGTCCTTGATGCCGTACATGTTGCCGTGGTCGGTGATTGCGAGGCCCGGCATGCCCAGCTCCTCGGCCCGCTTGAAGAGCTTCTCGATATCGCTCATTCCGTCGAGGATGGAGTATTGGGTGTGGACGTGAAGATGTACGAAGGACATAAGGACAAAGATACAAAAAATCACCCGACCTTCTGAGGGGGCCGGGTGATTTTATGAAATTCCGACAGAGTCTTATTTCTTGACGGTCTTGCCTGAAGCGGCGAGCTTCTTGCGCATCCTCATGGTGACGTCGTACATGATGGGGGTACCGATCATGATCGAAGCGTAGGTACCGATGGTGATACCGAGGCAGAGCGCCACAGACAGACCTCTGATGGACTCGCCGCCGAAGATAGCGATTGCAAGCATGGGCAGCAGGGTCGAGGTCGAGGTGTTGACAGTACGTGTCAGAGTGGCGTTCAGCGACTTGTTGGCGGTATCCTTGAAATCGTCGTTAGGATGCAGGCCGAGGTTCTCCCTGATTCGGTCGAAAATCACGACGACGTCGTTGATCGCGTAACCGATGATGGTCAGGATCGCCGCGATGAAGGTCTGGTCGATGTCAAGGTTGAACGGCAGGATGCCGGAGAACAGCGAGAAGAAGCCTATCACGATGATGGTGGTGTGGGCCAGTGCGACCACGCCGCCGAGACCCCAGGTCCATCCCTTGAACCTGACGGCGATGTAGGCGAATATCACGAGCAGCGCCAGGAACACTGAAATCAGCGCGTTCCTCTGGATGTCGTTGGCTATCGAAGCGCCCACCTTGTCGGATGATATGATACCGTTGGGGTTCTCCAGGGTCGAGGTGAACTCCTCGAAGGTCAGGTCTTCGAGATAGAATCCCTTGAGGGACTCGTAGAGCATGTGCTCGATCTCGTTGTCGACTGCGATTGACTCGTCCTCAACCTTGTAGGCGGTGGTGATCTTCATCTGGCTCTCTCCGCCGTACTGCTTGACCTCCACTGCCGCTCCGCTGGTGATTCCCTGCTCGTGGGCGGCGAGGTTGAAGGCGTTGCCGGTGGCCTCGCGCACCTCCTCAGCCGTCACGGGCTGGTCGAAGCGCACCACGTAGGTACGGCCTCCGGTGAAGTCGACACCATAGGTGAAGCCCTTGAAGCACATTGAGCCGATGGCGATGAGGATTATGATGCCGGAGATGGTGTAGGACCACTTGCGTCCGGAGATGAAGTCCACGTGGGTGTTCTTGAGGAAGTTCCTGGTGAACCTGTTCTCGAAGGTGACGTTCTTGCCGGCCTTGATGCGGTCATCGATGATCAGGCGTGAGATGAAGATGGAGGTCAGCACTGAGGTCACGATACCGATGATCAGGGTGGTTGCGAAGCCCTTGATGGGGCCTGAACCGAAGAAGAACAGCACGATACCGGTGAGCAGGGTGGTCACCTGACCGTCGATGATGGCTGAGTAGGCGTTGGAATAACCGTCGGCCACGGCCTTGCTGAGGCCCTTGCCGGCCTTGAGTTCCTCCTTGATACGTTCGTAGATGATCACGTTGGCGTCCACCGCCATACCCATGGTCAGCACGAGACCGGCGATACCGGGCAGCGTGAGCACGGCTCCGAAGGCGGACAGCGTTCCGAGCAGCAGAACCACGTTGGTCAGCAGGGCGGCGTCGGCGATGAGGCCGGCTCCCTTATAGAAGAACACCATGTAGAAGAGCACGAGGAAGAATGCGATCAGGAAGGAGATGAATCCTGACTTGATGGATTCGGCTCCCAGCGAAGGTCCTACGACCTGCTCCTGCACGATGGTGGCGGGAGCGGGCAGCTTACCCGAATTCAGCACGTTTGCGAGGTCGGTAGCCTCCTCGATGCTGAAGTTCCCTGTGATCGAAGATGAACCTCCGGTGATTTCTCCCTGCACGTTGGGGTATGAGTATACGGTGCCGTCGAGTACGATGGCTATCTGGCGGCCGATGTTGTCCCTGGTCAGACGGGCCCATACGTTCGCGCCCTCGGCGTTCATGGTCATGGATACGCTGGGTTCTCCGCCCTGGTTGTTGTTGTACTCGACTCTGGCGTTGGTCACCACGCTTCCGTCGAGCGGAGCCTTTCCGTCGCGAGAGGCGGCCTTGATGGCTACAAGCTCATATACATTGTTTCCCTGCACATAGCTTGAAGGGCTCACGGACCACATGGGGCGGAACTCGGGAGGGAAGATGGCTGCGATTTCGGGGCGGCGCAGGTAGCTGTTCACGAGCGCGGTGTCGGCAGCGGTGGCGAAGCCTATGCAGGCGTTGTCATTGAACTGCGACGGGGTCAGCACTGCGAACAGAGGGTTGGCTTTTCTGTATGCTTCAAGATCGGACTCGTCAGTGCCCTGGGCGGCTATCTCCTCGGCCACGATGTCGTCCTCGGCAGGCTCGGCCTCCACGGCGGTGGCGGTGGAATCCTGGGCTGCGAGGGTTTCGGCGAGCACGCTGTTGGCCTCTGCGAGGTAGGGATAGATCTCCTGGTTATAATAGGTTGTCCAGAATTCGAGGGATGCGGTGCCCTGGAGCAGCTTGCGCACGCGCTCGGGCTCCTTCACGCCGGGGAGTTCCACGAGGATGCGTCCGGTGTTGCCAATCTTCTGGATCGAAGGCTGGGTCACGCCGAAACGGTCGATACGGTTGCGGAGCACGTTGAACGAGTTGGACACGGCGCTCTCGGCCTCGGCCTGGATCACGCTCACAACCTCCTCGTCGGTTGATTCCGGCTTGATGCGGTCGCGCATTTCGTAGGTGCCGAAGATCTGGGAGAGCCTTGTGCCTCCTGAAACCTCGTTCCACGCCTCGGCGAAGAGGGTGATGAAGTCGGACTGGGAGTTCACGCTGCGCTGCTTGGCCAGCTCTATGGCCTGCTGGAACTCAGGAGTGCTGTTGTTGTCGGCAAGGGCCCTCACGAGGTCCTCGAGCTGCACCTGCAGCATCACGTTCATACCTCCCTTGAGGTCGAGACCGAGGTTGATCTCCTGGTTCTGTACGTCCTTGAAAGTGTAGCCGAAATAGATTTTTTCGGAAGAAATGGAGTCGGTGTAGCGCAGGGTCTCGAGCTTCCTCAGGGAGTCGAGATAGTGCGCACGGTCCATTTCGGGGATTTCCGCGAAAGCGGGAGATTTCTGGAAGTTCTCCACCACCAGCTCGGCCTTCTTGTCAGCTTTCCTGTTGTGAATGTTGGTCACGAGAGTGAAGGAAAGCTGCCACAGACAGGCCAGCACGAGGCAGATAGCCACAAATCTGATAGCACCTTTACTTTGCATAAATGAATATCTTTTTTTAAAAAATTATCCAAAAATAGTTTGCAAAGTTAGTATTTTTCTCAAAAGAAAGAAATTATACGGGGCTTTTTGTATATTTGTGAAGTTTGGAAATTTACTGATTATGTGGTGGATTACAGTCGGCCTCGTCATCGTGGGAATCCTTCTCATGCTGGTTGAGCTGCTGCTCGTCCCCGGAGTCGGGGTTGCGGGCTTCCTTGGCCTTGCGTCGCTGGTGGCGGCGTGCTGGTATACTTTCGCCTGCATCGGCTACTCCGGTGGCTGGTGGGTCACCGTGTTCGTGCTCGCCATGCTGGTGGTGATGACGGTCGTCGTGCTCCGCAACCGCACATGGAAGCGCTTCGAACTCAAGACGGAGGTCAATTCCAGGGTCAATGAGGAGTCTTCGCTCGTGAATCCCGGCGACAAGGGCGTGGCCCAGACCCGACTGGCCCCGATGGGCACCGGCAGGTTCGGCGCCGTGAGCTGCGAGGTCAAGTCCTCCGACAATTCGATGATAGCCGCCGGCACCCCGCTCGAGGTGGTCGCCGTCGAAAACAACCAGGTGATAGTCAAACCAATCGAAAGCAATACAAAATGAGTCCAATTCTGCTGGCGGCCATCATAGTCGTCATTCTCATCATCATTCTGTGGTTCTTTCCTGTGGCCCTGTGGTTCCAGGCGATTCTTTCCGGAGTCTATGTGTCATTGGTCCAGCTGCTGCTCATGCGCTGGAGGGGAGTGAACCCCAGAACCATAGTGCTGGCCCTGATCACCGGCACCAAGGCCGGCCTCACCCTCAAGGCCAACGAACTTGAGGCCCATTATCTCGCCAAGGGAAATGTGACCAAGGTCGTGATGGCCCTGATTTCCGCCAACAAGGCGAACATCCCGCTGAGCTTTCAGATGGCTTCGGCCATCGACCTCGCCGGACGCGACGTGCTGGAGGCCGTGCAGATGTCGGTCAACCCCAAGGTGATCAACACTCCTCCCGTGACCGCGGTGGCCAAGGACGGCATACAGCTGATCGCCAAGGCCCGCGTGACCGTGCGCGCCAACATCAGGCAGTTGGTCGGCGGCGCCGGAGAAGAGACGATTCTCGCCAGGGTGGGCGAGGGCATAGTGAGCAGCATCGGCTCTTCGGAGACCCACAAGTCGGTGCTCGAGCATCCCGACAGCATCTCCAAGCTCGTGCTGCAGAAGGGTCTTGACGCCGGAACGGCCTACGAGATACTCTCCATCGACATCGCCGACATCGACGTTGGCAAGAACATCGGCGCCGTGCTTCAGATTGACCAGGCCGAGGCGGACAAGAACATCGCCCAGGCCCGCGCCGAGGAGCGCAGGGCGATGGCGGTAGCTCTCGAACAGGAGATGAAGGCCAAGGCCCAGGAGGCGCGCGCCAAGGTGATAGAAGCCGAGGCCGAAGTGCCCATGGCCATGGCTGAAGCTTTCAGGAACGGCAATCTCGGAATCATGGACTATTACCGCATGAAGAACATCCAGGCGGATACCTCGATGCGGGAGAACATAGCGAAATGATTTTTGTTTTACAGATAAATTCAGGGGGGGGGAGGATAATACCTTCCGCAGATGATTGTGGCGACATCGTGCCTTATGGCGCGGTGTCGCTTTTTTATTTTGAAAAGTATGAGAAAGACTGTGATTTCTTTGCTGGCGCTGCTTGTTGCGGCTGCCGCCTCTATTGTTTCATATGATTGCGACGCCCGGGAGTGCGCCGTGGATACGGACGGTTACACCTTTTCCGTCCGAGCGAACCTTCTGCGTTGGGCGACACTGACGCCCGACGCGGGGTTGGAGTGGCGCGTGAGTCCGTCTGTGGGCGTGCTCGTGAACGGGAGCTGGTCGTCGTGGGAGTCCTGGACCTGGAGGGACGGCAATTGGCGCTACGCTCTCTGGGAGGTGGCTCCGGAAGTGCGCTGGTATCTGGGCGAGAAGAAAGCCTGGTATGTGGGCGCGATGTTCAAGGCCGGACAGTTCAACTACAAGTTCTCCGGCACGGGCAGGCAGGGCGACCTTCTGGGCGGCGGCATCACCGGCGGCTACCAGCTGCGGCTGAACAAGGCACTGGCACTTGATTTCACCCTCGGACTGGGCTACCTGAACGCCGATACGGAGAGATACGATGTGACAGACGGAGTACGGGTGCGCAGCGGCAACGAGACGAAGCACTGGATCGGCCCGGTCAACGCCGGTGTGACATTGGTGTGGAAACTTTTCTAACAGAGGGAGGAAGACGATATGAAAGTAAGACAATATATAAATATGATGGGAATGGCAGCCGCCGTGCTGCTCT
>ERZ779889.435-NODE-435-length-53561-cov-9.376687_pt1 | contig 53561 bp, 42 predicted proteins | sample MGYA00511030_ERZ779889 | MGnify/ENA primary metagenome ERZ779889 (study PRJEB29588, sample SAMEA2160616) | human gut metagenome | biome: human gut; feature: human-associated habitat; material: faeces | place: Denmark | collected 2008/2010 ... | reverse complement strand
AAGTATGCCTGCTGAAACAACGATATGGGCTACATGCAAAACAAAATATTCCGTAATGTATAAGAAAAAGTAAGCGTCCCTATGATACCCATCGATTTAGTAGGAATAAATTTGCTTGGGTATTTTCCGGCTTCTAAAACTGAAAAATGATGTTTTTGTTGCCGTGTGAAGTATAAAATATGTACGTTTATCATTTCCAATATGCATTTGTTCTTTTGTCAACCTATATGCATTTGTCCTTTTGCAAACTGGAGTTGCCGTTTCTTCTGAAAAGACGGCGATGTCTGGGGGGATTCCTCTTATTTATGCTGTAAAACCTAAAAAAAACGACAGATATGGACGCGTATCGGTTTTTTTTGCTACTTTTGCACAGTTTTGGGTTTCATGTGCGGATGTATTTCTGCAAGAAATCGTTTGAGGGTGCAAGAGCAGCAACCGGTTTTTAACTAAAGAAAGGAAAACAAAATTTAAAAGATAAAGCATGATACACAAAGTATTGATCGCTAACCGTGGTGAAATAGCTGTGCGTGTAATGCGTTCGTGCCGTGAAATGGGCATCCGTACCGTAGCAGTATTTTCTGAAGCCGACAGAACGGCCCGCCACGTATCATACGCGGATGAAGCTTGCTTGATTGGTCCTGCGGCTTCGCGTGAAAGTTATTTGAATATAGACAAGATTATCATGGCTGCCAAGCGCCATGGAGCCGATGCCATTCATCCGGGATATGGTTTCTTGTCGGAAAATTCAGAGTTTGCACGGCGCTGTCGTGAAGAGGGAATCACCTTCATCGGTCCGGATCCTGAGACGATGGATGCGATGGGCGATAAGATTTCGGCACGCAAGCACATGATTGCGGCAGGCGTTCCCGTTGTTCCGGGGACGGAACAACCTTTGCAAAGCGTGGAGGAAGCCAAGGAAATCTGTAACCGCATCGGTTATCCGGTGATGTTGAAAGCCTCGATGGGCGGAGGCGGAAAGGGTATGCGTCTGATTCACAGCGAAGACGAAGTAGAAGAAGCCTACAATACCGCCCGTTCCGAGTCGATGTCTTCTTTCGGTGATGATACGGTTTATTTGGAAAAGTTTGTAGAAGAACCTCATCATATCGAGTTCCAGATTTTGGGTGATAATTATGGCAACGCCGTTCATTTGTTCGAACGCGAATGCTCTATCCAGCGGCGCAACCAGAAGATTGTAGAGGAAACCCCTTCTCCTTTCGTTACTCCGGAGCTTCGCCAGAAGATGGGTGAGGCGGCTGTAGCGGCGGCTAAGGCAGTTCGTTACAAAGGCGCGGGCACGATTGAGTTCCTGGTTGACAAGCACCGCAATTTCTATTTTCTCGAAATGAACACCCGTCTTCAGGTGGAGCATCCGATTACAGAAGAAGTCGTAGGTGTGGACTTGGTAAAAGAACAGCTCCGCATCGCGAGCGGCGAACCGCTTCATTTCAAGCAGGAAGAATTGGTGCAGCGCGGCCATGCCATCGAATGCCGGATCTGTGCCGAAGATACAGAGAATAATTTCATGCCTTCTCCGGGCATTATCCGTCAGCTGACCGAACCGAACGGCATCGGCGTGCGCATTGACAGTTACGTGTACGACGGATATGAAATCCCCATTTATTATGACCCGATGATCGGCAAGCTGATTGTGTGGGCTACTACCCGCCAGTTTGCCATCGAGCGCATGCGCCGCGTGCTGTATGAATACCGTATTACGGGTCTGAAAACCAACATCGCTTATTTACGCCATATTATGAATGTCCCCGACTTTGTAGAAGGGCATTATGATACCTTGTTTATCCCGAAACATCAGGACATGCTGCGCCGTTGGGCTGGAAAGAAAGAAGAGGATACCGAGAATATCGCCCTGATAGCTGCCTATATCGATTATCTGATGAACCTGGAAGAAAACAAGTCGGGAGTGTCGGATAACCGCCTGATTAGCCGTTGGCGTGAATTCGGGCTGAAGAAAGGCGTATTGCGGATTTAAGCTTTTAAGTTCTTAAGTTCTTGAGTTTTTAAGTTGAGGCTGAACCATGTACTTACAAACTCAAGAATTCACAAATTCACAAACTTAAGAACTTAAAAACTCAAGAACTCACAAACTCATGAACTTAAAAACTCAGAAAAGATATGGAAATACATATTGGAGACAGAGTGGCTGATGTTACATTGGTTAGCAAAGAAGGCAACAAGGTGCAGCTTACCATTGACGGCGTTCCTTACGATGTAGACATTGTGATGGCGGAGAACGGAAGCTGTTCCATCCTGCATAACGGAAAGTCGTACAATGCGGAACTGATTCGCAAGGAAGGTGGGAAAAGCTATACGGTCAATGCACACTATCAGTCGTATAATATCGACATTATCGATTCGCAGGCGAAGTATTTGCGGATGCGTAAGGGAGCTGACGAGAAACAGCAGGATAAGATTATCTCTCCGATGCCCGGAAAAGTAGTGAAAATACCGGTAAAGGCAGGCGACCGTCTGGAAGCAGGCGATATTGTAGCGGTTATCGAGGCTATGAAGATGCAGAGCAACTACAAGGTGAACAGCCCCTGCGTGGTGAAGGAAATTCTGGTGAACGAGGGAGATTCGGTAAATAGCAATCAGGTGATTATGACGCTTGATGTGATAGAGGACGAAGAAAACTAATATGAACATGACGACAGAAGAACAATATAAGAAATTTGAAGAGCTGGATAAGCTGGCTTCTCAAGGCGGAGGTATCGACCGCATTGAAAAACAACATGCTAATGGGCACATGACTGCCCGCGAACGCATTGACATGTTGCTTGATAAAGGGACATTTAACGAGCTGGATAAGCTGGTTATTCATCATTGTACCGATTTCGGAATGGATAAGAAACACATTCCGGGAGATGGCATCGTGTGCGGATATGGTAAGATTGACGGACGTCTGGTTTACGTTTATGCGTACGATTTTACGGTATTCGGAGGAACGCTGAGCACTACGGGTGCCAAGAAGATTGTAAAAGTGCAGGAGCTGGCGTTGAAGAACGGTGCGCCGGTCATTGCTTTGAACGATTCGGGAGGCGCGCGTATCCAGGAAGGGGTAGGCAGCATATCGGGGTATGCTTCTATCTTTTATCAGAATACCATCTCTTCGGGCGTGATTCCGCAAATCTCCGCTATTTTAGGTCCTTGTGCGGGTGGCGCCTGCTATTCTCCGGCATTGACCGACTTTATCTTTATGGTGAAAGAAAAGAGCCACATGTTCATTACGGGGCCGGATGTGGTAAAGGCCGTAACGCATGAGGAAGTGGACAAGGAAGAGTTGGGCGGTGCCTATACGCATAGCAGCAAGAGCGGTGTGACGCATTTCTTGTGCGACACGGAAGAAGAAACGTTGATGAGCATCCGCGAATTGCTGAGCTTCTTGCCTTCCAACAACATGGAAGACGCTCCGATGGTGCCTTGCACCGATGATATCCGCCGGACAGATGAGTCGCTGATGAGCGTGATTCCCGATGACCCGAACATGCCATACGATATCAAGAACATTATCGAACCGGTAGTGGACGACCACTATTTCTTTGAGGTTATGCCTCATTTTGCGAAGAATATCGTTATCGGTTTTGCCCGTTTGGGCGGACGTTCGGTCGGTATTGTGGCAAACCAGCCTGCTTATCTTGCCGGTGTGCTTGACATTGACGCTTCGGACAAGGCTTCGCGGTTTATCCGTTTTTGCGATTGCTTCAATATTCCTATTATTACATTCGAGGATGTTCCGGGCTTCCTTCCGGGTTGTGCGCAAGAGCATAACGGCATCATCCGCCACGGGGCGAAAATAGTTTATGCTTACGCCGAAGCTACCGTTCCTAAGATTACGGTGATTACGCGCAAGGCATACGGCGGCGCATACATCGTCATGAACAGCAAGCCGATTGGCGCGGATGTGAACTTCTCTTATCCGACAGCGGAAATCGCCGTGATGGGGGCAGACGGTGCGGTGAATATCCTGTACCGTAAGGCTACACCGGAAGAAAAAGTACAAGCCATTGAAGAGTATAAGGAGAAATTCTCGAATCCGTACCGTGCGGCGGAACAAGGTTACATCGACGAGATTATTTTGCCGAAGGATACACGGTATAAGTTGATTCAGGCGTTGGAGATGACTCAGAACAAGAGCCAAAGCAATCCGCCGAAAAAACACGGTAATATGCCGTTATAAAAATAGAAAGATTGGTTAGAATCGGTGAGAAAGTGTCATTCTGGATAAAAAACATTCAAGATGACACTTTTTTTTGTATATTTGACCCGTTTTTTAATGAATGAATGTATGAGAAGATTTTTGAGTGCTTTAATTTTAGGCGGGTGCCTGTTGTTTGGGAATGCCTCTTCCATGCAGGCTCAAGAGCCTGATGCGGCGGGATATATAGTGAAAGTAGGAGAGACGGCTCCCGATTTTGAGATGACGTTGACCACCGGAGAGAAAATCCGGTTGTCTTCCTTGCGCGGCAAAGTGGTTATGCTTCAGTTTACCGCAAGCTGGTGTGGGGTATGCCGTAAGGAAATGCCTTTCATCGAGCGGGATATCTGGCAGAAGCATAAGGACAATGCTTCGTTTGCCTTATTGGGCATTGACCGGGATGAACCGTTGGAAAAAGTCAATGCGTTTATCAAGCAGACAAAGGTTACCTATCCCATGGGGCTTGATCCGGGTGCGGATATTTTTGCTAAATATGCCGAGCGCCAGGCGGGAATTACCCGTAATGTACTGATTGATAAAGATGGCAAGATTGTGCTGATGACACGGTTGTATAACGAGGACGAGTTCGCTTCATTGTGTAAGAAAATAGACGAATTGCTGAAATGAGCCGGATACGATTAATCGGAATGGTGTTGTGTTGTTTTTTGGTAGTTCCGGTATTTGCGGCAAAAGATAAAAAGACGCGTAAAGAACCTTTGTTCGGGAAAGCGGAGGCTTCTTATCAGGTAACTTCGGATGCATTGAAAGGAGCCACATTCTATTTGGTTAGCGGGCATGGAGGCCCTGACCCCGGATGTATCGGGAAGTATCGGGGAAAAGAGCTGCACGAGGATGAATACGCTTACGACATTGTCTTGCGTTTAGGCAGGGAATTGCTGAAACGGGGCGCAAAAGTGCATTTTATTATTCAGGATGCAAAAGACGGCATCCGGAATACGGCTATTCTGAAGAACAGCAAACGGGAAACATGTATGGGCAAGGCGATTCCCTTGGGGCAGATAGAGCGCCTGCAACAGCGCTGCGACGCGATTAACAAGCTTTACCGGAAAGAAAAGGGAAGTTACAAGCGGGCTGTCTTTATCCATATAGACAGCCGGAGCAAAGGGAAGCAGACCGATGTCTATTTCTATCATGCTCCCGGAAGCAAGTATGGTGAACGTCTGGCGTCACAACTGCAAAAGACATTCCGTGCCAAGTATGACCGCCATCAACCTAACCGAGGATTTAGGGGAACGGTGAGCGAACGTAATCTGTATGTCTTGCGTAATTCTACCCCTTATGCCGTGTTTTTGGAATTGGGAAATATCCAGAATGCGCGCGACCAGCAGCGTCTGGTTATTCCGGATAACCGGCAGGCGTTGGCAAATTGGATAACAGAGGCTATTGTGAAAGATTACAAAAAGAAATAACGAATATGAGGAAAAGTATGGCATTGTGCCTGATGGCTATGGCTCTTACAGTGCAGGCACAACAAGGAGGGATTACTCCGGATGTATTGAAAGAAATAAAAAGCAGTTATAAACATACGGCTTCGGATAAGGCAATCTATAATGCGATGGCAGGAACGAGTATTGCGGTTCTGGCAAAGAATCATGAACGTTTGGCTAACTTTGACACGTATTTCTCTGACCGTGTCGTTTCCCATGGCATTACCGACCAACAACAGTCCGGGCGCTGCTGGCTGTTTACAGGCCTGAATGTGCTTCGTGCGCAGATGATGGCGAAGTACGGCTTGGATGAAATGGAGTTTTCCGAGAATTATTGTTTCTTTTATGACCAGTTGGAGAAAGCGAACCTGTTCCTGCAGGGCATCATTGATACACGCGAGAAGCCGATGGAAGATAAGATGGTAGAGTGGCTCTTTAAGCATCCTATCAGTGACGGCGGCCAGTTTACGGGCATTTCCGACATTATTGGGAAGTATGGGGTTGTGCCTGCTTCTGTAATGCCCGAAACATACAGCAGCGAAAATACGGGGCAGATAGCCAATCTGGTAGGGCTGAAGCTGAAGGAGTTTGGCTTGCAGTTGCGTCAGGCAGCATCGGAAGGTGCGGGCGAGGCTGCATTGGCAAAGCAGAAGACGGAGATGCTGGGCACAATTTACCGCATGTTGGCACTGGCTTTTGGCGAGCCGGTGGAGCATTTTGAATGGACCATGAAAGGAGAGACCAAAGAATATACCCCTCAATCATTTTATCAGACTTTTTTAGGTAATGATTTGACGGGCAATTATGTGATGCTGATGAATGACCCCAGCCGTGAATTCTACCAATGTTATGAAATCGATTATGATCGGCATACGTACGACGGACGAAACTGGACGTATGTGAATTTGCCGATAGAAGATATCAAGGAAATGGCAATCAAGTCTATCAAGGACAGCACGATGATGTATTTCTCTTGTGATGTGGGCAAGTTTCTCGATAGCAAACAGGGGACGCTCGATTTGAATAATTACGATTACGCTTCTTTGCTGGGTACTACATTCAATATGGATAAAAAGCAGCGTATCCAGACTTTTGCCAGTGGGTCGAGCCATGCCATGACCTTGATGGCTGTAGATTTGGATGCCAATGGCAAGCCGAAGAAATGGATGGTGGAAAACAGTTGGGGCGCTGAAGCCGGCTATCAGGGACATCTTATCATGACCGATGAATGGTTTGACGAATACATGTTCCGTCTGGTTGTCGAAAAGAAATATGTACCGGCAGCGGTCTTGGATATCTTGAAACAGAAGCCTGTCCGGCTTCCGGCATGGGATCCGATGTTTGCGGATGAAGAATAAATAACAAGCGGGCATTCGTTGTTATTCGAGAGATTTTCTGTAATTTTGTCGCCAAATAACTAAATCGTGGAGAGTGGGATGAAGACAGCTTTATTGGGTAAGACATTGGACGAGTTGAATGATGCCGTTAAAGAATTAGGCATGCCTGCGTTTTCTGCCAGGCAGATTGCTCAATGGCTCTATGGAAAGAAGGTCAGTTCGATAGACGAAATGACCAATCTGTCTCTTCGGAACCGGGAGCTGCTGAAAGAACATTATGAAGTCGGGGCTGCTCTTCCGGTACATGCGATGCGCTCGGCGGACGGGACCGTAAAGTATCTTTTCCGTACTCCGGAAGGCAACTTTGTGGAGTCTGTTTATATCCCTGACGGAGAGCGTGCGACACTGTGCGTTTCTTCACAGGTCGGGTGTAAAATGAATTGTAAGTTCTGTATGACGGGGAAGCAAGGATATGCAGGCAGCTTGACCGTCACGCAAATACTGAATCAGATTTATTCAATCCCCGAACGCGACTCCCTGACCAATGTCGTATTCATGGGCATGGGCGAACCGTTTGATAATTTGGATGCTGTATTGCGTGCCTTGGAAATATTGACTTCTGATTACGGATATGCCTGGAGCCCTAAGCGGATAACGGTGTCTACCGTAGGCTTACGCCGTGGATTGGAGCGCTTTTTAGCGGAAAGCGATTGTCATTTGGCGGTTAGCCTGCATTCGCCGTTCCCTTCCCAACGGGCTGAATTGATGCCTGCAGAACGGGCTTTCCCGATAACAGAAATCGTAAATGTGCTGCGTAACTATGATTTTAGCAAGCAGCGCCGCTTGTCGTTTGAGTATATTCTGTTTGGGGGAGTGAACGACAGTTTGGTTTATGCCAAAGAATTGGTGAAGTTGTTGCGTGGCTTGGATTGCCGTATCAATCTGATTCGTTTTCATGCCATTCCGGGTGTGGACTTGCAGGGTGCGGATATGGAAACCATGACGGCTTTCCGTGACTATCTGACGAAGCATGGCATATTCGCTACCATCCGTGCTTCACGTGGAGAAGATATATTTGCGGCTTGCGGCATGCTTTCGACGGCTGAACAGCAGGCGGAAAAAGAAAGGAACTTAGTAAAACAATAAAGATATGAAGCGTTTGGCTCTTTATTTGATAGGTATGGTGACGCTTGCGGTAAGCATGGCGTCATGTAAAGGTGACGGGAAGAGTTTGATTACTCCTGCTTCAAGCGGACGGCCTTATGAGATATTGGTGGTTGCTGACGATAATTGCTGGAAGGCTCCGGACAGTGCTTTGTATCATGTGCTGGATTCTGATGTGCCGGGACTTCCCCAGTCGGAACGTTCTTTCCGGATTTCCCGTGTGCCTCATGCTTATTATGACCGCTCGATGCGTTTGTTCCGTAACATTATTCTGACAGACATAAATCCCGAACTTTATACGCAGACAAAGTTCAAATATGCCCGTGACGTTTATTCGTCTCCCCAGATGATTCTGATTATTCAGGCTCCTTCCCAGCGTGAATTCGCTGATTACGTGAGCCGGCACGGCAATGTAATCGTTGACTTCTTTACGCGTGCGGAGATGAATCGCGAAATCAAGGAATTGAAGCAGAAGCATAATCGTGTAATCTCGGCGAAAGCGGGCAGTATATTTGACTGTGACATCTGGATGCCGTTGGAATTGGAATCGTATAAAGAAGGAAAAGACTTCTTATGGGCTTCTTCTAATTTGAACGACTTGAATTTTGTCATGTATTCGTATCCGTTCCGCGACCATGATACATTTACGAAAGCTTATTTTATTCATAAGCGTGATTCGGTCATGAAAATAAATTTGCCGGGCGCACGTGAAGGGATGTATATGGAAACTGCGGATTCGATGTTTGTAGAGACGCGCAGTATATCAGTCGGCGGCGATTATGCATTCGAAGCACGTGGATTATGGGAAATGAAGAACGATGCCATGGGAGGGCCTTTTGTCTCTCATGTGCGTGTTGACCGTGCTCATGCCCGTGTAGTGGTGGTAGAGGGATTTGTGTACAATCCCGGTGGGCTGAAGCGGGATAAAATGCGTAAATTAAATGCCGCTTTGTATACTTTGCAGCTTCCCTCGGTAAAGGACGTTTCTGAAATCCCTGTGGATTCAACTGTTGCGGAAGAAAAGATGGAGCGTAAAGCAGAATAACGAAATAAGATATAAAATGGAAGAACGTAAAATAAAAGTGGGGATTACCCATGGAGACATTAACGGAGTGGGTTATGAGGTGATTTTAAAGACTTTTTCTGATCCGTTGATGTTGGAATTGTGCACTCCGATCGTGTATGGTTCGCCGAAAGTAGCGGCTTATCATCGCAAGGCTATGGATATATCAACCAATTTCAGCATTGTCAATTCAGCTTCCGAAGCGCAAGAAGGACGGTTGAGCATCGTTAATTGTACTGAGGATGAACTGAAGGTGGAATTGTCCAAGCCAACTGCTGAAGGCGGCCGGGCTGCTTTGGATGCGTTGGAAAAAGCATTGGGAGAATATCGTGAAGATCTTTTCGATGTGTTGGTGACGGCACCGCTCAATAGGAATGTTATCCAATCGGAGGTTAAGTCTTTCCCTGGTCATGCCGAATACATTGAAAAGCAGGTCGGAAGAAACCGGAAAGCGTTGACGATGTTTGTGAAAGGAGATTTTAGGGTTGCTTTGCTTACCGGAAATATTCCGGTAAAAGATGTATCCGGCAGTTTGAGCAAAGAACTGATTATAGAGAAACTTGAAATCTTTAACCGTTCATTAAAGCAGGATTTTGGTATAGACAGTCCGCGTATTGCGGTTTTTGCGCTTAATCCGCATGCTGGCGACAACGGGTTGACCGGGGATGAAGAAAAGGAAATCATCATTCCTGCTATGGAAGCGATGGGGCAGCGGGGAGTATTCTGTTACGGCCCTTATCCGGCTGACGAACTGATGGGGTCGGGCAATTATCGGCATTTTGACGGTATATTGGCTATGTATCACGACCAAGGCGTGCTTCCTTTCAGTACTTTGGCAATGGATGAAGGTGTTAATTTTACTGCAGGATTGCCTATCGTGCATACATCTCCGGCGCATGGTACGGCTTATGATATTGCCGGAAAGGGAATTGCTTCGGAAGAATCGTTCCGTCAGGCTGTGTATATGGCGATAGATGTATTTCGCCGCCGCCGCTTGGAAGAAGAAATTAGCGCGCGTCCCTTGCGTAAGCAATATTATGAGAAGCGGGATGATAGTGATAAATTGAAATTGGATACGGTAGAAGAAGATTGATATGAAGTTCGCGATAATATCAGCGGGAGAAGGCTCCCGCCTTTCGCAAGAGGGCGTCTGTTTGCCTAAACCGTTGGTGCAATTGAATGGTACAGCAATGATTGACCGTTTAATCCGTATTTTTACGGCAAACGGGGCAGAAGAGATTGTGGTGATAATCAATAATGAAGTGCCGCTCACAAAGGCGCATTTGGAAGAGTTGGCGCAGGCATCCGAAGTGCCTTTGCGGGTGATAGTGAAGACTACGCCCAGTTCGATGCATAGTTTTTATGAGCTTAGCCCTTATCTGAAAGGAGAGCGTTTTTGCCTTACTACGGTAGATACGGTTTTTCATGAAGATGAGTTTGCCCGTTTTATCGAGGCGTTCAAGGTGTCGGATACAGACGGTATGATGGCGGTGACTGACTATATAGACGATGAAAAGCCTTTGTACATTGGGACGGATGACAACCTGAACATAACGGGCTTTTATGATGCGGCAAGGACTGATACGAAATACATATCAGGAGGCATTTATTGCCTGGCTCCCCGGGCGATTGATACGTTGGAATCTTGCATCCGTCAGGGTATATCGCGTATGCGCAATTTTCAGCGCCAGCTGGTAAGTGACGGCTTGCAGCTGAAAGCTTATCCGTTTTCGAAGATTCTGGACGTAGACCATGCGGATGATATCCGGAAGGCGGAGGATTTTTTGAATGATAAAAAATAATATGAATGTCTGCAAACAGCCATGTAGGGGGTGAGTTCACTTTGTCCGGATGCATTTGTGTGATACAAAAGGCTGGCAAACCCTGCCTCTGCGGGCAATCTGGCAAAATGTCGGATATTCATTAAACATAAGCAAATAAACAAGAAGTTAAGAAAAGACCATGCAACAAAATGGAGAAAAGATTCGGGTAGTAGGCGTGAGCCGCGGAAACGAGTTTTCCCCGAATCATATAGGGAACGATGCTGCCATTTTCAACGGTGCGGCAAACGAATTGGCGAAGAGAGGATGTGAAGTGACAGTTTTCCCTGAAAAAGAGTTTGTAGCTGAGTGTATTCAGGCAGATTTTATTTTTGATATGGCTCGTGACAGTGCGACGGTTTCCCGCTTGAAAGAACTGGAAGATGCGGGAGCCTTGGTGATAAATTCAGGCTATGGCATTGATAATTGCGCACGTCAGCCGATGACCGAACTTTTAATAGCGAACGGTATCCCTCATCCGGATACTTGCATCATTCCGACGGAAGGCGGTTCGTTGCCAGAGGTGTTTCCTTATTGGATTAAACGAGGCGATTCGCATGCGATGGTAAAAGAGGATGTGGTGTACGTAGAATGCAAGCGGGAAGCAGACATGGTGATGGCAGATTTCCGCAGGAGAGGCATCTCTACGGCAGTAATCAATGCGCATTTGGTCGGTGACTTGGTGAAGTTCTACGGCGTGCAAGGTACAGATTTCTTTTATTCTTTTTATCCTACCGAGCAATCGCATAGCAAATACGGTCTGGAAGCGATTAACGGGAAGGCAAGAGGTTTTCCGTTCGACCGTAATAAGCTGAGGGATTATGCCAATCAGGCGGCAGAAGTGCTTAAGGTTCCCATTTACGGAGGCGATTGTGTTGTGTCTTCTACGGGAGAAATCCGCATTATTGATTTCAATGACTGGCCGAGTTTCGCTCCTTGCCGTGAGGAGGCGGCTCCCTACATTGCCGAGTGTATTTACAACCGTATCTTGTCCAAACTGAATAACCGATAAAAGATGAGTATAGAAAAGAAAGGGCTTGAAGCATCGTTTAAGTCGATGGACACAGAAGAGTTTTTGGATATACACTTCAATCGCCCGATAGGTTATGTTTGGGCGTTGTTCTTTAACCGTTTTGGTGTGCATCCCAATGTGGTGACCATCCTCTCTATTCTTTTAGGTGTGGCGGCTGGCGTCATGTTTTATTTCCCTGACATGAAGCATACCATTACGGGTATCGTGTTGCTGATGTGGGCAAACCATTATGACAGTTGTGACGGGCAATTGGCGCGGATGACGGGGAAAAAGACTCGTTGGGGACGTATGCTAGATGGCTTTGCAGGCGACCTTTGGTTTATATCCATCTATGCCGCCATCTGCCTGCGGCTTACTTTTCAGCCTTTGCCCTTTGGGATAGGGGCAGAGCATGGAGCAGTATGGGGGATAGGCATTTGGGCGCTGGCGTTGCTCTCAGGCACGCTATGTCATAGCCGCCAATGTGCATTGGCAGACTATTACCGTAATATCCACCTTTTCTTTTTGAAAGGAGAGTCTGGAAGTGAGCTTGATAACTTCAAGCAGCAGCGCGAGATATTCCACAGCCTTCCGTGGAAAAGGAATTTTTGGTGGAAAGCTTTTCTTTATTTTTATGGGAACTATACCCGCAAGCAAGAACGCATGACACCCAATTTCCAACGCTTTTACACATTTGTGCAGCAGAAATACGGCAATGCCGTCCCGCAGGAATTGCGCGATGAATTCCGCCGTTTGAGTCTGCCTTTAATGAAGTATGCCAATATCCTGACGTTCAACACGCGTGCCATTGCGCTTTATGTTTCATTACTCATTGGCGAGCCGTGGCTGTATTTCGTTTTTGAAATTGTTGTAATGACTGCTTTGTTCTTGTATATGCGTCATCGCCACGAAGCGGTATGCGCTTTCCTTTATCATAAATATGTAGAATAATGAAAGAAAAATTCCGTAATATATTTTGGTTCTTCGGCATCTTTGCCATTGTGGTGATGCTTTTTACGTTCGATATGGACTATGAAGAACTATGGGCCAACCTTCATCGGGCAGGGATATGGCTTCCTGCGGTTATTTTGCTGTGGGTGTTCATCTATTACTTGAACGCATGGTCGTGGTATGTGATTATCCGTGACGGGAAGAGTGCCAAAGTGCCTTTCTGGCAAGTGTATAAGCTGACGATATCAGGATATGCCTTGAACTATGCTACGCCGGTAGGGCTGATGGGTGGAGAGCCTTACCGCATTATGGAACTTAGTTCGTATGTCGGGACAAGCAAAGCGACTTCGTCTGTCATCCTTTATGCGATGATGCACATTTTTTCCCATTTTTGGTTTTGGCTAACTTCGGCTGTGCTTTATGTGCTCATTGAGCCGATGAATTGGGGGATAGGCGTGATGCTTGCCGTTGTCGTTGCATTCTGTTCGCTTGCCATCTATTTTTTTATGAAAGGATACCGTAACGGGATGGCGGTGCGTACACTGAAGATGCTTACGCATGTGCCTTTTCTCAAGAAATGGGCAAACCGGTTCAGTGTGGAGAAAAAAGAAACGCTGCAACGGATTGACGCGCAGATAGCCGAGCTTCACAAGCAGCGCAAGAGCACGTTTTATGTCTCGTTGGGGTTGGAATATCTGGCACGTATCGTGGGCTGTCTGGAAGTGTATTTTATATTGAACATCCTGACCACAGACGTGAGTTTTCTTGTCTGTATCCTGATTATGGCTTTTACTTCCCTTTTCGCCAACTTGTTTTTCTTTTCGCCCATGCAGTTGGGTGCACGCGAAGGCGGATTCGCATTGGCTACGGGAGGGCTTGCCATTCCCAGTGCCTTTGGGGTATATACCAGTCTGATAACCCGTGTGCGTGAGTTGTTTTGGATTATAATCGGTGTGTTGCTGATGAAAGTAGGCAACCGTAAAAAAGAATAAAATGAAGAAGTTAACAGATATTCAGGGAGTGATATTCGATTACGGAGGGACAATCGACACCAACAGCCGCCATTGGGCGGAAGTGTTGTGGGAGAAGTACAAGGAACTTCAGGTGCCGGTAGACAAGCCGGTTTTCCGTGAGGCATACGTGCATGGTGAACGCACGTTGGCACGCCAGCCGTTGGTGAAGCCCGAAGACAATTTTTACGATGTGCTTCGCATCAAGACGCGCGTCCAGATGGATTGGCTGGTGGAGAATGGAATATTGCCGTGTGAAAAAGCCGTGGCGGAAAATTATGCCAGCCGCATTGCGGATGCATGTTATGCATACGTGCTTGAGGTCTTGAAACGCACACGTCCCGTGGTGAAGACGCTTTCCGAACATTATAAGTTGGTTTTGGTCTCTAATTTTTATGGAAACATTCAGGCTGTATTGAAAGATTTTGGTTTGGATGGCTTCTTTTCCCGTATCGTTGAGTCATCGGTGGTAGGAGTACGTAAGCCCGACCCTGCGATTTACCGTTTGGGAGTAGAAGCTATGGGACTTCCGGCTGGTCAAGTTTTGGTAGTAGGCGATTCGTTTTCGAAAGATGTGGTGCCTGCCAAAAAAGTAGGATGTAAAGTCGCTTGGCTGAAAGGCGAAGGGTGGGGAAACGAGGAAATAGATGATTCGTTGCCCGATGTGGTGATATCCGACCTTCCGGATTTGTTGCCTTATTTGATAATTGATTAATAATTGGCAATGAATAATGAGCCGTTGGTAATGTCGGTTGACGAAAATGGGCACAGGACACAGACGGGAGACAGAGGAATTGCAGCCCTACGAAAGCTTCCTGCAGCTTGCAGCGAGGAATTGCAACCCTACGAAAGCTTCCTGCATCTTGCAGCGGGAAATCGCAACGTGCGAAAGCTTCCTATAAGTAATTGTTAATTGATAAACGTATAGAAATGAAGAAACAACGTACTGCATTGGTCGACAGGCAATATCGGTTGCCTTTTGTTTTATTGACCTCATTATTCTTTCTGTGGGGATTTGCCCATGCTATTTTGGATGTGTTGAACAAGCACTTCCAAGAAATGCTTGATATTTCGAAGACCCATTCGGCTTTCATACAGGTTACGATGTATATGGGATATTTTGTGATGGCGATTCCGGCAGGATTGTTTATCAACCGTTTCGGATATCGGAGCGGGGTGGTTTTCGGATTGTTGCTCTATGGAATCGGCGCTTTGCTCTTCATTCCCGGCCAGTATTTTGTTTCATTTAATGCGTTTTTGTTTGCTCTTTTTGTCATCGGATGCGGGTTGACTTTTCTTGAAACGGCTGCCAATCCGTATGTTACAGAGTTGGGGGCAAAAGAAACGGCTGCAAGCCGCTTGAACTTCGCCCAGTCTTTTAACGGATTGGGTTGCATCTGCGCGCCTTTGTTGGTTGGGCTGTTCTTGTTTTCCGACAATAAGGAACATCCCAATAGCGTTGCTTTCCCCTATGTTTGTATGGGGATATTGGTGCTGTTGGTTGCATGTGTCTTTTTGCGTGTAAGATTGCCTGAAATCGTACACCAGACAGAAATAGATGATCAGGGGAAACGGGTAAGCCTGTGGTCGCACCGTCTGTTTGTTTTTGGCTTGATTGCTTTATTCGCTTACGAGGTTGCCGAGATTTCGATTAATAGCTTTTTTATTAATTATGTGGTAGAGCAGAATTGGATGAACGCCCGTTATGCTTCGTTGATTTTGTCTTTTGGCGGATTAGGCTTGTTCATGTTGGGGCGTTTTCTCGGAAGTTGGATCATGCGCCGGATACGTGCCGAAAAGATGTTGTTCTGGTGTGCTACGGGGACGGTGCTTACTACTACCGTGGTCTTGCTTGATATGGGCATTGCTTCCTTGATAGCCTTGCTTTTGGGTTATGCGTTCGAAGCAATCATGTTTCCCACTATTTTTGCTTTGGCGTTAAAGGGACTGGGAAGCCATACCAAGCGTGCGTCTTCTTTCCTCATGATGTCGCCGGTAGGCGGAGTTGTCGGCCCTTTATTGATGGGTTTTGTAGCCGACCATACAGCTTCTATGGTATGGGCGTTTGCCGTACCTTGGGTAGCGTATGCGGTAGTGTGGCTATATGCCCGGAAAATGCTTTCCGTAGCAAAAAGATAATCGGTCCAACTGTCCGTTTTTAGAAACTATTGGCCAAGCTTATTATCCGATAAGTAAAGGCAAATCGTGCACGAAGACAGCCGAAAGGTAAATTAGAGCATAAACCAGAGACGCGAAGATGAAAACCCATCGGGAAATGATGTGCCACGGCTCTTTTTGCCCTTCTTTCGCTTTTGGTCTGCTTATGAGTGCAATGATGCTGGTGATAAACAGCATCAAATGAATGATGCGGTAACTTAAATCGCCAGTCCAGACTGTATTGGTTTTCGCTACATTTACGATAGCTATTATATAGATTGCTGCAAAAATAAAAAGTTTGACAACTGTTTGCATAGATTCTTTTTTTATTTCATTGCAAAGGTAGGTTTTTTCTTGAAAAAGTGGAATAATGAAAAGAAAAATCAATGGAAATTTATCCTATATCACGTGCTTGTGTGGTAGTTTTTACAGAAATAATGTCCTTTTTTTGTTCAAAAATGAAATAAGATGATGCAATTGTGTTTGTAATAAATCGAAAAAGGCTAACTTTACATTTATATAGGAAGTTATTGTGATTTATTTATAAGAAAAAACGAACAAAAAAAGAATTCGAAATGGAAAAAATGAATGTACAACCGGCTACCGGAAAATTGGGTGTGCTGTGTGTGGGATTGGGTGCAGTAGCCACTACGTTTATGACAGGGGTGTTAATGGTCAGGAAAGGGTTGGCGAAGCCCGTAGGTTCGATGACCCAGTACGACAAAATCCGTGTAGGACGTGGGGCGGAAAAGAAATATCTTCATTATCATGAAATTGTCCCGATGGCTGATCTGAAAGATATCGTTTTCGGAGCATGGGATGTATATCCTGCCAATGCTTACGAGTCTGCTATAAATTGTGAGGTCTTAAAAGAGAAGGATATCAATCCGGTGAAGGATGAACTGGAAAAGATTGTCCCGATGAAAGCGGCTTTCGACCGTGATTATGCCAAACGGTTGGAAGGCGATAACGTGAAAGACTGTGCAACCCGTTGGGACATGGTGGAAGCCTTGCGGAAAGATATCCGTGATTTCAAGGAGGCGAACGGATGCAGCCGTATTGTCGTTTTATGGGCTGCTTCCACCGAAATTTATGTGCCGGTATGCGAAGAAGTGCACGGCACGCTGGCTGCCCTGGAGCAGGCGATGAAGGAGGATGACCGCCGTCATGTCGCTCCTTCCATGTGTTATGCATACGCGGCGCTTGCCGAAGGTGCTCCGTTCATTATGGGTGCGCCGAATACGACGGTGGACATTCCGGCGATGTGGGAAATGGCAGAAAAGACGCGGATGCCGATTGCCGGAAAAGATTTCAAGACCGGACAGACATTGGTGAAGTCTGGTTTTGCGCCGATTATCGGAACCCGTTGCTTAGGCTTGTCGGGTTGGTTCTCGACCAATATTTTAGGAAACCGCGACGGGCTTGTATTGGACGAACCTGCCAACTTCCATACAAAGGAGGTTAGTAAATTGTCCACTTTGGAGTCTATCCTCGTTCCGGAAAACCAGCCTGATTTGTATACAGATTATTATCATAAAGTGCGCATCAACTATTATCCGCCGCGCAATGACAATAAGGAAGGTTGGGACAACATCGACATTTTCGGTTGGATGGGCTATCCGATGCAGATAAAGATAAACTTCTTGTGCCGCGATTCGATTCTTGCCGCTCCGCTTTGTTTAGACTTGGTTTTGTTGAGTGATCTTGCTGCCCGTGCCGGACGTTATGGCATCCAGCGTTTCTTGAGCTTCTTCCTCAAGAGTCCGATGCATGACTATACGCAGGATGAAGTGCCTGTAAACCATTTGTTCCAGCAATATGTAATGCTGAAGAATGCGATTCGGGAAATGGGGGGCTATGAAGCCGATGAAGAAATAGATTAAATGTCCGCAAATAGCTAATCGCGGATGAAAAATAGCACAAGATTTACTATTCTGGTCAATCAGAAATGAATGTATTTGCAATTCATTTTCTGATTGACCAGATGTTTCTATTGCATTTCCTCCGCATAATGCAGGAAAGGAAGCGCGTTCAGCTTGTATTCGAATAATTCTTCGGGCTTGAAGAAACGGTTGACTTCTATGATGGCGTTTTCCGGAGAGTCGGAAGTGTGGACAATGTTTTCCTGGTTGCTGACGCAATAATCTCCACGGATGGTGCCGGGAACGGCTGCCCGTCCGTTAGTGGCTCCTGTCATGGAGCGGACTACCTGTACGGCATCTACTCCCTCGTAGCAGCAAGCGATTACGGGAGAAGCCATCATGGATTTCTTGACACGTGCAAAGAAAGGTTTGTCTGCCAAATGCGCATAATGTTCATTCAGAAGCTCGTCGGTCAGCTGCATCATTTTCATGCCAGCCAGACGTAGCCCTTTCCGTTCGAAACGAGTGGTAATTTCTCCAATCAGCCCGCGCTGTACGGCACTGGGTTTTAAGATGACTAATGTTTTTTCAAGACTCATAGTGCGGTAATTATTAGATTTGTTACAAATTACCGCAAATATATCATTTATTTTGAGAAAAACAATGCCGTGCAGGAAAAAAACTCTTTCTCCTTAGAAACAGGTTCTTATTGCAGTTGGAGCATGTCTGCTACAGAAGTCAGGCGTTCGGCTTTCAGGGGACTGCGCTTGATGATGTCGGAAGCCATTTGTTCCGTTCCGCAGAAGGGGCCGGATTTTTCCAGCTTGATGGTAGAAAGGGCTGCGGCAAACGTTCCGGCTTCGGCATACGATGCCCCTTTGTTACGCATGTACAGGTAACCTAACATATATGTATCCCCGCATCCGGTAGCGTCTACCACTTCTCTGGGCGGATAGGCAGGGATGCGGTAAAGCTTGTTTTCGGCATAAATCAGCGAGCCTTCGCTGCCTAAGGTCAGCAGCACTTCTTTTACTCCCCATTCGTGCAACAGATGAACAGCTTCGTCGTAATCGGAAGAACCGGTGAGGACAGCCGCTTCGTGCTCGTTTACTTTGAGTATGTCGATGTATTTCAGCGCTTCCCTCTTTTCTTCCCAGTCTACCGGATAGACCTTCTCGCCACGCACTTCCCGTAAATATCCTTGTGCGTCTACCGAGAGTATACCTTTGGCAGACATGAATTTGATGACTTCGAGCGGGAAATCATCCGAAAGCAAGCTGCCTAAATGGAAGAAACGCGCTTCCAGATGTTTTAGCTTTTCTACCGTAAAAGGGTCTGCTTTAGCCAATACACGTTGGGTACGGTTGTTTTGGTTTTCCCCGTATTTATTTTCGAAATATACTGTGTAGCGGCTGGGAATGACCTCCACATTAATTCCTTTGGCGCGGAGTTCGTTTACTGATTGATATTCGCTGGATGCCAAAGACGTAACCAGCTTATAATGCGCATGGTCTTTAAGGTGGTATATTCCGTGTGAGAAATAATACGAAGTGCCTCCAGGCATATAAACGGTTTGTTTTGGGGTGATTATCTTATCCAGTGTAATGTGTCCTATACAGCAAATATCATTCATGTCATTATGGTAATTTTCATTAAAACGGGTGCAAAGGTAATGTTTTTTTCGAATAATAAGACTGTTCTTAGTCAGTATTCGTTAGTAAAAAATGCGTGAAGTATGGTCTTTTTGTTAAGTATGTGTGCAATATTAATTGATGTCTCACCACAGAGGAACATATATTTGCCATTATTCAATTTACGAGGTACGATTTTAAATTGTCACTTCGTAAATTAAAAGGTTCTGTATGCCTCAGTGGTGAGTATTCATCATATAAGCTATGAACTACAATTAACTTAGAAGCTGTTTTGAATTTCTCCAAAAAGTTTTTCTTGGCTTGATGTATCCGTTTTCGTGTGTGCTTTGGGCGATTTTTTGGTCCTTTTCGCTCCTGTTCTTCGTCAGATAGCCCGCTATCTTCCTCATCACAGAAGCGAAAATGCCTCAAAAACTCATCCCAAATCATCGCACGATAAATTCAAAACAGCTTCTTAGTCGATAAACCGGCGGGTGAGATCTTTAAATTCATCAATGCGGCGGTCTCGGAGGAAGGGCCACCAGCGGCGTACGTTTTCGCTTCTGCCCATATCGATGCTTACTACCAAGTTTTCTTCTTTTGTATTGCTGGCTTGAGCCAGAATTTCGCCTTGCGGTCCGGCTACGAAGCTGTTCCCCCAAAACAGGATTCCGTTGGTCTGTCCGGACGGGTCAAGCTCCAATCCTACACGGTTTACGGCTATTACGGGCAAGCCGTTGGCTACGGCATGGCCGCGCTGTACGGTTATCCAGGCACTGGTTTGGCGTAGTTTTTCTTCTTGCGTATCGGTGCTTTCCCAGCCGATGGCAGTAGGGTAGATTAAGATTTCGGCTCCTTTCAGTGCCATAAGCCGCGCTCCTTCGGGATACCATTGGTCCCAACAGACTTGTACGCCTAATTTCCCGATGGAAGTCTGGATGGGTTCGAAGCCGATGTCTCCGGGAGTGAAATAGAATTTTTCGTAGTATGCCGGGTCATCGGGAATATGCATCTTGCGGTAGATGCCGGCAATGCTTCCGTCTGTATCGAATACAACGGCTGTATTGTGATACAGTCCGGCTGCGCGGCGTTCGAAGAGCGAAGTGACGAGCACGATACGGTATGCCGCGGCTATTTCACTATAGAAACCGGTAGAAGGTCCCGGTATCGGTTCTGCCAGGTCGAATAAGGACGTGTCTTCGGTCTGGCAAAAGTAAGGTGTGTTGTGAAGTTCTTGCAGGACGACTAAGTCGGCTCCGGCTTGCGCTACGGATGCGATGTTGCGATGAAGTTTTTCTAAATTGGTCTTGATATCGGCAGAGCAAGATTGCTGTACGATACCTGCACGGATGATTCTTGTCATATTTTGAGTTTTAAGTTTTTAAGTTCTTGAGTCTTATTCAAAAGGGGCAGACATTCTCGGGGTATTGCATGGTAACACAATGCAGGGAGCCATGTTGCTGAATCAAGGCACGGCAATCGATTCCTATGATTTCTCTTTCGGGAAAAGCTTCTGCCAGTACTTGGGCTGCACGATGGTCTTTGTCTGGTTGTGCGTATGTGGGATACAATACAGCTTGGTTCATAATCAGGAAATTGGCATACGTAGCAGGCAGTCTTTCTCCTTCCGCATCGTAGATGGCATCGGGCATGGGGAGCGGAAGCAGACGGAAAGGATTGCCGTCCAGGGTGCGGAAGGTTTTTAATTGTTCTTCCATGGCATGCAAAGCCCCGTAGTGTTCGTCTTCTGTATCGGTGCATTGCACATAGGCAATGGTATTGTCCGGGCAAAGGCGTGCCAATGTATCAATGTGGCTATCGGTATCGTCTCCTGCCAGAAAACCGTAATCGAGCCATAGCACCTGAAGCACGTTGAACCGCTCTTTCAGGTATTGTTCGATTTCTTCCCGGCATAAGGTGTCGTTCCGGTTGGGAGCCAGCAGGCAGGTGGAAGTGGTAAGCAACGTGCCTTTTCCGTCGCTTTCTATCGAGCCTCCTTCCAACACAAAATTGCGGCAATTGATATAATGCCCGTTCAGCACTCCGCTTTTGTAAAGGCGGGTGTTAATCAGGTTGTCTTTGCATGCGGCAAATTTCATTCCCCAGCCATTGAAGCAAAAGTCCAGCAGCAAAGGGGATGCATTCTTTTGAAGCAGGGTGATGAAGCCGTGGTCGCGTGCCCATGTGTCGTTGGTAGGGCAGGGGACGAAATGGATATTGGACTTGTATGTCGCTTGTTCGAGTGCTTTCGGAAATTCGGGAGCGGCAAGCAATAAGGGCTGGCGGCTTGCGATTTCCTGTGCCAGGTTGAGAAAACACGCTTCCACTTCTTCCAGCATATATTTCCAATCGGTTCCGGCATGAGGCCAAGTCAGTTGGATATAGCTTTGTGTATGCCATTCGGCAGGTAAATAATAGGTATGTTCCATTGTTATTTCGTTTTTTGTTTGTTTCTTCGGCGGAGCAGCATCCAGTCGAACAATTCCCGCCAGTTGTCAAAATCTTTTTTATACATCAGGCCGATGCCTTGGGTTGTCAGGGTTGATTTGGTAAAATAGCGGTCATTGGTTTCATTGTATCCTTTCAGGCGAAGCTCTCCGTTCTTGGTCAGTATCCACATGGCTTCGAAGTCTCCTACGAAGTTCGTGTTTTGCATGGCATTGTCCCGATACCCGAAGTTCCCGTTGATGATGAGCCGGTTGTTCAAAAGCCTTCCGGACAGGATTGCCTCGGCTTCCACATCGCTCCATCCGTTTTCTCCTGTGCTCAGGTTGGTGCCCACGTTCCAGTTCTGGTTATCGATGACCTGAGCGAGCATGTTGTTCAATTGCCCGGATAAGGTGCTGAAAGCCAGCGAGCTGGTCGCGTCCGACTGGGTGGCGTTATTGTTATAGTCGTATGTATAGAACTTTCCGATGCCCAGCAGGTAGATGATTTGGGTATTCATCTGTTCTTCTGTACTGGTCAGGCTCCGCACCAGCTCGCGGTCTTCATCGCTTACGGTAGGCAGCTCGAGGTCGAACTTCAGGCTGGGGCTGGTCAGGTTTCCGCTCAGGTTCAGCAAGCAATTGACCCGTACATTGCCTCGGGTGCTGGACGCGTCTGCCACCAAGTCGTTTAGCGATGCCGAGTTGACCGTATAGACCGCTTGTACATTCAGGTTTGCCTGGCGCGGGTTTCCGTTGAAGGATACCGTGCCGCCCGATTGTAGGGCAAAGTCTTTTCGGATGACGTTCTGCATGCTCATTTTGTAGATGCCATCCTCGATATTGTAGTTTCCGAACATCAGGAAATCTCCTTTATTATAGAAATTGATGCGCAGGTTTCCGGTGCCGTTTGCCGAGATGTTGTCTCCTGCAATCGGGTCCATGACAATCCGCATTGTTGCGTCGGGTGTGGCTTCTATCTGGAAATTCAAATGCATATCCAGCGGTGTGTCGTCTTCTTCTTTTTCTTCGCGTTCGTTCAACGGATGGTAAAGTTTGGTATGGATGTTTTCCTGTTTGCGCCGGGGAGTACGGTCTACGAATTCGATAAACTGGTTGCTGGTGGCTTCGGCGGCGGTTGTGGTCACGTAAGTGAACGACGTGTGCGGGTCGGTTCGCAACGTTCCGTCTACGTTCAGTGCATTGTTCCCGCCCCGCAGCAAAACCTCGCCGGTGGTATAGATGGTGCCATAGAAAGGAAATTCAGGTGTTTCCCTTTCCGTATGGAATACCCGCATATTGTTGGTGTTGAAGCGGAAGTTGTAGGTCAGTTGTTTGAGCTTCCGGTGGTTCAACGAACCGTTTACCAGCCCCGTATGCCCTTCCATGTCGGCTATCTGGACATTGTCGAAGTCGAAATGCCCCGAACGGATGTGTACCGAGTCGGCATGTACCTTAAAGGCGGTGTTCAGGATATCCACTTTCATGCTGGCGTCTGCCCGGGCTTCCCCTTCCAGGTCGAGGCTTGAAAAAGGACCGTATAGTCGTACATTGCCGAATACACGCCCTTGCATGTTGGTGAAAATACCGTCGATGAAGGGTTGGAGGAAAGCCAGGTTCGTGCCTCCGGCGCGGATGTTCAGGTTCAGCCCCTTTTCTTTGGGCGAGACATACCCGTCTACGAACGTGGAGTATTGCTTGTTCTCTTTAATGTCAGCCAAAAGGCGCACGCCGCCCAGTTCGTTATCCCATTCGCCTTTGATGTCTCCCTGCCCCAACAAGGCGTCGTTCAGGGAGAAGCCTTCCACGTTCAGGCGCGTGTACATGACGGGGTTGTCCAACACGTGATGCAAGTGGACTTTTCCGGTAATCAGCCCGTTGAACTTCACGGCATGGAATTGGATGATATCCATGATGTATTGCAGGTTGATGTTGCGCAGGTCTACCAGGCAACTGTCGGTTTCGGCTTTTCCAATCCGTCCGTTTGCCCGTACGTATTGGTCACGGTGCTCAAACAAGAAATCACGGATATCAACGATACCTTTATTAATCACTACCTCCGAGGGATGTATATTCCAGATGCTGTCATTCAGGATAATCCGGCTGGGCTGGATTTGAATCCGGGTGTTCAACTGGTTTTCCTCTTCCGATTTATTGAAATGCGCTATGGCCTGCAGCTTTCCGCTGAAGGTCGCTTCGGTATTGTTTCCCCAATTGACCGTTGCCCGGAGGCGGTTTTCTTTTGCCAAAGCCTGTACAGCCAGATTCACCATGCCTCCCTTTTTCATGCGTTTGTTGGCGCGGAGCTGGCATTCCAGTCCGGCATCGGTATTGTCGCAGAGGAAGGTCCCGGCTTCGTAATAGGCATCCTTATAGGTAAATTCGGGAGCGTACGCCCGCACTTGTATGCGCGTACGGCTATCGTCGAAGTATCCGCTTAGGGACACCGGCATGCCGGTCTGAAGCGGGATATCCAACACATTCGATAGCAGTTCGGTATTATCCAGCTTCAGGTTGAAGCGGAAGTTATTGTTGGTCTCGGGCATTTCCTTTTTCGTGTTGAGCAAAGACGGGATATAGCGTTGCACCGTTTTCAGGACGCTCGTGGGGAGGGTGCGGTATGAATAGTGCCCCTGCACCGTTCCGTTAAGGAACGATGAACGTATTTCAATCCGTTTCTCCTTATTATTATGCTCAGGGTTGCTTGCGACAATGTCGAAATGCTCGAGGAAATAATTCTTGTCTTTATCGGGCGAGTTGACCGATACGCTATCGATATGGATAACGCCTTGGGCATCGTCGATGGAATGGCCCGTAAAGTCGGCGAGGACATTCAGCGAAAAGTCGGCGTCTTTGTATTTCTCGGTCAGGTGGAGTGCGTTCGGGTTGAAATTGCGCACGTTTACCGTTACGTTGAAGTCCGGAACTTGTTGCCGGGTTGCCACATGCCCGTTGATTTCAATGTTTCCATGAGGGTCGTTAAGCGCGATTTTCCCGTCGAATCCTCCCGGAGCATATTGCCCGTCGAGCTGGATATTGTGGTATTCGTATTGTTTGTAAATCAACGAGGAAACGATTCCTTTGATGTAAGACTGGGCATTTCCGTCTTGGTACCTGAATCCTTCCAATTCGATGTCGAATGCCGTGTTCCCCCAGGTTTCTTCCTTGCCTAAAAGTGTTCCGAGATTCAAGGCGTCGCTTCTGATTTTGCCTGAGTACGAGCGCGGTTCGTGTCCGGTGCCTTTGTGCATGGTTATGTTTGCGCGCACCTCTCCGGCATCGGATGTTATCATGCCGTAGGTGGTGAGCTGGCGGAGGTATCCGGATATGTTTCCGGTGAATTGCACGTCTCCCAGCCGCTTCACGACTCCCGGTGTCTCTTCTTTGCCCGACAGGTTCCGGTACAGCCATGCCAGCCCTTGGGCATCGGCATCCAGTTGGGAGATTTGGCCGAACAGGAACATGCCGTTTTTCTCGTGCCAATGGTTGACGATGCCTTGTGCCTTCAGAAGCAACGCCTGGTTGCTCCCGCTCAGGTAGATTTGGGTGCACCGGGTGCGGTTCCCTTCTCCTTCCATTGCCAGGCGGAAGTCCACCGGGCTATGGAAATGGCTCAAAGCCGGAACGAACATGGCAAGGTCTGCCGGGGTGATACGGGCTTCGAGGCGCATGCGGTAGGTCGTGCTTGTGGGCAGGAGCGGAAGTTTCGGGATGCTGTCATAATTTGCGCTGAGGCTGTCTATCACGAGCGAGGTTTCAGGCAACTGGATTTCCAAATCGTTAAGGGCGAGCCAATGTGGGGTCGCGATGAACTTCAGCGCCATTTTCTTTAACCTGAATCCGCTTGTTTCGTTAAAGCTCATGCGCCGGATTTGTGCATTGACCGAGTCGTTGGTCAGGGCTTTCAGGGAAAGGGTCGCCGAGAGGTTCTGCACTCCGATGTGCCGGGCATTGAACCGGTTCGGGGTTTCGGGTTCCGACAAGACATCGTAATAGATTTGCCCGCGGCGGATGAGGACCGCATTGATGCGGAGGTCGATGGGGCTTTTTTTCTTCTCTACCGTATCTTTCGGGGTGAGCGCATCTATTACGAACTGGAAATTCGCGGGGCTTTCAGGCGTTTCCCGGTTCAGCCGTGCCTGAAGTCCGAAGAGCTGCACGCTGTTGATGCGGATTTGCCCATGGAAAAGGGGGGTGATTTCTATCTTGGCCGAGAGGCGCGACACCTTGAGCAACTCGTGGTTCTTTTGGTCTTTCAAGGTCACGTTTTGCACGATAATCCGGTTGAGAAGTCCCAAATCGATGTTGCCGACGCTTACCTCCGTGTGCATGAGCTGGCTTAACTCGTCGGATACGAAGGCGGATAGCTGCTTTTGGATGAAAGATAGGTTCAGGATGGCAATCAATCCGAAGTAGCACACCAGCACCAGGATGATTGTCGACCGGACAAAATGTTTTATGTGGAATATCTTTCTCATTCAGTAGCCTCTAAAATATAGCAAAGGTACAAATATCGGTTGAGATAGTCCTTGTTTCTGCCCGGTATTTTTATGATTTTTAATAAGATTGCCTGCATTGGCCGCTTTTGCCGGCAAGTTTGCCGGTTATGGGCAAAAAACACATGCGGTTGCATCACCCGGCGCAGCCGTATGCGTTGGGGGATGCAACCGCATGCGTAAGCCGATGCAGCCGTATGTGTTTCCGGGTGTGTCCGTATGTGTCAGGAATGTTTCTTCCCTATCCACGTGAGGCGGTGCCAGACGGTCTCCAGCGGGCCGCGTTTGAAGTGGCGGAACCACCAGTGGGCAAACGCCAGCTGGAGCAGGAAGAAAGCGATGCCAATCAGGAGGCTCAGCGTGGTTCCGCAATAGCGGTGCATCTCCAGCCCGTATCCATAGTAGATAAAACTTCCGATGACGGATTGGGTGATGTAATCGGTGAGGCTCATCTTGCCGTATGGCACTAAGAGGCGTTGCACTTTCCCTTTGTTTATCCAGTAAAGGATGAGGAAGGCGCTGACCATTACCAGCATGAAAGCCAGGTTGTACCAGGAGTTCCAGATGGTTTCCATCGAGGCTTTCAGGAACGGGTTTTTGATTTGCGAATAGATAAAGTCTTTCAGATAGTAAAGGATGACCGCGCAGGGCAAGGCGTAGATGCCTGTCCGTTGCCAGAAGTCCATCACCCTGCCGTGTGTCTCGTCGGTCATGCGGAACAGTCCTTTCCGTCCAATCAGCATGCCTATCATGAAGAGGGAGGCGGTCTGGAACACACGCCCGTAGCACCATGCCCAGTTGAGGCTGGCAAGCTGGCCGGTTACGAAGTTCGCCTTCACCATTTCCCACCAGGAACTTCCTCCGAGTTGCGGGTATACATCGCCCAGCGAGTAAATCATTTGTTGCGGATTGGCTTCGGGGTTTATCAGGGCATAAATCACTTTACACCATTCCAGCGGTTGGAGCATCAGGAAAAAGGCAATCCATGCTACCGTCTTGTCCGAGAGATGCCGGACCGGCACCAGCACGAATCCCAAAAGCGCGTAAAGCACCAATATCTCGCCGGGGAAGAAGGAGGCATTGATGAATCCGAAGCCCAGCAGCAGGACGAGCCGCCACATATACCGGTTCCGGAAGTCTTCGCCCCGTTTCTCGCAATTGTGGCTTTGCAGGTAGAAGGTAAAGCCGAAAAGCAAGGCGAAGATAGCGTATGCCTTTCCTGAAAAGAGGAAGAAAAGCATGTCCCACAGGTGTTTGTCGAGGTTGGAAAGCAGGGGAGAGCCGGCTTCCGGAAAAGAATAATAGTTGAAGTGTTCGATGTTATGTAAGAGGATGATTCCCATTACGGCAAATCCTCGGAGGGCGTCAACCGCCAAGATGCGTTCCTTGGAACGCAGAAGTTCGTTTCCCATGTGTCGCTTTAAGTTTGGTTAATTAGTAAAAAAATTAGAGTTGCAAACATACGACATTTCTCTGACATATGCGAATTAAGAGCCTGTTTAAATTTTGCTCAGGTTAATTTTGCGAATTGTTTTCGAGGATGTTTTTCTGACTTTATGAGGAGGATAACGGGCTATCTGGCGAATAAAACCGGGAAAACAGACCGGAAACAAACGCAAAAGAACCTGATAGAATATTGCTTTATTGGAAAATTTAAACGACAGGCTCTAAGGTTGCATATATCTGAACGGGAAGGCTTGGGCGTGAGGCTTGAAAGGAAATAAACGTTCTTTTTCTATTCATTTTGTATTCTTTACATTGCAAAATTGAAACGGCCTTGACATAGAAGGGTAGGAAAGGGGGAAATAATAGGGAAATTTTTCTTTAATAGTGCGCAGAGCTTTCCTTTGTATTTATCTTTTTTTTAAATTTGCGGTCAGAATAATGAAAAACCATTTTTATAACCTAACATGGCTAATCTGATAAAATTACGTAAAGGTCTGAACATAAACCTGAAGGGAAAAGCCGCCGAAGAGGTGATAAAAGTAAAAGAACCGGGATTTTATGCGATATGTCCTGAAGACTTTACCGGAGTCACTCCGAAAGTGGTTGTGAAAGAACAGGAATATGTGATGGCGGGAGGGCCCTTGTTTATCGACAAGAATCATCCTGAGATGAAGTTTGTATCGCCAGTAAGTGGCGTAGTGACGAGTGTGGAACGCGGTGCCCGCCGGAAAGTGATGAGCATTACGGTAGAAGCAGCTTCCGAGCAGGATTATGAAGAGTTTGGCAAGCAGGACGTTGCCAAGCTGGATGGGACTGCCGTAAAAGAATTGTTGTTGAATGCAGGTTTGTTTGCATTCATCCGCCAACGCCCGTATGATGTGATTGCCGACCCGGCGATTGCGCCGCGGGCTATTTTTGTGTCTGCTTTCGATTCGAATCCGTTGGCTCCTGACTTTGAGTTCGCGTTGAAAGGCGAGGAAGCGAATTTCCAAACCGGGCTGGATGCTTTGGCCAAGATAGCCGGCGTGTATCTCAGCATCAGCGCAAGCCAGCAGGCTAAGGCATTGACTCAAGCGAAAGGTGTTACATTGACCGTATTCGAAGGCCCGCATCCTGCCGGCAATGTCGGTGTGCAAATCAATCACATCGCTCCGGTAAATAAGGGCGAGACCGTATGGACGGTTGATCCGCAAGCGGTTATCTTTATCGGCCGCCTGATGAATACGGGCAGGGTGGATTTGACCCGTACCGTTGCCATCACGGGTTCTGAAGTGAAGAAGCCGGCATATTGCAAATTGAAGGTGGGCGCGATGCTGACCGATGTGCTTGCCGGTAATATTAATAAGGAGAGGGAAGTGCGTTACATTAGCGGAAACGTCCTGACCGGGAAGCAGATTCCGGCAAATGGTTTCTTGGGCGCTTTCCATTCCCAAGTGACGGTAATTCCCGAAGGAAATGACGTGCACGAAATGTTGGGCTGGATAATGCCCCGCACGAATGACTTCAGCGTGAGCCGTTCTTACTTTAGTTGGCTGATGGGCAAGAAGAAAGAATATGTGTTGGATGCCCGTGTAAAGGGAGGCGAACGCCACATGATTATGTCCAACGAATATGATAGGGTGTTTCCGATGGACATTCTGCCGGAATACCTGATTAAGGCTATCATCGCCGGTGACATTGACCGGATGGAAGAACTGGGTATCTATGAGGTGGCTCCCGAAGACTTTGCTCTTTGTGAATTTGTCTGCTCTTCGAAGATGGAACTTCAGCGTATAGTCCGTGAAGGTTTGGATATGCTTCGCAGGGAGATGTGTTAATATAAATAATAAGGTAACAAGGGGATAGGTTAACAAGTGTACGAGGCTTTAAAAACCTTGTTAACTGATGCCTTGTCAACTAAAAATAATAATTAAATGAAAGCATTAAGAAATTATCTCGATAAGATAAAGCCGAACTTTGAGGAGGGAGGCAAATACCATGCTTTTCGTTCGGTGTTCGATGGCTTCGAAACATTCTTGTTCGTGCCGAATGCCACTTCGAAAACAGGTACTCACATCCACGATGCGATAGATAGCAAACGTATCATGTCGTTCGTGGTCATTGCTTTGATGCCGGCTTTGTTGTTCGGTATGTATAATGTGGGTTACCAGCATTATCATGCGGCAGGCGTGGAAGGCAGCTTTATGGAATTGTTCGGATATGGTTTCCTTGCCGTGTTGCCTAAAATCATTGTTTCGTATGTCGTAGGTCTGGGCATTGAGTTCATCGTAGCCCAATGGAAGAAAGAAGAGATTCAGGAAGGTTTTCTTGTAACGGGTATGCTGATACCGATGATTGTTCCGGTAGATTGTCCGTTGTGGATGCTTGCCGTAGCCACGGCGTTTTCGGTAATCTTCTGTAAGGAAGTGTTTGGCGGGACAGGTATGAACATCTTCAATCCGGCGTTGATTACCCGCGCATTCCTGTTCTTTGCTTATCCTACCAAAATGTCGGGCGATACCGTATGGGTTTCGGGCGATAGCATTTTCGGATTGGGCAAGACGGTAGATGGCTTGACCGCCGCTACTCCGTTAGGCGTGGCTAAGGTTGCCGAGTGCCCTGCTTTCTCGTGGGATATGGTGACCGGTCTGATTCCGGGCTCTATCGGCGAGACGAGCGTAATTGCCATTGCTATCGGTGCCGTTATCCTGTTATGGTCGGGCGTGGCAAGTTGGAAAACGATGTTGTCTGTATTTGTCGGCGGTGCCGTTATGGGTTGGGTGTTCAATCAATGGGGACCGGATACGGCAGTTGCCCACATGCCTTGGTACGAACATTTGTGCTTGGGCGGTTTCTGTTTCGGCGCTGTATTTATGGCGACCGACCCGGTCACTTCTTCACGTACAGAGAACGGCAAGTTTGTTTACGGATTCCTGATTGGCGCGATGGCAATCATTATCCGTGTATTGAATCCGGGCTATCCGGAGGGCATGATGCTGGCAATCCTGCTGATGAATATCTTTGCACCGCTGATTGACTATGTAGTGGTACAGAATAATATTTCGCGTCGTGCGAAACGTGCTATGTCTAACAATTAAACCGAATATACAATGAATACGAATAGCAATTCTTATACGATCATTTATGCTTCGGTATTGGTTATTATCGTAGCATTTTTGCTGGCTTTCGTCAATTCTTCTTTGCGCGACCTGCAAGGAAAGAATGTAGAGCTGGATACGAAGAAACAAATTCTTTCTTCACTGGGCATTCGCGATGTGCAGAATCCCGAAGCCAAGTTTGCCGAGGTGGTGAAGGAAGATATGCTGGTGGCTGAAGACGGTTCGCTGAAACCGTATGAAGGCGCTTTTGTCACCGGATATGAGAAAGCATATAAAGAAAAAGGAGAAGCTCATCTCTTTGTCTGTGAAGTGGACGGGGAAACAAAGTATGTTATTCCTGTTTACGGTGCCGGCCTTTGGGGTGCCATCTGGGGATATGTGGCGCTGAACGAAGACAAGAATACCGTGTATGGCACTTATTTCTCTCATGCTTCGGAGACTCCGGGCTTGGGTGCGGAAATTGCTACCGAGCATTTCCAAAACGAGTTTAAAGGAAAGAATGTCATGGACGGTTCTGTGGTTGGTCTGGATGTCGTGAAGAACGGGAAGGTTGAGAAGCCGGAGTTTCAGGTGGATGGAATCTCGGGTGGTACAATCACTTCGGTAGCGGTAGGTCAGATGTTAAAGAGCTGCATGGGTCATTATACCAATTTTTTAACTACTAAATAAGGAGGACGAATATCATGGGAAATTTATTTTCGGCTAAAAATAAAGAGGTATTTTCTACTCCGATTAGCATGAACAATCCGGTAACGGTCCAGGTATTGGGTATCTGTTCTGCACTCGCCGTAACCTCTAAGTTGGAACCGGCTATCGTAATGGGACTTTCCGTAACGATTATCACGGCATTTTCCAACGTTGTTATTTCATTAATCCGTAAAACGATTCCGAACCGTATCCGTATCATCGTGCAGCTTGTAGTAGTTGCCGCTTTGGTGACGATTGTAAGTGAAGTGTTGAAAGCGTTTGCATACGATGTAAGCGTGCAATTATCCGTTTATGTAGGTTTGATTATCACGAACTGTATCCTGATGGGACGTCTCGAAGCCTTTGCCATGGCAAACGGACCATGGGAATCTTGCCTGGATGGCTTGGGTAACGGACTGGGTTATGCCAAGATATTGGTCATCGTAGCATTTATCCGCGAGCTCTTAGGTTCGGGCACATTGCTGGGATTCAATATCCTGAATTACGATGCAATCAAAGAAGCCGGATACGTGAACAACGGTTTGATGCTGATGCCGCCTATGGCATTGATTATCGTGGCTTGCCTGATATGGTACCAGCGTGCAAAGCATCCTGAATTACAAGATAAGGAATAACAAGTAAAGGAAAGACATTATGGAACATTTTTTCAGTTTATTGGTCCGCTCTATTTTTGTGGACAATATGATATTCGCGTTCTTCCTCGGTATGTGTTCGTACTTGGCTGTATCGAAGAATGTAAAAACTGCCCTCGGGTTAGGTATTGCCGTTACGTTCGTATTGGTTGTGACTTTACCGGTCAACTATCTGCTTCAGACCAAAGTGCTTGCGGCAGACGGTATCTTGGGCATTGATTTAAGTTTTTTGAGCTTCATCCTCTTTATTGCCGTTATTGCTGCCATCACCCAGTTGGTAGAAATGGTTGTAGAGCGTTTCAGCCCTTCATTGTATGCTTCATTGGGTATCTTCTTGCCTTTGATTGCCGTGAATTGTGCGATTATGGGTGCGTCTTTGTTTATGCAGCAACGCATTGGCTTGGGAGAGTCTGACCCGAAATTTATCGGCAATGTATGGGACTCTGTTTCATACGCTTTGGGGTCGGGTATAGGCTGGCTGCTGGCTATTGTGGGTCTGGCTGCCATTCGTGAGAAGATGGCTTACTCCAATGTGCCTGCTCCGTTGAAGGGCTTGGGCATAACTTTCATTACAGTAGGCTTGATGGCTATGGCATTTATGTGTTTCTCAGGTTTGAACATCTAATAAGGAAAGGAATAAGACAATGGACATGAATTTTATATTAGCAAGCATTGGAGTATTCCTGGTGACTATTCTGGTGTTGGTCATCATTTTGTTGGTGGCGAAAAAGTTCTTGGTAACTTCGGGTAAGGTAAAACTGACCATTAACGGAGAAAACCAGTTGGAAGTGGAATCTGGTTCGACATTGCTGAACACCTTGGCTGTAAACAATATATTCTTGTCATCGGCTTGCGGTGGAAAAGGTTCTTGCGGCCAATGCAAGTGTCAGGTGTTGGAAGGCGGAGGGGAAATCCTTCCTTCGGAAGTAGGACATTTCAGCCGTAAGCAGCAGAAAGACCACTGGCGTTTGGGATGTCAGGTGAAAGTGAAAGGCGATATGGCTATCAAAGTGCCTGAATCTGTATTGGGTGTGAAGGAATACGAATGTACCGTTATTTCGAACAAGAATGTGGCAACATTCATCAAGGAATTCAAGGTGCAATTGCCTGCCGGCGCACACATGGACTTTATCCCCGGTTCGTATGCACAGATTAAGATTCCGACATTTACGATGGATTACGACAAGGATATTGACAAGTCATTGATCGGTGATGAATATTTGCCTGCATGGAAGAAGTTCAATATGTTCTCGTTGAAGTGCGTCAACCCTGAGCCGACTATCCGTGCTTATTCAATGGCGAACTATCCGGCAGAGGGTGATGTGTTCATGTTGACGGTCCGTATTGCCACGCCTCCGTTCAAACCCGACCGCAGTGGTTTTATGGACGTGAATCCGGGTATCGCATCTTCTTACATCTTTACGCTGAAGCCGGGTGACAAGGTGCTGATGAGTGGTCCTTACGGTGATTTCCACCCGATATTCAATTCGAAGAAAGAAATGATTTGGGTAGGAGGTGGTGCCGGTATGGCTCCGTTGCGTGCACAAATTATGCACATGACCCGCACACTGAACACACGCGACCGTGAAATGCATTATTTCTATGGCGCCCGTGCATTGAATGAAGTGTTCTATTTGCAAGATTTCCTGCAATTGGAAAAAGATTTCTCGAACTTCCATTTCCATTTGGCGCTTGACCGTCCGGATCCTGCTGCCGATGCCGCAGGCGTGAAATATACTCCGGGCTTCGTGCATCAGGTGATGTATGAAACTTACTTGAAGAATCACGAGGCACCCGAAGACATTGAGTACTATATGTGCGGTCCGGGTCCGATGTCGAATGCTGTAGTGAAAATGTTGGACAGCTTAGGAGTGGAATCCAGTTCAATCATGTATGATAACTTCGGAGGATAATCATTGTATTTTTATCAATAGGGAAAAAGGAGAATGGGCGTATTTGCCGGTTCTCCTTTTTTTCGTAGTTCGGTCCAGTGCGACATTCTCTAACCGGTGCGCATCGCAACACGCCCGATAGTGGGAAGTGTATAGCCATAAAGTGCACTCATAGTTTTGCTTTTTAATTAGGTTAATAATCCGTTAGCTTGTAGCTTGTTTTATGTCCTCGTAAAAACAAACTAGCCACAAAGATATACTATGTGCGGCATGGATTTTGTGCATTTTGTTGATGTCACAGCTCCAGTATGCTGTCTCCGTTCCGTTCACCGCACATTACTAAACGGTACATTATCATACGCAGATTAGTTAAAAGGTTGTTGTTATTATCTTCTTCTCTCTACACAGATAACTTCGTCTAGTGTAAGATTAATAATCTTCCGCTTGTAAGATTAATAATCTTGCAGCCTGAGGATTATTAATCTTGCATCGGATGAACCTATATGCGTTTGCCGCCGCACCTATATTCGCAAGCCTCCGTAACCGGCTGCGTCTTGCTATGATTCTATCTGGAAAGTTGATAGTCAGTAAGTATCTGTTCGAATGCTTACGAAATTTCTAAGGCAATTTCTAAGGGAAATAGATGACGTACCTTTTTGCGGAGCATGATTTTGTTCCACATGGGCATAAGGCTGTTTTTCATTCCAATGCATTTATTCTTTCAGGTATAGAACGCTTATACTTTCGTCTTGGATAAACGGCAGAGTATCCGATGATAAATTCTCAAGTATCCTTGGTTCATTGGACAAGCATCTTTGCTTATGTTACTTTATTATGAAAAGAATCCTTTCTTCAATGCAGAAGGCTTATTTGCTTTCAAATAGTTTTTGCTTGTTCTTGCATTTTGCTCCGCATGTTACAATGTCGTTTCAAAACAGTGCATTTTGCTATCTTTCTATTGATTTAAATCAATAAATGATACACTCGTATGAATTTTTCCTTGGAAATATTTTTATGTTATGCAACATGTTCTTATCTTTGCATCGGTAAAAAGATAAAAGCTCGAGCTAAACTAAACTAGATTAAAGATAACATTATTGTTTTAAGGTAACAAAGTTTTTAGGTAACATTTAAAATTTAGGTATTATGAAAAAGTTTGGATTAACATTAGTAGCTGCTTTAGCATTTTCAGCATCAGTATTGGCTAACGGTGTAAACGATTCAACTGTTGTCGCTAAATGGGATGGATCTATTAACAAGGCTAAACTAAATAAATACTTGAAATTATCAGCATCTCAAGACGAAGAAGTAGCTGATATTTGCGATTACTTCCAGGAACAGATGAAAATGGCTAACCGTTCTACCCAAAATGCAGACCAAAAAGTCCGTAATGCGGTGTATGGAAATCTGAAGTTAATGAAGAAGACCTTGAACGAAAAGCAATATGCAGATTATGTACGTCTGATGGCATTGACGTTGCGCAACAAAGGCATTGATATTGAAAAATAATTCGTTCTAGCGATAAATCTACAAGGAGAGGGATATCCACCATAAATGGGTATCCCTCCTTTTTTGCCTTATTTCTCTTTCAACACATCTTCCAGCCGAAGCAATTCGTCACGATATTGAGCCGCTTCAATAAAATCTAACTTCTTAGCAGCTTCCTGCATCAATTTCCGGGTACGGTTAATGCTCTTTTGCAACTGCTCTTTCGACATGTATTGTACAATCGGGTCGGCTGCTGCATACATTTGTTCAGGCGCGTCCGTATAAGCCTTTGGCTTAGATGCACTGCTTTCGCTTTCGGTCTTTTCCAACAAAACATTATTATGCGCCCGCTTGATTTGCTTCGGCGTTATGCCATGTGCCTCATTATAAGCTAATTGTTTAGCACGCCGACGATTAGTTTCATCAATGGTCTGCCGCATACTTTCCGTTATTTTATCGGCATACATAATCACTCTTCCATTGACATTCCGGGCTGCACGCCCTGCCGTTTGAGTAAGAGACCGATGAGAACGGAGAAAACCTTCTTTGTCAGCGTCCAGTATCGCTACAAGTGATACTTCTGGCAAGTCCAGTCCTTCACGAAGCAAGTTGACTCCTACCAGAACGTCATATATGCCTTGCCGCAAATCTTCCATAATCTTGACCCGTTCCAGTGTCTCTACATCACTATGGATATAAGTACAGCGTATTCCGTGCTGAAGCAGGTATTCGGTCAGTTCTTCTGCCATGCGTTTGGTTAAAGTGGTAACCAATATACGCTCTTGCCTTTCGATGCGTTGTTGGATTTCTTCCATTAAGTCGTCCACCTGATTCATGCTTGGGCGTATTTCGATGATTGGGTCTAGCAGGCCTGTCGGGCGTATGACTTGTTCTACTACAATGCCTTCGCTTTGTTCCAGCTCATAGTCATCCGGTGTGGCACTGACATAAATAATCTGTTTTGCCAATTCTTGAAATTCCTCAAACTTTAAAGGGCGATTGTCCATCGCGGCAGGCAAGCGAAAACCATATTTGATTAAGTTTTCTTTTCGGGCGCGGTCGCCTCCGTACATGGCACGGATTTGAGGGACACTGGCGTGGCTTTCGTCAATAACCATCAGGAAATCTTTCGGAAAGAAATCGAGAAGGCAATACGGGCGTGTGCCGGGTTCTCTGCCGTCAAAATAGCGGGAATAATTCTCAATGCCTGAGCAATGCCCTAATTCGCGAAGCATTTCCATGTCGTATGTAACCCGTTCATACAACCGTTTGGCTTCGTAGTTTTTCCCTTGTTCCTCAAACCAGGCTACTTGTTTGGTTAAATCATCTTCTATTTGATGGATGGCGCGAAGCACGCTTTCCTTGGTCGTCATGAACAGATTGGCAGGATAAATCTTGTATTCGTCATATTCGTTTATCCGGTGTCCCGAAATAGGGTCGATTTCTTCTATGGCATCAATTTCATCGTCCCAAAACATTACCCGCAGGGCACTGTCTGTATATGCCAGAAATATATCTACCGTGTCTCCTTTTACCCGGAAATTGCCTCGGTTCAGTTCCAGGTCATTCCGGACATACAGGCTGTCTACCAATTTGCGCAAGAAAACGTTCCGGTCCAGTTTTTTCCCTTTTTTGATTTCGATGACGTTGTTGTAAAAATCGGCGGGGTTCCCCATGCCGTAGATACAGGATATGGATGAAATGACTACCACATCGTTTCTTCCTGATAAAAGGGCAGAGGTAGCAGCCAGTCTTAATTTATCTATTTCGCCATTGATGGCCAAATCCTTTTCTATATACGTATCAGTGGAAGGGATGTAGGCTTCCGGCTGATAATAGTCATAGTAAGACACGTAATATTCTACTGCATTATGCGGAAAGAAATTTTTGAATTCACCATACAGTTGGGCTGCAAGTGTTTTGTTGTGGCTTAATATGAGTGTGGGCTTGTTGATATTCTTGATGACATTGGCGATGGTGAATGTTTTTCCTGAACCTGTAACTCCCAGTAAAGTTTGGGCAGGAACGCCGTTTTTCACTCCTTCGGTCAATTGTGCGATAGCTTCCGGTTGGTCGCCTGTCGGCTGATAGTCTGATACGAGTTCAAAGTTCATAACTTGCTATGATTAGAAAAGTGTGTAAAATTACATAATATTTTTCATCAAAATGAAGTGGAAGGAGAATTTTTATATTAAAAAACATTGAGATATTGCATTATTCAAGGGAAAGCCGTACTTTTGCACGACTATATGGATAAACATGAAAAAGTACATCATTCTATCGATGCTTTCCGTAACGATGCTTTCTTCGTGCGGTGAGTATAATACGGTGCTGAAAAGCACGGATTATGAATATAAATATGAGGCGGCGAAAGGATATTTTGCTAAAGGGCAGAATAGCAGGGCTGCTACCTTGTTGGAAGAGCTGATTCCTATCTTGAAGGGGACGAGTAATGCGGAAGAGTCGGCATACATGCTGGCTATGACGTATTTCAATCAAGGTGACTATATCTCTGCCTCTCACTATTTTAATGTTTATTATACCACTTATCCGCGTGGAACGTATACCGAATTGGCTCGTTTCTTTTGTGGAAAATCATTGTATTTGGATACGCCTGAACCTCGTTTGGACCAGACCAGCACGTATAAGGCAATTGATGAATTGCAGATGTTCATCGAATATTTTCCGACCAGTTCCAGAAAGGATTTGGCTCAGAACATGATTTATGAATTGCAGGATAAGTTGGTGGAAAAAGAATATTTGTCGGCTAAGTTGTATTATGATTTGGGGTCATATACAGGAAATACATCGTATAGCAGTACAGGTAACAATTATCTGGCAGCGGTAGTAACTGCCCAAAACGTGCTGCGTGATTATCCTTATACGAAGAGAAGGGAAGACCTTTCTATCTTGATTTTACGTGCCAAGTACGATATGGCAAAAGAGAGTGTGCTCGAAAAGAAGGAGGAACGTATGCGTGATGCCATTGATGAATATTATGCGTTCAAGAACGAGTTTCCCGAAAGCAAGTACATCAAAGAAGTGGAGGCTATTTATAAGGATGCCAGCCAATATGTGAAAGAGGAAGATTAATTTAGGTTTATAATAAAGTAAAATTATGGATTACAAAAAAACAAATGCTCCTACCAATACCATCACCCGTAATGTAATGGAATTGTGTGAAGATACCGGCAATATCTATGAAACCGTAGCCATTATCGGTAAACGTGCGAACCAGATAGGCGTGGAGATGAAGAACGATTTGTCGAAGAAATTGCAGGAGTTTGCTTCGTATAACGATAACTTGGAAGAAGTCTTTGAGAACAGAGAGCAGATTGAAATTTCACGTTATTATGAGAAATTGCCGAAGCCGACGCTGATTGCTACGCAAGAATACATCGAAGGTAAGGTGTATTATCGGAATCCGGCGAAAGAAAAAGAAAAATTGCAATAATTAGTTTGATTAAACGACACAGAAACGTATTGCCGCATCCTGCAAGAAGGAAGAGAATACGCTTCTGTGTTTTTTATTTGTAGAATTTTAGGTAAGGAATCGATTATGATACAGCGTATTCAGTCTGTTTATTTATTTATTGTTTTTGTTCTCTTGATTATCATGATGTCGGTGTCAGTCGGACATTTTTATACCGAAACCAGTGTAGCGGAAATGTCCAATTTATGTGTGACAACGGCAGACGGCGCTTCCGATTATACGCCGTGGGCATTGTTTGTTTTGTTGCTTATTTCAACGGCATTGTCGTTTGTGACCATTTTCTTATATAAGAAGCGCATGTTGCAAATCCGCCTGACTGTTTTCAGCAGCATTGTGTTGGTAGGGTATTACATCACATGTGCGGTATTTGCTGTTTCTACCTTGTCTGCATACGGTAGCTTTACTCCTTCATGGTCTGTTTGTTTGCCGTTTGTATGTATTATTTTGAATTGGCTTGCCATTCGGGCTATTGGCAAGGATGAAGTGCTGGTACGAGCATACAATACAATTCGATAAGTGAATGTGTCATCATGGGTTATAGCATGCCAGATTGACAGTTACAAAATGTGGACTGTCAAGGAGAGTGCAGGTGTAGCAAAGGAAGCATAAATGATAGGATGCTATTTGATTTAGGCTGTAACGAAATGTTTATCAGACGTTACAGCCTAAATTGTTTCTGTGTATGAATGTATTTCAGCGTTTGCTTATTGACCATAAATGATGTATCCTATTATGCCGCTTGCTACAATCAGGAGTATGGGATTGGTCTTATAGTAATAGGAAGTGATGAAGGTTGCCACAAACAGTACCGTGCTGATAATGATTTGCAAATAATCAGTACCGAAGTTTTCGCCATTCATTAATACTAAGGCTGCCGCTGCCAGCAAGCCCACTACGCCAGGACGTAATCCATTGAATACTGCGGCTACGGCAGGATGTTTTTGGTATTTGAGAAAGAAGCGGCTGATAAGTACCATTAGTATGAACGAAGGCAACACTACGGCTCCGGTGGTTATGATGGAACCTAAAATTCCGATAGTGTGTGAATAACCTGCATTGACAACTGCCGAGTAGCCTACGTATGTGGCTGAGTTAATTCCGATAGGGCCGGGAGTCATTTGGCTGATGGCGATAATATCGGTAAACTCGGTTGAAGTGAGCCATTGGTGACGGGTTACTACTTCACCTTGTATCATGGAAATCATGGCATATCCTCCTCCGAATCCGAAGAGGCCGATTTTGAAGAATGCGTAAAAAAGTTGCAGGAAAAGCATTTGGATAATTAATAGTTAATAATTAATAGTGAATGGTTGATGTTTGAGCCGGTGTATGCAAACTTCTAATTTTCAACGTTTAAATTTTAACCTCCCATAGATGTATCCCCCTAATCCGCTTAGGATAATGACATAGATGGGGGAGAAACCTAAGAGCCAGATAAGAAGAGCGGAAACCACGGGAATCCATACATTGTAACGATTGATGCGTGCCGATTTTGCCATCTTGAACGTAGGGGCAGCTATCAGTGCCACTACGGCGGGGCGGATACCCTTGAATACGCTTTCCACTGCAGGGTAGTGCTTGAATTGCTGGAAGAAAAGAGCAATGGCAAGGATGACGAGAAATGAGGGCAGGATAGTGCCCAATGCCATCCAGAAAGCTCCCCAAAAGCGGCGTAACTTGTAACCGATGAAAATGGCAATGTTGACTGCGAAGATGCCCGGCACAGTTTGCGCCAATGCCATCAGGTCGAGGAAGTCTTCGTGCGTAATCCATTTTCGTTTGTCTACCAATTCATCTTCTATCAGGGGCACCATGGCATATCCTCCTCCAATGGTGAACATTCCGATGCGGGTAAAGATGAGAAATGATTTGATATAAAAGTTCATATTTGTTTTTTTATGGTTTGGTTCTTGATTATTTGTCACGGCTGTATAGAGTAGCGCGGAGATTTTTATTCTTTATCCTTTAATTTCCTCTGTGTCCTCTGCCGTGAAATCGTTTTTCTTATACACACTGGGCGGAACGCCGTAGAACTTTTTGAATGCATCCGCGAAGTATTTCGGATCTGCAAATCCCATACGGTCTGAAACTTCTGCCACCGTATATCGTTGGGTCTTCAGCAAGATAGCAGCTTCCTGCATGCGGATGTTGCGGATGAACTCATTGGGCGGGATGCCGGTGAGGGCTTTCATCTTGTTGTAAAAGCTAGTGCGGCTCATATTCATTTCTGCACAGATGGCATCTACAGTCAGTTCGCCTTCCAGGTTTTCTTTAATGAAAGTAGTGACTTTGTGAATGAATTCCTTATCCAATTCCGGCAGGAGAAGCGTGTCTTCTGCAGGAGGTTCCATATCTATTGAGGCTTGTTTCAGCTTTTTGCGGATTAGTTCACGGTTTTCCAGTAAATTGCTGATGTTGGCTTTCAGTACGGTGAGATCGAAAGGTTTTACAATGTGCATATCCGCTTTGGTCTGCAATCCTCGTAAAATGTCTTCGCGAGTGCCGAGTGCCGTAAGCAGGATAACAGGGATGTGGCTGGTCTCCATATTGCTTTTCAGGATGCCGCACATTTCTTCACCGTTCATGACAGGCATCATCACATCAGAAATGACAAGGTCGGGCGGTGTGGCGTGTATTTTATCAAGGGCTTCTTGTCCGTTGCCGGCTTCTTCTGTACGGTAGGTGTCAGCAAGGCTTTCTGCCAAGAATGTGCGCAGTCCGGTATTGTCTTCCACTATCAGGATAAGAGGAAGTTTGCTGTCTGGATTTTGTGGCTCGTTGTGTGTCATGTCTCCAAACACTTCTGCCGGCTTTTTCCCTTCGGATAAGACTCCGCTGGGAGTATCTTCTGTACGGTATTGAAAGTGTTCGCTTCGAATGGGAAAGCTCAAGGTAAAGGTCGTTCCTACACCTTCTGTGCTGGTGCAGTTTATCTTGCCTTCATGATTCCGGATTAGGCGATAGGTGAGTAGCATTCCGATGCCTGAACCGGTAATGAGCTGGTTGGTGGCATTCTGTCCGCGGAAAAGAAAGCGGAATAATTTCTTTTGGTCTTCTTTCGGAATGCCTATACCGGTGTCTTGTATGGACAGTGTCCAACGGTTTTTGGTATGCCCGGCCTCTACATTGATATTTCCTCCGCCCGGTGTATATTTTAAGGCATTGCTGATGAGATTGCGCAAGATAGAATCTATCTTGTTACGGTCTATCCATACTTCCAATGGTTCTGGAGTGCCTTTATAGTGTAAAATGATTCCTTTTTGTTCTGCGTATGCTTCGAATTGCTTCAGGTAGGTTTGCAGGTAGTGGTTCAGTTCCTGACGTGATACAGTTGCCTGTGGGCTGTAATAACTTTCTTTCTGGAAATTGATAAGGTTATTTGCCAGCTCAGACAAGTTTTCTGTATTTTGCATGGCAAGGTTAAGATTTCTTACTCCTTGTTCGCTCAGTGGCTCGTCTTTTAGGATTTCACCTAACGGGGCTTTGATAAGAGTTAGCGGAGTGCGGATGTCGTGTGCCGTATGGACAAAGAAATTGATTTTCTCTTGTGACACTTGTTTTTCGTGGCGAATCATTTTGATGCGTACGATGAGCCATGTGATGCCGATGATGATGAGCGCATAGCCTAAGAATGCCCAAAAGGTAAGCCATGCCGGACGGCCTATCAGGATGCGGATGTCCCGTTCTTCTATTAATTGATGGCTGTCGGTCAGTATGGCTTGTACGCGTAGCGTGTAGTTTCCTGGCGAGAGGTTGGTGTATTGGATAAGCCCGTCGGTGGTGGCTGGTGACCATTGGTCGTAAAATCCTTCCAGCTTCCATGTGTAAGCGACATTGGAAGGATTGTCGAAATTGATAGACGATACGTTAAGCGAAAATGTGTTTTGGTCGTATCTTAGTTTTATTTGCTCGGTCTGGTCAAGAGGACGGGAAAGGGGCGAGTCTTTTTCGTCGGGATGTACAGTGCGGTACATGATTTTCAGGTCAGTAAACACAATGTGATTATAAAACTCGTTAGGCAGTTTGATGTTGTCGTGGAGGACAATCGCTCCATCGTTGCTCCCGAATATCAATGTGCCGTCGTGGGTGTGGATAGCGGCGTTCGGATTGAAACTGGCGGCAAGAAGCCCTTGTTCTTTCGTCCAATTGGTGAACGTCCTTTCCATAGGGTCGAAAAAGCATAAACCGTTTTCTGTACCGATATACAGGTTCCCGTTCCGGTCGGAAACAATGCTATAGATGTTGTCGCTTCCTATACCGCTATTCTCTGTGTGATAATGGATGAATTCCGTTTTGTTTTTAGGCAATACGAATAGTCCGTTCCCGTATGTGCCGATATAGGTGTTCTGTGCAGAATCTGTGTAGACCACATTGACACATCCCATTTGGTCATTTTCCAATGGGCGGAAATTTTGATTTCTTTTGTCGAAGATGTAGACACCGTTGATGGTTCCTATCCATAAAGAATGTTCGTCTCTTTGTTGGATGGTGGTAACGGGGTAGCCGATGTTATATTCGGTAGTAGTATGGGCTTGTGGATTGTGTGTCTTCAACCGGTAAAAACCTCCAGTCCATACAAAGCCGTCCGTATCACGGTAGATGCATCGGATATATTTGTCGGGTCCTTCATCAGGAGTGACGCTATGTTGTTGGTAGAAAGTGGTTGCTTGTGTATGTTTGTCAATCATGTAGATGCCCGACATATAGCCTCCGGCGAGGACAAGCCCTGGTTTTACTTCGCACAAAGAGGTGAATATGCGATTTTCGCTTTCATCGTCTGTTTGGGCTTCATCGGTGAGGAAGTTCATCCATTGGTGTTTGTCTTTTTTGTAGCAGCTTATTCCATTGCTGGTGGCATACCAAATGTCGCCATCCGCATCCTCTAAGATGGCATTTATACAATTGTTTGCAAGCGAGCGGGGATTGTTAGGCGAGTGTTTAACCCACTTATAGCTTGGGTATTGTTCCGAGTAGACGGTAAGTCCGGTAGGATAGACAACATTCCAAAGTCTTCCCGATAGGTCTTGGTAAATATCTTTAATGATGTTCCCGTTCATTTTGTTGGGGGTATGAGGGTCCTCGCACAGGAAAGGAGCAAGATGTTCATGACTTACATCCAGTCTGTACACGCCTTTCCCATCAGTCGCTATGTAGAGTATGTCTGGGTGTAGGCGGTCGGGGATAATCTTGTTGATTCCGATGTCTTTCATTGATTCGCCCATTGAGGTAAGTTTCCCGTTTTGCGGGTTATAGATAAAGAGTTTGTCAAGCAGGCTGTTGATGATTAACTTGCTTGAAGGGCGGTGATAATAAATATAGTCTATTAGCTGAAGGGAAGGAAGATTGATCAGCTCAGTGTCTTGTATTTGGTTTTCCTTGAGATGGATTTTACCGACTTGCCTTTCGGTGGTAAGATAAAATTCTGTATCATTGACTTGTGTGATGCAAGTGATTTTCCCATTGAAAGGATGCTTTGATTTATAACTGTGTTTCTTATGAACGTCATACAAGACAATCTGTTGGTCTATGCAGAACCATATACGGTCTGTATTGTCCATGTAAATGGCAGAAACAGGACGTTTCTTGAATTCTGGATAACGTTGCTTTAAATCAAACATGAGCAGGAACGAATCTTTCCGTTCATCGTACCGGAATAGAAATCCGTCTTTCCCTATTTCATAAACCGTCTTGTCTTGGCTTGTGTGAAGGATGTTCAGGTTGGGATAGAAATTTAGCGCTTTCCCTTCGCGGCAAAGGTTATAATGGGTGAATCGTTTTCCGTCGTAACGGTCTGCCCCTTTGTGGGTAAGTATCCAGATATAATATTGTTTTCCTTGTTCGATAGAAAGTACCCTTCTGCTGCTGAGTCCGTTATCCATGCCGATGTATTTGAATATTTGGGCGTTTATAGGGAATAATGACACCAGTATCATTCCTATTAGAATAAAGAACTTGTTCAGCATAACGGAAAGGTTTATGAGTTTTGTTTTTAACGCGGATTAACGCAGATTTTCGCAGATATTCATTCGATAATCTGCGTTAATCCGCGTTAATCTGTGTTTCCTTATATATTAAAGGTATTTACTTATGTACTTCTACCCACTTGCGTGCATTGACGAAGGCTTCCATCCACGGTGTGATTTGGTCTTCGTGAATGCGGTCGGCAGGATAGTAGGCATTGTTCCAGGGGAAGCAGGCACGTTCCAAGTGCGGCATCATAGCCAGATGGCGTCCGTCCTGACTGGCGATACCTGCTACGCTATAGTCTGAACCGTTCGGATTGCCCGGATATTCATCGTATGAATATTTCAATACCACGTTGTAATGGTCTTCAGGATAAGGCAACGAGAATTTTCCTTCTCCATGGGCTACCCAGATGCCTAATTTTGAGCCGCTCAACGAGCCGAACATCACGCTTCGGTTCATCGGTACGGTTACGCCCAAGAATGCCGATTCGAACTTGTGCGAGTCGTTGTGCAACATCTTGCCCTGTTTCTTGTCTTCAGGAGTAATCAGCCCTAATTCCATCATCAGCTGGCATCCGTTGCATACGCCTAACGAAAGGGTATCCTTGCGTGCATAGAAGTTATCAAGTGCCGCCTTGGCTTTCGGGTTGAAGAGGAAGGTTCCAGCCCATCCTTTTGCCGAGCCTAATACGTCGGAATTGGAGAACCCTCCGCAGAACACGATGAAATGGATGTCTTCCAGTGTTTCGCGTCCGCTTACAAGGTCGGTCATCGTTACGTCTTTTACATCGAAGCCTGCCAAGTAGAGCATATATGCCATTTCGCGTTCACCGTTAGTCCCTTTTTCACGGATGATTGCCGCCTTGATGCCGCTTGGTGTGCGCCGGTCGGGGTTCAAGCCGAATTGTGACAATTTGCCTGTAAATGACTTGTCGAATACGGTTTCGAGCGGTTGCATCTTGTAGTTCTCGAAACGTTTCTTGGCGCATCCGTTCATGCTCTGCTTGCGGTCGAGGAGGTAGGAAGTAGAGTACCATACATCACGCAAGTAGTCGATGCCGAACTGGTAAGTAGCTTCGTGAAGCGTGACAAGTATATGGCGTTCGTCGGCAGGTGTACCCAGCTTGACAAATCCTACGCCTGCATCTTCCAGGATTTTCTTGACTTCGTGTTTGTGCTTGTCGGCTACCTGGATGACAACGCCCGGATTTTCAGCGAAGAGAATCTTCACGATGTCTTCGTGCTTGAATTTATCGAGGTTGATTTCCATACCGCCTTCGGTATTGGCGAAGCACATTTCGAGTAAGGTGGTGATAAGACCTCCAGCCGAAATGTCGTGTCCTGCTAAAATCAGTCCTTTGTTCACCAGTTCCTGAATGGCAAGGAATGCATCGCGGAAATAGTCAGGGTTCTGTACGGTTGGAACGTCATCGCCCACTTTATTCAAGGATTGGGCAAATGCCGAACCTCCCAAGCGGAGCTGGTCGAAGCTGAAATCGATGTGGTAGAAGGTCGATTTCGGATTGTTTACCATTACCGGAGAAACAACTTTCTTGATATCCGATACTTCGCCTCCTGCAGATACGATAACTGTTCCCGGGCTGATAATCTTTTCTCCGTTCGGGTATTTTTGCGTCATCGAAAGCGAGTCTTTGCCTGTAGGCACATTGATTTGCAAGGCACAGCAGAAGTCGGACAATGCTTTCACCGCCGTGTAGAGACGTGCGTCTTCACCTTCTTGCGAGCGGCAGGGCCACATCCAGTTAGCCGAAAGCGAGAGGCTGTCCATGCCGTCTGCCAAAGGTGCCCACACGATGTTGGTCAGGGCTTCGGCTACAGACAGTACCGAACCGTATGCCGGATTGGCAAGACCTGCTTGCGGAGCATGTCCGAGAGCTGTGGCAATACCTTTCTCACCCCGATAGTCGAGCGCAACCACACCGCAATCGCTCAAAGGCAACTGAAGTTCGCCCTGACATTGCTGGCGTGCGATTTTACCTGTAACCGAGCGGTCTACTTTGTTGGTCAGCCAGTCCTTGCAGGCTACGGCTTCCAGTTGGAGCACACGGCGCACGTATTCGTTCAGCTTGGTTACGTCGTAGGTCACGTTTTCATAGTGGCGTTCTACGGTCTTGTCTACCATATAAGTCTTAGGCGAAGAACCGAACATCTGGTCTACCGCCAAGTCGAACGGGCGTACACCGTCGGCTTGCTCGAAGGCAAAACGATGGTCGCCGGTAGTTTCGCCTACCACATACATCGGGGCACGTTCGCGTTCGGCAATCTTCTGTACATGTTCCAGCGATTCCTCTTCGATAAGCAAGCCCATACGCTCTTGCGATTCGTTGGCAATGATTTCTTTTGCCGAAAGTGTTTCGTCTCCGATAGGCAGCTTGTCCATGTGAATCAATCCGCCGCAATCCTCAACCAATTCCGACAAGCAGTTTACGTGACCTGCCGAACCGTGGTCGTGGATGGAAACAATCGGGTTGGTATCTTCTTCGCAGAGGGCGCGCACTACATTGTATGCGCGTTTCTGCATCTCGGCGTTGGCACGTTGTACGGCATTCAGCTCGATGCCTGATGAATAACGGCCGGTTTCTACCGACGATACCGAACCGCCTCCCAGTCCGATGCGATAGTTGTCACCTCCTAATACTACGATTTCATCTCCTGCTTCGGGCGTTCCTTTCAGGCAATCGCGTTTTGTTCCGTAGCCCACACCTCCGGCAAGCATAATCACCTTGTCGTATGCATATTTTTCGTTGTTTTCCTGATGCTCGAAGGTCAATACCGAACCGCAGATCAGGGGTTGCCCGAATTTGTTTCCGAAGTCGGAAGCACCGTTCGAAGCCTTAATCAGGATTTGTTCGGGAGTCTGGTACAACCATTTGCGTACGGGCAGGATGCTTTCCCATTCGCGTCCCTCATCGGTACGGGGATAAGAAGTCATATAAACCGCTGTACCTGCAATGGGCCACGAGCCTTTTCCTCCGCCCATACGGTCGCGGATTTCACCTCCGGTACCAGTGGAAGCGCCGTTGAACGGCTCTACCGTTGTGGGGAAGTTATGCGTTTCCGCCTTCAGGGAGATGACGGTCTTTATATCTTTGATGATGAAATAATCGGATGTAGAGTGGTCTTTCGGAGCGAATTGCTCTACTACGGGACCTTCGGCAAAGGCTACATTGTCTTTGTATGCCGAGATAATCTTATTCGGGTTCTCTTTGGTAGTCTTCTTAATCATCTGGAACAAGGATGATTCCATTTCCTTTCCGTCGATGATGAATGTGCCTCCGAATATTTTATGGCGGCAATGTTCCGAATTGATTTGAGCGAAACCGAACACCTCCGAGTCGGTCAGCTTGCGTCCCAGGTCTTGTTCCACTTTCTTCAGGTAGTCCATCTCCTCGCGCGAGAGGGCCAGTCCTTCCTGCTCGTTGTAAGCTTCCAGGTCATCAATGTAAATAATGGGCTGGGGCTTGATGTCTACGTCAAATATCTGTTGGTTTAGCCCATGGTACATGCGTTGCAGCATCGGGTCGTGTTCCGCGTTTTCGTCTTTTACGGAAAAGTATTCTTCGATACGGCGGATGCCTGTAAGTCCCATGTTCTGGGTAATTTCTACCGCGTTCGTACTCCACGGCGTAATCATTTCCCGGCGTGGACCGATGAACCAACCTTGTAAATTCTCTTCTTTTTCTACCGTTGCGTCTCCGTACAGCCAACTCAGTTTCTTGATGTCGTCTGCATTCATTTCCTTGTTGCATTGGGTAGCAATCACACTTTGATTAGGTGTTCTGAAAAATAGAATCATACGCTTGTTTGGATTAAAAATGTATTTTCTGATGAATCAATGTGCAAAGTTACACAATTACTTGGAATAACCGAACAAAATCGGGAAAATCCGCTTAAAGGCATTGAATGCGGAGGTGCCGGGCTTAGCGTTTTATAAATAAGGAGGCTTCGTGCGTACTACGTATAAAATAATTGTATACATTTGCCTTAAATTTCAAAAACGCTTAGCCTTATGGACGAAATCATCAAATTGGATTCAATAGACAAGTATAACCAACTCTTCGGGCTGGAAACGTTGCACCCGTTGGTGAGCGTGATTGACTTGTCGGAAGCAACCCGGTTTCCCACTCATTTTACCTTCAATTATGAGGTTTACGCCCTTTTCCTGAAAGATACCCGGTGCGGAGACATCCGCTATGGGAAACAGACGTATGATTATCAGGAAGGTACCGTAGTCAGCTTCGCGCCCGGGCAGGTAGTGGAAACGGAACTGGATCCGGGCGTGAAGCCGATGGCGCAAGGGCTTTTGTTTCATCCCGACCTGATAAAAGGCACTTCGCTGGGAGCGGAAATCAAATCGTATTCTTTCTTCTCGTACAAGTCGAACGAAGCCCTTCATCTTTCCGACGAAGAGAAAAGCATCTTCTCCGATTGCCTGGCGAAAATCAGGCTGGAGCTGGTCCATTCGATAGACCGGCTTAGCAAACGCCTGATAGCGAGGAATATCCAGTTGCTGTTGGATTATTGCATGCGTTTTTATGAACGCCAGTTTGATACCCGTACTGTAGCCAACCGGGATGTGCTGAGCAAGTTCGAAACCTTGCTTGACGCCTATTTTCAAGGAGATAAACCTCAGACCGAGGGGCTTCCTACCGTAAAGTATTTTGCCGACCGGGTCTTTCTCTCGCCCAATTATTTCGGGGATTTGATTAAGAAGGAGACGGGCAAGACCGCCCAAGAATATATCCAGAACAAACTGATTGATACCGCTAAGGAGATGATTGCCGGTACCGACAAGACCATCAGCCAGATAGCATACGACTTAGGTTTCCAGTATTCGCAACACTTCAACCGTGTATTCAAGAAGAATGTAGGCTATACGCCCAATGAATACCGCAGGCTTCAGATGGTATAGGAGAAGCGTTTGTTTTCATTTGGAGGCTGGATGATTGAGAAACGCAAAAGGCTGCTTTCCCCGACGGGATTAGCTGCTCTTCCCGGTCCTTATAGCCAGGACTGCGATTTTAACAGGTCAGGAGTGCAGTCATAGCCTATTGGGACTGCAGTCCTGGCTATAAGGACTGGGAAGAGGATATAGATGTATCGGGCTGAGAGGCTGGTTGTCTTTGCGGAAGTGCCGTGAATGATGTTTTCCTCGTAAGGGAAGCAAGGATAGGGGCAAATTGTCAACCAATGAATCCCAATTCGGCTTTTCTCTTGATAATAGAGACCGAAAAAGTAGGTAATCTCGCAAAAAAGTAGCATCTTTGCACTATGAATTGGATAGAACAGGTTACGATACTGGATTTGTTGATAAAAGGGTTTATAGTGGGAGTGGTGGTTTCCGCTCCGCTGGGGCCTGTGGGCGTTCTTTGTATTCAGCGCACATTGAATAAAGGACGCTGGTTTGGCTTTGTGACAGGACTGGGGGCGGCACTGAGCGATATTTGCTATGCGTTGCTTACGGGATACGGCATGAGCTTTATGGACGAGCTGATAGTGAAGCATCAACTCTTCTTGCAGGTCGTGGGAAGCATTATGCTGCTTGCTTTCGGAATCTATACGTTCCGGAGCAATCCGGTGAAGTCGTTGCGCCCTTCTTCCGGGAAGCGGGGTACGTATTTGCATAATTTTGTTACCGCTTTCTTGGTCACATTCTCCAATCCTTTGATTATCTTCCTGTTCGTCGGTTTGTTTGCCCGCTTTTCGTTTGTGATGCCGGGCAGCCCCATCGGTTTTCAGCTGGTAGGTTACCTTGCCATTATTATGGGAGCCGTCACGTGGTGGTTCAGCATCACCTATTTTGTCAATAAGGTGCGTACCCGCTTTAATGTGCGGGGCATTTGGATACTGAACCGCATCATCGGCGTGGCGGTGATGATTGCGGCTATCGTGGGCATCGTGTTTGCTTGTCTCGGAAAATCATTAGCATGATATGTATATCTCTCAACAGTTAAAACAACAGAATATTGCGGAATACCTGCTTTATATGTGGCAGGTGGAAGACTTGATTCGTGCCAACGGCTTCGATATCGAGAAAATAAAGAAATGTATTATCGAACCTTATCCTTCGCTGGCCGAAGGGCAGAAAAAGGAGTTGGAGCAATGGTACGCCGATTTGATAAACATGATGCACGATGAGGGCGTGATGCAGAAGGGGCATTTGCAAATCAATAAGAACATCATCGTATGGCTGACCGACCTGCATCTGCGTTTGCTCCGCTCGCCTAAATTCCCGTACTATAGCGCTGCTTATTACAAGGCTTTGCCTTTTATCGTAGAGCTTCGGGCAAAGGGGGCGGACAGGGACGTGCCTGAACTGGAGACGTGCTTCGATGCCATGTATGGCGTATGGATGCTGAAACTGCAAAAGAAAGAGGTGAGTGAAGATACGCAGAAGGCGGTGAAAGCAATCAGTGATTTGCTGGCTATGCTTGCCGGTTATTATATAAAGGAGAAAAAAGGGGAATTGGATTTAGACTGATATCGTAGAAAAATAAGAAATATGGCAAATCAGGAAATAGAAAGAAGAAGAACATTTGCGATTATTGCACATCCGGATGCCGGTAAGACTTCGTTGACGGAAAAACTGTTGCTTTTCGGAGGGCAGATTCAGGTGGCAGGTGCTGTAAAATCGAACAAGATTAAGAAAACCGCTACCTCCGACTGGATGGATATTGAGAAGCAGCGTGGTATTTCGGTCACTACATCGGTGATGGAGTTTGATTATCATGACTATAAGGTGAACATTCTGGATACTCCCGGTCACCAGGACTTTGCGGAGGATACATACCGTACGCTTACGGCGGTGGATAGCGTAATCATCGTGGTAGACGGGGCGAAAGGTGTGGAAACGCAGACACGCAAGCTGATGGAAGTGTGCCGTATGCGCAACACGCCGGTGATTATCTTCGTCAACAAAATGGACCGTGAGGCTAAAGACCCGTTCGACCTGCTGGACGAGCTGGAAGAAGAACTCGTTATCAATGTACGCCCCTTGACCTGGCCTATCGAGAGCGGACCGCGTTTCAAGGGTGTGTATAACATTTATGAGAAGAAACTGAACCTGTTCCAGCCTTCCAAGCAAGTGGTGACGGAGAAGGTGGAAGTGGATATCCATACCGAAGAGCTTGATAACCACATTGGCGCACCTTTGGCTGAAAAACTGCGCAACGATTTGGAACTGATAGAAGGCGTATATCCCGAATTTGATGTCAATGAATACCTGAAAGGGGACTTGGCTCCGGTGTTCTTCGGCTCTGCGTTGAATAACTTCGGCGTGCAGGAGCTGTTGGATTGCTTTGTGGAAATAGCGCCCAGCCCACGTCCGGTACAGGCGGAAGAGCGGCTGGTACAGCCTGATGAACCCAAGTTTACAGGCTTTGTCTTTAAGATTACGGCAAACATTGACCCGAACCATCGTTCGTGTGTGGCTTTCTGTAAAGTATGCTCCGGTAAATTCACTCGCAATACGCCGTACCTGCATGTCCGTCATAATAAAACCATGCGTTTTTCCTCGCCGACACAATTCATGGCGCAGCGCAAGACTACGGTAGACGAGGCTTGGGCAGGCGATATTATCGGTTTGCCGGATAACGGGACGTTTAAAATCGGCGATACGTTGACCGAAGGCGAAGTGCTTCATTTCAAGGGATTGCCCAGTTTCTCGCCGGAAATGTTTAAGTACATCGAAAATGCCGACCCGATGAGGACCAAGCAATTAAATAAGGGTATTGACCAATTGATGGACGAAGGCGTGGCGCAATTGTTCATCAATCAGTTTAACGGACGTAAGCTGATAGGCACGGTAGGGCAGTTGCAGTTCGAGGTAATCCAGTATCGTCTGGAGAACGAATACAACGCAAAGTGCCGTTGGGAGCCGGTCAGCCTGTACAAGGCTTGCTGGATAGAAAGTGATGATATGGACGAACTGGAAGCATTCAAGAAACGGAAGTTCCAGTATATGGCAAAAGACCGCGAAGGGCGTGATGTCTTCCTTGCCGACAGCGGATATGTGCTACAAATGGCTCAGAATGACTTCAAGCACATCAAGTTCCACTTCACCAGCGAGTTCTAAGGCTTGTCCGATTTTTATAAAAAAGAGGAGGCTCAAAATAGAATTGCTAAAGTTAAGGTTGAAGCTTAGAAATAAAAATCTCCTGCTTTTAGAGTCTGTTTAAATTTTGCTCAGGTTAATTTTTCGAATTGTTTTCGAGGATGTTTTTCT
>ERZ779889.434-NODE-434-length-53617-cov-11.113700_pt1 | contig 53617 bp, 63 predicted proteins | sample MGYA00511030_ERZ779889 | MGnify/ENA primary metagenome ERZ779889 (study PRJEB29588, sample SAMEA2160616) | human gut metagenome | biome: human gut; feature: human-associated habitat; material: faeces | place: Denmark | collected 2008/2010 ... | reverse complement strand
TTAATGATGTTTCGAATATAGTTAATACAGATTAAAAATGCAAACAATTTGTTAGTTTTTTTGTTTTGTTCCTATAAAAATATCAGATGAAATTGTTTCTTCATTTCAATATATTAAAAGTAGCCTTGCCATGTCGTAGAAAAAACAAGAAACGGTGCTTGCTTGAGTATTGCAGATGACGTGGCAAATAAAATTATGGTTCGGGCTATTGCATATTTCGATAATTCTGCCGAATATTGCATTCATTTTTACCGGGTCATTCCGGAAATTGATAAAACGGTCGATGGTTTCATGGATAGGTTGAAAATTTTATTATTTGGCGACGCAAGCAATTATCATGTCACGCTTGCAGCGGCACTGAGGGAACTTGGCCATGAAGCAACTGTGATATCAAGCGGAAGCAGCTGGATGAACACCCGGCGTGACATTGACTTGTCGCGTAGTGCAGGAATGACAGGCGCGGTGAAATATGTGGCCGAATTGTTGAAATTGTTGCCACGATTAAGAGGATATGACATAGTTCATCTCATCAATCCTATATTTCTCGACCTGCGTCCCGGGAAGGTCAAGATGGTATTTGATTACTTGCGGCGTAACAACAGGCATGTGTTCTTGTCGGCAATCGGCACCGATTTATGCTATGTTAAAGCCTGCCACGATGGGACGACATTCAGATATTCAGACTACTTGGTGGGTGACCGGCCGTCGCCTTATATGCTTTCGGAAGAGAGCAAAGGGCAGTCAAACTGGTTCTTGCCCGAAATGGAGCGATACTCGGAATATTTCTTGTCGCATATAGATGGTGCAGTGGCTTGCCTATACGAGTATTATGCTGCGTATAGCAAGAGGTTGCCAAAAGAGAAGCTCGCATATGGTGGCATTCCTATTGATACCGATGCCATAGAACCAAACATAATCACCGAGACTCCGGGGCGAGTGAGATTTTTTATCGGAATCCAGCGCAGCCGCACCGTGTTGAAAGGTACCGACCTGTTGCTTGCAGCCTTGAAAAGGACATGCGACCGATTTCCGGGACGGTGTGAAATGAGAGTGGTGGAAAATGTGCCATACGCCGATTATGTGAAGCTGATGTCGGAATCGCATGTCATCCTCGACCAGCTTTATTCCTACACTCCTGCCACAAACGCATTGCTCGGAATGGCTCGAGGTCTTGTTGCTGTGAGCGGTGCGGAGCCTGAATTTTATGATTTCATAGGCGAGCATGATTGTAAGCCTATTGTCAATGTCTCGCCACTTATTGATGGAGACATCGACACCAAGCTTGCATGGATAGTCAATAACAGGGACAAGTTGCCGGCACTATCGAAGATGAGCCGGGAATTTGTCGTCAAGCATAACGACAGCCGCAAGGTAGCTTTGCGGCATTTGGATTTTTGGAACAAAATTATCAACAATAATGACGCTTGAAATACTCATTTGCACATTTGACGACGGGATAAAGCGTGCAGCCAAGGTCCCGTTTGAACCGACCCACAATATCTCATATCTGGTTTCGTGGCAGCAAAGTGAGAACTACCAGCCGTGTCAATTGCCCGACGAGCTGAAACGCGATGACGTGAAAGTCATTCAGGTGAAAGGGCGCGGGCTTTCGGCCAACAGAAATAATGCGTTGGATAACGCCTCGGGCGACATATGCCTGATAGCCGACGACGATATAACTTACTTGCCAAATCATGTGGTACATGTAGTGGAATATTTTGAGTCGCGCCCGACGCTCGACATAGCCTCGTTCAAGTATGTTTCGCACACCAATCCTAAGACTTACCCGTCGTATTCGTTTGATTTGCGACAAAAGGTGAAAGGATATTATATTACATCGTTTGAAGTTGCATTCAGACGCACGTCGGTGCAAGGGAAACTGCGATTCAATGAGCTGTTTGGAATCAATGCTCCTGTGCTGGGAGCTGGGGAAGAGAGCGTGTTCGCCCTCGATGCCGTCAACATGGGGTTGAACTGGTTCTTTTTCCCTTATGTGATAGCACGCCACGAGCATCCCACGACAAGTATGCGTGATACCGACACCCCGGGCTACCTAATGGCTAACGGTGCGTACATTTATCTGGCCTACAAGGATGTGACGGCATTGCCACGTTGCATATTGTTTGCTTGGCGTGCGAGCCGTAACCCGGTAAAATTCATGCGAGCCGTGAAATTGGTATTGAAAGGTTTTACTTACATGAAAGAACATGCAACGGCTTGAAAGTGTGCATTTGGAATAAAAAAATCGGGAGTCAATTTTGATGTCTCCCGATTTTTGTTTTATCGCTGATTGCGCGTTATTGGTGCAGATGGGTGCCACGGGAAAGGTCCTTTAGGTTTCCGGCTCGTGTTATCAATACCTCTTTGACACCGGCATCGAGTGTCGCGAATGCATTGTCGAGCTTGGGGATCATTCCTCCCGAAACGATACCTTTCGCTTTCAATGAAGCGTAATCATTCTTCTCAAGCGACGTGATAACGCTCCGGTCGTCGTTTTCATCGAGCAGCACGCCCTCTTTCTCAAAGCAAAAGATGAGTGAGACATCAAACCAGGCTGCCAATGCTTTGGCCGTCTCGGCAGCCATCGTGTCGGCATTGGTATTCAGGATGTGGCCTTGCCCGTCATGCGTGAGTGGAGCTATGACAGGCACTATGCCATTGTCGATGAGGTGGGCAAGGGTGTGGCCGTCTACCCGGCGCACGTCGCCAACCCAGCCGAAATCAATGGGTGAAGGCACTCTTTTTTCACTCAGGATAATGTTCATGTCGGCACCGGTCAAGCCAAGGGCGTTTACTCTGGAGGCTTGAAGGCCGGCCACGATGTTTTTGTTTACGAGTCCGCCGTAAACCATGGTGACCACTTGTAGCATGTCGTCATCGGTGACGCGACGGCCGTCAATCATCTTGGTTTCGATGCCGAGCTGGGCTGCAAGCTGAGTGGCAGAGCGTCCGCCACCGTGAACAAGCAGTTTCTTGCCTTGAATGGCCGAAAAGTCGGCGAGCAACGCGCCGAGGGTGTTTTTATCCTCGACAATCTTGCCACCGACTTTTACTATCGTGAGTTTCTCCATGTGAGTGATTTTTATTCCTTTCCGGCAAATTCCATCAAATAAGCTTTGATGAACCCGTCTATTTCACCATCCATCACGGCATTGACATCCGACGTCTGGAATCCGGTGCGATGATCCTTCACACGGCGGTCGTCAAACACATAGCTGCGTATCTGCGAGCCCCATTCGATTTTCATCTTGCTGTCTTCCACCTTCCGTTGTTCGGCACGGCGATGTTGCAATTCTTTCTCGTAGAGGATTGACTTGAGTTGCCTCATCGCATTTTCCTTGTTCTTTGGCTGGTCGCGCGTTTCGGTGTTTTCGATAAGGATTTCCTCCTCTTCGCCTGTATAAGGATCTTTGTACTGGTAGCGCAAGCGCACGCCCGATTCAACCTTGTTGACGTTCTGGCCGCCGGCACCACCGCTTCGGAACGTATCCCACGATACTGATGCAGGATTGACGACAACCTCTATAGAGTCGTCGACGAGAGGTGTGACGAATACCGATGCAAATGAAGTCATTCGTTTCCCTTGAGCGTTGTAGGGTGAAACTCGTACAAGACGGTGCACACCGTTCTCGCTTTTCAGGAATCCATATACATAATCTCCTTCAACCTTTATTGTCACCGACTTTATTCCTGCATCGTCGCCTTCGAGTAATTGGGAGATGGTGGTCTTGTGTCCATGTTTCTCGCACCATCTCAAGTATAGGCGCATGAGCATTTGAGCCCAATCCTGACTTTCAGTTCCACCTGCGCCCGAATTAATCTTAATCACTGCTCCCAGTTTGTCTTCCTCAAGACGCAGCATGTTACGCAGTTCAAGTTTTTCAATCTTGTCGATTGTGCGGGCATAGATGTCGTCAAGTTCTTCTTCGGTAATCAGTTCTTCCTTTACGAAATCAAATCCGAGGGTCAATTCTTCGACCATCTTGTCGACTTCGTCGTAACTGTCAATCCAGTAATGTAAATTTTTCACTTTGCGCATCTGCGCTTCCGCACTCTTTCGGTCGTCCCAAAAGTCGGGCACATGTGTGCGCAATTCTTCTTCTTCTACTTCGACACGCTTGCTGTCGATGTCAAAGATACCTCCTCAACGCGTCCTTGCGTTCTTGTGTCTCTTTTAGTTGTTCGAGTGTAATCACTGTCTTTTAGTTGTTATTGTTAATAAAATTTGGAAAAATTCTCGTTTTCAGCTGGCAAAGTTAGTGCAATGCCGGCAGATACGCAAATCAAGGCTTCTATTGTCGGGAGGGTGGGTGATGCCTTTGCAATATTGAAAAATAAGCAAGCTCATTTTTCACATTGCGCTCGACTTCACCTATCTTTGGATAAGATAGGATGCGTCTTGGCATGACAATTTCAAACAAGTTTGATTGTCCTGCGCTCGACTTTTCACTATCTTTGTATCATGGATGAATTGTATTACGATGCTTTAGACTTGCTGAAAAAGATGGTTTTTATTCCGTCGTTCAGCAGGGAAGAGAGTGCAGTGGCCGATTTGATTGAAAATGAAATGGGTCGATATGGCTTTAAGGCTTGCCGGCATGGAAATAACGTGTGGTGCATTGCTCCGTGCTTTGACGAATCTATGCCAACGCTGTTGCTTAACAGCCATATAGATACCGTGAAGCCAGTTGACGGATGGACAACCAGCCCGTTTGAGCCTGTCGAAACTGAAGATGAGCGTATATATGGACTTGGCACGAACGATGCCGGGGCATCGGTGGTTTCGTTGCTGGCTGCTTTCCGATACCTTGCCGATTGTGACAGGGATTACAATCTCGTGTTTCTTGCGTCGTGCGAAGAGGAGGTGAGTGGCAAGGATGGCATTGAATCGGTGTTGCCATTACTTCCTAAGGTCGATGTGGCGGTAGTGGGAGAACCTACGGGCATGGAGCCGGCAATTGCCGAGAAGGGACTTTTGGTGCTGGACGGAGTTGTGACGGGCATTGCAGGCCATGCGGCGAGAAACGAGGGCGAGAATGCCATTTACAACGCGATGGAAGTGATAAATGCCTTGCGCTCAATGAAGTTTGATCGGGAGTCGGGGATGCTTGGCCCTGTAAAAATAAGCATAACGCAGATAGAAGCAGGAACGCAACATAACGTCATTCCTGACCGATGCAAGATAGTGGTCGATGTGAGGACAACCGATGCTTATAGTAATCATGAGACGTTGGAATTAATAAACAGGAGCATTGGTGATAAGTGCACGCTTGTGCCACGTTCAATCCGTCTTGAGCCTTCGGGCATCGATGAGTCGCATCCGCTCGTGAGACGGCTGAAAATTCTCGGCAAGAAGCCGTTTGGGTCACCTACGTTGAGCGATCAGGCATTGATGCCATTCCCGTCCATCAAGATAGGTCCGGGCGACTCAGCCCGGTCGCACTCGGCCAATGAGTATATATGCCTATGGGAGGTGCGTGATGCGATACAGACTTATGTAACTCTTCTTGATGGCTGCAACATTACAAAATGAACAATTGAATATTTTTTAAGGGATGTGTCTGTGCCATGAACAGGATAATAATAAATATAATTCGTGTTTTGTCCGCAATTGTCGTCGTTGTTGCCGGCAATTGGGGACACGCGTTGTTTCAAGAGACTTTGATACAGCCGTGGGTGCCTTTTTGTGTAGCTTTCGTTTTTGCGTCAGTCACATTTCGCATGTATCCTAAGTGGTCGTTGTTGACTACTTCTTCAGGCAAGTGGACAAATGTAATTTGTCATCTGCTGTGCATGGGATGTGTTGGTTATTTCCTTTTCATGGCAAGTAATTTTTATATGAGGAATAGTGAGAATCAAAGGATTGTAACTGTTCGGATACTGGATAAGTACTCTGAGGTGAAAGAGAAACCGCAACGAGTAGGTAGGCACCGCGTACGAACGACGAAGGTTGCGGAGTATTACATTGAAATAGCTTTGGATGGCGGAAAGTCAAAAACATTGGACGTGTCAAGAGATTTGTATAGAGAGACGAACGGCGACTCTATAACTATTACTTTGGAAAGAGGCTTTTTAGGTTTTTGGGTAATGCCGTATATCTGAATTCAAGGATATTAATACAGATGTACAAAAAAACTCGGCCACCAATCGGAGACCGAGTTCTTATATTTTTCAAAGTAGTGGATTATTGTAAAATTATAGAATACATTTGATGGAAGTAGAATCTTCGTCGTAAGTCACAACTGCGATATAAACTCCTTCGGCAAGGTGCGACATGTCGACAGTCCCGTTGCAGACATTATAGCTTGCTACCAGCATGCCTGATGTGGTGTAAATGGCTACGTTGCAATCATTTTTGCCAAGCACAAGTTGCTTGTTGGTTGAATCGAAGAAGCAATTTGAATCTCCTATTTTGCTGACGCTGCCGCTGCTCATAGGAGGCATGAAGATAACTTCGCCAAGAGAAGCATTGTCGTTTTTGTGGAAAATAACAGATTCAATGAGTTCTTCGGTCTGTTTCTCCACGTTCCATTGATTACCTTGCGCATAGATGGTGTTTGTGCCGTTGTTGTATAAGTCGTAAAGCACACCATTGTTGCCGTTGTTGAGGAATGTGTTTTCACCTGGGTTGTAATCGTCGGCATTCATGTCGTCGGTCTTGCCAATGTTCACGTTGCCTCCGCCTATTACGGTTATTCCCCATAAGTTGTCTTCAATTTGGTTGCCCGTAATGACTGTGTTTTGCACATAATTGGAGTCATATATGCTTATTCCGCTACCGCCGTTCATGGCGTTTGTCTCATATTTGTTGTCGATGATTTTATTACCCTTTATGGTTGCGTTCATGCCACCGAGAGTTGTGATGCCGTAACGATGCTTGCGTATGTCGTTGTTTTCAATGACTACATTGTTGCTACCGCTTGCATTAAGCATGTTGGATACGGAAATGCCGCCCACCATGTTGCGTTCGGCGCCGGTGATAGTGTTATTTGTGATAACGATGTCGCGGTCGCCACCTATGGTGATGTTAAGTTGCGGCTTGTTGCTGTTTTCGGTGTTGTTGTCGTAAAAATAGCAATTGTCTACCAACACGCCGAAGTTATAGTTGGCAGCTCCGCCGATGGCAGGAATTGTATTTTCTATAAATTCGGAATTATAAACATTAAGTTGCCCTCCGGACAGTGCCATGCTCAATGCTCCTGCCGAAGTCTGGACTCCGTTGTTGTACTTGAATGAGCAATTTTCTACGGTCACCTCTTTTTCTGTCCAAAGACGTAATCCGGCATATTCGAAATTCAAGTTTTTAACCAATGTTTCTTCACGGGCATCGCTGAAAAGGCCGATTCCTTCAGGCTCGTCGGTGTCGGCGTTGCGAGTTATCAAAACTTCGGCTTCTGCATCCAAATAAGCCTCGCCTTCTATGCGCAATTGCACTGCATCGCCCATTTTTATTGTAATACCGCTTCCGATATTGAATTTGTCGCCTTCTGATATGGTGATGTTGTCGGCCACGATGAAGTCGTTTCCATCTTTCGTGACACCGCTTTCGGAGATTTCACTTAATGATTGCAAGGTATATTCTGTTCCGTCGCCTGCGGTAACGTATTCGGCAAATGCTGGATATGCCGAAGACAAAAGAATTGAAGCTAAAAGTAAATGTTTTTTCATACTTTATTTGTTATTTTTAGATTTGACTTCGCAAATTTAAAAGATTTATTCAAATTATGCGAAAAATAATTATAAATATTATTTGAAATCCATGGATTAGTTGCACATTGTGTCTAGATGCGGTTAAATTTATTGGAAAATGGAGATTGAAGACGATGAGCAGGTGCGGTATTGAATCAATAAAGGCATAAATATTTGATTTGTTGTATAGGCAGACTGTGTTTCAACAATATTAAAATAAGCGTGTTTATTTTCTATCATTGTATCCAACTTAGGCTGCTTTTTGGCAGTGTAAAAAATAAGCAAGCTCATTTTTCCCATTTTGCGCTCAACTTTCACTATATTTTGATAATATAGGATTCGGTTCAGCATAGCCAAACATAAAAACGTTGTTTTTTGTTTGGCTCTGCGTTCACCTTTCCTTATATTTGTACTTAATTAAAGAAAAAGTAGGACCCGTTCATGAAAGAACTATTTGATTTCATAGGCCTTGATGTCAATTTGCCAATAACCGACCCAACTTGGATTTTTTTCCTTGTGTTGGTGGTTATTTTGTTTGCGCCAATCGTTTTCGACCGATTGCGCATACCTCACATCATAGGCATGATAGTGGCAGGTATCATCCTTGGTGAGCATGGGTTCAATATTTTAGCCCGAGATAGCAGTTTCGAACTTTTTGGCAAGGTGGGATTGTATTACATCATGTTCCTTGCCGGGCTTGAAATGAACATGGAAGATTTCAAGAGCATACGCATGAAGGCGATTGTCCTTGGGTTGCTCGCATTCATAATACCCTTAGGCATAGGAGTGTGGACCAATCTGTCGTTGCTCGGGTACGGGTTGGCTACGTCGGTGCTGCTTGCAAGTATGTATGCTTCGCACACGTTGATTGCCTATCCGATAGTAATAAGATATGGCATAAACCGGCAACGCTCGGTGAGTATTGCAGTCGGCGGGACGGCTGTGACCGACACCCTTACACTGCTTGTACTGGCAGTGATAAGCGGAATGTACAAAGGTGAGTATTATGAATTGTTCTGGGTGTGGCTGCTGCTGAAGGTGATGGTGTTGAGTGTCGTCATAATGTATGTGTTCCCTCGCATCAGCAGGTGGTTTTTCAGGCGGTACAGCGACAATGTTGTGCAATTTATCTTTGTGCTTGCAATGGTGTTCCTCGGAGCCGGATTGATGGAACTTATCGGCATGGAGGGAATATTGGGAGCGTTCCTTGTGGGGTTGGTGCTTAACAGGCTGATTCCGCATGTGTCGCCGCTGATGAGCCATCTTGAATTTGTCGGCAATGCTCTGTTTATTCCCTATTTCCTTATAGGAGTGGGAATGTTGATAAATATAAACATTCTCTTCGGTCACTTGAATTCCATAAAGGTGGCTATTGTGATGATTGTTGTCGCCTTGGCAGGAAAATGGATAGCATCGTGGATTACGCAGAAGATATACAAGATGCACAAGTTGGAGCGCGAGCTGATGTTCGGATTGAGCAATGCACAAGCCGCTGCGACACTTGCGGCCGTGTTGGTCGGGTATGATATAATTTTGCCATCGGGCGAGCGACTGCTCAATGAAGATGTGCTGAATGGGACTATATTATTGATTCTTGTTACATGCATCGTCAGTTCATTCATAACAGAACATGCGGCAAAACGCATAGTCATGGATGATGCTGAAATAAATGATGAAAAAGAGCAGTCGAAGGAGCGGTTCCTTATTCCTGTCGCCAATCCCGATACGTTGGAAAGTTTAATAAGCCTGGCTTTGGTCGTGCGCGACAGCAAGGTTTCGGATAATCTTGTGGCGCTAAGTGTTACCAATGACAGCAACAATTCGGTAAAGCAGGTTATTCACGGGAAAAGGAACTTGGAGCATGCGGCGCAAATTGCAGCCTCGGCCAATGTCAAAATGAGAACTGTGAGCCGGTATGACTTGAACATAGCTACAGGAATAATGCATACGGCAAAAGAATGCGAGGCTACCGGAATAATAATAGGTTTGCACTACAAGAAGAGCATAGTGGATTCGTTCTTCGGCAATCTTACTGAAAACTTGCTAAAAAATGTGTACATACAAGTTATGGTTGTGCACTTGTTGATGCCGGTTAACACATTGCGCCGCATTGTGGTGGCCGTGCCGCCGAAGGCCGAGTTTGAACACGGATTTGTGAAGTGGGTGACCCATATACGGCGCATGAGCAGCCAGTTGGGGTGTCGTGTTTATTTTTATGCGCACCCACAGACTATGGGTTACATAAGAAGCTGCATGCAAGACAAGCATAATAATGCCCGCGTCTCTTATTTTGAACTTGACAACTGGAATGATCTTCTGTTGTTGGCAAATCAGGTCAATTACGATCATTTGCTCGTGGTCGTTAGCTCGCGGCGCGGATTTATTTCGTATGATTCTTCATTTGAAAGGCTGCCGATGCAGATTTCAAAGTATTTCAACAATAATAGTGTGATGGTGCTGTATCCCGAGCAGAAAGGGGAGCCTAACGAAAGCCTGTCATTCACCAATCCTCATGGATGGACTGAGGCTCAGTATTATGATAAAGTGGGTCACTGGATTTCAAAATTGATACATAAAGATTAACCGCACCGTCATGCGTGGCAATCAGGCGCGGTTGGATTTTTTGTGGTGAAGTGAAGAGCCGAAGATGATGATTATTTGTAACCTTCGGCAATGTTGTAGATGGCTAAGAATATCTCTTTGTCTATGTCGGTCAGTTCCACATGTCGTCGTGCCATTACCCTTTTTGCAATATCAAAGAATTTTGGCAAGGAAACGTCGGTAAAGCCTGCTGTGGAACCTTCGGAGAAAGACGCAACGAAATTGCGTGGGAATCCGGCTCCGTGGATGTTTACGCCCACGCCTATCACGGTGGCAGTGTTGAACATGCAGTTTATTCCTGCTTTTGAGTGGTCGCCCATTATGAGCCCACAGAATTGCAAGCCTGTCTTAAGGAATCTGTGTGCAGGATAGTTCCATAGTTTTATTTCTGTATAATCATTCTTCAAGTTGGAAGCCGTGGTGCCGCCGCCAAGGTTGCACCATTCGCCGATTACTGCGTTCCCGAGGAACCCGTCATGCGCCTTGTTGCTGTACCCGATCATCACTACATTGTTCAATTCTCCGCCTACCTTGCAATACGGGCCAAGGGTCGTGGCTCCGTATATCTTGGTACCCATGTTTACTTGACTGTGCTCACATGCCGCAAAAGGGGCGCGGATGCACGAGCCTTCCATAATGGTTGCGTCTTTGCCTATGTAAATCGGGCCGTTTGTGACATTGAGAATTGCGCCCTCGATGCTTGCGCCCTCTTCTATGAATATCTTTGAAGTGCCGTCGTCAAATTCGTGGTCGCCTATCATGCGGTTGGTCGGGCTTAGTGTCTGTGATTTGCGCCCGGCGGTCAATCGTTGGTAGTCGAGAAGGAGTTGCTCGTCGTTGTGCATGAAGATGTCATAAAGCCATTTTAGTTGTTTTGGCTCTTCTTGCAATGTCTTGACTGAAGCGAATTGTCGTTTTTCAAAATCTTCCATCGAGCCGTGGAAGGCTATTACAGACTCATTGTATTTTAAAGCTTCCCCTTTTTCAAGGCCGAGAATTGTTCCCACGAGTGTTGCGTCGGGATAGACATGTCCGGCAATGAAATAATTGTCGTCGGTGATTGTCGTCGGGAATTTCTTCATTAGATATGGCTCGGCCAGTGAAGAGAAATTGGCTTCCTTGATGAAATGTTGCCATTTTTCGTGAATTGTGGTTATACCGACGCGTATGTGTGAAACAGGCCTTGTATAGGATATTGGCAGCAAATTCATATGAACGTCGTGGTCGTCAAAAATAATGATGTTCTTCGTCATGTCTTGTTTGTTTTTGTTTTGTGAAACAATGCGGGTGGCCATTGGGTTATGTTATCGCATCTCCATCATCAATGGTGGCTGATGTTTTGCAATAGGCATCCCTGTACCTTGCAAAAGTAGTGTAAATTTTCGCTCGCTATTTCTCGGAGCATTAAAAAATAATCATTTTACAGTAATTTGACGTTTTTGTGTTAGCTCTGCCTGCTTGTCAATGAATAAGGCAGGATATGTTTTGCGCAATGGTAAAAATAAACAAGTTCAATTCTTCTAATTGCGCTCAACTTGCACTATCTTTGCCAATGCGTGCAAACATATAGTAATGGCAATGAATTTCATAGAGCAAGAAATAAAAGGTGTATGGGTGATTGAACCTGTGCGGCACGGAGACAGCCGTGGATATTTTTGTGAAACATTTAAAAAGGAAGAATTTGAGACTGCAATAGGGAAAGTCGAATTTATTCAAGACAATGAGTCGGTGTCTACTTATGGAGTGTTGCGTGGATTGCATTTCCAGAAAGGCGAATGGAGCCAAGCAAAGCTCGTGAGGGTGTCGCGTGGCAAGGTGGTGGATGTCGTAGTCGACTTGCGTAAAGGTTCGCCGACATGGGGAAAGCACTTGATGGTGGAATTGAGCCAGGAAAATGGCCGTCAGATGTTTGTCCCGCGAGGTTTTGCCCACGGCTTTGTCGTGTTGAGCGAGGATGCGCAATTTCAATACAAAGTGGATAACAAGTATGCTCCCGAATTTGAAGCAACGTTAAAATTTGACGATCCTGAATTGGCCATAGAGTGGCCTATAGACATGAAGGACATAAAATTGTCGGAAAAAGACAAATGTGGCATGTTCTTAAAAGAATATAAAAATATAAAATATTAGTAAAAATTCTATCTCTAAATCCCTTATTTAAAGCCTGTCGGGATTGGTTACGCCATTAAATGCCAATATTTAAGGTATAAAACATTTGGTAATTAGATTATTAGTTGTTATCTTTGCGCAGTTTTTCGACCCGGGTCATGCGAATTGTTCCATAACTTGTTGATTTGATGGAGTAAATGAGCGTTGGCGGGGTCATGAAGCAAGAATTGAAGATAATAATTTTAATAAAAGCAAAAAAGAACTAAGATGCCTACAATTCAACAATTGGTGAGAAAAGGCCGAGTAGCGTTGGTGGACAAAAGCAAGTCTCCTGCATTGGATTCGTGCCCGCAAAGACGTGGCGTATGCGTTCGCGTTTATACCACTACGCCTAAGAAACCTAATTCTGCAATGCGTAAGGTGGCACGTGTTAGGTTGACCAACGGCAAGGAAGTAAACTCTTACATTCCGGGAGAAGGACACAACTTGCAAGAGCACTCAATCGTAATGGTGCGTGGCGGACGTGTTAAGGACCTTCCGGGTGTTCGTTATCACATCATTAGAGGTACTTTGGATACTGCAGGTGTTGCAGGCCGTACACAACGTCGCTCGAAATACGGAGCTAAGCGTCCTAAAGCCGGTGCAAAGAAGTAATTCAGATTCCGGCACTCACTCAAATTCCTGCAATTCCGTCGGCAGGTAAATAATAAGACGGCTTAAATTAAGAATTAACAAACTTAGTTTTTGATTTTATTGGATTGATTATTACGGTTGAGTAAATGGCATTAGAGAATGTCCGTTGAAGATGTAAGAACAACAGCCAAGCGAACAAAAACGCAATTTTACAAAACAAGATGAGAAAGGCAAAACCAAAGAAAAGGATCGTATTGCCAGATCCTGTGTTCGGTGATGTAAGAGTTTCGAAATTCGTTAATCACCTCATGTATGACGGTAAGAAGAATACATCATATACAATATTCTATTCCGCACTCGAATTAGTAAAGAAGAAATTGCCTAACGAGGAAAAAAGTGCCCTCGAGATATGGAAGAAGGCGTTGGAAAACATCACGCCTCAAGTGGAAGTTAAGTCTCGCCGCGTGGGCGGAGCTACATTCCAGGTTCCTACCGAGATCCGTCCGGATCGCAAGGAGTCGATATCAATGAAAAATCTTATCTCTTACGCTCGCAAGCGCGGCGGTAAAACAATGGCCGACAAGTTGGCATCGGAAATCGTAGATGCATTCAACGAACAAGGCGGTGCATTCAAGCGCAAGGAAGACATGCACAGAATGGCTGAAGCTAACCGAGCATTCGCACACTTTAGATTTTAATTGATTTACATAGAGGAATAAAAAATGGCTACAACAGACGCACAATTAGTTTTTACGCGTAACATCGGTATCATGGCTCACATCGATGCCGGTAAGACAACCACGTCCGAACGTATTTTGTTCTACACCGGATTGACCCACAAAATCGGTGAGGTGCATGACGGTGCCGCTACGATGGACTGGATGGAGCAAGAGCAGGAAAGAGGTATCACAATCACCTCGGCTGCAACTACTACATTCTGGAACTATGGCGGAAAGAAATACAAAATCAACTTGATTGACACTCCGGGACACGTTGACTTCACAGTGGAAGTTGAACGTTCTCTCCGCGTCCTTGACGGCGCTGTTGCTACTTTCTGCGCCGTTGGTGGTGTAGAACCGCAGTCTGAAACAGTTTGGCGCCAAGCTGATAAATATAATGTTCCGAGAATCGGATATGTGAACAAGATGGACCGTTCAGGTGCCAACTTCTTCGAGGTAGTTCGCCAAATGAAGGAAATCCTTGGCGCAAATCCTTGCCCTATCCAAGTTCCAATCGGAGCAGAAGAAACTTTCAAGGGTGTCGTTGACCTTATTACAATGCAAGCTTTGGTATGGCACGATGAAACAATGGGTGCTGAATACACTCGCAGTGAAATCCCTGCCAACATGCTTGCCGAATGTGAAGAATGGCGCGACAAGATGCTTGAAAACATCGCCGAGTTTGACGATGATTTGATGTCGAAATATTTCGACGATCCTTCCACTATCACAGAGGAGGAAATTAAGCGTGCATTGCGCAATGCTACGTTGCAAATGAAGATTGTCCCCATGTTGTGCGGTAGCTCGTTCAAGAACAAGGGCGTACAAACTTTGCTCGATGCAGTGTGTGCATATTTGCCAAGTCCTGAAGACGCTAAAGAAGTTGTAGGGCACGCTGTGGATGACCCTGAAACAGAAGTTACACGTAAGCCGTTGTTTGAGGAGCCTATGTGCGCTCTTGCATTCAAGATTGCTACTGACCCTTATGTAGGTCGTCTCGTGTTCTTCCGCGTTTATTCGGGTAAGATCGATGCGGGTAGCTATGTGCTCAATTCTCGTTCAGGAAAGAAGGAGCGTATCTCACGCTTGTTCCAAATGCACTCTAACAAGCAAAATCCGATGGAAACAATCGGTTGCGGCGATATAGGCGCAGGCGTTGGTTTCAAGGATATCCGCACCGGCGATACATTGTGTGATGAAAACCATCCGATAGTTCTCGAGGCTATGGACTTCCCAGAACCGGTTATCGGTATCGCAGTCGAGCCTAAGACTCAAAAAGACCTTGACAAGCTCGGAGTCGGCTTACAGAAGTTAGCTGAAGAAGATCCTACATTCCGCGTACAGACCAACGAGGAAACAGGCCAAACAGTTATCAGCGGTATGGGTGAGTTGCACCTCGACATCATTATCGACCGTCTGCGTCGCGAATTCAAGGTTGAATGTAACCAAGGCCGTCCGCAAGTAACATATAAGGAAGCAATCACCAAGCCGGTCGAAATACGTGAAGTATTCAAGAAGCAAACTGGTGGTCGTGGTAAGTTTGCCGACATCATCGTAAGAGTTGAGCCGGTAGATGAAGGTTTCGAAGGCGGTTTGCAATTCATTGACGAGGTAAAGGGTGGTAACATTCCTAAGGAGTTTATTCCTGCAATCCAAAAAGGTTTCACTACCGCTATGAAGAATGGTGTGCTTGCAGGCTTCCCTGTTGAGCAATTGAAGGTTACCGTAATCGACGGTTCTTTCCACCCGGTTGACTCTGACCAGTTGTCATTCGAACTCTGCGCCATCCAGGCATTCAAGAAGGCTTGTGAGCAAGCAGGCCCGGTATTGCTTGAGCCTATCATGAAGGTTGAAGTCGTTACTCCGGAAGAAAGCATGGGTGACGTAATCGGTGACCTTAACAAGCGTAGAGGCCAGGTTGAAGCTATGGAATCGAGCCGCAGCGGTGCACGCATCGTAAAGGCTAAAGCTCCGCTTGCCGAAATGTTCGGTTATGTGACTGCATTGCGTACCATAACTTCGGGTCGTGCAACATCTACCATGTCGTTCTCGCACTATGCAGAAGTAAGCACCTCGATAGCACGTCAAGTATTGACAGAATGCAAAGGACGCGTGGATTTATTGAAGTAAAATTCATTACCAATTAATAATATGAATCAAAAAATCAGAATCAAATTGAAATCTTACGATCATAACTTGGTTGACAAGTCGGCCGAGAAGATCGTCAAGACTGTGAAGGCCACGGGTGCTGTTGTCAGCGGTCCAATTCCATTGCCTACGCACAAACGTATCTTCACTGTGAACCGTTCCACATTCGTTAACAAGAAGTCGAGGGAACAGTTTCAATTGTCTTCGTTCAAGAGGTTAATCGACATCTACAATTCGACTGCAAAGACTGTCGACGCGTTGATGAAGCTTGAATTGCCGAGCGGCGTAGCAGTTGAAATCAAGGTGTGACAAGAAATGTAAAATGGTTCACAACCGAATTTAACAAGTAAAGTGATAAGTAAGAATTTTAAAATTAAGTGAAATGCCAGGATTATTAGGAAAGAAAATCGGAATGACATCCGTATTCAGCGCCGACGGGAAAAATATCCCGTGCACTGTTATCGAAGTAGGTCCTTGTGTTGTTACTCAAATCAAGACTGTCGAGAAGGACGGCTATGACGCGCTTCAACTTGGCTTCATCGAAAAGAAGGAGAAGCACACTACGAAGCCTATGTCGGGTCACTTCAAGAAAGCAGGAGTAGCTCCGCAAAGACACTTGGCCGAGTTCAAAAATTTTGAAGGCGAGTACAAATTGGGCGATAAGATAACTGTCGATTTGTTTGCCGATGCTAATTTCGTAGACGTAATCGGAACATCCAAGGGACATGGTTTCCAAGGTGTCGTTAAACGTCATGGATTCGGCGGCGTAGGCCAGTCAACACACGGTCAAGATGACCGTTTGCGTGCGCCAGGTTCTATTGGTGCTTGTTCTTACCCAGCAAAAGTGTTCAAGGGCATGCGAATGGCCGGACAAATGGGAAATGAACGCGTCACCATACAAAATCTTCAAGTCGTAAAGGTTATGCCTGAGAACAATCTCTTGATCATCAAAGGATCTATCCCAGGATATAAAGGTTCAATCGTATTAATTGAGAAGTAATGGAACTCGCAGTTTATAATATAAAAGGTGAAGACACCGGAAGAAAGGTAACTTTGAACGATGACGTATTTGCAATAGCAGAGCCGAGTCAACATGTTATCTATCTTGGTGTAAAGCAATATTTGGCTAATCAACGCCAAGGAACACACAAGGCAAAAGAAAGAAGCGAAGTATCCGGTAGTACCCGCAAGCTCGGCCGCCAAAAAGGTGGTGGCGGTGCTCGCCGTGGTGACATCAACTCACCGTTGTTGGTAGGTGGTGGCCGCGTTTTCGGTCCGCGTCCTCGTGATTATCGCTTCAAGCTCAACAAGAAGGTTAAGTCATTGGCCCGCAAGTCGGCTCTTACGTTCAAGGCAGCCGATAACGAGATTATGGTAATAGAAGATTTCAACTTTGAAGCACCAAAGACAAAAGAATTCATAAATATTACTAATAATCTTAAAATAAACGGCAAAAAGACGCTCCTCGTTTTAGCAGGACAAAATAAAAACGTATATTTGTCGGCTCGTAATATTCAGAATGTTAAGGTAGTAACTGCTTCTGACCTAAATGTTTATACCATCCTTGACAATAAGGTCATGGTTGTAAGCGAGAGTGCAGTTCCTGTAATGAATGAATTTTAACTAAAAGGAGGTATCAGAATATGGATATAGTGATTAAACCGGTTGTTACTGAGAAGGCAAATTTCATCAGTACCCACAGAAACCGATACACGTTCAAAGTGACTCCTTCGGCCACAAAGGCTCAAGTAAAGAGCTTGGTAGAAAGCCTTTATGGAGTTAAAGTTCTTTCGGTAAACACTATGAACTATGACGGTAAGCGCAAAAGCCGTTACACAAAGGGTGGCTTGATTCGCGGCAAAGTCGCTGCGTTCAAAAAAGCCGTAGTGACGATAGCTGAAGGTGAAACTATAGATTTTTATAGCAATATACAGTAAAAGATGGCAGTAAGAAAATTTAAGCCCACTACACCGGGGCAGAGGCATAAGGTTATTGGTGTATTTGATGAACTGACTGCGCGTACACCAGAGAAGTCTCTTACGGTCGGTAAAAAATCCACAGGCGGACGTAATAACGAAGGCCATAGGACGATGCGTTATTTAGGTGGCGGACACAAGCGTAAATATCGTATTATCGATTTCAAGAGAAACAAAGACGGTGTGCCGGCAAGGGTAAAGTCGATAGAGTACGATCCGAACCGTTCGGCGCGTATCGCGTTGCTTTACTATGTTGACGGAGCAAAGGCTTACATAATTGCACCCAACGGATTGGAAGTTGGCTCTACAGTTGTCAGCGGCAAGGATGCAGCTCCTGAGATAGGAAATGCGCTACCGTTGAGTCACATACCTGTTGGTACTTTAATTCACAACATCGAGTTGCGTCCGGGTCAAGGAGCATCGATGGCTCGCAGCGCGGGCACATCGGCACAGCTCGTGTCTCGTGACGGAGATTATGCGATTATCAAATTACCTTCGGGAGAAACACGCAAGGTATTGGCAACATGCCGTGCCACAGTAGGCGTGGTAGGAAACAGTGACCATAACTTGGAACGTTCGGGAAAAGCCGGCCGTTCTCGTTGGTTAGGACGTCGTCCTCACAACCGTGGTGTGGTAATGAACCCGGTTGATCACCCGATGGGTGGTGGAGAAGGACGTCAATCCGGAGGTCATCCACGTTCACGCAAAGGCTTGTATGCTAAGGGCTTGAAGACACGTTCTCCGAAGAAGCTTTCTTCTAAGTACATTATTGAAAGAAGGAAAAAGTAATTTGATTAATTAGAAAAATTATGAGTCGATCATTAAAAAAAGGCCCATATATCAGTGTAAAGCTGGATAAAAAGGTTGCCGAAATGGAAAAGAGCGGCAAGAAGTCGGTTATCAAGACTTGGTCGCGTGCGTCGATGATTTCACCCGATTTCGTAGGCCACACATTCGCAGTACACAATGGTAACAAGTTTATTCCCGTATACGTTACTGAAAACATGGTAGGTCACAAGTTGGGCGAATTCGCTCCTACACGCACTTTCCGTGGACACGGCGGTAACAAGAAAAAATAAAGGGCCCGGGATATAATAATTTGAAAAAAAAGAATTAAATACAATGGGTAAAAGAAAAAGAATATCAGCCGAAGCCATCAAGGCCGAAAAAAGCACACAGAGCTTCGCCAAATTGAGGAATGTTCCCTCTTCGCCACGCAAGATGCGTCTTGTAGTTGACATGGTGCGAGGAAAGGAAGTCTTCAAAGCGTTGGGCATTCTCCGCTTCTCCAACAAGGAAGCTGCGGGGAAAGTTGAAAAGCTCCTCCGTTCTGCCATTGCCAACTGGGAACAGAAGAATGGCAGAAAAGCCGAGAATGATGAATTGTATGTCAAGACAATCTTTGTAGATTGCGCTCCCATGTTGAAACGTTTGCGCACCGCTCCTCAAGGTCGTGGCTACCGCATCCGCAAACGCTCTAACCATGTGACATTGTACGTTGACACTATCAATAAAACTAACGCAGAACAGAAGGCTTAAATATGGGACAGAAAGTTAATCCGGTCAGCAATCGTTTGGGAATCATCCGTGGATGGGATTCCAACTGGTATTTCGGAAAAAAATATGGAGACACTTTGCTCGAAGACAGCAAAATAAGGAAATATCTTAATGCTCGTCTGTCGAAAGCAAGCGTGTCGCGCATCGTGATAGAACGTACATTGAAATTGGTGACGATCACAGTGTGCACCTCTCGTCCGGGTCTCATCATCGGAAAAGGAGGTCAAGAGGTTGACAAGTTGAAGGAAGAGTTGAAGAAAATTACCGACAAGGATGTGCAAATCAACATCCACGAGGTGAAACGTCCTGAGCTTGACGCTGAAATCGTGGCAACCAACGTGGCTCGCCAGATCGAAGGCAAAATCGCTTACCGCCGTGCCGTAAAGATGGCTATAGCATCGGCAATGAGAATGGGTGCCGAAGGCATCAAGATCCAGGTGAGCGGACGCTTGAACGGAGCAGAAATGGCTCGCTCTGAAATGTTCAAGGAAGGCAGGACCCCGCTTCACACTTTCCGTGCCGACATCGACTACGCTTTGGTTGAAGCATTGACCAAGGTAGGCTTGATTGGCGTGAAGGTTTGGATTTGCCGCGGAGAAGTTTACGGCAAGAGGGACTTGGCTCCATCGTTCACTACCAATGCTAAGGAAAACCGTGGCGGGAACAACGCAGGTGGCTCTCGCAGAGGCGGATTCCGCAACAAAAAGAACAATCGTTAAAAAACGTCACTTGAAATTCCAGAACAATGTTACAACCTAAGAAAGTCAAATATAGGAGACCGCAAAAGGGCGTAAGCAAAGGATTCGCGCACCGCGGCTACGAGCTTGCGTTCGGGTCTTTCGGCATCAAGACACTTCAGACGAAGTGGATTACCGCCAGGCAGATTGAAGCTGCCCGTGTAGCAGTGACCCGCTACATGCAACGTGAAGGTCAGATTTGGATTCGTATATTCCCTGATAAGCCTATAACCAAGAAGCCGGCTGACGTCCGAATGGGTAAAGGTAAGGGAGCTCCGGAAGGATTCGTTGCACCTGTTACACCGGGACGTATCCTTATAGAAGTGGACGGAGTCAGCTATGACGTGGCAAAGGAAGCATTGCGCCTTGCCGCTCAAAAGTTGCCTGTCGTTACAAAATTCGTAGTGAGACGCGACTATGATGAATCTCAAAATGTGTAATAGGATATGAAGAAGGTAGAAATAAAGGAATTAAGCGACAAGGAGCTTAAAGACAGATTGGAAACAATGGAGCGTGAATACCTCCAAATGATAATGAATCATTCTATCAGTCCTCTCGACAATCCGGCAAAAATTACACAGGATCGTAGGATGATTGCGAGAATGAAAACAGAATTGCGCGCCCGCGAATTAAAGATTAACCGTAAGTGAGATTATGGAAGAAAAAAGGAATTTGAGAAAAGAAAGGGTCGGGATTGTAACCAGCAACAAGTGTGACAAGACAATCACTGTCACTGTGAAGTGGAAGGAAAAACACCCGATCTATGGTAAATTCGTCAATAAGTCGAAGAAATACCATGCTCACGACGAGAAGAATGAATGTAGCGTGGGCGACCGCGTTCGCTTGATGGAGACTCGTCCTCTGAGCAAGACAAAGAAGTGGAGATTGGTTGAAATAATCGAAAAAGTTAAGTAATTATGATACAGACTGAGAGCCGATTAACAGTTGCAGATAACAGTGGTGCCAAGGAAGTGCTGTGCATCCGCGTGATGGGCGGTACAGGCCGCAGGTATGCATCGGTTGGTGATGTGATTGTCGTTACAGTGAAGAGCGCAATTCCTTCATCGGATGTAAAGAAAGGTACTGTATCTAAGGCTGTGATAGTTAGAACTAAGAAAGAAGTGCGCCGTCCCGACGGGTCGTATATCCGTTTTGACGACAATGCATGTGTGTTATTGAACAACGCTGGAGAGCTTCGCGGTACCCGTATCTTCGGACCCGTTGCGCGTGAATTGCGTGCGACCAACATGAAGATCGTTTCGTTGGCTCCCGAAGTACTTTAATAAAACGTCAGTAAACAATGAGCAAATTGCATATAAAGAAGGGTGACATCGTTTACGTCAATGCCGGTAACGACCGTGGCAAGACAGGCCGCGTGGTTCGCGTTATCGTCGACAAGAACAGGGCAGTCGTTGAAGGCGTCAACATGATGTCGAAAAGTGTGAAGCCAAGTGCAAAACATCCGCAAGGAGGTATCATCAAGATGGAAGCTCCTATCCATGTTTCCAACTTGAACTTGATCGACCCGAAAACAGGCAAGCCGACTCGCGTAGGCCGCCGCATCAACGAGCAGGGTGTAAAAGTACGTTATTCTAAAAAATCAGGAGAGGAGATTAAGTAATGAGTTCAACAAGTCTTAAAAAGGATTATACTGAGAGAATTGCACCTGCTCTCATGAAAAAGTTTAACTATACTTCCACCATGCAGATTCCGCGCCTTCTCAAGATCGTCATCAACGAAGGCTTGGGCGAAGCTACCGGCGACAAGAAGATAATCGAGACTGCTGTCAACGAATTGACTGCAATCACAGGCCAAAAGGCTGTACCTACCTTGTCGAGAAAGGACATTTCAAACTTCAAGGTGCGCAAGAAGATGCCTATCGGCGTGCGCGTGACATTGCGTCGTGACCGCATGTATGAATTCATGGAACGTTTCATCCGCATCGCCTTGCCTCGCATCCGCGACTTCAAGGGTATCGAAAGCAAGCTTGACGGAAGGGGCAACTATACTGTGGGCATCACCGAGCAGATTATCTTCCCTGAAATCAACATCGACTCAATCAACAAGTTGATGGGTATGAACATCACTTTCGTTACTTCGGCCAACACCGATGAAGAAGGCTATGCATTGTTGAAAGAGTTTGGACTTCCGTTTAAAAACGCTAAATAAGAAAAGAGAATATGGCAAAAGAATCAATGAAGGCTCGCGAAGTGAAGAGGGCAAAGCTCGTTGCCAAGTATGCAGCCAAGAAAGCACAACTCAAGGCCGAGGGCAACTATGAGGCTCTCCAATTGCTTCCGAAGAATGCCAGCAAGGTGCGTTTGCACAATCGTTGCGAAATCACCGGCCGTCCGAAAGGATACATGCGCCAATTCGGCATTTCGCGCATCCAATTCCGCGAAATGGCTTCAAAGGGCTTGATTCCGGGAGTGAAGAAGGCAAGCTGGTGACACGTCGTGAACGAATAAATTGCAGTGTCGCCAATTAAATTACAGACAATTGTAAAATAACTTAGTATTAAATATTGTTTGGTATCACCACACCCGGAAAACACGAGGGTGTGAATACTGAATCAATTTAAACAAATTATTTATGACTGATCCAATAGCAGATTATTTAACAAGATTGAGGAATGCGATCAAGGCTCAGCACAGAGTCGTTGAAATCCCTTCTTCAAAAATGAAAAAAGAGATTACCAAGATTCTCTTTGAAAAAGGCTACATTCTTAATTACAAGTTTGTAGATGACGGTACACCGTCGGGAGCAATTAAGATAGCCTTGAAGTATGATCCGGTCGACCATGTGAACGCCATCAAGTGCCTCACTCGCGTGTCGCGCCCGGGACTTCGTCAATACACCGGCTACAAGAACATGCCGCGCGTGTTGAACGGTTTTGGTATTGCCATCCTGTCGACTTCCAAGGGCATCATGACCAACAAGGAAGCCATTGCACAGCAAATAGGTGGTGAAGTATTGTGTTACGTTTATTAATAGAAGGAGGTACGAGATATGTCAAGAATAGGAAAATTGCCGATTGCAGTACCTGCCGGAGTTACTGTAACAATAAAAGACAACGTAGTCAGCGTAAAGGGTCCGAAAGGCGAATTGTCGCAAGCTATACATGAAGATATCAATGTTGAACTTAAAGACGGAGAAATCCATGTGACTCGTCCTTCTGACGATCGTGAACACCGCGCACAACATGGTCTTTACCGTGCTTTGATCCACAACATGGTAGTAGGTGTGAGCGAAGGCTACAAGAAAGAAATGGAATTAGTAGGTGTGGGTTACCGTGCTACTTCGACAGGTCAAGTGCTCGAACTCGCATTGGGATATTCACATGCAATATATATCAAGCTTCCGAAAGAAGTCAAAGTGGAGGCTAAGACTGAGAGAAACAAGAACCCTCTCATCATCCTTGAAAGCAGCGATAAGCAATTGCTCGGTCAAGTATGCGCCAAGATTCGTTCATTGCGCAAGCCTGAACCATACAAGGGCAAGGGTATCAAGTTTGTTGGTGAGGTTATTCGTCGTAAATCAGGTAAAACGGCTTCTGCCAAATAATTAAAATAGACATCATGATAACGAAAATACAAAGAAGAAGAAAAATCAAGGCTCGCATTCGTGCCAAGATATCGGGTACTGCCGCTCGTCCACGCATGTCGGTTTTCAGAAGCAACAAGCAGATTTATGTGCAGTTTGTCGATGACACGACCGGAAGAACTTTGGCATCGGCCTCTTCTAAAGGAATGGCAGAAGGAACAAAATGTGAGATTTCTGAGAAAGTGGGAGAACTTGCAGCGAAGAAGGCTATGGAAGCCGGAATCACTACTGTTGTGTTCGACCGCAACGGATACTTGTTCCATGGTAGAGTAAAATCAGTCGCTGACGGTGCTCGCAAGGCCGGACTTAAATTTTAAAGATTATGGTAAAAAAGAATAACAGAGTTAAATCGACTAACGATATAGAGCTTAAGGATCGCCTTGTGGCTATCAACCGCGTTACTAAGGTGACTAAGGGTGGTCGTACATTCACATTCGCCGCAATCGTGGTAGTGGGAAATGAAAACGGCATCATAGGCTATGGCCTCGGAAAGGCCAACGAAGTCACTGCCGCCATAGCAAAAGGTGTTGAAGCTGCCAAGAAGAATCTCATCCGCGTTCCTATCCACAAGGGTACTGTACCTCACGAACAAGAAGCAAAGTTCGGTGGTTCTCGCATAATCATCCGTCCAGCTTCTCAAGGTACGGGAGTTAAGGCCGGTGGTGCTATGCGTGCCGTGTTTGAAAGTGTCGGCATTACCGACGTGTTGGCAAAATCGAAAGGTTCTTCCAACCCTCACAACTTGGTGAAGGCTACATTTAAGGCTCTTGATGAAATGAGAAGCCCGCTTACTATCGCTCAGCAACGTGGCATTTCTCTTGAAAAGGTGTTTAACGGTTAAAATGTGACTGCATTACATGGCAACTATAAAAATTAAGCAAGTAAAGAGCAGGATTAAATGTCCGGCTGTTCAAAAGAGAACTCTCGACTCCCTTGGGTTGAGAAAGATGAATCAGGTAGTTGAAAAAGAGGCAACTCCAGCTATCTTGGGTATGGTAAACAAAGTTCGTCACCTTGTCAAGATTGTTGAATAATCTCGACGGTTAAAATTTAATATTGAACTATGGATTTAAGTAATTTGCAACCCGCAGTAGGTTCCAATAAAAAAGGTAAGAGAGTCGGCCGCGGTGCCGGTTCGGGCAAGGGTGGAACTTCCACACGTGGCCACAAAGGAGCAAAATCGCGTTCGGGATATTCTGCCAAGATAGGTTTCGAAGGCGGACAGATGCCTTTGCAACGTCGTGTTCCTAAGTTTGGTTTCAAGAATATCAACCATAAAGAATACAGGCCGGTCAACCTTGTAGACATCGAGGCTCTTGCACAAGCCAAGAACTTGAGCAAGATTACCCTTGACGATATCATTGCAGCCGGATTGGCCGACAAGAAGGATTTGGTGAAGATTCTTGCCAACGGAGAAATTAAAACAAAGGTGGAAGTAGAAGCACACGCTTTCTCCAAGAAGGCTGAAGAAGCTATCGTAGCTGCCGGCGGTACCATCCAAAAACTGTAAGCAGATGAGATTTGTCGAGACAGTTAAAAATATTTGGAAAATTGATGATTTGCGGAAACGAATCACGATAACAGTCCTATTCGTACTTGTGTACCGAATAGGTTGTTATGTGGTTCTTCCGGGAATCAGTCCTTCCGAGATCGATGCGTTAAGGAATTTTACCAGCACGGGATTGATGCAGTTGCTTGACATGTTCTCTGGTGGAGCATTCTCGCAAGCATCGATTTTCGCATTAGGTATCATGCCTTACATCACGGCATCGATCGTTATCCAATTGCTTGGAATGGTATTGCCTTCATTCCAGAAGATGCAGCGCGAAGGTGAGAGTGGTCGCATGAAGCTGAACCAATACACTCGATACCTTACCGTGCTGATATTGCTCATCCAAGGCCCTGCTTATTTGGTCAACTTGCAAGTGCAGGTAAACGCGGCCGGCGGTGCGGCTCATTTCGGATTCTGGACTATGCTTTACTTGACGATAATCCTTGCTGCCGGCAGCATGTTTATCATGTGGCTCGGTGAAAAGATTACCGACAAAGGTATAGGAAATGGTATTTCATTCATCATCTTGGTGGGTATCATAGCCCGCTTCCCGGGTGCGCTCGTGCAAGAGTTTACCAGCCGTCTTACTACGGCTCAGGGCGGACTTGTGATGTTCCTTGTTGAAATTGTAATCTTGTTTGCCGTCATTGCTGGAGCCATATTGCTCGTTCAAGGCACGAGACGCGTTCCTGTGCAATATGCAAAACGCATAGTCGGCAATAAGCAGTATGGCGGTGTGCGCCAATACATCCCGTTGAAAGTGAATGCTGCAGGTGTGATGCCTATAATTTTTGCTCAGGCAATAATGTTTATACCTATCACGCTTATGGGATTCGGTGCTAACCAGAACCCATCGGGATTTTTCCGCGCATTTTCCGACATACATGGCTTTTGGTATAACTTGGTTTATTTCATAATGATTGTCGCGTTTACTTATTTCTATACGGCAATAACAGTGCGTCCGACGCAAATGGCCGAAGACATGAAGCGCAACAATGGTTTCATCCCTGGCATCAAGCCGGGCAAGAAGACTGCCGAGTATCTCGACTCGATAATGTCGCGCATCACATTCCCGGGTTCATTGTTCCTTGGTTGTGTGGCCATAATGCCTGCATTTGCCAACGTATGTGGAATAAACCAGAATTTTGCACAATTCTTCGGTGGTACGTCGTTGCTGATTCTTGTAGGTGTAGTGCTTGACACTCTTCAACAAGTAGAAAGTCATTTGAAGATGCACCACTATGACGGATTGATGAAGTCAGGAAAAATTAAAGGTCGTTCAGGCGCTTATTAAGCTATAGAAGGAGATTTCATTCAATGATTTATCTTAAGACTGAAGAGGAAATTGAGCTTGTCAGGGAAGCCAACATGGTCGTGGCTCGCACGCTTGGGGAAGTTGCAAAACACATAGCCCCAGGTGTGACTACCTTAAAATTGAATCAGGTGGCCGAGGATTACATACGTTCGCAAGGTGCTGTCCCGGGATTCCTGGGCTATGGTGGTTTCCCTTACACGCTATGCGTGTCGGTTAATGAGAATGTCGTTCACGGCTTCCCGTCAAACTATGCGTTGCGCGAAGGCGACATTGTATCGGTCGACTGCGGAGCCATAAAAGACGGATACAATGGAGATTCGACTTACACGTTCCCTGTCGGAGAAGTTTCGGATGATGTGATGAAGTTGCTCAAGGCTACCAAAGAGTCGCTCTACATAGGCATCGAAAAGGCAGTCGAAGGCAACCGCATCGGCGACATTGGCCATGCCATACAGGAATATTGCGAAAAACGTGGTTTCAGCGTCGTTCGCGAGTTGTGTGGACATGGTGTAGGCAAGGCATTGCATGAGGATCCCGATGTACCCAACTACGGGCGTCGCGGCACAGGCCCTCTCATCAAGAACGGCCTGGTCATCGCCATCGAGCCGATGATCAACATGGGCAGCAAGAACATAGTGATAGAATCGGACGGATGGACTTGCCGGACGAAGGACCGCAAGCCGTCGGCTCATTACGAGCACACAATAGCCGTGCATCATGGCAAGCCCGATATATTGTCCTCATTCGAGTTTGTAGAAGAAGTATTAGGAGATAAATCAATTTAATTTAATTTTATGGCAAAACAAACCGCTATAGAACAAGACGGAGTGATCGTAGAGGCATTGTCAAACGCAATGTTCAGGGTGGAATTGGAGAACGGACATGAGATAACGGCCCACATCTCGGGCAAGATGCGCATGCATTACATAAAGATTCTGCCCGGAGACAAGGTTAAGGTTGAAATGTCTCCCTACGATTTGACAAAAGGAAGAATTGCTTTTAGATATAAATAAAATTTAACGCTATATGAAAGTAAAAGCCTCAATAAAGAAGCGCACGCCCGAGTGCAAAATAGTTAGACGCAAAGGCCGCTTATATGTGATTAACAAGAAAAATCCTAAGTATAAACAACGTCAAGGATAAATTTTTATTATTTTTGCGAAAAATATAGTTTAAAGTATGGCAGTAAGAATAGTTGGGGTTGATTTGCCCCAAAACAAGAGAGGTGAAATTGCCTTAACCTATATCTTCGGTATTGGTCGCAGCTCAGCAAACAAGATCTTGCAAAAGGCTGAAATAGACCGAGATATCAAAGTTAAGGATTGGACTGACGCACAAGCCGCAAAAATCCGTGAAATTATCGGCACCGAGTATAAGGTAGAAGGTGACTTGAGAAGTGAAGTTCAGTTGAATATCAAGCGTTTGATGGATATAGGTTGTTACCGTGGCATCCGTCATCGTTTAGGTTTGCCAGTACGCGGGCAAAGCACCAAGAACAATGCTCGCACACGCAAAGGCAAGAAGAAAACAGTTGCTAACAAGAAGAAAGCTACTAAATAATTATAAAGTATGGCAAAAAAGACAGTCGCAGCAAAGAAGAGAAATGTCAAGGTTGATGCCGCAGGGCAACTTCATGTACATTCATCTTTCAATAACATTATCGTGTGCCTTGCTAACAGTGAAGGCCAAGTCATATCATGGTCGAGCGCAGGAAAGATGGGTTTCCGTGGATCAAAGAAGAACACCCCGTATGCAGCCCAAATGGCAGCACAAGATTGCGCAAAAGTCGCTTACGACTTGGGCTTGAGGAAGGTAAAGGCTTATGTCAAAGGGCCGGGTAATGGACGTGAGTCTGCTATCCGCACGGTACATGGTGCAGGAATCGAAGTGACTGAAATCATAGATGTCACTCCGTTGCCACACAATGGTTGCCGTCCTCCTAAGAGAAGACGAGTATAATTTTATTCCTGTTTATATTTTTGGCTTCTTTTTAATATAACATTTTTGAGGCTTCAAAGTGAATAGATTGCATTCTTATAGCGAACCTCTCTGCAATCGCGGCTGCACTTGGAAGTGTCAGGATAAAAAAATTTAAATTAGGTAACAACAATGGCTAGATATACTGGACCTAAAACGAAGATCGCCCGTAAGTTTGGCGAAGCCATTTTCGGCGAAGATAAAGTTCTTGCAAAAAAGAATTATCCTCCCGGCCAACATGGCGTGAACAAAAGGAAAAAAACATCTGAGTATGGAACTCAGCTGCGTGAAAAACAAAAGGCTAAATATACTTATGGCGTTTTGGAAAAGCAATTCCGTAACTTGTTCGAGAAAGCATCTCGCAGCAAAGGTGTGAAAGGTGAAGTGTTGCTTCAATTGTTGGAAGCACGTCTCGACAATGTGGTTTATCGTCTCGGCATCGCTCCTACAAGGGCTGCCGCTCGCCAATTGGTCTTGCACCGTCACATCACTGTAAACGGCAAGGTTGTGAACATCCCGTCCTATTCAGTTAAGCCGGGCGAAATCGTGGCAGTGCGCGAAAAGAGCAAGTCTCTTGAAGTGATTGCCGATGCTCTTGCTGGATTTAACCACAGCAAATATCCTTGGATTGAATGGGATGAAAACGTAAAGGGTGGAAAGTTGTTGCACCTCCCGCAACGTGAAGACATCCCAGAGAACATTAAGGAACAGTTGATTGTGGAATTGTATTCTAAACAATAAAATTAATAACGATCCATGGCTATATTAGCATTTCAAAAACCCGACAAAGTATTAATGTTGGAAGCCGACAACTTCTTCGGCAAGTTTGAGTTCCGGCCATTGGAGCCGGGATATGGCGTGACGATTGGTAATGCGTTGCGTCGTATTCTGCTCTCGTCGCTCGAGGGATTTGCAATTTCGTCAATTCGCGTTGACGGCGTAAAGCATGAGTTTGCAACCATCCCCGGGGTTAAGGAAGATGTTACAAACATCATCCTTAACTTGAAGAAAGTGCGTTTGAAACGTATTGTCGAAGACACCGAAGCCGAAAAAGTAACTGTCAAAGTTTCGGGCCAAGATGTATTTAAAGCCGGTGACATTAATAAAGCGTTGACGGGCTTTGAAGTCCTTAACCCGGATTTGGTTATTTGTCATTTGGATCCCGAAACCGGTTTCCAAATCGACCTTACCATCAACAAGGGACGTGGTTATGTGCCGGCTGAGGAAAACCAGAATCCGAATGATGCCATCGACGTTATCGCTATAGATTCTATTTACACTCCTATTGTTAATGTCAAGTACTCTATAGAGAGCTACCGTGTCGAGCAAAAGACCGACTATGAGAAGCTCGTGCTTGAAATTACCACCGACGGCTCAATTCAACCAAAGGATGCTCTTAACGAGGCTGCCAAGATACTTATTCATCATTTCATGCTCTTCTCTGACGAGAAAATCGCTCTCGAAACTACAGAGAATGAAGGCAATGAGGAATTTGATGAAGAAGTTCTCCACATGCGTCAATTGCTTAAGACCAAGCTTGTCGACATGGATCTCTCGGTGAGAGCCCTCAATTGCTTGAAGTCGGCAGAAGTCGAGACATTGGGTGAATTGGTGGTATTTAACAAAACCGACTTGTTGAAGTTCCGCAACTTCGGTAAGAAGTCGTTGACCGAACTTGACGAGTTGCTTGCCAATCTGAATCTTTCATTCGGAATGGACATTTCTAAGTATAAATTAGATAAAGAGTAATAACGATGAGACATAATAAAAAATTCAATCACCTAAGTAGGACGAAAAGTCACCGTGATGCGTTGCTGGCTAACATGACAATTTCTCTGATCATGCACAAGAGGATTTTCACTACTTTGCCAAAGGCTAAGGCTTTGAGAGTTTATGCCGAACCTCTTATCAACCGCGCAAAAAATGACTGCACTGCCAATCGTCGTCTTGTTTTCAGCTACTTGCAAAACAAATATGCCGTAACTGAGTTGTTCAAGGAAATTTCCCAAAAGATAGCTCAACGTGAAGGCGGTTATACTCGAATCCTCAAAACAGGATTCCGCAAGGGCGACAATGCTCAGACTTGTTTCATTGAACTTGTTGACTACAACGAGAACATGCTCAAGGCTGCCGGCAGCGAAAAGAAAACGTCCCGCACTCGCCGTTCTCGCAAGAAATCGACAGTAAAGGCTGAAACCGAACCTGTAGTTTCTCAAGAAACTCCGGTAGTGGAAGAAGCTAAGGCCGATGCTGAAGAAACTCCGAAGGCAGAGTAAGCAGCGAAAGCAAAATATATATCTTCAGATATGTGAAAAACAGTTGTCAAGTAGATTGGCAACTGTTTTTTATTTTCAGGCACCGATGTCCCGTCTAATAACCATATCCTTACTTGAAGCACATTTTGTATGCAAATCCAACAACCACACGTCTTAATGGCTAATGTCGCGTGTATTTTATAGCCGTGCAGTCGTTTGAGAAAATAAGTGTGTCGATTCCTATTTATTGCGCATAAATTTCACTATATTTGTTTACTGCTAATCGTTGATATTAATGATTGAATGGAATGATACCGCAATTTGACCAAATTAGGATACAGGCGTTGAAAATATTAAAGAATGGTGCCGTGATGAGGGCTAAGGATTTTCGTGTTCCTTTAGCCGAACATTTCCATTTGACTGAAGAGGAAATGAACGAGTGGTATCCGTCGGGTAACGGCGAAATATTTTTGGACCGTATTTCATGGGCTTTGTCCTATTTGTATATTGCAGGGTTAGTAGAAAAGCCAAAGCGCGGAGATTATAAGATAAGCAGTAAGGGACTTTCTTTGCTTGAATCGTGTACCGACGAACAGGTCAGTGATTATATCAAGACGACTGTCAATGCGAGAACCTCAAAGAAAAATTCGAAGGCAAAGGATGCGCAAACTTCTACTAACGCTTCATTAGAAAATGAACTTACGCCTCAAGAAAGGTTGTATAACTCGTATGACAATATCAAGCAGTCGATTCAAGCCGACATACTTACAACCATTCTTGGTAAGAAGCCCGAAGAGTTTGAACGCTTGGTGGTGAGGTTGTTGCAGACCATGGGATATGGCGGTGAGGTGAGAAACTCAGGCATCGTCACTAAACTTTCAAATGACGGAGGCATAGATGGCATAATAAAAGAGGATATTCTCGGATTTAATCACATATCCATTCAAGCCAAACGATATGCGTTGGGAAACAACGTGGGGCGAAACGAGGTGCAGAGTTTTGTTGGAGCTGTTGCCGGAACTCCGTCCAAGAAAGGTGTGTTTATCACTACTTCCGATTTTACAAAAGGTGCTGTTGACTATGTGGACAGCTTGAATGGCTCTCCAACCGTCATTTTGATAAATGGTCATCAGTTGACAGAATATATATACGATTTCGGACTAGGGCTTCAAACTGAAATGACATTTAAGGTGATGAGAATGGATGGCGATTATTGGGATTCGATGGAAGATGACAAGTAAGGGCCGGCATTTGGATGAAATGTTTTGTCATGGTAAAATTGTAAGCTATTTGAATATTAATAATGCGATTCTATATTATACATGTATTCCAAATATTTTTTAAAATTGGTTCTGTATAATTCATGTCGCATGCTTGGTTGATGTGGGAAGGGAAATATGTAGCGGCATAACATGTTGTCTTCAGGCGCAAGATGGGACACTGTCCAAAATTTTGTGTAAATGGAAACAGGATTCAGTTTTGAGTTTGTTCTTATATCTGGATTCTGTTTTCAAATATAAGCATATACTGGTTCATAATCAAGCCCCAGTTTGAAATAGGCATTGTCCATTTCTTCTCAATCTCCATAAGCGAAAGATGCACGGTCTTTTTTACGGCATCGTCTGAAGGGAATGAAAGCTTAGATTTCGTGTACTTTCTGATTTTCCCGTTCAGATTTTCAATGAGATTTGTGGTATAGATTATTTTCCTGATTTCCAGTGGAAATTGGAAGAAAACGGTCAGGTCATCCCAGTTGTTTCTCCAAGAGAGTATGGCATAAGGATACTTCTCTCCCCACTTCTTTTCCAGATTATCAAGTTCCGCGGCGGCAACCTCCTTATTAGGCGCATTATAGATATTCTTCATATCTGTCGTAAATTCTTTCTTATCCTTATAAACGACATATTTACAGGAGTTTCTAATCTGATGTACCACACAGATTTGTGTGGATGACTGAGGGAATACGGTACGGATAGTATCTGTAAATCCATTCAGATTGTCAGTACAGGTAATCAGTATATCCTGCACTCCACGCGCCTTTAAATCAGTCAGGACACCCATCCAGAAAGAAGAACTCTCTGATTTTCCAACCCACATGCCAAGAACTTCTTTCAAGCCGTTCTGTTTCAGTCCGACGCAAAGATAAACGGTCTTGTTTATGATCTTGCCGTTATCCCGTACTTTAAAGACGATGCCGTCCATCCAGACAATGAGATAAACAGGGTCTAAAGGTCGGTTCTGCCACTCCTGAGCAGCCTGATTTACCTTGTTTGTAATGATAGAAATGGCTGACGTAGAGAGTTCTATTTCATAAATCTCGCGCATCTCTTCCTCTATATCGGAAACGCTCATTCCTTTGGCATATAGGGGAGATAACAAGCTTTTCTATAGAAAGTCCACGGCTTTCATGTTTTGGCATGGCTATCGGCTCAAACTGACCGTTACGGTCTTGTGGAATGGAAATGACGGACTCCCCATGTTCGGTCTGGATTTTTTTCGGATAGCTACCATTACGTGAATTACCACTGTTATTGCCGGCCACGGAATTCTTTTCATACCCCAAATGGGCATCCATTTCACCTTCAAGCATTTTCTCTAGCACCTGGGCATGCAACTGCTTCAGGAACTTGCTTACATCGGCTTCTGTCTTGAACTGGCTAAGGAACTCCTTGCTTAAACCTCATCAGGCACTACTTGATTCTTTTCTTTCATAATTTTCTTCATTTTGCAAATGTATAAAATAAAAAATACGATACTCTAAATTGAATCCCGTATTTCCATTTACACGAAATATTTTATAGTGCCTAGTTCGATAGTGACCAAAATAAAAAACAGCAACAAAAGCCATAATCGACATTGCTGCTGTTACATATTCTGAATAAGATTACCTTACGCTACAGCATTGTTCATAAACTCTTTTGGCGTACATCCGACCTGCTTCTTGAAGAAACGCAGGAAATGTTGAGGATATTGGAAGCCCAGCATATCGGCAACTTGTTTGGTGCTGAGATTGGAATCAAGCAAGGCACTTTTCGCCACTTCCGCTATTTTGAGTTGGATGTATTCCTGCGCCGTCTTGCCTGTTTCCGACTTCACCAAATCTCCGAAATAATTAGGCGAAAGGCAAATTTTGTCCGCAAAGTATTTCACGGTAGGCAGTCCGTGCAGTTTAGCCATACCGGAGTCCCAATATCCGTTCAACAGCTGCTCGAAACGCACAAGCACATCGTTGTTCAGTTCTTCACGGGTCACGAACTGGCGTTCATAGAAGCGCATACAATAGTTGAGCAGCACCTCGATGTTTGAGATAATCAACGGCTTGGAAAACTTGTCAATGGGGTGTTCCAATTCCCGGGCTATCTTGTCCATATAGTCTTGCAGGATAATCCGCTCGTCCACGGAAAGGTGCAAGGCTTCGTTGGAAGCATACGAAAAGAAAGAGTATTGCTTCATCTTCTGTGCCAACGATGTGCGGTGCAGGAAATCGGGATGGAACAACAAGCCGACAGCTTCCGGTGTCGGGCCGTCTTCCATACGGTGGATGCCTACGGTTTGCCCCGGTGCAAAGCTGACTACGGTTTCATCGTCAAAATCATAGACCGTTTTGCCGTAATTGATAATACACCCTGTTGTCTTTTTCAAGAACAACGCATAGAAGCCCAGCGTCATTTTGTGTGTGGGCTGGTTGTCGGAGCGGTCGAAATGGACAACGCTAACCAACGGATGCTTGGTTTGAAAACCGAAGTATCGGTTGTATTGCTCAATGGTATCTGCCTTTATTATTTCCATGTCGCTTATTCGTTATTCTATTTGCAAATATACGCCATTTCAATATAAGATGAATGCAAAGAAGTAGGAAAAGCGTAATTTGGGTACTTTTATCCGCCATTAAGGTACTTTGCTGATAATCAAGACGCAGACACACCTTGCAAATCCGTAATCAAGGTACTTCTGCCACCAATGCAGGTATCTGCGATATTATTAAGAGCAGTTACTTTTGCAGCAGAAAAATCAATAAAATAAGAGCGTCATGATTATGAAACGTACAGTATTGACAATGCTTGCAGGGCTGGCTTGCATGACAGCCGCTTTTGCGCAGACGAGTGAAGAAAGGATTCCGGCAAAAGGGTTTGCCCTGTTTTCTGCCAAAGACACTTTCCATCCCCACGAGTTTACCCGTAGGGCTGTCGGGGACAATGACATCCAGATAGAAATTCTCTATGCTGGGATATGCCACAGCGACTTGCACGCCGGATGGGACGAACAACAGGAGCAAGGACTTTACGCCACTTATCCGATGATTCCGGGACATGAGATTGCCGGGCGTGTCGTGGCAGTAGGTAAAGATGTAACGAAATTCAAAGTGGGCGACTATGCTGGCGTAGGCTGTATGGTGGATGCCTGTGGTGAGTGTGCAGCCTGCAAAATGGATAAAGAACAATTCTGCGAAAAGGGAACGGCATTTACCTATAATTCAATCGACCATTTCCACGGTGACGAAGTGACTATGGGCGGATATTCCAGCACGATTGTGGTAAGCGAGGACTTCTCCATCAAGATTCCCGCCAATGCCGACATGAAGCGTGTCGCACCCCTGTTGTGCGCCGGGGTTACCACTTGGTCGCCCATCCATTTCAGCAACGTAAAGAAAGGCGACAAGGTAGCTGTTGCTGGATATGGCGGCTTGGGACACATGGCTGTGCAATATTTGGTGGACTTGGGTGCGGATGTCACCGTGTTCGACCGCACGGAAGAAAAACGTGCTGATGCCGCACATATGGGAGCCACCCGTTATGTGAATGTAAACAATGCCGATGAGATGAAAGGATTGAACAACACCTTTGATTTCATCATAAGCACCATACCTGCCAACTATGAGCCGATTCAATATGTGGCTATGCTGAAAATGGGCGGCGAAATGGCCATTGTCGGACTTCCTGACAAATCCACATTGAACATCGCAAACATGGCGTTCCTCTCTCAACGAAAAGTATATGGTTCATTGATTGGCGGCATCAAGGAGACGCAGGAAATGCTCGACTACTCGGTTTCACACAACATCTACCCCGAAGTGGAGATAATCAATGCGGAAGCCAAAGAGATAGACAAGGCTTGGAAGAACGTGCTGGACGGGAAAGTAAAGTTCCGCTATGTGATAGATATGAGTACCTTAAAATAAGGAATCATGAGCCGACTGATAGAACGGAAGCCCCAATTATTGGTAATACTGCTCACGCTTGGCGTGTTCGGCATTATTAATACGGAGATGGGCGTAGTGGGCATCATCCCGCAAATTGCTGAAACTTTCGGCGTGTCGATTCCGAAGGCTGGTTGGACGGTGAGCGTTTTTGCGCTCATCGTTGCCATTTCCGCGCCGATAATGCCTTTGTTGTTTTCGGGCGTGAACAGACGGACGGTAATGCTGTTGGCGTTGGGATTGTTCACGGCAAGCAACCTGATTTCCATCGTCACGGATTCTTTCGGAGTGTTGCTTGTTGCCCGTGCATTGCCCGCCTTTCTCCATCCTGTTTATGTTTCAATGGCTTTCACCGTTGCGGCGCAGTCTGTAAGCAAAGATGCATCCAAAGCTGTATCAAGGGTGTTTGTCGGCGTGTCGGCAGGCATGGTGCTGGGCGTTCCCGTGACGAGTTTCATCGCAAGCCATACTTCATTTGCCGTGGCAATGACCTTTTTTGCCATAGTCAATGCCTTTGTGCTTGTGGCGACTTTGCTGTGCGTTCCCTCGATGCCGGTAAGTGAAAGGCTTTCCTACGGGACGCAGTTGGGCGTATTGCGGAAACCAGTCGTTTGGTATTCCGTCATTGCATTCACATTCATCAATGGTGCTATGTTCGGCTTTTTCAGCTTTATGTCCGATTTCCTTAATCGGGTGACGGGATTTGCATTTGATACGGTCAGCGCATTGCTGTTGGTTTACGGCATAGCAAATATCGTTGGGAACGTCCTTGCCGGAAAGCTGTTTCCTGCAAGGAAGCGGTTGTATATGCTCGTCACTCCCATTATAATGTTTGTAGGCTATTCATTATTGTTCGCTTTCGGGGAACAAAGCGTGACGACAAGCCTACTGATTCTGCTTGCCGGACTGTTGGCCGGATTTGTCAATATCGTAGGACAATATATGATTTCCAATGCAGCTTCCGAAGCACCAGACTTTGCTAACGGCCTGTTCCTTACTGCCGCCAATTTTGGTACAATGGCTGGAACGGCTCTTTGTGGGGCATTTATTACAATGGCTGGCACACGCTACTCGCTGATGGGTACGTTGCTGTTCCTTGCGGCAAGCCTGCTGTTCATATTCGCAAGGCGTCATATTACCCGTAATACAACAGAACAATAAAAAACAGATAGCGATATGATTAAAAAGTATTTTTTACCGTTATTCCTGATTTTAGGAATGTCAATGACGACAAATGCCTGTTCTCCTGACAACGAGACAAACAGACCTGAGACTCCGGCACCAACGCCGGAGCCAACTCCGAACCCTGACGAGCCGTCCACGCCGCCAAGCGGAAACGGGCGTAGCTTGGTGGTATACTTCTCCTGCACGAACACCACCAAAGGCATTGCCGAGCGGATTGCCACTGTTACGGACGGCACGACATTCCGGATAGAGCCGGAAGTGCCTTACACGTCTGCCGACTTGGACTATAACAATCCTTCCTCGCGTGCCAACCGGGAACAGAACGACCCTTCCGCGCGTCCGGCAATCGCAAACACGTTGGAAGGTTTGGAGAATTATGATGTCGTGTTCCTCGGCTATCCCATCTGGTGGGGAGATGCCCCGAAGATAATCTCCACCTTCCTCGAAAGCTACGACTTATCGGGAAAAACGATTGTGCCGTTCTGCACGTCCCATTCCAGCGGCATCGGGTCGAGCGATACCGATTTGCATCCGCTTGCGCCCGGGGCTGTGTGGAAAGACGGCAGGCGGTTTGGCGGAAGCGAATCGGAAGAAGTCATCAAAGAATGGATAGACGGCTTGGGTCTGTCGTTCAATAATGGGAACAGCGATGTCAGTTCGTTCAACCTCGAAGCCGGAGTAAACGGCAACGCTCCGACCGTAAGGCTCAGCAGCGGGTATGATATGCCCATACTCGGACTGGGTACATACAGCCTGCACGGGGATGTCTGCAAGAACAGTGTAAAAGCGGCGTTGGCGAACGGATTCCGCAAATTCGACACGGCATCCATCTACGGCAATGAGGAAGAGATAGGAGAAGCCATCCGCGAATCGGACGTGCCGCGTGAGGAAATCTTCGTAACCACCAAACTCTATCCCAACCAGTATGCCAATCCCGAAGCCGCCATTGAGGAGTGCCTGCGCAAGCTGGACATCGGTTACATCGACCTGATGCTGCTCCATCATCCGGGCCCCAACGACGTGAAGGCATACAAGGCGATGGAGCGGTATGTGGCGGGGGGAAAGATTCGCTCCATAGGCGTGTCGTGTTATTACGTCAAGGAAATAGATGAATTCCTGCCACAAGTGGACATCAAGCCCGTGTTGGTTCAGAACGAGGTGCATCCTTATTATCAGGACACCGAAGTGGTGGAACACTTGCATCGTCTCGGCATTGTCGTCGAGGCGTGGTATCCGCTTGGCGGGCGTGGACATCAGGGCGAACTGCTGAGCGACCCGGTATTGTCGGACATTGCAGCACGGCACGGCAAGTCGGTGGTGCAAGTCATCCTCCGCTGGCATTTGCAGCGCGGCGTGGTGGCCATTCCCGGTTCGAGCAATCCCGACCACATCGAGGAGAACATCTCTGTCTTCGATTTCAGTCTGAGCGATGAGGAAATGGCACGTATTGCCGCCCTTAACCGGAACGAGAAACACGATTGGTACTAATCTATAAAATTGGATGTTATGATTAAGTTAGCAAAAATAGAAGTAGAGCCGAGCCGTTTGGATGAGTACAAAAAGATACTGAAAGAGGAAATAGAAAGTTCCTTGTCGCTCGAAGAAGATGTGTACGTCCTTTATCCTGTGTGGGACAACGAATCCCCAAACCGATTTACCATACTTGAAGTGTACAAAAATCAAGAGGCATACGAGAGGCATTGCCAGACACCGCATCTTCGGAAATATTTTTTGGAAACGAAAAGAATGGTGAAAAGTCTTGAGATAACGGATGCTACACCTTTAATGGATAAAATTTGGATGAAATGAAAAAGTTACAATACATAATGATAGCGGCAGCAATGATACAATTGTTTTCTTGCAGCTCAACCGATAGCGTTGCGACGAATCTTCCCACCGACAATTTGAATGAGAATCTTGACAGCAATGCCGTGTTTCCTCATCATTCACCACTTGGCAAGGGTGTTGGGGCTTGTCCGGGACGTGTCGTTTGGAGTTGGGACAGGAAGTCGGTCGATTGGGGCGGCGAAGGCTATTGGTGGGAGCTTGACCATTTTAATGAAGCGTCCATACAGCGGCTTACCGATGACGGTATTGCACGATTGGCCAATGCTTCCGATGCAAAAGCCGGATGGCAAGTTCTTTTCACCTACAACAACCAAACACGGGGAAGAAGCGGCGGTTATCAGCAAGGACAGAAGATAGCCATCAAAGCGAACATCAACGGGGCGGCGGAATATGACGATGACCCACACGGACGCTCGCATGACAGCTATACAAACCCTGTTGTGTTGAAATGCTTACTGGTCTCGTTGGTAAAAGAAGCTGGAGTTGCCCCACAGGACATTACCGTTTACGATGTCACCCGTATTTTCCCCGACTATATGCAGGAGCTTTGCCAAACGGGTATCACAAAGGGAGTGCGGTTTATCGACCGAACCAACGGCGTGCCGGACACGAATACCCCGGTTGTTTGGTCGAACCACAAAAGCGGCGTGGCGAATTACCTGCCCACCTGCGTGACCGAAGCCGACTACCTTATTAACCTCGCCAACCTGAAAGGGCACAACTACGGCATCACACTGTGCGCCAAAAATCATTTTGGTTCCTTTATCAACGATTGGCGGATGCGTGCACCGCAGCAAGCCGGACTGCACGGCAATTTGACCCAGCGCAAAATGAACGTCTATTCGGTACTGGTGGATTTGATGGGTAACTATCAGTTGGGGACAAAAACCGTGCTTTATATGTTCGATGCTTTGATTTGTCCGTCGGAAAACACGGTGGCCATTTCGCCTGAAAATTCCATTTGGCAGCAACCGCCGTTTAACGGCGACTACACATGCAGCCTGTTTTTCTCGCAAGACCCCGTGGCGATAGACGGCGTAGGCGCGGACTTCCTGATGAACGAGCCTACCTGCACTTCCCTGAATAGTGCCTTGCGAGGCAATGCGACCGTGGAGAACTACCTACATGAAGCCGCCTTTGTATCTGACCCATCCTCAAAGACTCAATATCTGAACGGAAACGGTCAACCCATTGAGAACCTCGGCGTACACGAACATTGGAACAATGTACAGGAAAAGAAATACAGCCGGAATTTCGGGAAACCAGAGGGTATCGAGTTGATATTGGTGGATAACAATAATAAAAACGAGTAATCAAGGTGCTTCCGCCCCCAATCAAGGTATCGTCCAGCGAGACAATACCCTGTAACTTTGCAGCAGAAAATCAAATGTAATAAATAATAGAAAGAAAAATGGAAACAAACATGATTTATGACCAATACATTCCTACCCACATCCTTTTCGGGGCAGGACAGTTGAACAACCTCCACGCGCAGCCTATGCCGGGACGACGTGCGCTGATAGTCATTTCCAACGGGAAATCGACTCGCGCCAACGGCTATCTCGCACGAACCGAAGAACAACTGCACAAGGCAGGTGTGGAAACCGAAGTGTTCGACGGCATCGTCCCGAACCCAACCGTGGCAAACGCCGATGCAGGTGCTGCTGCAGCACGTCATTATAAGGCGGATTTCCTCGTGGCGTTGGGCGGCGGAAGCGTGATGGATTGTTCGAAAGCCATCGCATTACTGGCTACCAACGAGGGCGAGTTGTGGGATTATGTGGGCATCGGCTCCGGCAAAGGACAGCCGATAACCAATCGTCCGCTGCCCATTGTTGCCATCACCACCACGGCAGGGACTGGCTCGGAAACGGACGGTTGCGGCGTTATCACGAAAGAGGACACCAACGAAAAGGCGTTCATTATGCACCCAGCATTGTTCCCCGTGCTTGCCGTGGTCGATGCGGAACTGATGCTCTCCGTGCCGCCGCAGTTCACGGCATTCCAAGGCTTCGATGCCCTGTTCCACAGTGTGGAGGGATTCATCGCCACTACCGCCAACCTCATCAGCGATATGCACGCCCGTGAAGCCATCCGCAACATCGCCGAATACCTACCCCGTGCCGTAAAGGACGGCTCGGACTTGGAAGCCCGTACCCGTGTGGCATTTGCCAACACCTTGTCCGGCGCTGTAATGACACTGACCCTGCTGACCAGCGAGCACGGATTGGAACACGCCCTTTCCGCCTATCATCCCAACCTGCCGCACGGTGCGGGACTGATTATGATTAGCAAAGCCTATTTCAGTTACTTCGTGCGCCACCACGGTTGCGATGACCGTTTCATCGAACTGGCACGTCTGTTAGGGATGGCGGATGCCACGAAGCCCGAAGACTTCATCACGGCACTTGTCCGCTTGCAGGAAGCCTGCGGCGTGGCAGACCTAAAAATGTCCGACTATGGTATCACGCCGGACGAATGCGAGAAGTTTATGCGCAACACTCGTGAAGTGATGGGCATTATGTTCAACGGCGACCGCGTGCAGATGACGGACGAGGACATCGTGCAGGTATTCGCCGATTCCTACAAATAATCCTATTGTATGGAGAATGAAACACACATCACCCGACGCGAGGCTCTCAAAAAGATGGGAGCTGTCGCCGTCGGCGCGGCATTAAGCGCAAGCGGACTGAGTGCCGCCGAGAGTTTGAACATAACAGAGAAACGAAAAATGAAGGTAGTGGCAATCAACGGCAGTTCGCGCAAGGACGGAAACACGGCGGATATGTTGAACGTAGTCTTGCAGGAATTGGAGAAGCAAGGCATTGAAACCGAACACATCCAACTGACTGGGCAGACCATCCACCCGTGCAAGGCGTGTTTCGCTTGTGTGGGGAAAAAGAATTGTGTGTTCAACAATGACAGTTTTCAGGAACTATATCGGAAAATGACCGAAGCCAACGGCATCCTGTTGGGTTCGCCCACCTATTCGGCGGATGTGTCCTCCACGCTGAAAGCGGTCATTGAGCGTGCCAGTGTAGTAAGCGACACCAATCCGGGCATGTTCCGCCACAAGGTATGCGGAACGGTAGCCGTGGCACGGCGTGGAGGTGCGATGAATGTCATCGACACGCTCAACCACTTCTTCCTGAACAAAGAGACCTATCTGGTCGGCTCTATATATTGGAACATCGCCTACGGCCGTCTGCCCGGCGAGGCGTTAAAAGACGAGGAAGGCGTTGCCAATATGAAGAACTTGGGGCAGAATATGGCGTGGCTACTTGAAAAGATAAATGAACTATAAACAAAATTGAAAGAAAAGATTATGAAACGTACAATTATTACTGTGATGGCAGGTCTGGCAATGATGTCAAGTGCCATTGCCCAAAACACAAATGAGCGTATTCCCTCAAAAGGATTTGCCGTATTCTCGGCTACCGATTCATTTCACACGTATGAGTTTACCCGTCATGCCGTTGGGGACAACGACATACTGATTGAAACACTTTATGCCGGCATCTGCCACAGCGACTTGCATGCCGCGTGGGATGAACATACAGCGCACGGAATCAATGGGATTTACCCAATGGTACCGGGTCATGAGATAGCCGGACGTGTAGTGAAAGTAGGAAAGAATGTGACCAAATTCAAGGTCGGAGATTATGCAGGGGTGGGCTGTATGATAAATTCCTGCGGACATTGCGCATTTTGCGACATGGACAAGGAACAGTTCTGCGAGAATGGCACCACGTTCACCTATAACAGCATTGACCGTTACCATGACAATGAACCGGCAATGGGCGGATACTCCAACAATATTGTGGTGAGTGAGAAATTTGCTATAAAAATACCTGCCGATGCGGACATGAAACGGGTTGCCCCATTGCTTTGTGCCGGTGTGACCACATGGTCTCCGATACATTTCAGCCAAGTGAAGAAAGGCGACAAGGTCGCTGTAGCCGGATATGGTGGTCTGGGGCACATGGCAGTACAATATCTCGTAACGCTTGGAGCGGAGGTGACAGTGTTTGACGTTAGTGAAGAAAAACGTGCAGATGCTTTCCGCATGGGAGCCAGACATTATGTAAATGTGAACCATGCAGAAGAAATGAAAGACCATGACAACTCTTTTGATTTCATCATCAGTACCATCCCGGCTGAGTACAGCCCGCTTATATATGCCCGGATGCTGAAATATGGTAAAGGGGAAATGGCTATAGTCGGACTGCCGGAAACCGCTACTGTCAATGTAGCGGACTTGGCTATGGGAGGTGCGGCCAACCGCAAGATATACGGCTCGCTGATTGGAGGCATCAAGGAGACGCAAGAAATGCTGGACTATTCGGTGGAACACAACATTTATCCCGAAGTGGAAGTAATCAAGGCTGAAGCCTCTGAGATAGACAAGGCTTACCGCAATGTCCAAGATGGGAAAGTGAAATTCCGCTATGTCATAGACATGAGTACATTAAAATAAAAACAGCACAACAATGAAACCAATTATCCGAAATTTATTTGCAGCCATGCTGATACTAGCTGCAAATACCGTCAACATAATGGCACAAGAAAACCAAACAAAAAGCAATACAGTCATGAAAGAGAATTTGAACCTGACGCAAGAATGGGACAAGACCTTCCCGAAGAGCGACAAAGTGAACCACAGTAAAGTAACGTTTACCAACCGGTATGGCATCACGCTGGCTGCCGACCTCTATATCCCGAAGGATGCCACGGGCAAGTTACCAGCCATAGCCGTGTGCGGGCCGTTTGGTGCTGTAAAAGAACAGGCGGGAGGACTCTATGCCCAGACAATGGCCGAGCGGGGTTTCCTGACCTTGGCATTCGACCCTTCTTATACGGGAGAAAGCGGCGGAATGCCACGTTACACGGTATCGCCGGACATCAACACGGAGGATTTTTCCGCAGCAGTAGATTTCCTTGCCACCGATGAACGGGTTGATTCCGAGCGCATAGGCATCATCGGTATCTGCGGCTGGGGCGGACTTGCCATTACCGCTGCTGCAGCCGACCCTCGTATCAAAGCCACCGTCGCTTCCACGATGTACGACATGAGCCGTGTCAATGCCAACGGCTATTTTGATGCCGCCGACAGTGCCGAAGCCCGCAACAAACTACGCAAGACATTGGCTGCACAACGCACGGAGGATTTCCGTAACGGCACGCCGAAACCGGCAGGCGGCGTACCGGATATATTGCCGGCAGATGCCCCGCAGTTTGTCAAAGATTACTACGATTATTACAAGACGCCGCGTGGTTATCACAAACGCTCACTCAATTCCAACCAAGGACGGAATGCCACGGAAGCCATTCCTTTTATCAACTTCCCGCTGATGTATCGTGCGAATGAGATAGAAAACGCCGTGCTCATCATCCACGGCGAAAAGGCACACTCCCGTTATTTCAGCGAGGATGCCTACAAGCTATTAAAAGGCGACAACAAGGAACTGATGATTATCCCCGGAGCAAGCCATACCGACTTGTACGACCGGCTGGATATTATCCCGTTTGACAAGATTGAGGCTTTCTTCAGAAAGAATCTGGACTAACCTCCCTAAAGCACTTCTGTTTTTGAAATATAAAATGGAAGTGCTTTTAATTAGTTGTTTGCCATATAAGGCTTAGAAGAATGAATTAGTTTGCAGAATAAATTATCATTGCTGTTCAGAAATCAAGATTGGGAACAAGTAATACTCTAATATCGCTGTTTTAATGATAATGTCTATCCATTTTATAGGAAGCAAGTATCTTGTTTGTTGTAAATTAAAAATAAAAGGAAATGAATTTCGAACAACGACTACAACTTAAAATACTACTTGGATACCTGGTCACGTTTATTATAGGAATAAGCATGTTTTTTATTTTGTTGCATAAACGCGAACGAGTCGGGGAAATAAAAGCCGGAGCGGAAATTATCCGGCAAATGCGGCTTGACATCAGTGACACCCACCGCCACATCACCCGGCTTGCCATGTTAGGCTAGAGTGCCATAGGTTGGGACGAGGCTGACACTACTATCAGAACCAGCGTTTGCGTACCGACAGCCTGCTGCAAGCCTTGAAGCCTCATTGCACAGCGTATGTGCGTCCGGCACAGATAGACACCCTGCGCACCCTTTTGGCAGAAAAGGAAACTCATTTATTGCACATTAAGGAAGCGGTGGAACGGCAAGGGAATGCGGACAGCCTTTTAGTGAACCACCTGCCCGAAGTGGCGAAACGTGCCACCCGTGTGCGTACCGTCACGCAGAAAAAGAAAGGCATCGCGGGCTTCTTTAGGGGTAAGAAGCCCGTGCAAGTGCTCCCTTCCGCTAAGGAACTGCACCAATTCAGCGACAGCCTGATAACCCTACAACAGCGGCAGACAGCTGAGATGGAATCATACTCCGACAGTCTGCGTACTCGCAACCGGGCGTTGAACACAGAACTGGACAGGCTGATACGCAACTTTGACACTCAGGTGCAAAAAGCCTTTGTAGAACGGGAACAGAAGATAGCCGAAGCGCAGTCGTTGTCCGTGCGGCTGTTCACCATCACAATATCCGCCGCCATCGTCCTGCTGTTCGTCATACATCGGGAAATGAAGCGCAACGATAACGAGCGGAAACAGCGCGAGAAACTCATCGGCGAGTTGCTGGAGAGCAACGAGGCAAATGAAAAGCTGATAAAGTTGCGGCGCAACCTCATCCAAAACGTCACCCACGAACTGCGCACCTCATTGACCGCCATCAGCGGCAACGCCGAACTGCTACTGACCGACACGGTGGCGGACAGCCGTATGCGCCACGCACAGACCATCCATGATGCCGCCGGGCGCATGGCCGGGATGATAAACAGCCTGCTTGTGTATTTCCGTTTGGACAGCGGCAAGGAAACTCCAAGCGTCAAGCCATTCAAGCTGCGTTCCATCGCCGAGACCCTGCAAATAGAGTTCACACCGTTGGCGGACGGGGAACACCTTTCTTTCACGGTAGAGAACCGTGCGGACGGGATAGTAAGTGGCGACAAAAACCGCATACTGAGCATCGGAAGCAACCTGCTATCCAACGCAATCAAGTTTACCAAAAGCGAGACAGTCGCATTGAGTGCCGATTACAAGGACGGTACATTCACGTTGTCGGTGTCGGACACGGGAACAGGCATGACAAAAGAACAACAAGCACGGATATTCACCCCATTTGAGCAGTTGGGCAACGCCGTGACGGAAGACGGCTTCGGGTTGGGGCTTGCCATTGTATCCGATACGGTGAAACTGTTGAAAGGAAGCATCCGTGTGGAAAGCGAACCGGGCAAGGGAAGCCGCTTCACCGTGAGCCTGCCCTTACCCAAGGCGAAGGAAACAGCAATAAGCGAAAAGAAGCCTGAAAACCATGCGTCACTTTCCAATTGCAATATATTGGCGATAGACAATGACATTCTTTTGCTCAATATGCTTCACGACATGTACAGGCAAAATGGCGTGGAGTGCGACACCTGTCAAAGCGTGGACGAATTGACAGACCTGATGCGCACAAAGAACTACGACCTGCTGATAACCGACCTGAAGATGCCGGAGGTGAACGGCTACGAGGTGCTGGAACTCCTGCGCACGTCGGAAATCGGCAACTCACGAATCATACACGTAGTCGCCGCCACCGCCGCAGGCTATGTGGAGGAAGAAGAACTGAAAGAAAAAGGCTTCGCAGCCATGCTGCCCAAACCTTGCTCCATAGACGAGCTGCTGGCTGTCACAGAGCGTTGCTTCAAGCAGAATAAGACAAGCCGCATAGACCTCTCGCCCCTGCTCGTTTTCGGCGACAAGTGGCGAACATTGGAGAAGCTGGCAACCACGACGCAATCCGACATGGACGAGGTACGCAAGGTTGTGGAAACCAGGGACATGGAAGCGTTGGATAATTGGGTGCATCACCTCAGAAGCTCGTGGATGCTGATAAAGGCGGAACAGCCGTTGAAAATGTTGTATGATGCCATCCACAAGGAGAACATATCGGATGAAAATGTGCAGTCCGCTGTAGACGAAGTATTGGCACAGGGGAAGTTGATAATTGATTTGGCAAGGAAGGAGGCAGAATAATCGTCATTAAGGACAACGTCATCTATTCCGACTTTGTGTGCCGCCTGTTGGAAAACAAAGGATTTCATTGTATGGCTGCCTCTAACTGCAACGGCGTGCGGAAGCTGTTTGCCAAGATGCAGGGGATGACATCGTGCTTGCCGATATGCGCCTACCCGACGGTGACGGCATCGCACTGTTGGAAGAACTAAGGAAACAAGGCAGGAACAATCCCTACATCGTCATGACCGACTATGACGAAGTGCCCACCGCCGTCCGGTCGATGAAGTCGGGCGCGGAGGACTACATCCCGAAGAAACTGATTGAGGACAACCTTTTCCCGCTCCTGAAAACCTTGTGGAAAAGGATGGAGAGGCACGAGACACCGATTTACGAGCGGCAGAGCGCGGCTTTCCGCGAGATAGACCGCAAGATAAGGCTGGTCGTCCCAACCAATATGAGCGTCCTGATATTGGGCGAAAGCGGCACGGGAAAGGAACATATCGCCGAGAAAATACACGCAAGGAGCAAACGGGCAGGAAAGCCATTCGTAGCCGTAGATTGCGGACTGCTGTCAAAGGAGCTTGCCGCGTCCGAACTGTTCGGACACGAGAAATGGGCGTTCACAGGAGCCGAAAACAAGAAGCAAGGCTTCTGGGAGGAAGCCGCCGGAGGCACATTGTTCCTCGACGAGATAGGCAACCTGCCACCAGAAGTGCAGCAGATGCTGCTCCGTGCGTTGGAGTCCAAAATGTACAGACCCATGGGCGGCAGCAAAGACAAGAAAGCTGATGTCCGCATCATTGCCGCCACCAACGAGGACTTGCAGGCAGCTATCGCCGAAAAGCGTTTCCGTGCGGATTTGTACCAACGGTTGAAAGAATACACCCTGCACATACCGCAGTTGCGCGAATGCCGTGAGGACATCATGCCATTGGCAGACTTCTTCTTGAAACTTGCCAACAAGGAATTTGAAAAGCAGGTGAAATGCTTTGACGCGGAAGCAAGAAAACAGTTGCTCGCTTATACATGGGGCGGCAACGTAAGGGAACTGAAACGGGTCGTGCGCATGGCGGTGCTGCATACCGAAGGAGATACGGTCACGGCTGACACGTTGGAGCTTGACGAAACGCCATTGGCGGCTGACGCTTCACTTGCGCTAAACGACATGGAAAAGAAACAAATCATCCATGCGCTGGAACAGGCAAGGGGCAACCGCAAGTTGGCAGCAGCATTGCTCGGCATAGGGCGTACCACACTGTACAACAAGATAAGACTGTACGGCATAAAATACAAGGAATAGCCATAGAACACCGCAAGGTTGGAACAGGTTGCCCGACTTCGGAGAGGCAACCCGGCGGCAAGGTTTCGGGAGTAACCCGAAAAGCCTTCGAGTAACTCGAAGGACACCTTGCTGATTTCTCGTGAAATCAAAAATCCTTCAGCAAACGGATTAGAATTTGTGCTGTTATTCCGATTGTTCTTCGATGTCCAAGCTGCCAAAAGAAGAACGAATAATGCTGGCTATGCAAGTCTGAATCTTATTTGAGAATGCAGGGCAAAAAAACGGATTTTTACTTTCCTAAGATGCAGACAATAGCGTCAATCCGATGCCAATATATGCCAATTACAGCCAAAATCCGCCTTAGACCAATAGGAAAATGCAATTTTAGGCAAACACTTCCTCGCTTGTTCATAAGTGCATTGAACCAATGGTTTGCAGAACCGATGATGAACAGAAACGGATAATCAAGAAAGCCATTCCATACAGATAGGAAACAACATAGTTTCAATGATGCGCTGGTTTACTGTTGTGCTGTCGTACTGGTTTACAACAGTGAACTTCAAATAAAAGCATTAGCAATGGGATGCGGATTCAGAAGGGTGGAGTTTGGATAATGTAAAATCGGCAGCATAATGTATTTGCCTATCAACGTAGTAATGAAGCAACAAAGGAATGGTGCAATAAACAAAAGCGTATGCATACACACGCAGGTCTGCAATCCTGCCCGCACTCTAACCTGCCTGCCGTCTTGCTTGCTTGCCGGTACACAGGCAGACAAGCAAACCTGCCAACAGGCCGCTCCGCGAACAGATAGGCTTAAATATAATGTGGAACTGTATGGGATTAAAGGGGTAGTGCTTTTTTGGTGGCATCGCAAGATAAGCAACAAATGTACAATAATGGAAAGATGTTCGATTTTCTCTATTTTTCAGAGGAATAGTTTTGGCAATAAGTGCGGAAAATGTTACTTTTGCAAATGAGAAAAGCGTTCTTTTGATTAGTGCAGAACATTGCAGAATATAGAAGCTCGCTGGTTTTCAAGTTGTTATCTATCAAGCTAACAATCTTTGTAAGTTTCTTGTTTTCAATGAGTAAGAAAAATTGATATGTCTTAGGCCGTGAAAGCTGATGTGCTTCTGGATTCCGGCTTGCTTAATCCATTTTTTTAGAGGATGTTGTGTCATGCTCCGTTGTAATCCTTTGAAAACCTTTCCCGTATCGGGTGTGCCGCACAGTTCGTATGCTTCGTTACTGATAGGGAGAGTTGCTTCCGTCTGTGTCTTTTGTGTACGGACGCGGAGGCAATAGCCTTGGTCGGGAGCGATTTCAAAATCTTCCCATTGCAATTTCAGAATGTCACTGATGCGCAATCCTGTAAGGCAAGCGAAAAGAGAGGCTGCTTTGAGTACAGGGATGTCGCAAGGCGTAGCTGCAAGCTGCTTAACTTCATCCAATGTGAGATATTCCTTTTTTACATCTTCCGGCTCAATCCTATCCAAGAAATCATTGATGTTCTCGTGAAGCCACTTATCACGGTAGGCAATATTCAATAATCCTCGGAATGTGGAGTAGTAGCCGGAGGCTGAATTGAGTGAAATCGGACGGTCGGTGTGTTTGAGCTGTTTGGCATTTAGCAAGTATTCGCGGAAACGCTTGCACAAATTCACGTTCACTTCGCCGAAAGTACATTTGCCGATGCAGTAAGTATACATTGTTGATTATCAATAGTATAGCGCTCTGAAAGGTACAACCAACAAGTTGGCAAGTATCTGAGAATGTGTAAGTTATTGATTTTTAGCACCATTCTCGGCTTGTACCTCCATTTTGGAAAGTAAAAGTAAGTGTAATTTCTTGAATATCAAAATGTGCGGTACAAAAACTTGTGAAAAATGCCGTTTTTTGATGAGAAAAGGTACAAAAATGGCTCTGAAACCGATGTCGGAATCAGAACCATAATTTTGTGCAGATTTTAGCATTTCACCACAGTCTCTATCAATGGAGTGCTATAGAAAAAATATCGAGCAGTTGGTTGCTTTTGCCGGATTATTCTATACTTTGGGTTTAGAACAAAAAAGTAAAGACAACCAATAAATACATGGCAGAGTTTGTTTGTTGTTCCGAAATGAATGTTTCCGAAACAGCGGTTTCGGATTTGTAAATGTAACACACTTTTTACATTCAAAACAATTTTGCAGGATATTTTATAGTATGCTCTATCTTATTAAATGGTGGACACATTCAAAGATTCGGCTCCAAGTGTTTTTTACAAAAATCTCAATATGATATTCCTGAAAAGAGTATTTTTGTAAAATACAACATTGTGCAGCATTAATAACATAAATAATCTCATATATATGGATAACACAACGATTGACAAGATTCATCTTTGCTTAAACGAAATATCAATATGCAAGCAACTATTTGATTCCAAAAAAGTCGATGATGTTTGTGGACGTTTACTAAGTATCTATATTATGATACGTGCTGATGACATTACAAAAATGTGGAGTCATTCGCTTCCAAAAGGAGAAATTGAGCGAATACTCTCAGATGAAATCAAAAATAAGTACAACTGTAAGTTCAGGCATATCAGAGATAAATTGGGCGCTCATTATCAAACAGTTGCAGAAGATAAGACTATTGATATTTTTGAGAACTCAAGAATATTTAGAAGCTTTGATTACGGCTCTATTTCAGAATTTATCGATGAATTATTTCTTGCGGAAAATCTCATAGAAGAAATAGAGACTGAATATATAGGATTCGAGTTTTTGGATGATTTCAATATGGCATTAGAAGCTATAGATACTCTTTATGCAGATGACAAAGCAAGCATCACAAACAGCGCTTTGGAATTATTCGGTTTCAATAAAGGTGGAGTTATCACTTTCTCAAACGAGCAGCGTAAGGCACAATTCTTAAAAGGAATTGAGCTTATGGCAAGTTATGCTTATACTCTCGTAAACAAGCCCTATTGCAGCATCGTAATTAAAAGATTATTCAAGAGACTACTGATATGTATAATATATAACTATCATGATAATCTATATACACGTAAAGAGATTAAGCCTGATAAAGAACAATACGAAGAGGGCTTTGATCTCATGTACAAGAACCTTTATACCCCCAAAGACAATAAAAAACTTTTAGATTCAGTATTTGAGGATTTTGAAAGACTATATCGCACAAACGAGTTTTTCAAGAAAAACCGCAAAATAAGAGACCGCGCTTGTGGACATTTTGATGAAAAAAGTAGTATTACAGAAATAAATACAATACTGGACAGTTTGAGCATTGATGAAATGTATGAACAATACACAAACATGCTCAATCTGTTTAATTTTATATGTAAAAATATTTTTTTGCTAACCCCACTACGACTTCCACCTAGATCAATCATTTACAATTCACAAATGATAAGCATTGAAGGAGTCACCAATTATTATGGGAAAAAGTTGGAAGAAATTGCAAGCCTAAAGACTATGTCCCCTGATGAGATTTTGGCATCATTAAAGCAAAAAGATAAACATTACGGCGAAGCATGTGCTCAAATGAACAATATACTGTTCACTAGTGATTTAGAGCAATATAATCAAATGATTGCAGCCATCACATTGCGTTTACGGGAAATGGATGGCATTGAAGCAGATTTGCAAGACATAATAGAAGGATTGCATAAAGCAAGAAGAGGATTTCCAAGTAGACTTCAACGGACAATCCTGAACATGTTGAGAGACCGAGAGATTAACCAGAATATAAAATACCATCTGTTCTGCATCCTCACCTCTATTTGCACAGCAGACAGCGATAATGATATTAAAAGCAATCTGCAAAGATTGACAAGAAACGATTGTTATTCTATAAAATGCCAAGCATTTATAGGGTACCTGCATTACCTGACAAGCGACAGGCCATACAACATAAACAATAGCAGACAACCACATACTGTAGATGAGGATTTTGCAAATCGTATTTATAAAATCGAGAATCCTATTGAAGCGTTGGGAATATGGATAGCACTTAATCAACACTGGGTGCTTGATAGTGACTATTCATTCATAAGAAAAAATGAAACTCACTACGATAGATTCCTGAAGGACGGTTTACGCAAAAGCATACAGGCATATTACACATACTCAAATACAAACAATGATGAAGAATTGAAGTTATGGGAAAAATATGAGACAACCAAACACTACTTATTGTTGCTATACAGAATCGCATTGTTTGAAAAAACAAAGAATCAGAAGTCAAATTTATTTCTCGAACTATGGAACAACAACTGTTTCATCAGATATCGTGCAGATATATACGAATCATTCGGCGTTGGTCTATTGACGGAATTAAGTGGTAAAATAGACACAGCAGAAGAGATTTTCAAAGCAATACTTGAAGATAACCCCATAAACAGAGATGCAATTGAAATGCTTGCCGAATTCAAAAAGAGAAATAATATTGAATGACCCTACAGAGTAAGCATAGTAACTTGTAGGTTACATAGAGGCTTTTGGTTACTATTTTATCTTGTTCTCTCATAATAATCTGCTCTACAATAATAAGATAATAGTTGTAGAGCAGATATTGCGTTGTGATATTCATCTAATCTTCACATTGGGTGATGTTTTGTTGTATTTGATTTCTTAATCTATTCAGACAAATAATTTACTGCTAATGTTTTAATAGTTTAAAGCCAGCTCTTACAAATCTCATTAAAATGATATTTTTTATCGTCCTGAATGGGTTTTTAAGTTCAACTTTTCTTAAAAAACTTTCAATGTAATCTACCGAATACGAATTTATGACAATTGTGACAGCAGCCGCTATTTTTTAAGATAGCCATAGTAGCAATAATTTGAATAGAAAAAGAAGTGTTATTTCTTTTATTGTTCAAAATATTACTATATTTGCAGTATGGACAGGCAATTAAATGAAATAGGAACTATTCCAGTAACGACTTCAATCATTGAATCGTTATATCCGGAACTTAAGTCTGCGAATAAGAAAGTGACGTGGCTTGAGAAGCAGGGGCTTATCATAAGACTGAAGCGTGGGCTTTATGTAGTCAACCCCGAATATTCAGGAAAGACTCTATCGAGTGAGTTGATTGCCAATCATCTCTATACACCTTCGTATATTTCAATGTCTACTGCACTACGATATT
>ERZ779889.428-NODE-428-length-53910-cov-10.243951_pt1 | contig 53910 bp, 46 predicted proteins | sample MGYA00511030_ERZ779889 | MGnify/ENA primary metagenome ERZ779889 (study PRJEB29588, sample SAMEA2160616) | human gut metagenome | biome: human gut; feature: human-associated habitat; material: faeces | place: Denmark | collected 2008/2010 ... | reverse complement strand
TCTTCGGGGCGTATGCGATACGCCCCTACAAGGCAATTGGGTGGAATGCGGATATAAAAAAATAAACGTTGCACTTCCGCGTCTCTGCGTTCCATTCTATTTCCCGCAATTCAAAACAGTTTCTGAATAAAGCGAATTTTCCATATTTTTGCTTATCTTTGTCGCTCGCTAATGAATTGAGTCGAATATTAATGGAATACTAAAAATGAAAAAACTGAAACTTTGGGCGCTTGCGCTGGTTTGCGCACTGTTTGCGCCCGTGAAAGCAGATGAAGGAATGTGGCTCCTCCAGCTGATGCAGGAGCAGAACCTTGCCGACCGTATGAAGGCGCAAGGTTTGAAGATAGGCGTGGATGATATTTATAGTCCGAATCATGTGGCTTTGAAAGATGCCGTAGGTATTTTCGGGCGCGGATGTACGGGTGAAATCATTTCGCCCGACGGGCTGATTTTGACCAATCACCATTGCGGATACGATGCCATTCAGCAACACAGTTCGGTAGAACATGATTACCTGACAGATGGCTTTTGGGCAAAGAGCCGTTCGGAAGAGCTTCCCACTCCGGGGTTGACTTTCAAGTTTGTGGAACGTATTGTAGACGTAACCGAGCAGGTAAATGAAGACATTAAGGAAGGAAAGGTGACGGAACTTAATTCATTCGGCTCTGAATACTTGAAGAAGCTGGCGGATGAGGCGTTGAAGAAGAGCGACCTGAAAGGAAAACCGGGCATTTCCACTCTGGCATTGCCTTTCTATCAGGGGAATAAGTTCTATCTGTTCTTCATCAAGACTTATAGCGATGTGCGTATGGTGGCTGCTCCTCCTTCGTCTATCGGTAAGTTCGGAGGTGAAACGGATAACTGGATGTGGCCCCGCCATACGGGCGACTTCTCGATGTTCCGTATCTATGCCGACAAGAACGGGGACCCTGCGCCTTATAGTGCCGAAAATGTGCCTTTAAAGGTAAAGAAGCATCTTGCCATCTCGTTGAGAGGATTGCAGGAAGGCGACTATGCCATGATTATGGGATTTCCCGGAAGCACCAGCCGCTATCTGACCCAAAGCGAGGTGAAGCTCCGCATGGACGGAACCAATACACCGCGCATTCAGGTGCGCGAGGCACGTCAGGAAGTGTTGCGCAAGGAAATGGCAGCAAGTGATAAGGTACGTATCCAGTATGCCAGCAAGTTTGCTTCTTCCAGCAACTATTGGAAAAATTCGATTGGAATGAATAAGGCTATCGTCGACAACCGTGTGTTGGAAACCAAGGCAGAGCAGGAAGCCAACTTCGCTAAGTTTGCCAAGGAAAAGAACAATGCCGATTATGCTTCGGTAGTAGGAAAAATCGATGAGTATGTGACTCGGGTGACTCCGCTTGCCAAACAGCTGACTTATTTCACCGAGACTTTCCGTTCTGGTATCGAGTTTGGCGCTACTTACCTGATTTTCGATAACCTGAAAACTGCACTCGAAAAGAATAAGAAGAAAGACATTGAGAAAGCGCTCGAACAACTGAAAGAAGGATATGCCAACGTGCACAATAAGGATTATGACCACGAGGTAGACCGCAAGGTGGCTAAGGTCCTGATTCCGCTTTATGCAAAGAGCGTTCCGGCAGATGCGCTTCCCGCTTTCTATGAAACGATTAAGACGAAATTCAACGGTGATTACAATGCTTATATTGACGCGTTGTATGATACCAGCATTTTCTCGAATCAGAAGAACTTTGATGCGTTCGTGGCTAATCCGACACTGGAAGCTATCGATAAGGACTTGGCTATCCAGTATTCGACCGCTAAGAACGCAATGTCGAAGAAACTGTATGAAGACTATGATAAGGCGTGTGGTGATATCGACTTGTTGCACAAAACTTATGTGCGCGGCTTGTGCGAGATGTACGCTCCTACGCCGAAAGCTCCGGATGCCAACTTCACCATTCGTCTGACTTACGGTAATGTGAAATCGTATGACCCGAAGGATGGCGTACATTATAAATATTATACTACGTTGAAGGGTGTAATGGAGAAAGAAGACCCCAATAATCCGGAATTTGTTGTACCGGCGAAGCTGAAAGAACTTTACGCTACGAAAAATTACGGACGCTATGCTTTGCCCAACGGGGAGATGCCGACTTGTTTCCTGACTACAAACGACATTACGGGCGGTAACTCCGGTTCACCGGTGATGAACGGTAACGGTGAGTTGATTGGCGCTGCATTCGACGGCAACTGGGAGTCGCTTTCGGGTGACATCAATTTCGATAACAACCTTCAGCGTTGCATTGCTGTAGATATCCGCTATGTGTTGTTTATCGTGGAGAAATTGGGCGGATGCAAGAACCTGATTGATGAAATGACGATTGTAGAATAAGTGATATATTTTAGATGAAACGCAGATTAACGCAGATTTCCGCGGATTGATAAAGAATTAAAATAATCTGCGTAAATTTGCGTTAATCTGCGTTTTTCAATGAATAAGCATTATGAGAAAATCCCTATTGATAACATTCTTTTCCGCTTGCTTCCTGGCTTCTCATGCCGATGAAGGCATGTGGATGCTGACCGACCTGAAGAAACAGAATGCGGCGGTGATGCAAGATTTGGGACTGGACATCAGCATTGATAAGGTGTATTGTCCTGAGGGCATCAGCCTGAAAGATGCGGTGGTTCACTTTGGCGGAGGCTGTACGGGCGAAGTGGTATCGGCGGAAGGGCTGGTGCTTACCAATCACCATTGCGGGTACAGTTATATCCAGCAACACAGTTCTGTAGAACACGATTACCTGACCGATGGATTTTGGGCGAAGACATACGCCGAAGAGCTTCCTTGCGAAGGGCTGACCGTGACTTTTATCGACCGCATCCTTGATGTGACCGATTATGTATTGGAACAATTAAAGAAAGACGAAGACCCCGAAGGACTGAATTATCTTTCGCCTTCCTATCTGGAGAAAGTGGCAATTCGGTTTGCCAAGAAAGAAAAGATAAAGACCGATGACTTTACGGTACTCGAACTGAAACCGTTTTATGGTGCCAATAAGTATTATCTGTTCGTCAAGACCGTTTATAAGGACATCCGTATGGTGGGCGCTCCTCCTTCGTCTATCGGAAAGTTTGGTGCTGATACCGATAATTGGATGTGGCCACGCCATTGCGGAGACTTTTCTATTTTCCGCATTTATGCCTCGAAAGACGGGAAGCCGGCTTTGTATTCTTCCGAGAATGTGCCTCTGAAGGTGAAGAAGCATCTGACTATCAATGCCGACGGCATCAAGGAAGGTGACTTCACGTTTGTGATGGGATTTCCCGGACGCAATTGGCGTTACATGATTAGCGATGAGGTGGAAGAGCGTATGAGTACCACGAACTTTATGCGCGATACCGTGCGGGGCGTGCGGCTTCGGGTATTGGGCGAAGAAATGGCAAAGGATGCCAAGACCCGCATCCAGTATGCGGCTAAGTATGCTTCGTCTGCCAACTATTGGAAGAACGCCATTGGCATGAACGAAGGGCTGGTGCGCCTCAAAGTGCTCGACCGCAAGAAAGCAGAGCAAGAGCGTTTGCTGGCATACGGGCGTGAGACGGGAAACGATGCCTATCAGCAAGCCTACGGTGCCATTAAGCAGATTGTAGCCAAACGTCATGATGCCGTTTATCACCAGCAAGCCATTTATGAGGCGTTGATGTTGGGAACGGAATTTTCGAAAGTGCCTGATACAGACGGTTTGTTGAAAGCTTTGGAGAATGGAAAGAAGAAAGAGATAGACGAAGCGGTATCTGCCTTGCGGGCAGAGGGAGCGAAGTTCTTCAATAAGGATTACAGTCCCGAAGTGGACCGGAAAGTATCGAAGCAATTGATTGCTCTTTATGCGCGGTTGGTTCCTGCGGCACAACATATCAGTATCTTTGAGGTGGTAAACGAGCGGTTCGGAGGGAATACCGATGCCTTTGTAGATGCGTGTTTCGATAGTTCAATCTTCAGCACTCCCGAAGCATTGGAAGCATTCCTGGCGCATCCCGGTGCGGATAAGTTGAAGAATGACCTGATGGTGCAATATGCCCGTTCGGTAAAGGAAGGTTATCGGAAGACAGGCGAGGAGATGAAAGCCGAAACCAATGCCTATAACCGTGCGCACAAGACGTGGGTGGCAGGTATGCTGGCGTTGAAGCAAAAGGAAGGGAAAGCTATCTATCCGGATGCCAACTCTACGTTGCGCCTGACGTACGGCAAGATAGGCTCGTATGAACCTGCGGATGGAGAAGAGTATCTGTATTACACCACGCTGAAAGGGGTGATGGAAAAAGAAGATCCGGACAATCCTGAATTTATTGTGCCCGATAAGCTGAAGGAATTATATCGCACGAAAGATTTCGGTCCGTATGCCATGTCCGACGGACGTATGCCGGTTTGCTTTGTGACGGCTACCGATAATACCGGAGGCAATTCAGGTTCACCGGTGTTCAATGCTCAAGGCGAACTGATAGGTATCGGTTTCGACCGGAACTATGAAGGGCTGACGGGAGATATCGCTTATAACCCGCAGCTTCAGCGCGCCGCTTGTGTGGACATCCGCTACGTGTTGTTCATCATCGACAAGTATGCGGGCATCCAAAGGCTGATAGATGAAATGACAATCAAATAATGAGTGTTTATGTGCACAGGAGGCAGACACAGAGGGGATAGGACATGGGCTGCTGTATGGATTCTTGCCTCTCTGTGTCTTCTTTTCTGCGACGTATTTTAAAGGTTCTTTGAAAAAAAGTCCTGATTTCTTTTGTATATTCGAAGAAAGCCGTATCTTTGCATCGCTTTTCAGAAAATGAGGCACGCCGAAATAACTCAGTTGGTAGAGTAACTCATTCGTAATGAGTAAGTCGCGGGTTCGAGTCCCGCTTTCGGCTCACGGATTCACAAATCGTGGGTCTTTTTTTATATCCGAACAAAAGAAGAATCATGTGTAGTTTATACTTCGACATAAAGACATTAATTCATAAAAGAAAATACCTGAACTTACCGATTCGGTAATTCAGGTATTTTTTTTATCTTAACGGCGACTAAACGAAAACGAGCAATATGGAACCACTTAAACACGAATGCGGAGTAGCGATGATACGGTTGCTTAAACCGTTGGAATATTATCAAGAGAAATACGGAACATGGATGTATGGGCTCAACAAGTTGTATCTGTTGATGGAAAAGCAGCACAACCGCGGGCAGGAAGGTGCCGGACTGGCGTGTGTAAAGCTTCAGGCAAATCCGGGAGAGGAATACATGTTCCGTGAAAGAGGGTTAGGGTCGGGAGCGATTACCGAAATATTCGGAACGGTGCACGGTTATTTCAAAGAGCTTACTCCCGAACAGATGGCAGATGCGGAATATGCCAAGCAATGCCTGCCTTTTGCCGGCGAGCTTTATATGGGGCATCTGCGTTACTCTACCACAGGCAAAAGTGGCATTTCGTATGTGCATCCCTTTTTGCGGCGCAATAATTGGCGGGCAAAGAACCTTGCCTTGTGCGGCAATTTCAACTTGACGAATGTCGATGAGATATTTGCCGACATTACAGCCGCGGGTCAGCATCCGCGCAAGTATGCCGATACGTATATCATGCTGGAACAGGTGGGGCACCGGCTCGACCGCGAAGTGGAACGCCTTTATAATGAATGTAAGGCGGAAGGGCTGGAAGGAATGGACATTACGCATACGATTGAAGACCGTATTGACATTACCAATGTGTTGAAGACTTCTACTCCGAAGTGGGATGGAGGATATGTGATATGCGGGCTGACGGGAAGCGGTGAAGCGTTTGCCGTGCGTGACCCGTGGGGCATCCGTCCGGGATTCTGGTATATGGACGATGAGATTATGGTACTTGCATCCGAGCGGCCGGTCATTCAGACGGTACTGAATGTGCCTGCAGACAGCATCAACGAACTTTTGCCCGGGCAGGCTATCTGGGTGAACAAGAAGGGGCAGATGCGTCTGGAGCAAATCAATGAGCCGAAGAAGAAGAAGGCTTGTTCGTTCGAACGCATTTACTTCAGCCGGGGAAGCGATATGGATATCTACCGCGAACGGAAACTCTTGGGGCAGAAACTGGTGGATCCGATTCTGAAAGTAATCGATTACGATGTGGTGCATACCGTATTTTCTTTTATTCCGAATACGGCGGAGGTGGCATTCTATGGCATGTTGGAAGGTTTCGACAATTACCTGAACCAGCTCAAGGTGCAGCGCATCGAGGCATTGGGGCATAAGCCCAGCCATACGGAACTGGAACAAATCCTGTCGCAACGCATCCGGAGCGAAAAGGTAGCTATCAAGGATATCAAGTTGCGTACATTTATCGCCGAAGGCAATACGCGGAACGATCTTGCCGCTCACGTGTATGATGTAACGTATGGAAGTCTGGTCCCCTATGCCGATAACCTGGTGATAATCGATGATAGCATCGTGCGGGGAACTACGCTGAAGCAGAGCATTATTAGTATTCTCGACCGTTTGCATCCGAAAAAGATTGTCATTGTGTCATCTTCGCCCCAAGTGCGTTATCCCGACTATTACGGCATTGATATGGCAAGTATGGAGCAGTTCATTGCTTTCCGTGCCGCTATTGCCTTGTTGGAGGACAGGGGGATGCGTCGCGTCATCGAAGATGCATACCGTAAGTCGAAAGAGCAAGTGGGCTTGCCTAAAGAAGAGATGGTGAATTATGTGAAAGAAATCTATGCACCATTTACCGATGAGGAAATCTCACGCAAGATGGTGGAACTTCTTACCCCTGTGGGCACACAGGCAAAAGTGGAAATCGTTTACCAGACGCTCGATGGCTTGCACGAGGCTTGTCCCGACCATGAAGGAGACTGGTACTTCAGCGGTGACTATCCTACTCCAGGGGGCGTGAAACTGGTCAACAAGGCATTTATTGATTACATTGAACAAATATACCAATTTTAACTCCTATATATAATAAGGTATGAGAAGATTTTTCTTGGCTTCGGTTGCAGCTTTGGCTCTTGCCGGAGGACATGCGCAAAATGTGCAGAAAGGCGATTACGGGTATCTGTATTGCCACATGAGCGGACGCGGGGAATGGACGGCATACGCCTTGAGCCGCGACGGACTGAACTATCACGACCTGTTGGACGGAGGTCCCGTGTATGATGTGCAGAAGCTTTCGCCTATTGAGGGAGGCGCGCGCGATGCTTTTATCTGCCGCACTTCGGACGGGAAAGGTTATCTGATGGTTACTACTGACATGTGTGTCGGAAAGAGCAAGCAATGGTTTAACTATGGCATCAACCTGCTCCGTAGCGATGATTTGATTCATTGGACTTCTACTACCTTCGACTTCCGCAAGGGACCGGATATTTTCTGCGATCCCGATTCACCGGATGTGTATAAGGATTATGCCGGCATCAAGCGGGTATGGGCACCTCAAATCTTTTGGGACCCTGCTTATGGATGGCCCGACGGAACCAAAGGAGGATACATGATTTATTATTCCTTGCTCAATCCTGCCGAGGACCAATACGACCGGGTATTTTATTCGTACGCCGATGCTTCGTTCACCCGATTGACCAAGCCTCGTGTGCTGGTCGACTGGGGTTATGCTACCATTGATGCTGACATCAACTATGTGCCTGCCGACGGGCTTTACCACATGCTTATCAAGAAAGAGGGAGGTACGCCGGGCATCTTTGCCGCTACTTCTGACAAACTGACCGGACCTTATAAGATAAAGGATGAAAACGATTATGTGAAGTTCGAGGGCAACAAGAAGTGCGAAGGCTGCTCGGCATTCCAGCTGGTGGGCGATTCTACGTGGCGCGTTGCCTACATCGAGTATTCGTCCAATCCCAAGCGGTACCGCATTTGCCAGGCTGATGAATATCTTCAGAATTTTCATTCGCCCGTTACCCTTGAAGGCGTAGCCCATCCTCAGCATGGTTCGTTTATGCGGCTTACGAAAGAGGAATACGAACGCCTTCAGAAATGGTCGGATGAACAAATGAAAAAGTGATATGGAAGAGAAAAACAAATCGAAATTTGATGCCGGATATGGTTTGGCAGTAGGGCTGATGCTGGGAGTGACAATCGGTGTTTGCCTTGATAACATAGCCTTATGGATGCCCTTAGGCTTACTCGTTGGCATTACTATTGATTGCGGTTTGAAAGGAAAGAAAGATAATAAAAAGCAATGAGTGAACAAAAGGACAAAAATTATCTTTGGCTTGTATTTATAGCTTTAGGTATGGGTATTGCGATAATAGCGGATAATTTGCTGATAGGCCTTTGTTTAGTCGCTATAGGAATTTATCTTTATACTAAGAATAAGAAAAAAACACAAAACAATAAAGACGAATTAGATTAGAATGAGAAACGTGACGTTAATCCTTGACGACGGGAGCCGGTTTCACGGCAAGTCGTTCGGTTATGAGAAGCCGGTAGCGGGTGAAGTGGTGTTTAATACGGCGATGACCGGTTATCCGGAAAGCCTGACAGACCCTTCGTATGCAGGTCAGTTGATGACGTTGACTTATCCGCTGGTAGGAAACTACGGGGTGCCTCCGTTCACATTCGAGGCGAACGGTTTGCCTACTTTTATGGAGAGTGAAAAAATACATGCTGAGGCGATTATCGTGAGTGATTATAGCGAGCGGTATAGCCACTGGAATGCTGTAGAGAGCTTGGCAGACTGGTTGAAGCGTGAGCAGATTCCCGGTATCACAGGCATTGACACACGCGAACTTACGAAGGTGTTGCGTGAGCACGGTGTGATGATGGGAAAGATTGTGTTCGATGATGAACCGGACAACGTTCCCGAAGCGCAATACGCCGGAGTGAACTATGTGGATAAAGTATCGTGTAAGGAAGTGATTCGCTATAACGAGGGTAACGGGCGCAAGAAGGTCGTGTTGGTGGATTGTGGGGTGAAGTCCAATATTATCCGTTGTCTGCTCAAGCGCGGTGTGGAGGTTATCCGTGTGCCTTGGGATTACGACTTTAACGGACTGGACTTTGACGGGCTTTTTATTTCCAACGGACCGGGCGACCCTGATACGTGCGATGCGGCTGTGCAGAACATCCGCAAAGCGATGCAGAACGAAAAACTTCCCATTTTCGGTATCTGTATGGGTAATCAGTTGCTTTCGAAGGCAGGAGGTGCAAAAATATATAAGTTAAAGTACGGTCATCGGAGCCATAACCAGCCGGTACGTATGGTAGGGACGGAGCGTTGTTTCATCACTTCGCAGAATCACGGATATGCGGTGGACAATAATACCTTGGGAGCCGATTGGGAACCGCTTTTCATCAACATGAACGATGGCTCGAACGAAGGAATCCGCCACAAATGCAATCCTTGGTTCTCGGCTCAGTTTCATCCGGAAGCAGCCAGCGGGCCTACAGATACGGAATTCCTTTTCGATGAGTTCGTGAAACTGCTCTGAGATTTAGGATAAAACGCGGATTAACGCAGATTTCCGCGGATTATTTTAATAAAAAATTTAATCTGCGTGAATCTGCGCTAATCTGCGTTTCAAAAAAGGAATAAGAACTAACAACTAATTATAGAAATATCAATGAAAGATAACATAAAGAAAGTATTGTTGCTGGGTTCCGGCGCATTGAAGATCGGTGAAGCTGGCGAATTTGATTATTCCGGTTCGCAGGCACTGAAGGCTCTTAAGGAAGAAGGTATCGAAACGGTGCTTATCAATCCCAATATCGCTACGGTGCAGACTTCGGAAGGTGTGGCTGATAAAATTTATTTCCTTCCTGTCACTCCTTATTTTGTGGAGAAAGTCATCGATAAGGAACGTCCGGATGGGGTGTTGCTCTCGTTTGGCGGACAAACGGCATTGAATTGCGGTGTCGCTCTCTATCAGGGAGGTGTGTTCGAGAAATACGGCGTGCAGGTATTGGGTACTCCCGTACAGGCCATTATGGATACGGAAGACCGCGAACTCTTTGTGAAGAAGCTGGATGAAATCAACGTGAAGACCATCAAGAGCGAGGCTTGCGAGAATATTGAGCAGGCACGCCAGGCGGCACGCGACTTGGGCTATCCGGTTATTATCCGTGCAGCATACGCCTTGGGAGGTCTTGGTTCAGGCTTTTGCGATAACGAAGAAGAACTGAATGTGCTGGCGGAAAAAGCATTTTCTTTCTCTCCGCAGGTTTTGGTGGAAAAGAGCCTGAAAGGATGGAAAGAAGTGGAATACGAGGTAGTGCGTGACCGGTTCGACAATTGCATCACGGTCTGCAATATGGAAAACTTTGACCCGCTGGGCATTCATACGGGTGAAAGTATCGTCATTGCTCCGAGCCAGACGCTGACCAACAGTGAATACCATAAGCTGCGCGAGCTTGCCATCCGTATCATCCGTCACATCGGTATCGTGGGCGAATGTAATGTGCAATATGCTTTCGACCCTGAATCGGAAGACTATCGTGTGATTGAGGTAAATGCCCGTCTGAGCCGTTCCTCTGCACTGGCATCGAAGGCAACAGGATATCCGCTGGCATTTGTAGCTGCCAAGTTGGGACTGGGCTATGGACTGTTCGACCTGAAGAACTCAGTGACCAAGACCACATCGGCATTTTTCGAACCTGCACTCGACTATGTGGTATGCAAGATTCCGCGCTGGGACTTGGGCAAGTTCCACGGTGTAGACCGTGAGTTAGGCTCTTCGATGAAGTCGGTAGGCGAGGTTATGGCTATCGGACGTACGTTTGAGGAAGCGATTCAGAAAGGCCTTCGTATGATAGGGCAGGGCATGCACGGTTTTGTAGAAAACAAAGAACTGGTCATTGCCGATATCGACAAGGCATTGCGCGAACCTACCGACAAGCGTATCTTCGTTATTTCGAAGGCGATGCGTGCCGGTTATACCGTTGACCAAATCCACGACCTGACCAAGATAGACAAATGGTTCCTTTACAAACTGGAGAACATTATGCAGACCTCCAAAGAACTGCACGAATGGGGGAACAATCATATACAGCTTTCCGAACTTCCGAAAGAATTGCTTTATAAAGCCAAACGTCAGGGATTTTCCGATTTTCAGGTGGCACGTGCCATCGGTTATCAAGGTGAGATGGAAGACGGCATTCTTGCCGTGCGTGCGTATCGTAAAGCCATCGGTGTACTTCCGGTCGTAAAACAGATTGATACCCTTGCCGCTGAATATCCTGCACAGACCAACTATCTGTATCTGACGTATAGCGGTGTGGCAAACGATGTGCATTACTTGGGCGACCACAAGAGTATTGTGGTGCTTGGTTCAGGAGCTTACCGTATCGGTTCATCGGTGGAATTTGACTGGTGCGGCGTGCAGGCATTGAATACCATCCGCGAGGAAGGGTATCGTTCGGTAATGATTAACTATAATCCCGAAACGGTTTCTACTGACTATGATATGTGCGACCGTCTCTATTTCGATGAACTGACATTTGAACGCGTAATGGATATTCTTGACTTGGAAAATCCGCATGGAGTCATTGTTTCGACTGGCGGTCAGATTCCAAACAATCTTGCCATGCGCCTCGATGCACAAAAAGTGAATATTCTGGGAACATCCGCCAAGAGTATCGACAATGCTGAAGACCGCGATAAGTTCTCGGCTATGCTCGACCGCATCGGTGTAGACCAGCCCGAATGGAACGCATTGACTTCGATGGATGATATCAACGCCTTTATTCAGAAAGTCGGTTTCCCGGTATTGGTACGTCCGTCGTATGTACTTTCAGGAGCAGCTATGAATGTTTGTTCCAACCAAGACGAACTGGAACGTTTCTTGCAGCTTGCCGCCAATGTATCGAAAAAACATCCGGTAGTAGTGAGCCAGTTCATCGAACATGCCAAGGAAGTGGAAATGGACGCCGTGGCTCAGAACGGTGAGATTATCGTTTATGCAATTTCCGAACATATTGAGTTTGCCGGTGTGCATTCGGGAGATGCTACCATTCAGTTCCCTCCCCAAAAACTGTATGTGGAGACGGTGCGCCGTATCAAGCGCATTTCCCGTCAGATAGCCAAGGAACTGAACATTTCCGGACCGTTCAATATCCAGTTCCTTGCCCGCGACAATGATATCAAGGTGATTGAGTGTAACCTCCGTGCTTCCCGTTCGTTCCCGTTCGTGAGCAAGGTACTCAAGATAAACTTCATAGAACTTGCCACTAAGGTGATGCTCGGTCTTCCGGTAGAGAAACCCGAAAAGAACCTCTTCGAACTGGATTATGTAGGCATCAAGGCGAGCCAGTTCTCGTTTAACCGCTTGCAGAAAGCCGACCCTGTATTGGGCGTGGATATGGCATCTACGGGCGAAGTCGGTTGTTTGGGTGATGATACTTCATGCGCCATCCTGAAAGCGATGCTTTCGGTGGGATATCGTATCCCTGAAAAGAATATTCTGCTTTCTACGGGTAGCACCAAGCAGAAGGTGGATATGCTTCAGGCATCGCGTGCATTGAAGGCGAAAGGCTATAATCTCTATGCTACTGGCGGTACTTCGAAGTTCCTCACCGAGAACGGCATTGAGAATACCCGTGTGTACTGGCCCAGCGAAGAAGGACATCCGCAGGCACTTGAGATGCTTCATAAGAAAGAAATCGATATGGTGGTGAACATTCCGCGTGACTTGTCGGTAGGTGAACTTACCAATGGTTACAAGATTCGTCGTGCGGCTATTGACTTGAATATCCCGTTGATAACAAATGCCCGTCTGGCAAGTGCGTTTATCAATGCATTTTGCTCGATGAGCATTGATGACATTGCCATCAAGAGTTGGGACGAATATAAATAAATGAAGAATGAAAAGTGAAGAATGAAGAATTAGCAGACATCCGCTAAATTCTTCATTCTTCATTCTTTATTTTACAAAGTTACTCCCGTTTTGAAAATAGCGATTTCGCGATAGTTCTTCTTTTCATTGTTGACCCATTCGCCGCTGGCTACCCGGATTACATAATCGGTAAAGCGTTTGCAGGTTACTTCCATGGGTTCGTTTTCTACAATCACTCCCGCATTGAAATCAATCCATCCCGGCTTATGAGCTGCCAGATTTGAATTTGTTGAAATCTTCATGGTAGGTACATACGTGCCGAAAGGCGTTCCGCGTCCTGTTGTGAACAATACGATATGACATCCGCAAGATGCAAGAGCCGTAGCTGCCACCAGGTCATTTCCCGGCGCGGAAAGCAGGTTTAAGCCTTTGGTTTGCAGGCGTTCGCCATAGGGCATAACTCCTGATACGTAGCTTTTTCCGCATTTTTGAGTACATCCCAATGCCTTTTCTTCCAGTGTAGAAATACCTCCGGCTTTGTTTCCCGGTGAAGGATTTTCGCCTACCGGTTCGCCGTGCGAGAGGAAATAATCCTTAAAGTCGTTGATTAAATGTACGGTTTGGTTGAATAATTCCGGCGTTTTGCAACGGTTCATCAAGATGGTTTCCGCTCCGAACATTTCGGGTACTTCGGTCAGTACAGAAGTACCGCCTTGTGCTATCAGGTAATCAGAGAACATACCCAGCAGCGGGTTGGCGGTAATTCCGGAGAATCCGTCCGAACCTCCGCATTTCAGGCCTACGCGCAATTCCGACAAAGGAATGTCTTCGCGTACGTCTTGCTTGCATTTGGCATACAGGTCGCGCAGGATTTTCATGCCTTCTTCGAATTCATCGTCTACTTTTTGTGCGACCATGAATTTGATGCGCTCTTCATCGTAGGCGCCTATGAATTCACGGAAGATGTCGGGCTGGTTGTTTTCGCATCCCAATCCTACGACCAATACGGCTCCTGCATTGGGATGGAGCACCATGTCGCGCAGGATTTTCTTTGTATTCTCATGGTCTTCGCCCAGCTGCGAGCATCCGTAGTTGTGGGGGAAGGCTACGATGGCATCAATGCCCTCTTCTTTTGTTTCCTTACGCAAAGCTTCGGCAAGCTGGTTGACGATGCCGTTTACGCAACCCACGGTCGGGATAATCCATATTTCGTTACGGATTCCTACATCGCCGTTTTTGCGGCGGTATCCTTTAAAGGTCCGGTTTTCGTGCGGAATGTCCAGCGATACTTCTATCGGGCTGTAGGTGTAATCCAGTAATCCGGCAAGGTTGGTCTTAATTTCTTTTTCGCAAATCCAGCTTCCTTGCGGTACGGGTTTGATGGCATGTCCGATAGGATAACCGTATTTAATGATGTTCTCCCCTTCGTTAAAGTCTTTCAATGTAACTTTGTGTCCGGCAGGGATATCTGTTTTCAAGGTGATGTTCTGACCGTCCACTTGGATGGTCTCTCCCGCTTTCAGTGGGGTAATTGCAACGGCAACATTGTCTGCCGGGTTGATTTTCAGGTAAGTTGTTTCCATACGTTATGTGTTAGTTATTATTAAAAAATATTTTTGCGTTTAATGATTCTCTTTCCGGTGTGCGCTCAGGTAGAAGTCAATGTTTTCTATGCTTAGCAAATTGATGGGCATGTAGTTGCATGCTTTTATCTCTTTTTTCAGTATCAGGTGATTGCAGAGGCTTTCGATGCTGCTATACCCTTGCAGGGTTGGCTGTTGGGCAATGATGAAGTCGATGCTTCCTTTCCGCAGGCAGTCGACATTGCGTTGCAGCAAGTCGTATCCCATTAAGTGGAAATCTTTTTTCCCGTGTCTTTCCATGTATTCGCCGATGGCATAGGCTTTTGAGTTAAAGGTGATTCCGTACTGGATGCCCGGATATTTCTTGAAAAAATTGTCCAATATCGTTTCATCCTCATCGGGGAGTTTGGCATACAGGTTTACGGTGAACATGTTCAGGTTCGGGCGATGCTCTTTCATATACGTGTAAAAACCTTCTTCGCGGTGCAATTGTTGGTTTGAGCCTAATCTGCCTTCGCTGATTTGCCGGAAGATGACCAGTTCTGTTGCGCCTTGCATCAACATGCTCATCATCCGTGCGGCGAAATACCCGCTTTGTTCGGCATGTTGTCCGTAAAAACAGAGAGGATTTAGTTTCGGAATATTCGAGTCTATAAATATATAAGGTATGCCATGCGTCCGGAGTTCGGATATGAAGCTTTCTGTTTCCGATTCGATGGTGGGGGAGATAATCAGTCCGTCCGGCGATTGTTCCAGTAGCTTTTTGCCTGATTTCAGAAAATCTCCTAAAGTGTATTGGTCGTAATAGGCGAGGGCAAGCGATATGTTGAAGTCTGAAAAAGCTTTGATGGCTTGTTTCATGCCGTTTTCTACGTAGGACCAATATTCGCCTTCCGAATGTTGTGGCAAAAGGCAGGCAAAGACGTATTTCTTGTTCGAAGCTAACGCGCTTGCATACATGTTGGGCTGGTAATCAAGCTTCTTCAGGATTTTTTCTACTTTTTCCCTGCTTTTTTCAGATACTCCGCTGCGCCCGTGCAATACACGGTCAACGGTTCCTACCGATACTCCCGCTAATTGGGCTATATCTTTAATTCGGATTCGTTCTTCTGGTTTATCCATGTCTTTATACCTAAAAATATGTTGAAAAAGAGGATTCGCTGCGTGCAACGAAAAAATATCGATACAAATATATCACTTTTTTTGGTATTTAAAAAATAAATCGTACCTTTGTGTGCGTACACAACGAGGATATTTTTTAGTTGTGTGCTTGGCAAAGGATAAGAACTTGATTTTAATCAAACTTAGTATAAATAGTATAAAAATTATTAGCAATGGGAAAAATTGTTACGTTAGGCGAGATTATGTTGAGACTGTCTACTCCGGGAAACACCCGTTTCGTACAGTCTGATAATTTTGATGTTGTCTACGGCGGTGGCGAAGCGAATGTAGCTGTCAGCTGTGCCAACTATGGTCATGATGCATATTTTGTGACTAAATTGCCTAAGCATGAAATCGGACAATGTGCCCTCAACGCTTTGCGCAAATATGGCGTAAAGACCGACTACATTGCTCGTGGCGGTGACCGTCTGGGTATTTATTATCTTGAAACAGGTGCTTCTATGCGCCCGAGTAAAGTGATTTACGACCGTGCACACTCAGCTATCGCTGAAGCTGAGCCTTCTGACTTCGACTTTGACGCTATCATGGAAGGTGCTGACTGGTTCCACTGGTCGGGCATCACGCCGGCTATTTCCGATAAAGCTGCAGAACTGACCAAATTGGCTTGCGAGGCTGCCAAGCGTCACGGAGTAACGGTATCTGTAGATTTGAACTTCCGTAAGAAATTGTGGACCAAGGAAAAAGCCCAGTCTATCATGCGCCCGTTGATGCAATACGTGGATGTTTGCATCGGAAACGAAGAAGATGCGGAACTCTGCCTGGGATTCAAGCCCGATGCTGATGTAGAAGGCGGAAAGACCGATGCAGAAGGTTACAAAGGCATTTTCACTGCCATGGCGAAAGAATTCGGATTCAAGTATGTTATCTCTACCTTGCGTGAATCGTTCTCGGCTACTCACAATGGCTGGAAAGCTATGATTTATAACGGTGAAGAGTTCTATACATCGAAGCGTTACGACATCAACCCCATTATCGACCGTGTAGGTGGCGGCGACTCGTTCTCAGGCGGTATCATCCACGGTCTGCTGACGAAGCCGAATCAAGGCGAGGCATTGGAATTTGCCGTAGCTGCTTCTGCATTGAAACATACCATCAACGGTGACTTCAACCTTGTTTCGGTAGAAGAGGTAGAAGCACTGGCTGGCGGTGATGCAAGCGGTCGCGTACAACGATAAAATCCTTTTATTCACCACAGATTACACAGATAGGTTCATTTGATTTTAAAATAATCTGTGTAATCTGTGGTGAGAAATTTCATAAACTTAAAACTTTAAATTGTGGCAAAATTTGATAAGATAGCTGTGTTGAACAAAATCGGTTCAACCGGTATGGTGCCTGTGTTTTACCATAAAGACGCAGAAGTGGCAAAGAAAGTGGTTAAGGCTTGCTATGATGGCGGCGTGCGTGCTTTCGAGTTTACAAACCGTGGTGACTTCGCTCACGAGGTATTTGCCGAAGTGGTGAAGTTCGCCGCTAAGGAATGTCCTGAAATGGCGTTGGGCGTAGGCTCTGTAGTAGACCCTGCTACGGCTGCGCTTTATATCCAGTTGGGAGCCAACTTCGTGGTAGGTCCGTTGTTCAATCCCGAAATCGCTAAGGTATGCAACCGCCGTTTGGTAGCTTACACTCCGGGATGCGGAAGCGTGTCCGAAGTAGGTTTTGCGCAAGAAGTAGGATGTGACCTGTGCAAGGTATTCCCCGGCGATGTATTGGGTCCGAAGTTGGTAAAAGGCATGTTGGCTCCGATGCCGTGGTCGAAACTGATGGTGACCGGCGGTGTAGAGCCTACTCAGGAAAACCTGACTTCATGGATTAAGGCAGGTGTGTTCTGCGTGGGTATGGGCTCGAAACTCTTCCCGAAGGATAAGGTAGCGGCAGAAGACTGGGCTTACATTACCGATAAGTGTAAGGAAGCTCTGGGCTACATCGCGGAAGCCCGCAAGTAAGAAAGGTTCTGAACGAAAGTTCATTTTGTTTAAAGGTGTATAAAGTGAGAGGCATCGCAGGCATGCAAAAGCATGTTTTGCGATGCTTTCTTTTTATGTTTGCAATAGTAGAGGGAATATACAAATCTATACCATGCATGGTATAGCTAAATGCGGACATCATTATTGGTTTTATTTAATTTGTCCAAATCCCATTTCGCAACATTGTTTTCACTGTATTCGGCAATATGGTTCATCTCATCGGTGTTTCTGATGATGCGCTCATGAAAACGGGATTGCCATGCAAAAGGGATGTTGTTTTGGCGGGAATGACAGGTCATAGCACGTTTAAATCCTCCGATAACAACAGATAATGCCCCACGCTTATGTGATATTTCTCGCATTCTATTGTCAACAGTTTCTGTTTTCCAACGTGCTTGTTGTGATGGTCGTGGTTGTAGAGACGATGTGCACATCGTCTCTACGTTAGCTGCATTAGAAATATTAGGAACAATGGAAGAATTGCATTTATCGGCATTAATTATTACCACCGCATGAATATGGTTGGGCATGACTACAAACAGTGGAATCTCTGCATGTGGATAATGCGAGGAAATGTTTGTCAGATTTTCCTTTGCAGCTTTTCCCATATCCGATAACAGCATCTTACCGTCAGATATCGTACCAAAGTAACAGACTTGTTCAGCTGTACATATCGTCACGAAATATGCACCACTGTTATAGTCGTGCCAAGATGCACGGGCTGACTGAATTCGATATTTGTCTTTAAATCTATTCATAACTTTATTTTCTTGATTATTGCGGTTGTAGAGACGATGTGCACATCGTCTCTACTGTTTCCTCACCATTTCTATACCGTTTCGCATTCAATTCATATATAGTATGCGTATTCACAAAGGTAATGATAAATCTTAAGAAGCGGTAAAACATGAGTCGTAAAATCATATCTTTTATGCCTCTTCATAGAGGTTATTCATTGCTCTATGTTCCTGCAGTTCATTGCTAATGCAATAAATCAAGGCTGATAATCTGTTCGCAGTAACCTGAGTTTTATATTCCACGGGCTGGAATGTACATTCCATGGGCTGGAATATACGTTCCACGGCGTGGAATATACGTTCCAGCTCGTGGAACGTAAAATCTAATTGGCTGGAATGATAACTAATGGCATTTTTCGCCGTTTTGATGTAGGCGTACAATATGGGGTAGGAGTGGAACTGGCGGATCATTACTTGATTCACCTGACCGGGCAGAACGGATTTATCACTCCGTATGATGAAGGTTATGATAGAGGCAGGTCAAAGAATATGAATTTCATGATCGGCGTAGGCTATATTTTCTGATGCAATAGTTCTATTGCTGTTTCCAGACAGGTAGGAAATAAACATGAAGCCCCGTAGTGCGTTCGAACGTACTGTGGGGCTTCGGTGCCAAATAAAGATTTGATTCAATAAATTAAGCAATAGAAAACGAGCTGATGCGTTTGGCTATGTCTTGCAGAGCACGGTTGAACGTTGCTTTCTGTTCCTCGTTGAGCGTGTACTGACGTCCGCCTACCTTATTTCCGTTAATGCGCTGGTAAAGCCATGATGCCGACTTGCCGAAATAATGTTTGGCAATGTAACTCATGGGGATGAGTTGGTAGGTATCTTCATTGATTTGTTGGCGAAGGATGGTGATGTCTTGCTTGATTTCATCCATTTCGCTGTTCCACCATGCCTGAGCAAAGTTTTTTTCTTCTTCGGTTAGTTCACGGTTGTTTAGTTCTGCCGTCAATGCGTCCAGCTTTTCACGTTCTGCTGGGTTGTCGGTACCCATTAAGGGCTTCATTTCTTTCAGAATGTCTTTTATTGTTCTCATATCTTGTCTGTTTTTAGGGCAGTTCTCTGTCGGAAATGCCTGTGTTGTTTCATTTCTTTTGCTTCAATAGCTTGACGAGGTCGTCCAGCATCAGGTTTACTTGCCGCTCTTGTTCTTCTGGACTGATACCCAATGCCGGGGCTATCCGCACATAATCGGCAATCAATCGTTTCTTCTTTTCAGAAGCTGTTTTGAATTTATCGTGCGATGATTTGGGATGAGTTTTTGAGGCATTTTCGCTTCTGTGATGAGGAAGATAGCGGGCTATCTGACGAAGAACAGAAGCGGAAAGGACCAAAAAATCGCCCAAAGCACACACGAAAACGAACACATCAAGCCAAGAAAAACTTTTTGGAGAAATTCAAAACAGCTTCTCAATTTCTTTTTTTAGTTCCTCTTGATTCATTGCATATTTCTTTTGATATCACAAAGGTATATAATAAATGTATTATATGCAAGGCTTGCTATAACTTTTTCCTTATCTTTGGTTCTTGATAAAAATATTTTCACTTCTCGTGCAGTATTTGGGGAAATCTTGCATTTATAGGTTGAAAAACAAAAAGAACAATCCGTTTATGGAACTACCTTAGCGAATAAGAAATTTCACTAAGTTCTAACTTTTGTTGCGTATCGAAGGAGCTGTCTCACGAAAAGCGGGGACGGCTCCTTTTTTTGCATGTATGTTCATAAGAACATTGTCAGGAGCGGGATGGTTATCACCGAAAGCAAGGTGGTGATGAAGGTTCCTTCCGCCATGATGACTTCCCCTTTCCCATACTGGATGCAGAACAGAGTGCCGTAGGAAGCTACGGGCATTGCTGCCAATACCACGTTGATGTTGGCGATGGTTTCCTCTGCCCGGCACAGGCGCGAGAGGTATAATATCAGGAGGGGAACCAGCATCAGGCGGAGGGCAGACATGAGGTAGATAGCCGTATTGCTGAACATGCGCCGGATAGGGACCTGGGCAATGGAAGAGCCTACGATGAGCAGGGCGGCGGGCACGGTGATGTTTCCCAAGAGGACGAAAGGCGTGCTGAGCACTTTGGGAGGTATCCAGCCGGTCACTACAATCAGAATGGAAAGGTAAGAAGCTATCATCGCCGGACAATAGAGTGTGCGCCAATCGAAGCGTACCTTGCCTTCTCCTCCCGAAACGAAGAGGGTGCCGAACACGAATATCAGCAAGGTGCTGGGGAAATTGAGGATGCAGGCATAAAACACTGCATTGGCTCCGAAGATAGAAGCTACGATAGGGTAGCCGATAAAGCCTACATTGCCGAAAGCCAGCATGAAACTATAGATACCCCGGTCGGCAGCCTTTACGGGCAGGAGCCGTGGAAGCAGGAAAGCTCCGCCGATAAGAACGATATAGGTAGCGAATCCCACGATGAGCAAGGGCAGGATAAAGCCTTTGTCGGGAAGCGTGTCGCCCATTACGGAAGACAGAATCAGGCTGGGGCACGTTACGTTAATCACCAGAACAGATAGCTTGCGGTCGAAATCCGCGTCCATCATTTTCTTTTTGCTCAGGAAGTAGCCGATGATTACGATGATGAACAGAATAACCATCTGCGTCACAATTGCGTTCATAAGTCTTTGTTTATTGTCGCTGCAAAGATAGGAAAGAGTTTTGATAGCGTGAAGCTCTTCACTTTATTTTCTCCGATAAGTTTGTTGGGCAGGGTATGAACTAATGTATGATGGAACGGCTTAGAATCTTCCTATACGTTTCGCACCGTTTCCGTAGAGACGATGTGCACATCGTCTTTACCATGTGCCGAAACAAATTAACGCTTGTTTATGTGAATATTAGCTGAAAAGTTTTTTGCTTATTCTTTTTTCTTATAAATTTGCAGCCTAAATTCGGGGAGGGTATTCCCGATAGGAAAAGACGAAAAAGCTAAATGCATTCTATATATGAGTAAGAAATTTACCGAATATTCACAACTGAACCTTTCTGACATCAATAAGGAAGTGCTGAAGAAATGGGACGAGAACGACGTGTTCTCCCGCAGTATGACAGAACGTGAAGGGCATCCTTCTTTTGTATTCTATGAAGGGCCTCCTTCGGCAAACGGTATGCCGGGCATCCACCACGTAATGGCGCGTACGATTAAGGATACTTTCTGCCGTTATAAGACGATGAAAGGTTTTCAGGTAAAGCGCAAGGCTGGCTGGGATACGCACGGGCTTCCGGTGGAACTGGGTGTAGAGAAAGCGTTGGGCATTACGAAGGAAGACATCGGCAAGACCATTTCGGTGGCTGAATACAATCAGCATTGCCGCACGGACGTGATGAAGTTCACCAAGGAATGGACCGACCTGACCCACAAGATGGGCTATTGGGTAGACTTGGATAATCCGTATATTACGTATGACAACCGCTACATCGAAACCTTGTGGTGGCTTTTGCAACAACTTTATAAGAAAGGCTTGCTCTACAAAGGATATACCATCCAGCCTTATTCTCCCGCGGCAGGCACGGGACTTAGCTCGCACGAACTGAACCAGCCGGGATGTTACCGGGACGTAAAAGACCTTACTGTAGTAGGCCAGTTCAAGATAAAGAACCCGAAACCCGAAATGGCGGAGTGGGGAACTCCTTACTTCCTGGCATGGACCACTACACCGTGGACATTGCCTTCGAATACCGCGCTCTGCGTTGGTCCGAAGATAGACTATGTAGCCGTGCAGACTTACAATCCTTATACCGGCGAGAAGATAACGGTGGTCCTGGCAAAGGCTTTGCTTTACACCCACTTCAACAAGAAGGCGGAAGGCATGGCGCTGGAAGACTACAAGCCGGGCGACAAGCTGGTGCCGTTTAAGGTAGTGGGCGAATACAAGGGTCCCGACTTGGTAGGCATGGAATACGAGCAGCTCTTCCCGTGGGTGAAGCCGGTAGAGCTGGACGAAGACGGAAACTGGCATGACGCTTCTGCAAAAGCTTTCCGTGTCATTGCGGGTGACTATGTGACTGTAGAAGACGGTACGGGTATCGTACATATCGCTCCTACGTTCGGTGCCGACGATGCTTTCGTGGCAAAAGCCGCAGGCATCCCTTCGCTCTTTATGATTAACAAGAAAGGCGAGACACGCCCCATGGTGGACCTGACCGGTAAGTTCTACCTGCTGGACGAGCTGGACGAGAAGTTCGTAGCCGAATGTGTAGACGTGGATACCTATAAAGAGTATCAGGGCAGATGGGTGAAGAACGCTTACGACCCACAGTTCACCGTCGATGGCAAGTATGATGAGAAGGCGGCGCAAGCGGCTGAATCGCTCGATGTATATATCTGCATGAAGATGAAGCAGGCAAACCAGGCGTTCAAGATGGAAAAGCACGTGCACAACTATCCGCACTGCTGGCGTACCGACAAGCCGGTGCTTTACTATCCGCTGGACAGCTGGTTTATCCGCTCTACGGCTTGCAAGGACCGGATGATTGAACTGAACAAGACCATCAACTGGAAACCGGAATCGACCGGTTCGGGACGCTTCGGCAAGTGGCTGGAGAACCTGAACGACTGGAACTTGAGCCGTTCGCGTTATTGGGGAACTCCGCTTCCTATCTGGCGCGATGAAGACGGTGCGGAAATCTGCATCGGCTCGGTGGAAGAATTGTATAATGAAATCGAGAAATCGGTTGAGGCTGGCTTCATGACGGAAAATCCGTATAAAAAGTTAGGCTTCGTGCCGGGCAAATATACGAAAGAGAATTACAATAAGATAGACCTGCACCGTCCTTACGTAGACGACATCATCTTGGTTTCGCCCGCAGGTAAACCGATGAAGCGTGAAGCGGACTTGATTGACGTTTGGTTCGATTCGGGTTCGATGCCATACGCGCAATTGCATTATCCGTTTGAAAATAAAGAACTGATAGATAGCGGTTCGTATTATCCGGCTGATTTCATTGCCGAAGGTGTAGACCAGACCCGCGGTTGGTTCTTTACGTTGCACGCCATTGCCACAATGGTATTCGATAGCGTAGCATATAAGAATGTGATTTCGAACGGCTTGGTATTGGATAAGAACGGAAACAAGATGTCCAAGCGTTTGGGTAATGCGGTAGACCCGTTCAGTACTATCGAGAAATTCGGTTCTGACCCCTTGCGCTGGTACATGATAACGAACTCGGCTCCGTGGGATAACCTGAAGTTTGACACGGAAGGAGTAGACGAAGTGCGCCGCAAGTTCTTCGGCACCTTATATAATACGTATTCGTTCTTTGCGCTTTATGCCAATGTGGACGGATTTACGTATGCCGAGAAGAATGTGCCTGTATCAGAACGTCCGGAAATCGACCGCTGGATTTTGTCTTTGCTCAATTCGTTGATAAAGGATGTAGACGCTTGCTTCAATGATTATGAGCCTACGAAGGCAGGACGCTTGATTACGGATTTTGTAAACGATAATTTGAGTAACTGGTATGTGCGTCTGAACCGGAAACGTTTTTGGGGAAGCGCGATGTCGCAAGACAAGCTTTCGGCTTACCAGACCTTATATACTTGTCTGGAAACGGTGGCTAAGCTCATGGCTCCGATTGCTCCGTTCTATGCTGACCGCCTGTATATGGACCTGATTAAGGTGACGGAGCGTGACCATGTGGTATCGGTACACTTGGCTAATTTCCCTGAAGCGGATGAAAGTCTGATAGACAAGGAATTGGAAGCGCGTATGCAGATGGCGCAGGATGTGACTTCGATGGTACTGGCTTTGCGCCGCAAGGTGAATATCAAGGTGCGCCAACCGCTTCAATGCATCATGGTTCCCGTAGTGGATGAGGAACAGAAACGTCACATCGAGGCCGTGAAGGATTTGATTTTAAGTGAGGTGAATGTGAAAGAGCTTCAGTTTGTAGAAGAAGCCGGCGTGCTGGTGAAGAAGGTGAAATGTGACTTCAAGAAGCTGGGACCGAAGTTCGGTAAGCAGATGAAAGCCGTAGCGGCAGCTGTGGCAGAATTGTCGCAGGAAGCCATTGCCGAACTGGAACGGAACGGCAAATACAATCTTCAGCTGGCAGACGGCGAGGCACTCATCGAAGCCACTGATGTGGAAATCTACAGCGAAGATATCCCCGGCTGGCTGGTTGCTAACGAAGGCAAGCTGACGGTAGCACTTGAGGTGACTATCACTGAATCTTTGCGCCGGGAAGGTATAGCACGTGAACTGGTGAACCGCATTCAGAACATCCGTAAGAACAGTGGTTTTGAGATAACCGACAAGATTCATTTGGTATTGTCAAAAAATCCGAATACAGATGATGCGGTAAAAGAATATAATACGTATATTTGCAACCAAGTGTTGGCAAACTCATTGGAACTGTCTGATGAGGTGCCGGGTGGTGTTGAACTGAACTTTGATGATTTCACGTTGTATGTGAAAGTGTCGAAACTCTAATTATTAACTTTAAAATACTTAACATTATGGCTGAAAAGACAAGATACTCTGACGCAGAACTCGAGGAATTCCGCGCTATTATCATGGAGAAACTTCAGCTCGCCGAGCGCGACTATGAAAAATTGAAAAGCAGTATCATGAATACGGACGGCAACGACACGGATGATACTTCGCCCACCTATAAGGTGCTGGAGGAAGGTGCCAACACGTTGTCGAAAGAAGAGACAACCCGTCTGGCAGCCCGTCAGCTGAAGTTCATCCAGAACTTGCGTGCCGCATTGGTACGTATCGAGAACAAGACGTACGGCATTTGCCGCGAGACGGGGAAGCTGATTCCGAAAGAAAGGTTGCGTGCCGTACCTCATGCCACGCTGAGCATTGAGGCAAAGCAGCACGGAGTAAAATAAATGATTGAGTCGGCAAGGTATCGGTTGACAAGGTGACAAGGTTTTAAGATAGAAAGATAAAATGTCTGAAAGAAACTTGTCAGCTTGTCAACTCGTTACTTGTCACCTATAATATAGTGGATAGATGAAGAAGATTCTGACGCAAGGGCGTCTGGCGGCTTTAATTGTTGTATTGGTATTAGTCATCGATCAGGTAATCAAGATTTGTGTAAAGACAGGCATGTACTTGCACGAGCATATCCGTATCACCGATTGGTTTTACATCTTTTTTACGGAGAATAACGGGATGGCTTTCGGTATGGAATTCCTTCCCAAGATTTTCCTGACTTTATTCCGGATTGTGGCGGTATGCTTTATCACGTGGTATCTGTATAAGCTGACCCATAGGGAGGAGAAACTGAAGACAGGCTATGTCGTATGCCTGGCATTCATCCTTGCGGGAGCGTTGGGAAACATTATTGATTGTGTTTTCTACGGTGAAGTGTTCAGTGCAAGCACTTCCTATTCGGTTGCCCAATGGGTTCCGATGGGTGAGGGGTATGCCGATTGGCTGCATGGGAAAGTGGTCGATATGTTTTATTTCCCGATTATTGATACCTATTGGCCCGAGTGGATGCCCTTTTGTGGAGGCGAACATTTCATATTCTTTAGTCCTATATTCAATTTTGCCGATGCCTCCATCAGTTGTGGCATGATTGCCCTGTTGATTTTCTATAGCCATACCTTGGGGCTGGAGTTTCAGAAAAAAGAAGAAGTAAAGCAAAAGTAAGTCATGAAGAGGAAAGCGTTGTATACAGTGATTGCCTTAGGGATTTTGTCCGCGTGCGGAAAGAAGATTCCCGATGATATCATCCAGCCGGATGCAATGGAAAGCTTGTTGTATGATTATCATTTGGCTTCTACCATGAGTGCTTCGCTTCCTTATAACGAGACGTACAAGAAAGACGTTTATTTGGATTATGTTTTCCAAAAGCATCAGGTGACCGAGGCCGAGTTTGACTCGTCGATGGTATGGTATACCCGCCATACAGAGGAATTGGCTACGATTTACAAGAATCTGAAAGAACGCTTGGGGCGTGAGGAGAAACAGATGAAGGAACAGGTGGCAAGGCGGGATAATCAGATTGATGTATCTATGTCGGGCGATACGGTTGATGTATGGCAGGACCGTACGCTGTATTGGCTTTCCGCTTCTTCATTGACCAACAAGCTTGTATTCGACTTAAAGACCGATACGACGTTTAAGCCTCAGGATGCGATGGAACTTCAGGCTGATTTCCATTTTATTCCTTCGAAAGCGGCATCAGGGCAAGCGGTTATGGCGCTCAATTTTTATTTTGATAATGACAGCGTACAAGGTTTGACCCGCATCGTAACCCGTTCGGGTAAGCAACGTTTGTATCTGCGTCCGGATTCGTCGTTTACCATTCAAAGCATTAGCGGATTTATTTATTATTCGAACGAAAAGCATCCGGATGTATCTTTGTTGATTGATGATATTCATCTCACCCGTTATCATAATCAGGGGAAACCGGAAGAGTCTTCCGGTACGGAAAAAGCGGTAAAGGATACCGTGGATTCGGATGGGCAGGTTCAAAAGCCGATAGAGAAAGAAAATGTAAGGACTATCGACAGCAAGCAAATGCAGCCCATGCGGAAAATGGAGAACCGGAAATGAGACGGATAGCAGCGCATCGTATTTATCTTTTGCCTCAGGCGGAATGGGTATCCGCATCGGTAATCGAGTTGGACGAAACCGGAGAAGTTATCCGTGTATTGCCTTTAGCTGAAGAAACGGCGCATACCGAATGGCTGTCGGGTGTGCTTATCGTATCTCCTTTCCCGCTTATACGGGAGTGTCGGGAAGATTTTCAGGCTTTCTTGCACCGCATTACGCGGCAAGCCGGGGCGTATGAAGCCGGTGCTTCATGCCGTGCTTACCGCGTTTTATCCTCTTCTTCTGAATTCAGCGCATACGATTGCGGTAGCTATCGCTACATTCAATGATTCACTGGTGGGTCTTCCTTGCGGGTAATTGGGAATGAACAGGCGATGTGTGATGCATTGGGCTATCGGGGTGCTGATGCCATTCCCTTCGTTTCCCATGATGATAATGCCATGATTTTCTAAGTTTTCTCCGTATATATCTTTCCCGTTTAGGAATGTTCCGAACAACGGTATATCCTGAGCAGAGGCGGACCGGATAAATTCCGGCAGGTTGCAATAATGGAATTGTACCCGTGCGATGGCACCCATGGTGGCTTGCACTGTTTTGGGGTTATAGATGTCGGCAGTACCTTGGGAACAAAATACGTGTTCAATGCCAAACCAATCGGCTATTCGGGCAATGGTGCCCACATTTCCGGGGTCTTGTACATCGTCCAACGCCAGGCATAGCGAGTGTGCAGCGGTGTTTATATTCCACTCATATACGGGTTGCTCGAAGACAGCCAGTACTTCTTGCGGGTTTTTCTGGAGGCTGATGCGTGTAAGTTCTTCTTCGCTTACTTCGAAAATTTCTTCGGCATGCAAATGCGGATGCCGGTCAAGCCAGGCTTTTGTTCCCGCGACGATCCGGCAAGGAAAATGTCCCAATAGTTCTTCTACCAGTTTGTAGCCTTCCGCAAGAAAAGCTTGTTCTTCTTTCCGGTTCTTTTTCAACTCCAGTGAATGGATGTATTTTATCTTGTTTTTACTGAGCATGTCGGTTTTCTTCTAAAAATACCAAATATTCTGAGCAAAGCTAAGAAGATATTTTCAATAATTGCCTATCTTTGTCGAATAAATTTGCATTGTCTTCCTTTAATATGAACAAACCGCTTGTGATATTAATTCTGTTGGCTTTTCTCGTCTTGATGTTGGCTGGATGTTCGGTCAGCAAATTCATTCCGGAGGGAAGTTATTTGTTGGACAATGTGAAGATAGAATCGGATAATAAGGAAATCAAGCCTTCTCAAATGAATCTGTATGTACGTCAGAAATCCAATGCCAAATGGTTTAGTCTGGTAAAGCTTCCCATGTATATTTATGGTGCATCGGGGCTGGACTCAACCAAGTGGATTAACCGTTTTTGGCGTAAGATTGGTGAGGCTCCGGTGATTTACGACCCTGTTTTAGCCGAGGAAACCCGGAGCGAAATGGAGAAGGCGGTGCAGAATATGGGATATATGGGGGCATCAGTCGGCTTGCAGGAGGTGTCGGACGGAAACCGCATGAAGGTGTATTATACGGTCCGTTCAGGCGAACCGTATGTGGTAGAACGCTTGGCGTATGATATCTCGGATGCGAAAATAGCTGATTATTTGGCTAAAGATTCGGTACGTGCTGGTTTGTACGAAGGCATGCGGTTTGATGTGAATGTGCTTGATGCCGAACGTCAGCGTATTACCCAGTACCTGCAGAATCAGGGATATTACCGTTTCAATAAAGATTTCATTACTTATCAGGCAGATACGATGCTGAATACGCATAAGGTAGATTTGACCTTGAAGCTCCTTCCATACCGGCGCACAAAGGAAGACTTGCCCCAACCGCACCGCCAATATACGCTTCGGAATGTAAATTATGTATTGGATGCTGATTTCTCTGAGTTGTCCGAAGATGCCTTGCGCGGGCTGGATTCGATAAGTTCCGGCGGTACAGGCGTGTTTTATAAAGGAAAGCCTTTTTTACGTCCCAAAGTGTTGACTGATTGTAATTATTTGATTCCCGGAAATTTATATCGTAATCGGAATGTGCAGAACACTTATTCTGCATTGGGGCGTTTGTCTATCTTAAAATATTCGAATATCCGGTTTAATGAGGTGGCATTGCCGGGCGATTCCACCCGGCTGGATGCTTACATTTTTCTTTCGAAGAACAAGAATAAGGCTTTATCGTTCGAGATAGAGGGCACCAATTCTGCCGGAGACCTGGGGGCGGCGGCATCCGTCTCTTTTACCCATCGCAATCTGTTCAAAGGCTCGGAGGCTTTTACTCTTGAGCTTCGAGGGGCATACGAGGCGGTAAGCGGACTGGAAGGGTATGCCAACAGCCATTACATGGAATACGGTATAGAGAGCAGCTTGAACTTTCCGGAGTTCATGTTCCCGTTTTTGTCTTCTGATTTCAAGCGGCGTATTCGGGCTACTTCTGAGGTAAGTGTGAAATATAATTGGCAGATTCGTCCTGAATTTGAACGTACACTGGCTGCTGCTGCCTGGAGTTACCGTTGGACTCGGAGAGGGAAAGCTACGCATCGGTTCGATTTGATCGATATTAACTATATCTATATGCCCTATACGTCGGAGGCGTTCAATGCCTATTTGGACCGTATGGATCAGATAAATCCTTTGCTGCGGCATAGTTATGAGGATTTGTTTATCATCCGTTTGGGATATACTTATACTTACAATAGCGTCGGGGGGAATGCGGTAAATGCAGCCAAGCACAATTCATATTCCATCCGTTTTAATATTGAAGAGTCGGGTAATTTGCTTTATGGCCTTTCCAAGCTGGTACATAAGAAACCCCGATACGGTGATGCTTATCAATTGGCGAATATTGATTTTGCACAGTATGTAAAGATGGACATTGATTTTGCCAAGAATTTTGTGATTGATGAACGTAACTCATTGGTGTTTCATGCAGGATTGGGTATTGCCTGTCCGTATGGGAATTCGAAAAGCTTGCCTTTCGAGAAACTTTATTTTTCAGGTGGAGCCAATAGTGTGCGTGGTTGGCGGGTCCGTTCTTTAGGTCCCGGTTCGTATCGGGGCGACGGGAATACGATTGATTATGTTAATCATACAGGAGATATAAAGCTTGATTTGAATGTGGAGTACCGCACATACCTGTTCTGGAAACTGAATGGAGCAGTTTTTATTGATGCCGGAAATGTGTGGAACATCCGTTCTCAAGGAACGCAAACTGAGGGTGTGTTTAAGTTTAACCGTTTTTATAAGCAGTTGGCTGTATCTTATGGATTGGGAATCCGGTTCGATTTGGATTTCTTGATTTTACGTTTCGATGGAGGAATGAAAGCTATAAATCCGATGTACACGGGGAGAGACCGCTATCCGATTGTTTCGCCTGATTTTGGGCGGGATTTTGCTTTTCATTTTGCTGTCGGTTATCCGTTCTGATTATATAAAAATGAAGATAAAATGAAAGAATACAAAAGGCATTTATACACAGAAGAAGAATTAAAAGCACTATTCCAATGGTTTGATAATCAGGATTTGCCTGCTAACATGCAATTGGATAAGAGTACTTATATTCCTGATTTGCAGACTACATTAAAATATTTGAAATTGCAAGCGGAGAATTACCGTGAAACCCAAAGAATGCAAGGATGCATAACTTTGTTGGAGCGTATTAAAGCGAAGCTGGAGGGAAATGAGAGGAATGAGGAATGAAGAAGTGTAGCCATTCGCTCATTCTTCGTTCATCATTTATCATTTTCAATGTTTTTCACTTGCCCTTCTTCCGCATTGTCCGGGTCAATGTTGTAGACCGGTCTTGACTGAGGTATCGTAAAGTCTTTGTCCGCGAAAAGCTCGGCAAGCCCGGATATTTGTTTCAGGCGCAAAAGTTCATCGCGGTCCATACCGATGTTTTTCATAATCCATTGGTCGCTCATGCCTGCTTTGTCTAATTCTGAAACAATATGCGACATGAGGTCTACGTTATGCGTTCCTCGTGCACGATTGTGGCGAATGGTCGACCCCATCCGGTTGGATAAGTCCTTGTCAATGACTACCACAGGCAACATGCCTTTTTCACGTTCATAAATGCGTTTGGATTTTTTAAGAACGGTATAGCGGTGAAACCCGTCTACAATGATGTATTTGTCATTATTGTGGTCGTAATAGCATACACACGGCATGGTGAATCCGTCTTCCCAGATAGAAAGTTCCAGCAGTTTCATTTCAGGAGGAGCCACCACATTCGGGTTATAATCGTTTGCGCATACTTTTTCTATCGGTACGGCTATTACGTTATATACGGGGCTTTTATATTCTTGTTTTTGTTCTTGCTCTTGTTCGGGAAACAATTCCAGTGTTTCTTCTTTTTTCTTCATCTCCAAATGTGTTTATAGTTTTCCATTATTTTGTTCTTTTTACTGATTTCTTCCTTTGTCGGCGAAAAGCCCATATATTTGCATGCATGGTCGTTGCGCAGGATGCAGATACACATTCGCTTGTAAGTTGGTATTTCTTTGAATTCAGCGATGTCAATGTCTTCTAAATAATCCATTCGTACAGGATGCTTGGTGGTTTTATAGTTGCTTTTATCGACAATTTCAATAGGAATTTTAGCGTCAATCAGTTTCTGAATGACTTCGTTGCTCAGACAGCCTCCTTTGGTCCGCCAAAATTTGATACTTACGTCCAGGCGGCGTAAATATCCGTTCCGTGTTTCTTCAGGAAGGGTGGAAAGAAGGAAGAACATGAAGGATTTCCACGTATATCCTTTCGGAAGTTTGATGCGATGGCGGGCTGTTGCATGGCTGCTTCCATAGATAGCGGCAAAGTTCACTCCATTTACACGCCCTATCATACGTCCCCATGTATTGGGATCGATGGCTTTATAAAGAGCCAGACTTTCGATGGCTTCGCTGATAAACGGACTTGCTACACGCATGCGTTCGATGCTTACGCCTGCTTTGTAATAAAGGTCGTATAAATGATTATAATCCCATTTGAATTTGCCGTTGGCAACCCATACATCGGTCGTACGCCAGTCGTATATCGGGTATGCATTATAAATGTCATTATTGATTTTGCATGTCCAGATATAACGGTGATATAAAAGTACTTTGGGAGTTTGGTAAATGCACCGCCAGCGGTTGAAACTTTCTTGTGTGCGGATGCCTACCAAGCAACAGGTACGTGACGCTTTTTTCTTTCGATGGAGCCAGTCGGCAAAATAAATCTGGAAATCATAGTCCCACATATCCTGCTTGAATCCGGGAAAATTGTCTGCGGTCATGGCATATTTCGGCAGTTCGCGTACCCACATGTCTTTTTTATCTTCTTCCCATGGACGCCAATAGGATTGATACATTGAAGTGCTGGTAGCCACACGGAACGGTACGCATATCCGGTATATTTCCAGTATGTCTTTGTTTGCTTCAAAGATGCGGTCTACATAGTCGATAGTCATCTTGTACTGTACTTCGTAGTCCATGTGGTAGACGCCTATTTTTCGGTTTAGCTTGTGCTTCCGTATGTAATCGATGCACATATTCAGCAATATTCCGCTGTCTTTTCCTCCTGAGAAAGAGACGTAGATATTGTCAAATTCCTTGAAGATGATGTCAAGCCGTTCTTGTGCCAGTTCGTACACGTTTTTAGTTATGGGTTGTTCTTTCTTCATTTAGTTTTCTGCATTTTGAGGTAAAGTTTCCATTCTTTGGTTGTGGTGAACCCTTGTTCTTTGAATAAGGCAGCGTGTCGTGTTTGTACCAATGCGGTCAGTTGCGGCATGTCTTTGGTCATATTTTGCCATACGGCTTCTATTAACCGGTTGAGGATTTCATTGTGTCCTTCTTGTTGTACATAGTAGTTATTGATGGACGTTTCGTGGCTTTTGTATTCAAGAGGAATAAAGCCTACGGTTTCATCATCCGCTTCATTTACGGCTATGTACCATTCAAAATTTTTCCCTGTCTTGAAGGGATATCGGTTGTTGTATTTCAATACTTCCGGGTTCATTACCAGCGGACCGACCAGTGGATACAATTCTTTAGCGGTGCCGTTTATTTTAAGAATCTGTATTTGCATGGTTTTGTTCTTTTATAAGAGGCAAATATACGCAAAATTATTGATTTTGCATTAAAATAGGTTTGCGGAAAATGGAATGGAACACAGAGACACAAAGGCACAGAGTGTTATTTTTTTGAGAGAACGGAGTTCACGGAACAAAAGTTTGGCTCTATGGCCTTTGCTTACTCTATCTATTTAGAAGCTGTTTTGAATTTATCGTGCGCTGATTTGGGATGAGTTTTTGAGGCATTTTCGCTTCTGTGATGAGGAAGATAGCGGGCTATCTGACGAAGAACAGGAGCGAAAAGGACCAAAAAATCGCCCAAAGCACACACGAAAACGAATACATTAAGCCAAGAAAAACTTTTTGGAGAAATTCAAAACAGCTTCTTATTTCTCCGCGTCTCTGTGTTCAATACAAAGGACTACACAGATTTTTTGCAATTCATTTCTGATTGACTATAATTGCATCTGTTGATTAGCTTGCATGCGGTTGAGCGCTTCGTTGTAGTCTTCGATGAGTTCTTTCATTACCTCGTTTACCGATTGCAGGCGGTGAATGAGGGAGGCTGCTTGACCGATTTCTATTTCTCCTTCGAAGATGTCACCCTCGAATATACCCAACTTGGCGCGTCCACGTCCTAAGATCTCACGAAGTTCATCTACTGATGCACCGCGCAGTTCTGCTTCTTCAACCCGTTTGTAGAATTCATTTTTCACCAATCGGGTAGGCGAAAGTTGTTTCAGTGTCAGTATCGTGTCGCCTTCGTTCAGGCGCAGGCACCGGTCTTTGAACGAGAAGTGTGCCGAGCTTTCTTCGGTTAATGCGAATCGGGTTCCTATCTGTACGCCGTCGGCTCCCAAGGCTTGTGCGGCAAGGATGCTTTCGCCAGTCGCTATGCCTCCTGCAGCCAATAGGGGCAGAGTACATGTACGGCGAATGGCAGGGATGAGACACATGGTAGTGGTCTCTTCTCGTCCGTTATGCCCTCCGGCTTCGAATCCTTCGGCTACGATAGCGTCTACGCCCGCTTCCTCACATTTGGCTGCAAATTTGGACGAAGCCACTACGTGCGCCACGAGGATATCCCGTTCGTGAAGCCAGTCAGTCCATTTCTTTGGACTGCCTGCCGAAGTGAAAACGATTTTTACGCCTTCTTCGGCGATGATTGGCATGATAGTATCTATTTCGGGATACATGAGCGGTACATTTACTCCAAAAGGCTTGTCGGTAGCTGCTTTACACTTACGGATGTGCTCGCGTAAGGTTTCGGGGTGCATTGAGCCTGCTCCCAGCAAGCCAAGCCCTCCAGCGTTGCTTACGGCAGAAGCTAATCTCCAGCCGCTGCACCATACCATTCCACCTTGGATGATGGGGTATTTAATGTTGAATAGTCGGCAAATTCGGTTCATGGTATTTTTTTAGTTAACAGTTAATAATGAATGATTTATAAAGTCCTTGCTTTGAATACCGGTTTGGTTTGTTGCGATTCAGGTTCGAAGCCAAACCAATACGTAATGTCTTCGTTTTCGGCAGGCGGAAGCAGGCAGAGACGCAATTCTTCGTGATAAGTACCATTGAGCACCTCCCAATGTTCGGGAGGTAATACGTGTTTGGTACGGACGCGGTAGGCTGGTTCTTTCTTAAGCGACATGCCCGCTTCTATCCATGCAAGTGTCACGGCGGTTTCGTAAGCCGGATAGTTCTCTTGACAGAACTTATAGAGTAGGATGCCACGCCGTTCCAGGCTCATGGGCTGGTCAATGACGCCGATACGAGTCAGATGCTCCAAGAACCGGTGCAAGAATTCAGACTCTTCCACAATCAACCGGCGAGTGATTTCTTGCCAAGGTTTGGCATTGTAGAATCCGTCTATGAGGCGTGATAACATGCGTGCCGTTTGAAGTTCGTCGGGAGTGATTTCGTTGGTTTTCAATACTTCGTATGGAGGAAAAGGAGAATAGCTGATGCTTAATTCCGAGCTGCGCCGGCGCATTTCCGTTCCGGGAAGAAGCTTTAGAGATTCCAATTGGATTTCGCCGGCACGATAAGAAGCCAACGTACGGACATCTTCGAATATCTCTTTTAAATGATATAAAGGTAATCCTGCTATCAGGTCGGCATGGGTTTCCAAATTGGGCAAAGCACATAAGAATTCCAGACCGGACAGGGCATCTGCCAAGTCTCCTGATCTCCGGCTGACGGCCAGCACTTCCTGATGGAGGCTTTGAATGCCTGCCTCTAAGTGTAATTGTCCCTTTGGCATGGCGGCAAGTATTTCTTTCAGCTCTTCGGATAAAAGGGCGGGATGCACTTCTAAGTGAAAACGGATGTCTGGAAATTCACGGAATAAATCGAGTAAGGCGCGGGCATGACGGGTATTGTAATTGAAAGTCCGGTCGAGTACCCGGATATTCCGGATGTGGTGCTCCTGAATCAAGGAGATTCGCCTTCGGATGGTTTCAATGGGAAGGGTGCGTACGGGTTTCTCGCCTCCGCTTACACAAAAGGCGCATGTATTGAAGCATCCGCGTGTAGTTTCCAGTTGCACGAAAGGTTTGCTCCAATTGAAGAACGGGCTTTCTTCGGGCGGGACAAGCCGGTCGAAATGCATCACTTGTGCACGTCCGTTATCGTGGTAGGTGGAAACTGTATCCAAATAACATAAGCCGGTTATGGTGTGCCATGCTTCCGGCTTATTCCATATTTCCAGCCAGCGTGCGAAAACCTCTTCTCCTTCGCCTCGGAATACACAGTTCACGAAAGGATAATTACGTAGGAACCTTTCATTATCCCCCAAAAATTCGGGACCTCCCAGTGTGATGCAACAATCGGGGAGCAAAGCCTTGATACGTCCCAAAGTGTGAAGTAACATTTCGTGATTGAAAAGCCAGCAGGTAGCGGCTACGATATCCGGTTTCCGACGGAATACTTCAGCACTCGCCATGCCCGGATTTTCATTGATAGTTGCAGAAACAATGTCCCACTCTATATCGGCACGCCCGATGAGTTGGGCTTGCAAGGCGGGCAAAGCCAACGAGGAATGTGCATACGAACTGTTCAGGTCAAGCCAAAGGATTTTCATGAGGAATTTTTATTAAAAACGCAGATTAGCTCAGATTGACGCGGATATTATATTATTTAATTATGAATCAGCGAGAATCTGGGTTAATCTGCGTTTCATAAGAAATCAAAGCAAATATTGCGAGCTGATAGATTCGTGGCTCAATACACGGCGAATCGTCTCAGCAAACATGTCCGCTATAGAAAGCTGTTTCACTTTGGCGCAACGGTTTGAGTACGGGATGCTGTCGGTGAATACCAGTTCTTCCAGTTGCGAGTTTTGTACGCGTTCGGAAGCCGGACCCGACATAACACAATGTGTTGCAATGGCACGTACCGAGTTGGCTCCCGCTTCTTTCATGATGTCAGCTGCTTTGGTGATGGTACCTGCTGTATCTACCATGTCGTCAATCAATACCACATCTTTCCCTTTTACGTCACCGATGATTTGCATCGATGCTACCACATTGGCTTTTTCACGCGTCTTGTGGCACAATACCAAAGGTACATCCAGGTATTTGGCATACGTGCTGGCACGTTTCGAACCGCCTACGTCTGGAGTAGCGATAACCAGATTGGGCAAGTGCAGCGATTGGATATACGGGGCAAAAATTGTAGAGCCATACAGGTGGTCTACCGGAATATCAAAGAATCCTTGAATCTGGTCGGCATGCAAATCCATGGTAATCAGGCGGTCAATGCCCGCTACGCTTAATAAGTCTGCCACCAATTTGGCACCGATGGATACACGTGGCTTGTCCTTGCGGTCTTGTCGTGCCCAGCCGAAGTAAGGGATAACGGCGATGATACGTTTGGCTGATGCGCGTTTGGCTGCATCAATCATCAATAAAAGTTCCATCAGGTTATCAGAGTTCGGGAAGGTAGACTGTACGAGGAATACGTGTTGCCCACGGATAGATTCTTCGTAAGATACAGCAAATTCGCCATCGGCGAAATGTGTAATGTTCATGTTACCCAGCGGGCAACCTAAGCTTTTACAAATTTTTTCTGCAAGGTATCTCGAGTTTGTTCCCGAGAATACTTTAAAGGTAGATGTTTCGCTCATTGTATTTTTGATAATATTGGCTAATATTTAAATGCAAAGTTACGCCATTTCTTCAAGCCGGACAAACGAATATTCCAAAAACGTTAGTCGGCGAGCCGTTTCAGCTTTCGGAAATGTTCGAGCAGCTGGCTGTAATTGTAATCGTGTCCGGCGTCAAACTGGTTCCACAGTCCTCCCAAGATAGCCGCTCCACCGAATCCGTAGTCCTTCACTTGTAAGATGTTGCTTTCATCAATGCCTCCTAATGCGATGACTTTTTTATCGATAATGTTGCTCTTTGCCGCCGTACGTATTTGCTCAGGGGTAAAAGCGGCTTGGTATCCCTCTTTGGAGATGCTATCGAATATCGGGCTGAGAAAGACATACTCGCAATGGGGCTTCTTCTCTTTCACTTCTTCCAGTGTGTGGCAGGATGTAGTGACAGAACCCGAATAGTTATCGGGGATAAACGGATTCCGGCTATTCAGGTGGATTCCTTTTAGTTTGTATTCTTCTTTCAGGTAGAAATTGTCATGCACAACGATACGTTTCCGGTATTTTTCCGGTATCAACGTCAATAATCTTTCGGCATATACCGGAATAGAGTCAACTTTACGTAGATGAAGGATGTCCAGCCCTTCATCGAAAAGGGCTGTGATGATTTTGTCTTCTTCTACGAAGTATGTAGGTCTGGTTATAACGATTAGTTTCATTATATAAACACAATAGAATGCGCAAAGGTAGTAATAAGTTTGTAATATTTGCGCATATTAGAGTAAAATCGTATAGGTTTCCATCGTTTTCAGGTCGATTTGCCATAATTTCCCAGCCAGAATGTTTCCATATTCGCAGATAATCTTGATGACTTCATTGGCTTCGGCACATCCAATGATGCCCGGAGTAACCCCCATGACTCCTTTGGGGGGATGAGGAAGGGAGCGCATTTCTTCTTCATCGGGGTAGAGGTCGCGGTATCGTTTCCCTCCTTTATCATATCGGAATACGGACACTTGACCTTCGAACATGCGGATAGCTCCGTATACATATATCTTATTCAATAAGGCGCATGTGTCATCTATCACGTACCGGGTAGCGAAATTATCGCATCCGTCTACGATGATGTCGTAATGCGTAAAGATTTCTTTGGCATTTTCAGCGGTCAGCCGGAATGGATAGGCTTCTATCCGGATGGTGCTGTTCAGCGCTTCCAGCCGTTTTTGGGCTTGCAGGGCTTTGGGCAGGTTTACTTCGGCTTCAGAATAGAGCACCTGGCGTTGCAGGTTGCTTTCGCTTACAGTATCATCATCAATCAGCCCGATTGTTCCTACTCCGGCACCTGCCAGATAGAGTGCGATGGGAGAGCCGAGCCCTCCTACACCTACAATGAGTACACGTGCCGCTTTCAGGCGTGCTTGTCCTTCTTCGCCAATTTCGGGAAGAAGGAGCTGGCGGTTGTATCTTTCCATAATTGTAAATAATAAACACAGAAACACGGAGTCGCAGAGAATATAAAAACTCTGTGTCTTTGTGTCTCTGTGTTCATATAAGATTTCATTTTACAAAGTCGAATGAAGCATCCCAGTCTTTCCATACCGGTTCGCGTCCGGCTGCCTTTAGTGCGCACTCTACCTCCATGGCGGTACGGTCGTCGCTGATATGGAATTGTTCTAAGGCCTGAGGATAAGTGTAATATCCTCCCGGTTCGGTTTTGCTTTCGGCACTCATGGTGGTTACGCCCAGCGATGCCATGTGATCGCGGATATAAGCCGGTTCACGGGTAGAATACGAAATATCCACATCGTGGTCGAAGATACGCATGGCAAAGGTCACCTGTGCCAGTTCCTTGTCGCTCATGATAACGTTGGGCTGGAATCCTTCGTTCTCTGCGGGGCGCATGCGGGGGAAGTTGACACTGTATTTGGTCTTCCAATAGTGTTTTTGCAGATAACGCAGGTGGTATGCCATCATCGTGACATCGGTACGCCAGTCTTCCAATCCTATCAATACGCCCATGCCGATAGAATGCACGCCTGCTTGTCCCATGCGGTCGAAGCCGTTTACGCGCCATTCGAATTTCGATTTCATGCCACGCGGATGATAGATGTTATAACGTGCTTTGTTGTATGTTTCCTGGAAACAGATGACCCCGTTCATGCCGTGTCTGGTCAGTTCTGCATATTCTTCGGTTTTCAGCGGCATTACTTCTATTTTCAGGTTCGAGAAATAGGGTTTTGCCAGATCAAGTGCTTTGGCAAGATACGGTACGCCTGCCTTTGCCGGATTTTCTCCGGTTACTATCAGCAGGTTTTCAAACGGAGCCAGTTTCTTGATGGCTTTGTACTCGTTCTCCATTTCTTCGGGTGTCAGGATAGTCCTTGCCATGGGATTGCTGATGTGGAAACCGCAATACACGCACGAATTGGTACACGAGTTGGTCAGATAAAGCGGAATAAACATCGATACTGTTTTCCCGAACCGTTCTTCGGTATATTTGCGGCTCAGGCGTGCCATCGGTTCCAGGTATTTTTCGGCAGCCGGCGAAACCAGTGCCATAAAGTCGTTCACATCACAATGTGACTTGCCGAGTGCCCGCAGCACATCGGATTCTGTTTTGGAGTAGATGGCTTCGGTCGTCTCCTCCCAGCTTATTTTTTCTAATTCTTCGCTAAACATGCTATTCAATTAATAATGAATAATTAATAATTAATAATGGTGGATGCGTTTGGATTGCATTTGCTGGACTTGATTATGCTGGTTAATAGTTTTATCAGTTCAGTACAATCCGCTTGAATGGATTGGAAAGCTATATCGTTTATGTAATCCGATTCGTGTAGCAATGTCAGCCAATAGTCTGTTTCGTTAGCTTCTTTTAATGAAATATGCAGTTTATGGATAAAATCTTTTTTGCTTTCGGCAAATTCAGCTTCACGTATTAATGCCCCTATTGCTGTACCGCTTCGGAGCAATTGTTTTGACATAACATATTCTCCTTTTTGTTCTTTTAAAAAGCGGAAGGCTTTAATGATACGCAAGGCAAAAGCCACAGATTTTTGTTTGATAATGCTTTTCGACCGCATCCTTGTTGTTATTAATTATCAATTTTCTCTCATTGTTGATTATTATTAGGTTTAAACGTAATTAGCTAAAAAAGTAAACGCTCTCTCGTTGTTAATTATTAATTATTAACTATTAATTATTAATTGAAGAGAGATCTCTCGAAAGCTTCATGGCGCAGAAGTTCGGACCGCACATGGTGCAATACTCCCCGTCGGTATGGCGTCCTTCGTTGAAGTATTCCAGCGCACGGTCGGGGTCAAGGCTCAGATGGAACTGGTCGCGCCAGCGGAACTCATAACGGGCTTTGCTGAGGGCGTTGTCGCGGATTTGTGCTCCGGGATGTCCTTTGGCAAGGTCGGCGGCATGGGCAGCTATCTTATAGGTAATGACTCCCGTACGCACATCTTCGCGGTTGGGCAATCCGAGGTGTTCTTTCGGAGTGACATAGCACAACATTGCCGTACCCAGCCAGCCGATTTGAGTGGCTCCGATGGCTGATGTGATGTGGTCATATCCCGGAGCGATGTCTGTTACCAACGGACCGAGGGTATAGAACGGAGCGTTGTGACAATGCTCGATCTGGCGTTGCATGTTCTCTTGAATCTTGTGCAAAGGCACATGACCCGGACCTTCGATGAATGCCTGTACGTTCTTTTCCCATGCACGGACAACAAGTTCACCCATGGTGTCGAGTTCGGCAAACTGGGCTTCGTCGTTAGCGTCGGCAATACATCCGGGACGCAGGCCGTCGCCCAATGAGATAGCTACATCGTATTGGGCAAGGATGTCGCAGATGTCATCGAAATGCTCGTAGAGGAATGACTCCTGGTCGTGTATCAGGCACCATTTGCTCATAATGCTTCCTCCGCGGCTCACGATGCCGCATAAGCGCTTGTCCGCCAGGTGTACATTGTGCCGGCGGATACCTGCATGGATGGTGAAATAATCCACTCCTTGTTCGCATTGTTCTATCAAGGTGTCCTTATAGATTTCCCATGTCAGGTCTTCTACTTTTCCGTTCACCTTTTCCAGTGCCTGATAAATAGGTACGGTGCCTACGGGTACAGGGCAGTTTCGGATAATCCATTCGCGGGTTTCGTGGATGTTGTCTCCCGTAGAGAGGTCCATCAACGTATCGCCTCCCCATTTGCAGCTCCATACGGCTTTGTCCACTTCCTCTTCGATGCTCGAAGTTGTGGCAGAGTTTCCGATGTTGGTATTGATTTTCACCAGGAAGTTGCGCCCGATAATCATCGGCTCACTTTCCGGATGATTGATATTGGCAGGCAATACGGCACGTCCTGCGGCTATTTCGTCACGCACAAATTCGGGAGTGATGTGTGTCTCGATGCCTAATTCTTTGCAATTCATGTTTTCGCGGATTGCCACATATTCCATTTCCGGAGTTACGATGCCTTGTTTGGCATAGTACATCTGGGTGCAGCATTTTCCGGCTTTGGCACGATAGGGTAGGGCGATGTGTTCGAAACGCAGGTGATCGAGCGAAGTGTCATCCCGGCGCATCTTGCCATATTCGGAAGTAATGGAAGGCAATTGCTCCACATCCCCTCGTCCGGTAATCCACGGTTCACGCATACGGGCAATGCCTTTCTTCAAGTCTATCTTTACCGAAGGGTCGCTGAACGGGCCGCTGGTATCGTAGATATACACAGGCGCATTCGGAGTCATCACTTTCTTTCCGTCTTGGATGGTGACGGTAGGGGTCAGGTTTACTTTCTGCATTCCCACTTTGATGAAGGGGAAGAGTGTGCCTTGCATGTAGGCTTTCTCGCGGTGTGCGTAAGGTTTGTTCTCTTGTTCCATGGTGGTATTTTTTGTAGGAGATTAAGGACTACGTACTAGGTTTCACGTACTAGGTAATTCTATATAGTTTGACTGGTGTTTGCCAGACTATTCAGAACCTAGTCACCTAGTCCCTAATACATTAATTATTCAGAAAAGCGGTTAAGGGTGACGAGGCAGAAGCTTCGAAGCTCTCACTTTGCACGCCAAGTCCTGCTTCGTAAGCACGGCGTCCGGCTATCACGGCTTCCTTGAAGGCAATAGCCATTTCTTCCGGATTTCCGGCTACAGCGATTGCTGTGTTTACCAGACAGGCGTCTGCTCCCATTTCCATGGCTTCGGCTGCATGGCTCGGTGCACCGATACCAGCATCTACTACTACCGGCACGTTACTTTGTTCGATGATAATGCGCAAGAAGTCGCGTGTCTGCAATCCCTTATTTGTACCGATAGGGGCGGCGAGTGGCATCACTGTAGCGGCTCCGGCTTCTTCCAGACGTTTGCAAAGGGTAGGGTCTGCCTGGCAATAAGGTAATACCACGAATCCCAGCTTCACCAATTCTTCTGTCGCTTTCAACGTCTCGGCAGAGTCGGGCAGAAGATAGCGCGGGTCTGGATGAATCTCCAGCTTCAACCAGTTGGTGCCGAATGCTTCGCGTGCCATTTGTGCGGCGAATACAGCTTCTTCTGCCGTACGCACACCCGAAGTATTGGGCAAAAGTTGGATATGCGGATGAACGATGTGATGCAACATATCGTCTTCCTTATCATTCAGTTCAATGCGTTTCATGGCTACGGTCACCATTTCCGTGCCCGAAGCCAGGATAGCTTTCTCCATAATCTCATTCGAGTTGAATTTGCCTGTACCTAAAAACAAGCGTGAGTCGAATTCTTTATCGGCGATAATCAGTTTTTTCATATATTCAATATCAACTATTAATTATTAACTGTTAACTATTAATTATCCTCCTTGTTTCTGCTATCGGGTCATCCGCACGCAGGATGCTTCCGCTAAGAGCAATGCCCGATACTCCAGTCTGCATAATAGCCGGAATATCTTCGAAGGCGATGCCTCCAATGGCTACGATAGGCAAGTTGATGCCTGCCTCTTTCATGCGTGATACGATATTCCGGTAGCCTTCCAGTCCCAGTACAGGACTTAGGTTTTTCTTGGTTGTTGTGAAGCGGAACGGTCCGCAGCCAATGTAGTCGGCACCTGCGGCATAATGCATCTGCACGTCTTCGAATGTGTTTGCCGTACCTCCGATAATAAAGTCTTTTCCCAGCAGTTTGCGGGCTTCGGCTATCGGCATGTCCTTTTTACCCAGATGCACACCGTCGGCATGTAGCTTTTTTGCCAAAGCCACGTGATCGTCTATGATGAACGTGGCTCCGTACTGGCGGCATAAGTCCTGTACACGTATCGCTTCCTTTTCTACCTCTTCTTCGGTTGCCTCCTTCATGCGCAACTGAATCCACCGGCATCCGCCTTCCAGTGCCATCCGGGCAGAGTCGAAGTAGGTATATCGGTCGGTGTAATGGGTAATGAATTGCAGTTCCATAGCTGTATTATCCTCCACAAGCCGCTTTGATGATAACTAAACTATCGTTCGGTTGTAAGGTTTGGTCTGCCCATTTTTCACGGGGAATCATACGGTTGTGCAAAGCTATGGCTACTCCTTTTTCAGGAAGCTCCAGTTGTTTTGCCAAATCGGCAATGGTATTCCCTTGGGTCAAATCGGTCTCTTTGTTGTTTACAATAACTGTCATAGTGGTTCTCTATATAAATAAAGTATAAATATAATAAGGAGTAATCCAAAGAGACACCTTTCAGGAGAGGGAGGTATGTAAAGAGTGTTTTCCGAAGAAACAATCCCTTCGCCGGTACTAACCGTATCAGGTTCGTAGGGTATAATCTCAGCCCGACATGGGCACCCCTTTGTTTTACTTTCCGGCAAAGGTACTGGATTTTTTCGAAAAAACAAAAATAGTCTTTGTTTTATATTTCTTGCGGCATTTATTTGTGTCATTTTGCGGATGTAGAAACGGAGCGAAATATTCGAGGGAATGCACACATTCATGCCGTAATAGTATAATGGAAAGATACCACAGAAATAAAAAAAGCCGGCGCGCATCCCTGCGAACCGGCTCCGAGATTACTAATTTAAGTAAAATGTGCGGGGACGCTTCCCCATTATCTATTGATAGAGATATTTTTTCTTTTAGTTGACGAGGGTTTGGCTGATTACTTTAGGTTCAGCGTAAACGTATAATAATTGTTGGCATACAATGTATAAATACGGTCTGACTCATCGGGTGCGCTTGTTCCTAAGGTGACACTCCAGGTCTTGCCTCCAGAGGTGATGTTTACTTTTGTCGCATGGTCTTCTCCCGAACAGATGTTAGGAGCGATGTAGTAATAAAACTCTTGTGAATCGCCTGAGGATATGCTTGTAAAACTGTCGCTAAAACCTTTACTGGTATAAGCGTCATCGGGCAATGCTTCCTGATTGATACGCGGATAAACGTATGCCCTTGTAGGCACATTTTCCAATGCAACGGTTCCGCCTGCCAATGCAGTACCGGTTTGATTGTTTACCACTAAATTGATACGAGTCATCATGCGGCACAGCAATGCCGAAAGCTTCTGACCGTCTCCGGTAACATTGCCTTGCCAATATCCGCACATGGGCATACGGTCGCGCCGGGAAAGGTCGTTGCTTGCCTGTACATCCAGCAGCATCCGTTGGAATGCGGGAAAGTTGTTCGGCCAGGAAATCGTGCGGTCATTGGTGTTGACTACTAAGCAAACCGTACTGTTCTGTGCCGCTATCAGAGTGGCTTCAAAGTTTTCTACAAACAAGCCCGATTCACCTTCCCGTGGATAATATTTTGTTTCCGTATCGAGCAAGATGCCGTTCTCGTTGAACTGCAATACCCAAATATCGTATATCAAGTTCTCCACTTCGGGCACATGAGGAGCCGACGCACGGGTGCCTGTTCCTTCTGCCGGAAGCATACCAAGCGAGAACCGGACGTTGACCTCTTTCCCTATATTGGCATTGCCTGGCATTTCCGTTTGCTCGCATCCTGTTCCTATACACACTAACAGGCACAACAGGATGTATTTCGTTAGTTTATCTTTCATATTTGTATGCTTTGTGCTTTTTCAATTTCCTTCTATATCGGTAGTCCACGACTGGTTTTGCCAAGTGACCACACTGATTTGTCCTTCTTCTACTTTTACCGTCCAACGAAAATTATAAGAATGAGCATGTAGCAAGTGCGTTTCGTTCACCAATGTCATGTATTGGGTAGGCACGCCGTTGACCGCCATGTTTATCAATACAGCGACTGGGGTAGACATTGTAAGCGTAGGCAATACGCCTATATCGCCGGTTATGGTTCCTTCCGCATCCGTTTCTAATTCTGAGCCGGGCAATGTTACCCACGAACGTTTGTCGCCTATGCGCATCACTAACGTATCGGCGATGTTTTCCGAACTCCAGTTATATTCTGTATCGTGCAGGTAGGTATTCTGCAATCCGCTTATCTCAATGCCGGCTTCGAGCGGTTCTAAAGTGTAGACCCCTGTACCTTTGCGGATAGTAAAGGTGAAGCGTGCCACCTGGCTGATGATGGGGTTAAGCTTAACATATTGTACCCCCGATGCATTTACTTCGATGGGAATAGGTTGGGAATATGTTTCCTCGTACCTTCCGTCAGTAGAGTAGAGATACATGCCATTATCAATGGTCATCTTCAGGTCTGTAGAAACCGGATATGCCGGCGAAATCATCTTGAACTTGTATGTGCCTCCTTCCAGATAGAGAGGAGCACCTATTTCTTCCGGATTGATTTCCAGTTTGCCTTCTGCATTTTGTGTCGTGGTGCAAGGATATAGTGTGTTGTATCCTCCTGTACCGGTGCCTACTACATAGCCTTGCAGATTAGGAGTGCCGTAAGTATTCCCCTCCTCATTCAGTTTGGCATAGCTGAGCCATAAGGTGCTGCCTACAGGCAGTAGTCCCACGGCAGAAGTAGGTAAGGTATGCCAGTCTTCTCCTCCTGCATCGGGTAGATTGTCCGCTCTCGATTGTGCATCAGAAATGCTAATGCCATAAGTTCCGGGCAATTGGAATTCTATTTGTACTTTGCCTTCGGGTACACGGACTGGTGTCTCTTCTTCGGTATTGCAGGCTGTCAGTATTCCCGCCAAGATTCCTATGATGATTATTCTCTTCATACGTATTCTTTTTTATTTTGCGGTTACATCACGTACACAACGGATTTGGTCGCCAAGGGCTTTGCGGCTTTTAGAAACAAGACCGCAAACAAAACTATCTTCATCATCCCGTAAATAAAACACCCAGTTGGTGCCTGACGGTGTATTCGTTGTATTTGGATCACTGCTACGTAATATCGCATTAATTCCATCCCCATTCAATATGTTAAATCTACTTGGATGGATAAATCCACATGCCGGAACTTCCATAATGGCACTTGGCGTACTCCAATCAAAAGTACCGTCCTTCATTGATGCTAAAAATTCTTCTTCGGTTGTGAGATTCATAAATGACATTTTTTCATTCCCTGAAAAATAAGCAATCTCAAAATACCATTTCCCTTTTATTGTAGATTCTTTCATTAATATCCGGATGCGGTAACAATCCGGACGTCCTTGGCGCTTTATTATATAAAAGACTTTTTGGTCTCCTACATTGCCATAAACCAATTCTTCCCAATAATTTAAAGTTGAACCAAGATATCTTTGTGGGGCATGAAATACTTTAGACCAAGGAGTACTAAATTGTTTTTCCGGAAGAAATGAAGCAAAATCTTCTTTGGTTGGCAACCGCCACCCTTTGGGACAAGGATGATTTTCTACGCTGCTTGTCCAAAATTCATTAATAAATGATTCTTCTTGTCCATTTTCATCTAACATCCAATATCCTCCATCATTTACATCAGAAATAAACCGATATTCTCCATCTTCTCCCGGATTGACAGCTATTTCTTTTCTGCCTCTGATTGTTTGGGATGTCAGAACCGTTGTCTGTACATCGTCTACACTATACACTTTTTCCCCATATTGGTTATAAGTATAAAGAAACGGATACACTGGTATCTTATTAGGTGCCGCATCATATTTCTCCTTATCTAATATATAAGGTATATTCCTCGCATACTGGTAATAATACCCCCGGCACGCCTCCCAGTCGTTCTCGCAATCGGCACTCGTTGCCCCCAAGTTGCGGTCCATCCACATCAGGTTGGCAAAGGTAACGGGTTGTCCCAAGTAGTTGTCATCTCTGTTCTTGTCAATCCAGTCGTACACCTGCGGAGCGATGGCAATGGTGCGCACTTCGTCTTTCAGTACGGTAATGAGCAGGGTATATTGATGATTGACTTCAAACTGGAATACGCCGACGTCATTGCCTTCTTCATCGACTTTTCTTAATTTGTACTCTACCTCTTTATCTTCTCCCTCCAGATTTCCTAAGGTAACAGATATAGAAACTTCTTCGTTATCGGCATTGGGGAAAAGCAACAGTTCACCTGACACTTTTGTGCTGGTTGTTGTAATGTCTTGTTTGCCACTGAAATAATTCCGTTCAACCAATTCATCTGAATCGCCATAGTTCCATTTTCCTTTTACAATATCGAATGTACCGCTTTGGTGCGTTCCCTCGACCGTTATATTTTTCAGAGTTACATTCTCTAACTTATTTTCGTCATCCTTCGATTCATCTTGCTTCACAATCATGAACTCCACTTTGCTCATGGCATGCTTAAAGTCCATTTCCAGCCGATAACCATTGTTTATTGTTTGACCTATCAGGTTATTGGAAAACATCAAGTCACACAACGTGTTATCTATTACTTCTTCTTTAATCATTGGATTGTCAAGCGGGGTATTTTTGGGCGCTTGGCTTGGGCTGTCCGCTGTGCCATACGTCACCCCGTAAATACTAATTGGAGTATCGTCATAGACAAGAGGTGATCCGTAACCGATTGTATGGTTGGCTTGCTCTGTCCCTTCCGTATTATATAAGGGCCATTCGTCTCCTCTGTTAGCGTAAAGCAAATATTTTGTACCTTCTTTAAACTGCTTCACTTCATCACCTGCACGGGTAATGATGTGGCTTTTTCGGGCAGAAAGTATGGTTTCCTGCTCTTCTGACGGAGTGACGGAAATTGCGTCCTCGTGCGTACAGGCTGTGATACCCAGTAGGGCTAATATGCCTGCTCCGTATTTCAATTGTTTCAGTATCATGTATCGTTCCTCCTTCTTTCAATCAGTTAAAAGGATAAATGGGAATTATCAGATAACCACCTTCTTCCCACGGGCATTTGTTTCCTATCAGTTCGATGCCTTCTTCGCTGAAGACGAGGGTGAAGGTGTATGACTCGTTGGCATAGAGCGTATTCTCATTTTTGCCCTTATCCCAATCATCACCCGCATCCCGCTCTATCTTAAACTCAAATGTTGGTTCTACGGTAAAATCCTTCCACTCGGTTGCTTCCACCGATTCTCCCCTTGCCACTGTAACTTCGACCGACAAATCAGTCTGTCCGGGCACGATATATGCCCAGCCCACTTCCAAGGGATTTTCAGCAGTCAGCATTAAATCACCCGGCTGGGTCAGCGTGTATCCGCTATCCTCCTCGCCATGGTCAGCTTGCGGCACATAAAGACTCTGCTTCCGGTCCCATTCCACGTGGGTTGCCACTACGGTAGGGGAGAGCTTAATGCGTACATTCTTCAGATATTCTTCCGCATTTTCTGCCAGCTTTGCATAGAAATACACCCGCGACTGCGCATGCATAAATTGCAAAGTCTCTCCGTCCTCTCTATCAAAAGGCAGGGCAGCCGAAGCCACTACCGGTGTGATGGAAGTCAGCACATCTGTTTTACATAAACCGTCTTTTGGTATAGTCAGGCGTTCGTAATTGTCTGTCTTGTCCGTTCTCTTTTTCGGAGTCAGCGTAGCAGGCGCATATCCTGTAGCCATCACACGCCGGTTGCCATCGGGATACAGTTCACCGGTATTATAAGGTTCATTGGGACGTTTATAGGTATCAATGTGTTTTTCAGGACGTTTCACATAAAGCGGAGTTGGATCCTTTGCATTTCCCAGCACATCGCCAAAGTCCCAAAAGAGAAAGACCGGATTATCGGCTGTACTTCCGGCATCGGTCTCTTCTCCGTCTGCGCGTGCCACATCTGTATAGATACACATTTCCGCACTGCCGGATGCTCCGTTGTCCGGCACACCGTCTTGCGAGCATGCCGCAAAGAGCCACATGCCCAACATCCCTGTTCCTATGTAAAAACTGTTCTTTCTCATGGTTGTGCCGTTTCTGATTGTTGTGGTACTTTTATCTCTACCTCCGAGCCGCCTTTGTTTACCCAGTCCACCAGTTCGGAATGGATGCGCATGGTCTCATTACCCGGAAAAGGCGAGCCAGGAGCGATGATTTTGTCTACCTTTAATATATAATAATGGTTTCGCTTGATACCCCAACGGGTTTGGTCTTTGCTTATTGCTCCATTTTTGGCATTCTCATCTATATAAGTGTAATAATAGCCCCAGCCGCCATCGTAACGGCTGAAGTCGGTTTCGGAAGGTTCTTTTAATTTCTTTTTCATGCCAGCCAGCGAATAATAGTTGCCTTCGCTATCCCTCCAGAAAGTCCCTGCCAAATAGGTGACCGGTTCTAACGGGTTTCCGTCGTCCCTCACTTCCTGTAATATCTTTTGTGCATCTTCTTCCGTTTCATTTGTTATCGGTTCTTCGCCTCCGTTCCATATTACTTTGGGTGTATATTTCGCTCCCACCATTACCCGGGTGGTTACATAGCGGATGGCAGATTGGAAATCAGCTTCATTGGCGAATGTCATGTCTTTGTAAACCGTGTTTTCGGTGCAATACAGTCCTTCGGTATAGTGGTCTTCATCGGCATTTACCTTACCTATTTTAGTCTCATCATATTTAATAGCGATTCTGCTGGTGCATGCTTCGGGTGTTTTCCCTTCACGGTCTTGCACGTCTTTATTCAGCATTTCTACCATGGCTTGTGTGTCATAGTAGAGAAATTCCCGCTGGTATTCGTCCAAATTCGTAATGCCATACCCTCCTCCTTCTTCTCTTAGTGAAATCAATTCTCCCATCGCATAATTAGGGTCTATCAGATTATCACCCTCTATCCGATAATTGAGGTAGGTTTTCCGGTTAAGTACATTCAGCATATAGTTGACATCTGCCAATCTTATCCAGCCATTCATTGTAGAATCCTGATCTTCCACATTTACATAGTCTATGCCATTTTCAGACTTGCATTCACAAGTCAACAACACCTTTGCCACTACACGAGTCAGCTTTACCGGGTTGTCAATCGTAATGGTTTCTTCTGTACTTCCGGAAGGTATCGTTATGTCCTGTTTGTCACCTACCAATATAGGTGCAGTCATTACGATGTTGCTTCCTTCACCGATGTTACCATCTAACTCATCATCTTGCAAATGCTTTACATTCATCAACGCACCGACAATGTTATGTCCACTATCTTCTTCTCCGGCATCGAACACTTTATCTTGTGTACGGAATGACGCAAGATGATTTTCGCTGAGATTAGCACCTAAATAGAAATGCTTGACTCCCCTATCGTTCGTTTCCAACTGAAACTCCACATCGTAATCACCGTCTTTGTCGGTATCTTCAGGGCTTTGGATAGTCTTCGATGCTTCGAAAACTTCATTACCGGATGCATCTATCCGCATCATAATCAATGTAAGCGAATTGATTTGGTTTTCGGCATCAGTAAAGCCCAATGTATATTCGTCTTCATTGGGGTCGAGCGGACTGCGTGAAGCCGGTGACTTGCTACCCGACCGCTCTACCGTCAGGTTGACAATGATGTTTGTCTTGCCTTCTTGGGCAGGCGAAAGGTCGGGACGTAATTCATCCCTGCAGCTGCATAGTATTGCCACTGCCCCAATCATCACACATCCGACATATTTCATACTGACACCTTTTTTCATATCACAATTCTATTTCTTCCAACGAAACGACCCAGCCGTTCACTACGATGTGGCTTTTCATCCATGTGTTGTTGTCTACATCTATAAAAAAGGTCAAGGCATATTCGTCTTGCCTGTCTAAGTACTCTTGGTCACTCCATTCGGCACGGTGTTCGCCGATTGCCTGCAGAGAGAGAAACCACGTCAGATTAAGGTTCATTACTTCTTCCCCTGTTTCCGCATTGCTGATAATCAAACGCGGTTCCGCATCGGTCATCAGGCGTGACGTATTCAATTCCGCCACCAAAGCGCTGCTTATTGTTTCACCATTGGTTGCAGAAGGATCACTGGTGGCTTCTTGATAATAAGGATGATAAGCCACTTTGTCTTCCCGATACGGAGAGGCATCGTATGCCAACCAGCCGGTTTTGTCTTCGATGCGGAAATGGTAATCCTCGGCAGACATCACCTTGTCTCCTTGCATGGGCATCAAGATGATGCGCAAGGTATGCGTACACTTCATCATATCAACCGTTACTGTCTGCAACCTGCCCGTAACGCTTGCTTTCAGTGTCCCGTTCAATAAGCTGTTCAACCGATCACGGTGCGTGCCGTCGTTCTCACGGGGGAGCCGGGCTGTCAGCTCCTCCATAAGAGCGCCGTTGTTCAGTTCAGGCAATTCAAAATCGGCGTATTCTCCTTGTTTGTCTGTGCTTCTTGCCCATGCCACGAAAGAATATTCACCTGCTGGCAAGTAAGGGATGTGCAGTTGAAAATTGTCTATTTCCCGTATGCCTTCTTCTTCGTATTGAGCCACCAGCCGGTTGCCAGCATCGAATACCCATAGCTTCACTTCATCAGCTTCTTGAGCAAATGCGTCCGCATCCAGTATGTTGTAAGTATAACGGAATTGCACGTTCAGCCCACAATCGCTCCGGTCTTCTTTGATGCAAGCCTGAAGCACGCATGCCGTCAAGATGCCGTACAGCCACGGCATAAAGCAGGAGATACGATTTCTTGTTTTCATTGCCTTCGTTGTTATTAGAAATTTTTGTTTACTTTAAATCGTCTTTTACAGTCCATCATTGCAACGTAATGTTTTCGCTGCTTACCACCCACGGATTAGCCTGTGCTTCTACTACCATATAAACATTGGTCGGGTCTACAGGGTCTTCCGGGTCTTTATCCGGATTCCATCCGCCGGGAATGTCTGTACCGATATGTAACAAACCTGTTACTTTTAAAGAATAAACCGTATTACGCATCACGGAATAATAACGGTCAGCAGGAGACCCCTGTTGATAATTTTGATCCTTGATATAATGAATATAATACATAATGCCACCCGTATACACTTTTATCTTATATTTGGTACGGAAATAAGAAATAGCATCTTCTTTTTCCGAACCTGTCAACTCATTAGCGTCTTTCAATTCTTGTTGAGCTGCAGCCAACTCAGCAGTGACATCTGTCTCAGGATCCCCATCGTCAAATACTGTAGGATACGCAGTTGAAATGGCCTCTAACGTTCCATAATAAGTGCCATTATAAGAATAAAATGTATTTGAACCAAGTAAATTATCACTTGCATTATTTTTAAGAGTCACTTGCCACTGATAAACCAGCCCTGTAGTATTACCATTTAAAGCATCTACTATACTGGTTCCATTCCATGTCGGATTATTTTCCATACAATAAATAGGAGATGTATCTGTAGAGCCATAAGAAGCCACTAAACTATAAAGATCTTTCACTTCTGTATAAGTAACTCCACTTCCTCCTGTTTGTTGCGTGTGTTCAATCGTCCTGAAATCAGACAGATGATTGTAATATCCTGGAGAACGAGTAGCATCTGTTGAACTTCCTTCATCCAAAATCGGAGTAATTAAAGTATTAGTCCACGGATAAGAACCTTGTCCGCTAAGCGTTGCCGTCCACTTTTGTTGCAAGTTGGCTTTTGTCGCTCCATTCAGCAGCTTGAAACCTTTCAATTCTACACTTTGTACAGCATTGAATTCAGCATCATCCCCAGTTGTGATTTCTGAAATATCTACAGATTGCCCCACAGAAGAAGTTATCTTTACTGCTAAACGATCCAACTGGATTGTAGAACAAGTGGCAGGATGTTCATAATCATTGTCTTTACCAATCGTAATCGATTCACCGCCCGTGTCATCCGAACCATTACACTCGTTAAACATCAAGAATGTATTATTAGCAGCATATTTGCTTTTCATTAACGCTTCAGTAATTTGATCTATAGTTTTGCCTGTTACGTCACCCGTAATCGTTTGTAAATCCTTTGTTGGATTGGCAATGACATATACATCATAGATACCTGTACTTGTTTCTATTACAGGTGTCCTTACTCCATTCGTGATAGAAGTCAATGCACTGGAGCTAATATTATATGAATGAGTGACTACATGAGTTTTAGGATCACATAATAAAACATTAACCGATGAAATCTTGTTTTCTTCAGAAGTGCCTACTTCAATATCACCCGATTCAGTTCCTTCAGTAGGAGGATTTTCAGGAGCTGTTCTCGAATTCATCCCTTGCGGTCCTACAATCTGTAAAGTCATATAGACATTCGCTTCTGTAGGTGTTTGGGCATTACCTATTTCTTCATTGTCGCTACATGCAGCTATCCCGACCGCAAAGACACCTGCATAAAAGAAATGTTTCAGTTTCATAATCGAATTATTGTTTTGGAATTAATACTTGTTCGCTTTCACCCGAAGCAGACTATCCAAGTTGCTATCCGCCTCTTTTACACCCCGTTGCTGTGCCTGTCGGAAATAGCTTTCCGCTTTTTCTAAATCATTTTTCATGTAAGCCAATATGCCACGGGCTATCAAAGCCTCGCCGCTATCGCCTGCACGTTTCAAATAGTTTTCAGCCCTATCCAATTCATTCCGCTGCATAGCCGAATTTGCCGCGTTCAGGTTTGCCGCCTCGTCATCGGGGAAAAGGCGTACCGCCGTTTCGA
>ERZ779889.422-NODE-422-length-54144-cov-7.713639_pt1 | contig 54144 bp, 65 predicted proteins | sample MGYA00511030_ERZ779889 | MGnify/ENA primary metagenome ERZ779889 (study PRJEB29588, sample SAMEA2160616) | human gut metagenome | biome: human gut; feature: human-associated habitat; material: faeces | place: Denmark | collected 2008/2010 ... | reverse complement strand
TATCCGCATCGAAATGTCCTCGTTTACCATCGCGATGAGAAAGCCGACTAGCGTGAGCGCGGCAATTATCAGCGAGGCGCGCAGGTAAAGCCCTTTCGCGGGCGCTTTCACATCGCTCATAGCGCTCATAGCGCTACCTCCCCGCAGACCACGCGCGCGTTTACCGAGATAACGAAATCCTCTATCTTTTTCATATCCGGCTCGGGCGGCAGCGAGGTGTTTGCGGCGGCGGATTCAAGCCTTTTGCGCAGACTCTCCACCAGCTCGAAAAATTCGGGAGTGGGCTTGTCGCCGTCGGCGAGGTATTTGCCGTTGCGAATGTCCATAAGCAGGCCGTGCTCGGCTTCGCGGCAGGTCTTTACAACGCCTTTTTCCAGAATGTCGAAGCACATATACATCAGCCGAACGAGATGCATCGAATGCTTGCCGAGCTTGTTGTGCTGTATCGCCCTGCGGTTTCTGATGCCCATGCTGCTGTCCGAACCGTTCAGAAGCATATGCAGCTGCCGGTCGGCATACCCGCCAAAGCTTTTTGCCGCCCGCTGAGAGAGGAAAAGCCCCGTGTTGTCGAGCAGCTCTCTGCCGATGCTCGTTACCTTTATATACCGGTCGGGGTTCAGCCCCAGCAGCTCTATCGTGTTCGGATTACAGTTCGCGAGAAGCTGCACCAGCTTTTTGAATGAGTAGACCACGGTATCGGTAGCCGTTTCGCTGACCTGCTCAAAATCTCTGCCCAGCAGTATCTCGCGCCTGCTGTTTACCGCGCAGCCGCGTATATCTATGTCGGAATTTTCATTATTAGTGCCGTAAGCGAGCGAACCTCCCAGCCCGAGGAGTATCACATTATCCCCCAGCCTTTCATCATCTCGCAGAAAATCATACTCCGCGGCGGAAAGTATCTCGTCAAAATCCATATTCATAACCATGCTCATTCGCCTCATTTCTTTGTGTCAGTTATGATTTATCAGTTATGCCCTCCAGATATTTTGCTGGCACGCTTTTGGTAAGCCAAACGCCGTTTTCCGAAAGGTAAAAAACATATCCGTCTTTATACATATCGCCCGTGTGCACCTTATAAACAAAAGGTCTGCCGTGCCTGCTTCCGACCTTTATCGCGGTATCGTAGTCTTTTGAAAGGTGAACATACAGCCGTTTCATGTGTTTCAGCCCCTCGGCGTTTATAGCCTGCACGCTCTTTTCGCCCGTGCCGTGGTAAAGCAGGTCGGGCGGAACGGCTTCTTTCAGCTCTACGTCTACATTTATAGAGTGCCCTTGATTCGCCCTGATCTTAGTCTTATCCTCGTTGAAGCTGTACCGCTGTTTTTCGTCGGCGCGCACTATCTCTTCCAGCTTCGGCATATCAAGGCTGTATTCGCCCGTGCGGTTTATGCCCTCTATAAGCTCTGAAACGTCTGCCCAGCCGTGCGGGTCTAGCTTTATCGCGCCGTGCTTGTGGCGCAGTATCAGACTGATAAATTTGCTTGTTCTCGTCATTTCTTTTTTATCCATAATGCTTTCTCCTATCTAGGTCAGCGTATCTTTTTTATCGGATGTCTTATGACGGTCTTCCACTTTTCGGGCGCCGACTTTCTTACGTCTGAAAGATATATCTCGTGGTGCAGGCGGCTTTCGCTAATGTCGTTCTCGCAGCCGTTTTCCGCCAAATATTTATCCATCAGCGCTACGCTTTCAGGCTCGCTGTCGAAACTGCCTATGTGCATTATCTGCACGCAAAGCCCCTCTTCTATCGTGAGAAATTCCGCCGATGAGCAGTCGAGCTTTTTCTTTTTTGAAGCCGTTTCCACCGCCCAGTCAAAGTCCTCACGCGTGATGAAATCGGGCAGGCGGATAACTGAGATCCATTTAAAAGCGGCTTTGTCGGCGTAATTTATACCATCAACGCCCTCCTGCCACCAAAAGCCCTCGAGCGGCGGCACTACATATTCAAAAAAGCCCGCTATCTTATGGTCGGTCTTATAGCTCATTTTCAGCGTGTACGCCACGGCATACAGCACGCCTATCGCCTGCTTGTAAGCGCCGCCCTCTTCGTTAGGGTCGCCCGTACCCCTCACGGCGATGTAGTTCGCCTTTGGGACTTCCACTATCTCGGGCTGTTTTTTCGGCATATAAAACTCCTTGTATTCCTTTTTAAAATCAAAAGCCATCCTGCATTCTCCTTGTCAAATCGTCAAATTCAGAAAAGATCAAGCATACCGTCAAGGTATATCTCTTCGCGCACTTTTAGCTGATACTCGGGCTTTGTCATGTAATACAGCAGAAATTCCAGCACCATCGCGCTGCCCAAGCCCCTGCCCTCTATCTTGAAATTCGTGAAACCCATCGGCAGGTAAACGCTGCGAATATCGTCAATGCCGATGAACGCGGGGATTTCCATCGCGCGGGAAAATCGGTAGCCCTCAGCGGCGTGCGGCGCTTTGCAGATATGGTCGGCACACGGCTCGCCCAAATTTTTGCGGTTGACGTTTTCGTAGCAGGCTTTGCGCTCGGTACAGCCAACCCAGCAGCATTCGTTGCAGAGAAACTCCACCTTGTCTTTCAGCGCCTGCGGCAGCTTGCCGAGCTTATCGAAAGCCTTGTTCAGCCGAAAATCGGGCACGGCACAGCAAAAGTCCTCCCGCTCCAGCTCGCGGCGAAAACGCTCAAAGTCGGTCAGCACCTTAGTAGTGGACGACACGAAATAAAGCTGCGGACAACGCGTTTTCAGATAGTCGAGCAGCAGGTCGGAAGCGACGATAACCCCGTTTTGCGGGCAATTTTTATCACCCTGCGCGAAAAGTTTGCAGAGGGCGTTGCACTTTTTGTCCGAGAGATGCTCTGCGCCGAGCAGCGAATTGCTGAAAGTCAGCCGCGCGGATATGCCGTACCCGCGCATAAGCACGAGCACCTCGCGCGGGTCGTGGTCGCCAAAGCCCGCTCTGCCGCCGCCCCATACGCAGTCCGCGGGCGCGCCATACACCGAGCCTATCTCGCACCAGTCGTAAAAATACTCGCGGTGTTCGCGGTACAGCGGCAGAAAAGCGGCGTACAGCTCGTAAAATTCGAACAGCCCCGGCAGGTGGTAAACAGCGCGGCGCGGGGTTTCGGCATTGGCGGAAAATTCGGTCAATTCGGTCATGGTCAGGTCACCTCCGTATAATTATAACACAAACGGCGGCTAAGTGTCAAACGCTATTGACATCTGCGGCGCGGCGTGTTATCATATAAGCGAAGGATCATACTATCATACTATCATCGAAAGGCGGCAGGCTTATGAAAAACAGCGACAAGAAAAAATACTTGAGCACCTCTCGCGGCAGAACTCCGCCGACGGCTCGAGCGCCGCGTTTTTCACCGACTCGGCAGGAGCAGGGTACAATTGAAAGTCAAGCGTGTGTTCGGGGTGAGGGTCGCTTGTTTTTACAAGGACGGACACTGCCATGCAGGTGTGGTATAATTAAACTAGCAAAAGCGAGCGCTTTGCGGAAAATATCAGGGAGGTACAGGTATGAAAAACACGTTTGGCGTAAAGATGGTTTATAATTTTTACCATAGCGCTGTAAAAGCGGAATTGAAAAGGCGGGGCTTGCCGAAAGAGCTCGCCGAGAAGATCGACAGCGAGCACAAAAAGATACTCGCGCGGGCGAAAGACATCGGAAGATCGCGGCTTCTCAGCTCGTACATCATGGCGAGCTACTTCATCGCGATGAACCGCGGCACGGGGCTTTCGGCGGAGGAGAATTACGAGATATACCGCGACGGACTGTGCGCCTCGAAACTTTTTCACAAGGTGCTGGGCGACGCCGAAAGCTACCTCGACCCCAAAAAGATGGAAGGCAGACTGCAATGGTCGGCCGAAAGCCACAAGCGCGAGTATGAAAACGACTGGGTGGTAGACATTCTCCCCGGCAACGGCGAATACGATCTGGGTTACGATTATCACGAATGCGGGGCGTGCAAGCTTTGCAATGACGAGGGCTGTCCCGAGCTGGCGGCGTACATCTGCCGCATGGATTTCGTGCTGGCGGACATCATGAACATGAAGCTTGTGAGGACGGGAACTATCGCCGAGGGCGCGCCGTACTGCGATTTCAGATACAGCAGGATAAGGAGCAGTGAAGAGAAGTGAGCTTGGGTGATGAACAAGGTCGCGGGCAGGTGACCGCTTCACACCGCCGTCCCTTTCTTCGGCATGAAAAATCCGCTCATGTCGATGTGCTCAAGCTCCAGCAGCTTGATCTTTTTGCCGATGCCGCCCGCGCAGCCTGTCAAATTCCCGCCCAGCGGCGAATCGTAATGCTGAATGTACGTCATGTTTTACACCTCGAATATCAATTTTTTCAATTATAGCATAGTTTGACTGAAAAGTCTATTCCGACTGCCGTATCTCTGCCGATACGGCAGTTTTTCATGCCCTATATGCAACTTGTCCCGCACCGTATATGAAATATTCATATGAAACCATATTGAAATTTCATATCGATGGTGATATACTATATATAAAGGAGCGATAACTGATGAATATTACCGAATTTGCAAAGGTGGCGGGAGTGTCAAAATCTGCCGTAAGCAGATATTTTAACGACGGCTATGTGAGCAAGGAAAAACGCAGGCTCATCGAGGCCGCAATAGAGGCTACGGGCTACGCGCCAAGCGTTCAGGCGCAGAACGTGCGCACCAAAGTGACAAAGCTCGTCGGCGTGATAATACCTAGGCTTTCCAGCGAGAGCTGCGCGCGCGAGGTCGAGGGGATAAGCCAGGTGCTGAGCGAGCAGGGCTACCAGCTTTTGCTCGTCAACTCCGCCAACGACCCCAAAAAAGAGGTGGAGTACCTGGAGCTTTTTCGCAGCAACCGCGTTGACGGCGTTATCTTCCTCGCCTCGATATTCACGCCGCTGCACGACGCCGTGCTGAAAAAAATGCGCGTGCCGGTAGTCATCGTGGGGCAGGAGTACAAAGGCGCGAACTGCGTTTGCCACGACGACTGCAAAGCCGCCTATTCCGCCGAGATGCTGATGCTCGAAAAAGGCGGCAAAAATCCCGCTTTCATAGGCGTTACCGAAAGCGACAAGGCGGCGGGTCTGGCGCGAAAAGAGGGCTTTCTCCACGCGCTCGCCGACAGCGGTATCTCGATCAGCCGCGGCGATATGCTCACGGCTAAATTCGAAATAGATTCCGGCTACGAAAAGGCGCTGGCGCTGCTGAAAAACGGCAAAAAGTACGACCACATATTCTGCGCGACCGACAGCATAGCGGCAGGCGCGCTGCTTGCCTGCCGCGAACTGGGGCTGAGAGTGCCAGAGGACGTAATGCTCGCAGGCATCGGCGATTCGCAGCTTTGCAAGGTAACCTCCACCAAGCTGACCTCCGTGCACTTCCACTACCGCACCGCGGGCATCGAAGCGGCGCAGATGCTGCTAAACTCGCTGAAGCGCGAAAGCCCTATCCCCCGCACCCTAACGCTTGATTTTGAGCTGATAGAGCGAGGCTCTACAGATAAAAAATATGAAACTGTATAAAACCTTGTAAATCCCAAACATAAGTTTATAATAATTGTCAATAGACAAAACGCACGGCATGAGCTATAATATAGTTAATGAAATCGGTATCACATACAGTGGTGAAACCGAAATGAATAGTCCGGACAACGGCGTTATCACCTCTCCGCTCAGCGGCAAGGCTGTAAAGCTCGAGAACGTTCCCGACCCGACATTCGCGCAGGGCATACTTGGTCTTGGCGCAGCTATCGAGCCGACCGAGGGCAAAGTAGTAGCCCCCGCTGACGGCAAAGTTGAAACGCTTTTCGACACCCTCCACGCCGTAGGCCTTACGCTGGATAACGGCAAAGAACTGCTGATACACATCGGCATAAACACCGTCGCGCTGAACGGCGAAGGCTTCATGCCCCACGTTTCAGAGGGCGACAGAGTTACAAAGGGACAAACACTGATAACTTTCGACATCGACTTTATAAAAAGCAAGGGATACCAGACCGTTACTCCCGTGCTGGTGGGCAATTCGGACGATTTTTCCGCCGTGGAACAGCTTGCAGCCGAGGGCGCGCAGGTATCCATAGGCGACGAGCTTATAAAAGTTACGGACTGAAACTTAGAGAGGTAAAGTATGGATAATAAAGAGATAATGGAAAACAGAGAGCGCATCAAAAACGCGAAATGGCGTCAGAGATTTCATATCGAGCCGCCCGACGGCTGGCTAAACGACCCGAACGGCCTTAGCTTTTACAAAGGCGAATACCACGTTTATTTTCAGTACAGCCCCATAGCCGCCGACGGCCACACGCCCCGCGGCTGGGGACATTACCACGGCGCAGACCTCATGCACATGGCCTACGACAAAGCGGTAATGATGCCCGATATTCCCGAGGACAGCCACGGCGTTTACTCAGGAAGCGCCATTGAAAATAACGGCGTTCTGCACATATTCTACACCGGAAATGTGAAGATGGAGGGCGACTACGACTACGTTACGGCGGGCAGGGGCGCGAACGTGATACACGTCACCACCGCCGACGGCAGCGAGGTCAGCGAAAAGCAGGTGCTCTTGCGAAACAGCGATTACCCCGACTTCTGCTCCTGCCATGTCAGAGATCCTAAGGTATGGAAAGAGGGCGAGGTCTGGAAGATGGTACTGGGCGCGAGAACTCTCGACGACGAGGGCTGCGTGCTGGTGTACGAATCCGCAGACCTTATAAACTGGAAGTATACGGGCAAAGTATACAAAGAGGGCTATGGCTATATGTGGGAGTGCCCCGATTATTTCGAGCTGGGCGGCAAAGGCTTCCTCAGCACCTGCCCGCAGGGTCTGCCGCACTACGAAACTAAGTGGCAGAACCTCAATGAGTCGGGCTATTTCCCCGTAGAGGGCAGGTTAGAAGACAGCCGCTTGGGCGAATTTGCCGAGTGGGACATGGGCTTCGACTTCTACGCGCCGCAGACTTTTCTCGACCCGCAGGGCAGGCGCATACTGATAGGCTGGCTGGGCATGGACAACCGCGTTTACGGCAACGCCACTACCGAACTTGGCTGGCAGCACTGCCTTACCATACCGCGCGAAGTCACTCTCGGCGAAAACGGCAGACTGCGGCAGTACCCCGTTGCCGAATTTGACGCACTGAGAAAGGGCGAGCGCCGCCACGCCGACGGCTGTACCGCGAAATACGCTCTGCCGCTGGAGATATGCGGCGAACCGACCGCGGACTTCACCATAACGCTTGACGGCAAACTGGAGCTGCGCTTCGACAAGGCGAAGCAGCTTTTCACCATGAAATTCAGCGACGAAAAGTACGGCTGCGGCAGAGGCACGAGAAACGCCGTTGTCGCAAACGTGAGCAGCATACGCCTTATCGCGGATATGTCAAGCATAGAGGTGTATTTGAACGGCGGCGAAACGGTAATGTCAACAAGATTTTATCCCGATGGCGACTGCGCCGAGCTTGAAATAAAGGGCTTTGAAGCGCAGTTCTGGGACTTCTAAATCTGAAATATCTGAACTATCTGAGAGGAGAATTGCAATGGGAAACACACTTTTTGCCATAGGCGAAGCTTTGATAGACTTTATCCCCGCGCAGGCAGGCTGCGCATTTGAGGACGTGACGGCTTTCAGCCCGAAAAGCGGCGGAGCGCCGGCAAACGTGTGCGGAGCTTTTACAGTGCTGGGCGGCCGCGCGAAATTCATCACCCAGCTCGGCGACGACCCATTCGGCAAAAAGATAGCCGGCGACCTAGTACGCGCGGGGATAGACACCTCGCTTATCGGCTTTACCGACAAGGCGAACACCGCGCTGGCTTTCGTAAGCCTTGAAACTGATGGAAACCGCACGTTCTCGTTTTACAGAAACCCCTCGGCGGATATGCTTTTTTCAGCCGAGCAGGTGAAAGCGGAGTGGTTCGCCGACGCATATGCGCTGCACTTTTGCAGCGTTTCGCTGGGTGATTTCCCGATGAAAGAAGCGCACAGAAAAGCGATAGCCTGCGCGCGTGAAAGCGGCGCTATGATAAGCTTCGACCCAAATCTGCGTTTCCCGCTTTGGAAAGACAAGCAGGCTCTGCACAGCACGGTGAATGAATTTATACCGATGGCGGACATCGTGAAAATTTCGGACGAAGAGCTTGAATTTATCACGGGCGAGAGCGAGATAAGCGCCGCCCTGCCGAAGCTTTTCGCGGGCAACGTAAAGCTTGTCATATACACCTGCGGCGCGGAGGGCGCGTATGCTTTCACCAAAAACGCGCAGGCGCACGCCGCGAGCGAGCGTGTAAAAGCCATCGACACAACGGGCGCGGGCGACGGCTTCATAGGCTCGTTCCTCTACGCGCTGAAAACGCTCGGCGTCACGGCGGACAGCATTTCAGACCTCAGCAGTGAACAGTGTTGCCCGCCGCGCAAAACCCAAAAAACGCAACAATCCGTAAGTAAGCGTGAAAAATATACAAAACCCTCAAAAACCCTGCAATTACAGCGTTTTCGGAGTGCAATAAACTGATTGATGTGTAATGATGTAAATATATGGTGTCAAAAAAATACCGCCAAAAATAGCTGTTTTAATGCTGTTTTGGCGGTATTAAATTTTAGCCGTTATAATCTGTTTTAGCGTTTTAAAAACTGTTTTAATTTCTCGTAAACCCTTGAAAATGCGGCGTTTAGATGCGTTTTAATATTAAAACAGTATTGCTGGAACAGTGGTTGCGACCGCTTGAAAATAGGTCATTTTTTAATGCCAATATACCAACCAACTGCTTTATTTAATCCCAACTGGTTGGTATTAAAACCAACTATGCTACTTAAAAGGTCTCTATCCCTTGAAAATACAGGCTTTTGAGTAGCGCGGCTGTTATTTGAACAGAGTTTTTTCCTCTTTACAACTCAGCATTTGCCTTTTTCTTTTTCCTAGGACGCGGTTTGTATACATAGCCATTTTTCTTTTTCTCTCTCAGCTCGTCTATCTTAGAGGCGGCAAATAGTTTCATATCTTTATATTTTAACTTCTTTACTTCCCTCAGAAATTTGAGACCGCCGTCAATGTTGTTCATTTTTACATACACGTCAGCTGCTCCGTTTACCGCAGGAGTATAGGTGTTATCGATGCTAAAAGACGTAAGATACGCTTTGAGCGAATCTTCAAATTGATACTCACCCTCATATGCGTGAGCAAGCTGCCACCATATTTCCGCTTTGCTTTGCGTAAGCTGATCTGCGACATAATCTCCCATGTCAATCTTTTGCCGCGGCGTACCGCTCCATGTTGCACCACAGTCAATAAACTTGTTCAAATAATCAATCGCATGCGGTCTGTATTCCGCTCCGGCAAGAACATAGCATTGCGATACAACATACAGCTTGTCCTTGTTCTCTGGCTCACCGCATAATCTGACAGCTTCCATCAACAAGGCTTTTTTATTTTCAAAAGTTTTTTCTAATTTCAGAACTTTGCCTATATAAAAAGGGCTAACATCTCTCCCTGAAAGATGATTATAGATCTGCAAAGCAAGCTTGTAGTCGGATTTTTCCTTTGTTTTAAACAGCATTTATATCACTCCGATCACCTTTCCGCGGCAATATATATCATCATATTCGTGCAGATTTATATCGTCATATTCTGGATTGAGAGAAATCAATTTATCGCCGCCGAACTTCTTTATAAATCCCTCGTCGTTGATTATAAAGATACCTATATCGCCAAGCTCCACTGACGGCTGAGATTTTATAAGCACAAGATCGCCGTCATGAAATCTGGGTTCCATGCTGTTTCCGGAAACTTTGAGCGCAAAGTTTGCTTCACTGGTCTCAGAGCTCTCCTCAACCTCTATCATTTCTTTGTCGCAGTTATCAAGATAAACTCCCGTTCCTGCACTTGCAGGCAGCGAATAATATTCAATAAAAATAGTGTTTTTACGCTGCTCCAGCGGCGTTTTTGCCGATTCAGAAAGAACTATCGCGCGCTCCAGTAACTGTCCTTTCTGGATCGCATCTAATTTATTATAATATGTAAGCAATTCATGCTCATCAGCGGTCAGAGTTTCCGCTGGTGAGCTTTTTTCTTTGCCAAATAAAAGAGTATCAGTTGGTACGTTTAATCTTACCGACAACTTCATTACTATATCACTATTTGGCATAGCTCCTTTTTTCCATCCTCCTATAACGCCCTTTGTTCCTCCACATTCAAGCACTAAAGGAGTAATTTTTATATTATGTGCATCACAAATGCTCTTTAAATTATCATAAAACATACAAAAAACCTCCAAAAAAATTGTGCATAAGCACGAAAGTAATTTTAATATTACTAAAACGCTTGACAAGTAATATTAAATGCACTATAATATACAATGGTGAACCCAATAGGCGCAATTATCCCTTGTTCACTATTGTATATATTATATCGCAAAAAAAGTTTTTAGTCAACTAAAAAGGAGGTATTTCATTGAATGAATTAAAAAAGTTCAGCAGCAGTGAGTTTGGTGAACTTAACATCATGTTTATTGATGGCAAAGAATATTTTTCTGCAACTAAGTGTGCGGAAATATTGGGATATGCAAATCCCAGAGATGCAATTCAAAAAAGATGTAGAGAAGATGGGGTCGCAAAATGCGACGTCATCGACAGCCTTGGCAGGAAACAGCAAATGAAGTTTATTTCTGAGGGAAACCTCTACAGACTTATTGTATCAAGCAAACTTCCAACAGCAGAGAAATTCGAACGCTGGGTGTTCGAGGAAATACTGCCTTCAATCAGAAAGAACGGCACATATAGTACCGTAGATATAAATGAGGTTATTGTTAAAACCGCAGCTGCTGTAGTAAGTGAAGTTTTTAAACAGCTTGCTCCTGTTTTAAATGCACAAAAGTCCATTATTAAAAATCAGTCTGACAAAACTGTTCAACGTTTTAGATACAAAACTCCTAGCAAGGTGGAAACGCTTAAGCCCGAACTTCGTGCAACAGTTGACGATATGATATGCTCCGGCAAGTATTCATGTCAGCAGATTGCAAACTACATCATGAATTATAGTGAAATGAAGATCACCAGTGCTTCTGTGAACAGATATGCTCATCGTCACTTTTGGGATTGATTTAACATAGTCAACAGAATGGAGTGAAAAATTTTGACTGTAGAAGATTGGAAAGAAGTTGAAACACGCTTATCTATTCCGTATAGCTCTGTAAAGCTTAAAATTGACGGATATGATGTGACTATCGGTCACGCTATGGAAAAGCCTTTAAAACACTGCTTAGTAATATATATCGACGGTATTTTTAAAACCAAATGGGTCCTTGAAGACTGTGAGATACGCCGCCGATTTTGTAGCAAGCATACAAAAAGTCTGCTGACAGCTAAAGAGAAAAAAGCTCTTGACCGAGAGCGCAAAGCGTTTCGAGAGAAAGTTTTGAAAAAGTCAACCTACGACTGGTACTCGCCTTACTGGAACTCGTTTAGACGACTAAAAGCTCATCTTATCAAAAATAACAAATCAATTGAAATAGGGGAGGACGCATATGAAGTGGACTGAAGACGGTCAGCGCAAGGCTTCGCTGGCAAATGAACTTTTTTGGCTATTTGTTGTCGCCGGGCTTAAAGTAAAAGACGTTGCATATCGGATCGAAGACGGCGAAGAAGTGTACGTCATTACTATGACGAATAATTACACATACCGCGTCAATGTGACTTGCGACAGCCCAATGACTGCGGTATATGACGTAGTAAACTTTATGAAAAACAAATGAGGTGACCATATATGGATCAGAATAGAACTAAGCAGAAAGTGCTTGAAATATTTAATGAAGTGAAGAACACATCGTTCAGGAGCCTTGAGGACGCTGTAGAGGAGAACGGCATGGCATACGTTTTTGACGTGTGGCTAAGATACGAGGGTATCGTAGGATATACGTCAGACATCTTTGAGGTGCTGAACGCGGTAGGATTTAACATATCGATGCAGGAGGATTGGTAATATGAGCGATGAATCTAAAGCAAGCATACTTGTTATCACATGGGCAGCTGCGTTTTGCGTGGGCTTGGCAAAAGGCGAGAGCACAGGGCTGCTCATCATTACGCTTGCAACAGCTGTTTTCGCAACGATCATACTGCTTGATATGTTGTGCGAACGAGCGAAAGCGGAGATACGGCTGAAACGCCGCCGACTGGCAATAAGAGAACGATTCTGCCGCGAAATGGCGGAGATCGAAAGGGGCTGTGATAATGAGCATAGGTGACAATTTCAAGAATAAGCGCATTGAACGCGACCTGTCGCAGGAAGAGCTCTCAAAGCTTTCCGGTGTGTCAAAGCCGATGATCTCATATATCGAGCGCGGCAAGCGCGTTCCGTCGGTACTTACCGCCCAGAAGATCGCCCGCGTACTGCGCTGCACCATTGATGATCTTCTGGCAAGCTGATAGATGCCGAAACCGAGTCGGAAAAGGCTCGGTCTGTCGGGGACGGTCTCCCGGCACTGATGATGGCAGACCAAGTAAGGAGGTGTATTTATGACACTAAAGGAATTTAAGGCGCAAATGCTGGCGATCACAGTAGCTCAGGCTAAGGTACTAGCCGAAGTAAGCTGTCTTGAGGACATAAAAATAGAGCCTGAACAGCTCCGCAGGAATGTTGCGACCATTCTTGCCGTCCTCACAGAAACCGAAGAGTATCTGCTTAGCATAGCGAACGAGTGTTCTGGCTCTGATATATAGTATATCAGAAAACAAATGTTTTGTCAAGACCTGTGGGAGGTGAAAACGTGGATCTTTTGACTGTAAAAGACGCGGCAATGCTTAAAGGCTGCAGCGAACAGTATGTACAAAAATTGTGCAAGAGCGGCAAACTCTCTTGCGTGACCGAAATGAATGAACGTAATCGTCCGAGGTATATGATTCCCGTTTCATCGCTTCCGGCAAAGCTGCAGACAAGATACTACAAGCAGAAAGGCGAAACAAAAGCTGCTGAAATACAGCTAAAACACAGTTTAGAGCCTGTTAAAACCATAGAGGATTTTACCGCCCAGCAGCGTGAGCTGATACAGAAATGGATCACGATACTTTCTGACTGGCAGCAATGCCGCGAGAATTACGCAGGCAATAAGACCGAAGCGGACACGCTGTACATTGCTAAATGCAAGCTCGAGCACCCTGATGTAAAGGTGTCAATGGACATCATTTATCGCAAATGGGCAGCGTATAAAAAAGGCGAATTGCAAGGACTATGCGAGAATCGCGGCGGAAGCAATCGCGGCAAGAGCAGCATAGATCCTGAGATATGGGAACAGTTTTGCTACCTGTATTTGTCAGAAAATAAGCCTACGGTATCGCGCTGCTATGAGCTTACCAAGACATGGACAGCTATCAATTACCCCGACGCGGCGGCAGATTTCGCAAGCGAGCAGTCTTTTAGGCGGCGCATCAAAACTGAGATACCGCAGGCGGTACTCATCTATATGCGTGACGGCGACAAAGCCATGAAGGACAAATGTCTGCCGTATATCAACAGAATGTATGATAAACTGCACGCTAATGATGTCTGGATAGCTGATAACCACACATTTGACATTCAATCATACGATGAGGACAGCGGCATGATACACAGGCTGTATCTTACGGCATTTCTGGACGCCAAAAGCGGCGTACTGGTCGGCTGGAACATATGCGACAGCCCTAATTCTCAATCAACGATAATCGCGCTTCGGCACGGTATCATGCGATTTGGAATACCCAAGGCGGTGTACTTTGACAACGGTCGCGAATTTCTTACTCACGACGTGGGCGGCAAAGGTCATAGGTCACGAAAGACTGATAACGAGGAGCTTGAACCTCCGACCATACTGCAGCGGCTCGGCATAGAAATGCACAACGCTATCGTTAGAAACGCTAAAGCGAAGCCGATAGAGCGCACATTTTCGACCGTTACCCTGCAGTTTGCGCGAATGTTCGAGGGCTACTGCGGCGGCACTATCATGCAGCGCCCGGAAAGCTTGAAGCGCCGTATCAAGGACGGCAAGCTCCCTTGCGATTTTGAAGTACGGGAACTGTTGGAAGACTGGATAGACGGCGACTACAATGTACAGCAGTACGGCGGCTCTGAGTCATCATTTAAAGGCATGAGCCGTATAGAGGTCTGGAACAAGGACATAAAACGCGTCGGGGTAAGAAAAGCTGCCGAAGCAGATCTTAACCTCATGCTCATGCGCTCGACTAGGGTACAAAAAATCAAGAGAAACGGCGTATTTATCAGCATAGCGGGCGAAAAAGTGTGGTTCTACGACCCCGAAGATACTTACAGACATCTCGGCGAAGAGGTATATGTGCGCTATGATCCCGCCGACCTGCGGCAAGTACGAGTATATAGCAGCGAGGACAAGTATCTATGGACATGGCGCAGCGCGAACGAGCTGCTTGTAGACTATATCACAGAAACCAAGGAAGAAATATCTGACGCAATGGCTGTACAGCGCCGCACACAGCGGTTTATCAAAGCGGAAGCTAAAGAGATCACTGAGGGTCTTAACAGCAATCGCAGGATAGACCTAGCCGCGGCAGCTGCGCTCAAAGCGGCTGAGGGCAAATCAGCATTTAAGATCATCATGCCTACTAACGTTATCGTAGTACGCGCGGACGAAGAAAATGAAGAGATATGCCAAAAAGCAGCCGGCGACAGCGTAGTCATTGATCTGGCGAAGATGAACCGAAATATTGAGAAGAGAAAAGAGGAGTGATCATGTTTGAATTTACAGAGCGCCAGCAGTGGGCACTGGACAAATTTCGCGAGCTCAGCGCAGAGCTGGGCAGCGGAAACAAAGCAGGAGAACAGGTAGGCGTATCCAACGCCACGATGTCAGCTATACGCTCCGGCACATACCGCGGCAACGTGGACAATCAGCTGGCAAAGCTCATCGCGTATTTTGAAACTAAGGAGGAAGCGGCAGGAACGTATGACCCTACCGAATATGTAGACACATCGGTATCGTCCAGCGTGTACGATACTATCCGCAACTGTCAGCTCAAGGGCGGACTTGCGATCGCCTGCGGAGATGCAGGCATAGGCAAAACACAGGCGGCAAAGCAGTTTGCCAAGGAGCACGCCAGCAGCTGCATATACATAAGCGTAAATCCGTGTATCAAATCGCCAAAGTCGGTGCTCAAGCTGTTGGGCAGCAGATTTAACATATCTACATCAAGCCTCGACGAGCTTTGGCTAGCAGTCGCTAACAAGCTCTCTGACGGTATGGTGCTCATTATCGACGAAGCTCAGCACCTCGGCATCAGGACGATAGAAACTCTCAGAAGTTTTTCCGACTATTTTGACGGCAAGGGACAGACGCTGGGAATATGTTTTGTCGGCAATCCTGAGACCGTATCGCGGCTGGGCGGCAGGCAGAAAGCAGAGTTTGCGCAGATACGCAACCGCACCAAGCAGACAAAGATATTTACCTCATCGCAGATAAGCAGCAAGGATATACGCCTGCTGTTTCCCGCCATCGAAGAAAAGTCGGCGGAAGCCGAATTTCTGCTGAAAATAGCTCACAGCTCACAGGCGGTGCGCGGAGCTGTCAACCTGTACTCCAACGCATATGACAATGGCAATACCACATACAAGGGACTTGTCGCGATGGCAAAATTCATGGAACTGGAGGTGTGACAGATGAAACATGGCAAAAATCCGACCAAAGCGCAGAAGCGGATAATGACATACTACCGACTATGCTATCAGGACTGGCTCGTCACGAAGTGTACCGACAAGGAGCTGCACATAGTGCACCGTTACACGGATACGCAAAGGGTGCTGCGAAAAGTCAGCTTTGAGCACGATACTCGCTCCGCAGAAAGGAGCGTTTAAGATGCCAAAGATACATCTTTGCAACATTTTTGATTGCGAGCGTGTGCGCCGCAATCAGTGCTGCAACTACTGCAATTACCGTATGATATGCAAAAATCGCTGCCTTAATAAGCACGACCTTTGCGGGCAGATGATATTTGCTGAAAATCGAAAGGAGCTTGAACATGAACACAGAAAGTAAGCACAAAAGGCTGTCGAAAGCAGCAAGCTTGACCATACCGAAGGACATGAGGCTTGCCGCAGGCATACTGCCCGGTACGGCGGTAGATCTTACGGAGGTAAACGACGGTATACTTATCTCGAAGCACGTCCCCATATGCCGCTTCTGCGGCAGCCCCGAGAAAGTCGTAGAGTATCGCGGCGAAGAGATATGCGCAAAATGCGCCGCAGAAATATGCAAGGAGGCAACCGGAAATGCTTGAATGCGCTGATGAGAAGATACGCCGCTATAAGGCGATAAAGCAGAAGATAGCCGAACTCAAAGCAGAAGCTGACGGCATAGAAGCAGAGTTCCTCAAGGCTATGGAAAGCGACCTTGAGGACACGAAATACAAATCGGTATCATATTCTGACGGCGAGGGAAACAAGGTAACGGCGACTGAAGCTGAAAGCTTGAAAGTCATCTATCCGTCTTTCCTGAAAAACATTTTCGGGGCGGCGTACAAAGACGTAGTTACAGAAGAGGTAAGCTACAAGGTTTCGGCAGGAGCTGCGCGTATGCTTATCGCGTTGTATAACCGTGAGTATGTCAGCGGCGGTACGGTAGATCAGCTTGTCAAAACGCTGGGACTTGACGAGCGTACAGAAAAGGCACTTGTCAAAAAGCTCAAAGGCAAAAAGTTTGATACAGACGTTAAAAATCTCAGAAAATTCGGCGGACTTGATGAAGAAACCGCTAAGGAAAACGCATATCTTGTATCAGAAATATGCGTATGGGAAGATTTCATGCGGCTCATGGAGATAAATCAGCGTACATCGGAAAGCGACATTGCCGAAGCGCTCAAATGGATAGACGGAGCTATCACCGTAGATCAGACAGCCAAGATAAAGATAGACATCGCAAACTAAAGGAGGAGGGGCTATGGCGACCAAAGAACAGATAAGACGTATATACGGCATGGCGGCGGCATTTGGTATAAAAGGCAGCGGAAAAGATGACCTGCTGCATGAAATGGTATATGGGCTTACGGGCAAGACCTCCATCAAAGAGCTTACTGATAAAGACGTACAGTCTGTGATGGGCGAGCTCGTGCACCGCATGAGGTTTGCCGAAGCTCCTATAAAGTCTAAAAAGCCCAAGAAGCAGGAAGCTGATAACGAAGAGATCGGCAACTACGGGATGGCGACCAAAGAACAGCAGCGGCTTTGCTGGCGCTACTGCTATCGACTGAAAGAGCTTGACACTAAGCCTCAGCCGACAGATGTAGGCGACAGAATGGTAGGCGCTATCAAAAAGGTCTGCAATACTAACATAGTAAGCAAAGAAGAACCGTTTCGCTGCGTGACGCAGGAGGACGCGGCAAAGCTCATAGAACAGCTCAAACGTTATGTCAACACCGCAGAGCGGCGGGCTAAAAGGAGTGGTAAGCTTGTCGGAAGTTAAGATAAAATATGAGGAACTCAGCGACGAGCAGAAAAACCTTGTTGACTGCATAGGTGCAGAGGCGTTTATAAAGCTGGTCACCTGCTACGGCGGCACTACGCTGTATGTGCCAAAAGCCGACAGCCTTGCGCGAAGCAAACGTGACGAAGCGATACGAGCGGAGTTTGACGGGTACAATTACCGTGAACTTTGCCGCAAATATAAGCTCAGCGAGCGCACTATAAGGTCAATTACCGCAGAGAAAAATAATCGGCTGCGAAATGCACCGCTTGCTGGACAGATAACCATAGAGGGACTTGAAGACCTAAAAACTGATTGCTGAAAAAAAGTGAAATGCTTCGGGTGTACAGAACCGTAAAAGAATGGTATCATTGGTGTAACAACTGATGATACCATTCTTTTATGATAGGGGGCAAGATCATGAACAGTCAGGAGATCATTACGATAGTATTGCAAATAATACTTACAGGCGGTATCGGCACGATCGCATACTTTCTAAAGCGCACAATAGACCGCATAGACAAGTGCGAGTCGGACATCGCTAAGATAAAGGAAGACTACATAACCAAAGAGGACTTTTTTCGAGAGCAGGGAAAAACTGACCGAAAACTGGATCGAATAATGGATATACTGCTGGAGATAAAGGGAGGAAAATAACGTGGATATGGAAAAGCAGATGCAGCTTATAAAGGCTGGAAACTTTAAGGAAAACAATGGGTCTGTCATGCGCACTATCAATATGCTGCGCCACAAGTATCATAAGCTCAAAAGCGTTAAGTATGCGCTGCCTGATATTTCTGAGGGCGAGGTGCTCGACAGTGTGAACTATCTGCACGAAGCCGGATATATACACCTGCGCAGCATACTCACCAAAGAGCCTGCCGCGCTTAGTGACTGCGAGTTTGACGAACTGGAAGCCAAGCTGACGGCTAAGGGTATAAGCCTGCTGGCAGGCGGCATATCTGACCCCTGTATCGTTGTGTAAGGGGGCGAGCTTATGAGCCGCAGGAAACACAGCAAGATAGATAAGCTGCCGCCCGACATAAAAGATACCGTAGAGGATATGATACGCAGCGACTTCACTTACTCTGAGATCGCCGATTATATCATGGTACAGACAGACGTGCCAATATCGACAGCATCTATCTGCCGCCACGCGCGCAGCCTTAACGAATCCATCGAAACGCTTCGCATGGCGCAGGAAAATTTTCGCTGCATAATGGACGAGGTCAATCGCTATCCCGATATGGATACCGGTGAGGGCATCATACGGCTGCTGTCGCACTATGTGCTCGAATCAATACACAACACGCCGGAAGAACAGTGGAAGTCGATAAAGCCCGAAGAGCTTATCAAGCAGGCGACATCGCTAGTCAAGGCGGCAAGCTACAAGAAAAATATCGACATCAAGAATGAGGATATACTCTCAGCGGGCTTTGAGCAGGTCAAGGGCATGGTCTTTGAAGCGATGGCTAAAGAACGCCCCGACTTGTATAAGGACGTTGCTAAGTTCTTAGACGAGAAAAGGAGTGAAGCTGCCAAATGATATATGTCGTACACGTCACAAGCGGCATGGAGTACGAGACCGTGCAGGCACTTGTGATGCAGGGGATAAAAGCATATGCGCCGAAGCACCATCTGCTTGAGCGCAGGCGAGGAGAATGGACTACGGTATCCCGCTATCTTTTTCCGGGATATGTTTTCGCAGATCTGCCGCAGCTTACCGACGAAGTCTACTACAAGGTACGCAATACAGACGGCGTTATACGTTTTCTCGGCAGCCCATCGCCCGTGCCGCTCTCATATTCGGAACAGCGCAGAATGCAGTGGATATTCGACGCAGGAGTGCTCGGTGTAAGCAAGGGTCATGTGCATGACGGTAAGATCGTCATAACATCGGGTCTGCTGCTGGGCAGAGAAAACGATATAATCAGTTTCAGCAAACGTCAGAAGCGCTGCAAGCTCTGCTGCGTTATAAACGGACGAAAGCATTATTTCAGCCTTTCTGCTGAGCTGGATTAACAAATGTCTGACATCTTATCGGCAGGTAGATACGTCCCTGCCGCCGGGAACAGACTGCATACATATTTCCGCGCGACATTTTGCTTTATGAGCCGAATATCGCGAATGGCGAAGCTATGCCCGCTCAAAACAGCGTTTTACACCCTATTTTAATGGCGTTTAAATCGTTTTAAAGCGCGCGGCGGTGAAATTACCCTATGAACTATTGCAAGGCGCTCACAGCGCCTTATTTTTCGTCCATCGGTAAGGAGGGAATAAAGATTGAATCCGAAAAGAAAACAGGCTATAACGCTGCTTGACGAAGCTGCGAAAAGTGTGAACGATGTAAAAGTAAAGACCAATGTAAGAAGTCTCGGAGAACTTACCGAGGCTTTTATAAATACTCCCGATAAGGCTGAACGCAGGAAGATAGCAGCCGACTACAAAAAGAAGCATACCGAACTGCAAAACTTTATCGACGCTAACCCCGAGCTCGTCAATGCAGAAGTGGAACGTGCCCTGCTCGCCGCAGCACTTGGAGGAGAATACACCGAAGAAGAAGTAAGAGTAGACGCCAGAGGGCGCAGGACGATAAAGCGCAAGGTCAAAAAGGTAGCTCCTAACCCATCAGCAGCGCTGAGCTATCTGCAAAACAAAGACAAGGAAAACTGGTCGCCTAATCCTAAGGCAGATCCTGAGCTGGAGGATACGTCGGAGATAGAGGAGGAGCTGTATGGCAAAAAGTAAACCGCTAAAACAGCGCAAAACCATACCGTACAACTTTGGCGAGAAGCATAAACAGTATATCCGCCGCTGTACAATCAGCATGATAAACTGCGCAGAGGGCGCTGTCAGAGCAGGAAAAACGGTCGATAATGTTGTGGCATTTTGTCACGAGATAGAAAATACAAAGGACAAAATACACCTTGCTTCGGCATCTACGGTGGGCAATGCAAAGATAATCCTCGGTGACTGTAACGGTTTTGGAATCGAACACTGGTTCAGAGGTCAGTGCCGCTGGGGCAAGTACAAAGGCAATGAGGCTCTTATCATAAGAGGTCCGAAAACGCATTACAGAGAGCGCATCGTAATATTCACGGGCGCGATGATGGAAAACAGCTTTAAATCTATCCGCGGCAACTCTTACGGTATGTGGATAGGCACGGAGATAAATCTACACGCTAAAAGCTTTGTCAAAGAGGCGATGAACAGAACCATTGCCGCAGATAAGCGCAAGGTGTTCTGGGACTTGAACCCCGACAATCCGAAAGCGTGGATATACACAGATTTTATCGACAAATACGCTGCGGATACAAAGGCAGGAGCATTCGTCGGCGGATATAACTACGAGCATTTTACCATTGACGATAACGTCAATATCTCCGATGAGCGCAAGGCAGAGGTCAAATCACAGTACGATATAACATCATTGTGGTACAAGCGCGACATACTAGGTTTGCGCATAGCGGCTGAGGGTCTTATCTTTCAAAGTTTTGCTAATAACCCCGAGAACTACACGCTGACAGTTTCTGAGCTTGATAAAAACAGGATCACATCAATACAGATCGGCATAGACTTTGGCGGCAACAAGTCTAAGACCACATTTGTGGCTACTGCATATATAGACGGATTTAAAAAGCTGATAGTTATTGCAGACCATAAGATAGACGGCGGCAAGGGCGAGGTCAGTCCTGAGATCATAAACACTGATTTTATACGTTTCGTAAAGACGTTATATCAGCGATATAACCCTATTCTGATAAAATTCGCATGGGCGGATAATGAGAACCAAGCTGTCATAAACGGCTTGCGGATAGCCTGCATAAGAGCAAGGCTGCTTGTCAAGATAGTTGACTGTTACAAAGCCCCGCGCAACGGCAGAATATCGCTGATTACGTCGATGATGTCACAGGGCAGATTTTTTGTGCTGGAAAACTGCAAAAACGTTATCGGCAGCTTGTCAGAGCAGATATGGGATCCTAAGATAAAAGACAAAGATGAGCGTCTTGACGACGGCACTTGCGACATAGACACCGCCGATGCGTTGGAGTACAGCTTTAGCAAGTTCATCAAGCCGTTAATGCTTGCAGGAGGTGAAAACGTTGAATAGTCAGATCATTAACTGGCTCAATAATCAGTTTGGGTACACCATTTCCAATGATTATTACAGCAAGATAGATGTATGGAAAGACTGGTGGAAGGGATTTCACCAGCCGTTTCACCGCATTGTATATGAAAACGGAGAAAAGCGAAAAAGCCGCGATATGTATACCATGAAGATGGCAAAAAAGGTCTGCGAGGACTGGGCGGCTATACTTATCAATGACAAGACAGCCGTGAAAATAGCCGATGAAACTACTCAGCGCTTTATCAGCGGAGATACTGAAAACGGCGGCGTATTTGGCAGCAACAACTTCTGGGATCAGGCAAACGACCTTATGGAAAAGATGATGTATTCCGGCACTTGTGCCGTTGTCATACGCCTGAAAAATGCACCGATAAATTCTGAGGGCAGGCTTGTTTTATCGCCTGATACAAGGATAGATCTAAACTACCTCAAAGCAGACAAGATAATACCGCTTACGATCGACAACGGCGATATTACAGAAGCGGCGTTTTGTTCTGACATATGCCACAGGGGAAACCACAGGCTGTATCTTGAGATACACAGATTTGAAAATGGTGAATATGTTATAGAAAACCATATTTTCCGAACTGACAGCAAGCAGAAAGAACTGCTTTGTGAAGAAGAGCTGCCAAACGGCGTGCCCAAGATAATACGAACGGGTGCAGACAAGCCTTGGTTTTCTATCTGTAAGCCTGCTATTGTCAATCCGTTTGAGGATAACTGCGGAATGGGCTGCGCTGTTTTTGCTGACGCGATAGATAACCTCAAGGGCATAGACCTTGCCTTCAACAACTTCTGCTCCGATTTTTGGCTCGGTCAGAAAAAGGTATTCCTCAACAAAAATATGTTTGCGGATATGACGGGCAGTAAAAAGATCGCACCAGACGAGGTCAATCAGCAGCTTTTTTATTACATTGGCGAAACTATGGACGACGGTACAGGTAAAAGCCTTGTGCAGGAGCATAACCCCGAACTGCGCGTTGCTGACAATACGGCAGGCATACAGGCTCAGCTTGACTATCTCAGCTTTAAAGTCGGCTTTGGCACAAAGCACTATCAGTTTAACAGCGGCAGTATAGTCACGGCTACTCAGTACACAGGCGACAAGCAGGACTTGATACAAAATGCCCACAAACATTTTATCAAAGTAGAAAGCTTCCTGCACCGTCTTGTCAAAACTTTGCTTTGGATAGGTCACAACTACATAGACAGCAGCATCAAAGATGACGCGCTTATATCCGTGGTATTTGACCAGTCACCACTCGTTGACGAAAATGCCGAACGGCAGCGCGACAAAGACGATGTAGCAGCGGGCTTGATGCAGCGTTGGGAATACCGTGTTAAATGGTACGGTGAATCGGAAGCTGACGCTAAGCGGCGGCTTGCCGACGGAGATCCTACCGACGATGAGCTTATGGGCTTTGAGGACGGTGAGGAATAATGCTGTCACCTCAGACACTGCACGACCTGCCCAATGAGATGGTAGATCTCGTCAACGAAGTGCAGGAAGATATTTTGCGAAGCATTGCAAAAAAGCTTGTAAAGGCAGACTACCTAACCCCCTCGGCGGAATGGCAGCTGTATAAAGCGGCTCAGCTGAGGATGTCAACCAAAGAGATAAATGATCTGCTTGCAAAATACACCGGCAAGTCAGTGCGCGAGATCAAGCGGCTCTATACCGCCGCCTGCAAAGAGGCGATAAGCAACGATGCCAAGATATACCGCGCGTATGGCAAGGACTGCTCCTCTGCTCTAAGGTCGGTCGCGTTATCCAACACGCTAAATGCAGGTATCAAAAACGCAGGCGGAATGACAAAAAATCTTTGCCGCTCTATGGTGGATTCCTCGCGCGATACCGTAACGCATCTTATGGACAAGGCGTGGCTTAAAATACAAAGCGGAGCGTTTTCTTATCAAGACGCCATCTATGATGCGGTATCTGAGCTTGCGAGAAACGGCATTACCAAAGTGACTTACGCAAGCGGGCGTACTGATTGGGCAGACGTTGCTGTACGGCGCGCAGTTATGACGGGCGTAAGCCAGACAGCAGGGCGTATGCAGCTTGATCTCGCCGCGGAAATGGACTGCGATCTCGTTGAGGTAACAGCTCACATGGGTGCGCGCCCATCTCATGCGATGTGGCAGGGCAAGGTATACAGCATTTCGGGCAAGACTAAGAAATATCCCAAGCTCTCCGTTGCTACGGGCTACGGCACAGGTGCGGGACTTAAAGGTTGGAACTGCCGCCATGATTTTTATCCGTTTTTTGAGGGATTGTCGAAGCGTGCAAATATGCCTGTGGACATTGCCGAAAGCAACAAGCAGTACGCATTGTCGCAGCGCCAGCGGGCAATGGAGCGCACGATACGCGCTTCAAAACGCAGATTGGCGGCGCTGGACGGCGCTATATCCGCCGCTGACGATGAGCAATTAAAGATAAATCTGCAAAAGCAGTTTGATAAACATTCTGCTATCTTAAAAGAAAAGGAAAAGCGGCTTGATGAGTTCTGCGCTGATAATGACCTGTTCCCCGAAAACGACAGGGTGCGCGTAGTTGGATTTGGCAAAAGCGTTTCGCAAAAAGCGGTACATGGAAACAAGAAATATCTTGCAAAAAAGCTTGACAAATCTATTATTGATGGTACAATAGATAGTAAGGAATATTCTGAAATGCTGGAAAAGCGAACTGTTATTGATAAGGATTCACTTGATTCAAATCACAAAGCTCTTCCTAAGACAGGAAAAGCACATAGTATAGTTGATCTTGTTGAAAATGGAAAGGTAGTTCAACGAAGGATATACGGCAGTGATAAGCAGGCTTTAGTCGATTTTGACACAACAGATCATGGCAAGCCTAAGTATCATAAAACATATGCACATAAACATATATGGAATTATAAAAACAAACCTTCAAGAAGTTCTTCGGGCGCGATAAAAGATTCGGAATTAGAAATGAATAACGACATTATTAGGAGAGGTGAAAACTATTTTGACGATAAATGATTTTAAAAAAATTATTGATACATCTGGTGATATTACGTTTGATTGTCTAGGTGTTAGCTATACTATATTAACTTGGACTGACAAAGGAATCGTAATCGGAAAACAGAATGATGACGACGATTGTTATTATGAGTCGTCAGATGATTTGATAGCAAACTATAAAATCAATGGAAAATACATCTCCGATGTTATTGATAAAATCAATGTTACATTTTACAGCTAAAAGCTCCCACCTAAGGGGGCTTTTAATTTTGCATGAAAGGAGCTGATACAATGCTCGCAACGCTTATTCTGCTTTACGCGCTCGATACAGGGCAGATACCTACGGGCTGCTATGTGGCTGCATGGGTATTTACCATACTCAAAGGTATCTATGCGGTGATAAAAGCAATGATCGAAATGGACAATTAAAACTGCAATATAACGATAATATAACGCTCTTTCAAGGGCGTTTTTATTATACCCAAATTTACAAAACGGAGGTAATATCATGACAAAAGAAGATCTCGTGAAGCTCGGCGTATCGGAGGATATAGCCGACAATGTGCTTGTACAGCACACAGCGGAGCTGACCGCGGAACAGCAGAAGACTACTGACATTACCGCAGAGCTTACAGCTGCAAAGAACACAGTTGCTGAGCTTACCGATAAGGTCAAGGCATTTGACGGCGCAGACGTGGAGGGGCTGAAAAAGGCAGCAGCTGACTGGGAAAGCAAGTACAATGCTGATATAGCCGCCCTCAAGCTTGACAAGGCGCTGGAGTTTTCGCTTATCGGTGCTAAGGCAAGGGACGTAGGCATTGCAAAGTCGCAGATCGACTCCTCGCTTCTTAAACTCGACGCCGACGGCAAGCTTACCGGTCTTTCAGAGCAGCTCGAAAAACTCAAAGCAGACAAGAGTTTCCTCTTTGAGGACAATTCATCTGAGCCTAACGGCGCAAGGATCGACACAGGTATCGACCACGGCTCGGCAACGGAAACAGTATCAGACGCGCAGGCAAGAGCCGTTATGGGACTGCCCGCATCTAAGTAAATTATGGAGGTAAAACACTATGGCAAACGCAATCACGAAATTCAAGACTTACATTGCCCTGCTTGACGAGGTGTACAAGCAGGCATCGCTCACATCTGACCTCGACAGCGACCAGAGCCTTGTCAAGGCGGGTGCAAACGCCAATGAGATCATCATACCTAAAATATCCATGGACGGTCTTGCGGACTATTCGCGCAACAGCGGATATGTCAAGGGCGATGTTACGCTGACCAATGAAACTGTACAGTTCAATTATGACAGAGGTCGTAAGTTCAGCGTGGACAATATGGACAACGAGGAGACCGCAGGACTTGCTTTTGGTAAGCTCTCCAGCGAGTTTATCCGTACCAAGACCGTACCTGAGCAGGACGCATTCCGCTTCGCAACATATGCAGGCACAACAGGCATATCTAAGATAGCGGCAGGTGCAACGCTTACTTCGGGCAACGATGTGCTCGCCGCTATTGTTGCCGCGCAGAACAAAATGGACGAAGATGAGGTCGCGCAGGAAGACCGCTACCTTTTTATCACGCCCACGCTGCTCAACCTCGCGAAAAATGTTGATACAACTAAGTCTAAGGCTGTGCTTGACGATTTTGCAAAGATCGTAAAAGTACCTCAGAGCCGCTTTTACACGGCTATCGACCTCAAAGACGGCACTACCGAGGGAGAAGAAACAGGCGGATATGCCAAGGCAACGACCGGAAAGGACATCAACTTTATGATAATCCAGAAGTCCGCTGTTATCCAGTATCCCAAGCACACAGTCAACAAGGTCATCACGCCCGAAAAAAATCAGTCTGACGACAGCTGGATGTTCTTCTTTAGGGCATACGGTCTTGCCGACGTATACGAGAACAAGGCAGCGGGCATTTATCTGCATCACAAAGCGTAAGGAGGCAAGATCATGGCTAAAACGATCGGACTTACATTTCCAACAGATCCAACAGAAGAACTCGAAACCGCCGTATCTGCTGACGATGGCGGTATTTGTCTTGACGATATGACCGTACCGCAGCTCAAGCGCTTTGCTGAGGACAACGGTTTTGACATCGGGTCGGCAAGCAAGAAAGCTGACATCATACAGGCGATCATGGGCAGAGCAGGAACGGACACTGAGGAGGTGTAGGTTATGGCTTATGCTGACTACACGTTTTACACTACTGTATTTTACGGCAGCAAAATACCCGAAAATGAGTATCCGTACTTTGCAGAGCGTGCGACGGAGTATATAGACAGCCTAACATTTGCCGCTAGCGATGATACTCAGCTCAGCAAAGCCTGCTGTGCCTGCGCAGAGGTCATGTATTCCGCACAGCCTGATAAGCAGGTGACCTCGGAAAAGGTCGGCGATTACTCTGTCAGCTACGCCGCCGCTCAAACTACCGTTGCCGAAGAGCTTATACAAACAGCTTCGCGGTATCTTGATATACAGTCTGTGAGGTGGGTCTGATGAGGTTCAACGGCAGGTGCACGGTGTGGCACAAAACTGACGAGGGATATATCACACTGCATTATCCCTGCTGGTGGCAGGACACAGAGGCTGTCAATATCTCTAAGAGCGGCAAGACTGACGTTGATACGGCGGCGTTATACCTGCCGCTCGCAGCCGAGGTCGCGAAGTCTGACTACATTGCCAAAGGCGATATAGCTTTTGAGATAACAAGCTCGGTAACAGACCTGCTGAAAGCGGCAAGCCCGCTTAAAGTCACTACTGTTGCCCGCAAGGATTACGGCAGCGAATATATGCGGCACACGGAGGTGACGGCACGATGAGCGATAACAGAGTAAAAGTTAAACTTGAAATACTGCCCGAAAATCTGCTGCTTGCAAAACGCTCGCTTGGCAAGGGCGGCAAAGCGCAGATATTTGTAGACAGTGAGGTGCTTCGCTGCTGCGACAGCTATGTGCCGTTTCGCACAGGTATGTTAAAGCGTTCGGGCATAACGGCAACTGTAAAAGGCAGTGGTATGGTGCGGTACAACACACCATATGCACGGCTAAACTATTACAGCAACAAAGGCAACGGCAAAGAGGGAATGAACAAAGGCGGCAAACGCGGCAGGCTGTGGTTTGAGCGTATGAAGCCCGATTACAAAGATTCCATACTGAACGGGGTGAAAAAGATTGTCAGATCAAAATAATCTGAGCCTGCTCAGCTCTGTAAAAGAGTTTGTAGAAAAGTGTCCGTTTTTTGCGGACATTGATCTGCATATCGACCAAACCGAAAACACACCTGTGAATTACAGCATACAGACATCGGGACTTACGAAGCTGACTGAAAATGTTTTTGGTGACCAGCAGTGGCAGTACAACGCGATACTCCAGAGCCGCGAATATACCGCAGACGATATTTCACGGCTCAATGCCACAAACTTTACTGAAAGGCTCATATTTTGGGTAGAAGAACAGAATAAGCTGTCTAAGCTGCCCGAACTTGGCGGCAACCGAAGCGCAGTAAGCATATCTGCAGATAATGGTCTGCTTCTTGCGCTCGATGACGACGGCGACAGAGGTATCTATCAGGTACAGCTGCATTTGATTTTTGATATTTACGAGGAGGATTTTTAATATGGCAGAACAGTTTACAATAGCAGCGGGAACGGACAAACTTTCGCGTTCGCATCTCAAGCATTTCATTGACGCTAAATTCGGCAGCGGCGAATCGCCTGAATGGTATAAGGTCGGCAGGGACAACAGCGAGCTATCAATGGAGCTGAACCCCACAACTGAAACAGTAAAGAATGTGCTTGACGAAAGCGAAGTCATAGACAACGGTTATGAGCCGAGTATGTCGGTCGATCCGTACTATGCCCGCAAAGGCGACGGGATATACGCGAAGATAAAGGACATAGCCTTTAATCGTCTTACGGGCGATGACTGCAAGACCACAATGCTGGAGGTCATTATCGACAAGACGGAAGCGCCGTTTGACGCATGGATGGAAGACTGTATGATCAAGCCGCAGTCTTACGGCGGCGAACAGGGCGGCGTGACTATCCCCTTTACTGTTACGCCATGCGGCAACAGAGTAAAGGGTACGGTAACGATCACAAACAAGAAGCCAGTATTTACGGCAGACGCAGAAGGCTAAGGTGATACAAATGGAAAACATAAAGCTTACATTTGACGATGGCTACAAAAGCATAGAGATCAACGGCGACCCGAACAAGATCATACGCATAAATCCTACCGACACGGCGTTTATACAGCGCCTTGCCGGCTTTGAGGATAAGGCTGAGGAAATCAAAAAGAAGTACGGCGATATAGACCTCAGCGCACTAAACTTTGATGGCGAGGACACTGACTCAGAAAAGATGCAGAACGCGGCGATGAACGTCGAGAAGCTGGAACAGTGTATCCGCGAGCTTATAAACTATGTTTTTGGCTATGACATATGCGCGGTCGTTTTTGGCACGGCAAGCTGCCTTTCGCCTGTCGGCGGCAGACCTGTGTATCTCAATTTTATGGACGTTATGTTTGAGTACATAGCGGCGGAAGCAAAGAAACAGACTACGCGCTCTCAGGCTAAGATCAGCAAGTACACTGCCGCAGCGAAGCAGACCGACTTGGAAAAATCCGGCGTGCCTTACAGTGTTGATCTAAGTAAACTGAGCAGCGAGGATAAAGACGCGCTGCTCAGGCAGCTTATAAACGGATGAAGATGATCGGACAACTGCCTGCCGCGCTGGAGGTATGCGGCAGGCTATATCCCATCAGATCAGACTACCGTGCGGCGCTGATAATTTTTCAGGCATATTCAGATCCGGAGCTTACCAACAAAGAAAAAGCGATGGCTTGCATAGAGTGTCTGTACAAAGAGCCAATACCCGCCGCGCATCTTACCGAGGCACTCAAAGCTGCGATCTGGTATCTTGATGGCGGCGACATGGAAACTAGGGATATGCACGTTCAAGTATTGGACTGGGAGCAGGACGAAAAAATGATCTTTTCCGCGGTGAACAAAGTCGCAGGGCACGAGGTCAGGACAGACGATCATATGCACTGGTGGACGTTCCTAGGCTATCTATCTGAGATAGGCGAGGGGCTGTTAGCCGAAATAATGCACATACGATGGAAGCGCGGTAGGGGCAAGCAGTTAGACAAGTCTGAGCGCGAGTTTTACCGCGAGAACAGCAACATTATACGCATAAAACAGCGGCTCTCGGCAGAGCAACAGGCGGAGAACGATTATGTTGACAGTTTATTTGATTAAGGAGGCGAACTTGTGGCGGTCGATGGCAGATTAAATTTTGACACAAAAATAGATACAAAAGGCTTTGGTCGCGGCATAGGCAGCCTTAAAGATCAAATGAATGGTCTTATCGGTCTGGCTGGCAAGCTTGCCGCCGCTTTGGGCGCGGCATTCAGTGTAAAGCAGGTCATAGAGTCGGCGGCGGAGGTCAAAGCAGCGGAAGCGCAATTCGAGCAGACGTTTGGAAGTATCCGTTCTTATGCCGAATCGGCAATAAACGGCGTGGCAAAATCAAGCGGCATATTGCAAACGCGTCTTAAAGGCGTTGGAACATCTATATATGCCTTTGCGAAGACAACAGGCATGGACTCTGCGAGCGCGTTAGATCTAATGAACGACGCTTTGCAGGTCACGGCGGATAGTGCCGCTTACTACGATCGCTCACTGGAAGATACAGCAGAAAGCTTAAAGTCGTTTTTAAAAGGCAACTTTGAAAATGACGCGGCGCTGGGTCTATCATGTACGGAAACTACGCGAAATGCCGCTGCAAACAAGCTTTACGGCAAATCGTATATAGAACTTTCTGAGGCTCAGAAGCAGCTTACATTGCTGCAAATGGTCAAGGACGCAAACGAGCTCAGCGGAGCTATGGGGCAGGCGGCGCGTGAAGCCGATGGATGGGAAAACGTCACAGGCAATCTCAAAGAAGCCGTAAAACAGCTTATGGCGGCAGTCGGACAGCCCGTACTTGCTGCGGTCATACCGATAGTGCAGAACATAACTGTCGGGCTGCAGAGCATGACCACTGCCGCAACTGCTGCGGCAAACGCACTGTCAAAAGTCTTTGGCATTAAGCTTGACGATGGTACAGCGCAGGTCAGCAGCAATACCGCTGATCTGTCCTCAAACGCCGATCAGGCGGCAAGCAGCTATTCCGACATGGCGGACAGCGCGGAGAAAGCCGCAGAAGCCAATAAAACATCACTTGCAAGCTTTGACGAGATCAACAAGCTCAGCAGCGATACAGCAGAAGAAAGTACGGCTTCAAGCACTGCCGGCAATACCTCGCCCGTGTCGGCGATCGGCGGAAATATAACATATAAGGCTGATGCCGATACATCGGCTATGGAGCGCAAATTTGCAGACTTTTTCAAGAGTGTGAAAAAAGACTTCTCAAAGATATTCCAGCCGCTTAAAAAGGCTTGGAAAAGGCAGGGCGAGGGCGTTTTAAAGTCGCTTAAATACTCTTTTAGTCAGTCACTCGGGCTATGCAAAGAGATAGGCAGTTCGTTCGCTGAGGTGTGGACAAACGGCACAGGCGAGGAAATGACCTCGCATATCCTTGGCAATTTCACGAACATAAACATAGCGATAGGCAATATGTCCGCGGCACTGAAACGTGCGTGGAGCAAAAATAACCTCGGCACAGATGTGATACAGCACGCGGCGGATATTTTCAACACCATTCTCGAGCACAATGAAAACATAAGCAAAAAAATAGCCGAATGGTCTAAGGACATCGACTTTGAGCCGCTGTTGACGGCGTTTGACGGGCTTGAGCAGGCGCTTGAACCTTTTGCCGATACCGTTGGCGAGGGTTTGGAAACGTTGTGGGACGAAGTACTGCTGCCGATGGCAGACTGGACAATAGAGGACGCGATACCTGCATTTCTTGATACACTGTCAGATGGGATAAGCGGTCTGACAGCAGTGTGGAAAAAAGCAGCTCCGATAATAAAAGACAAACTTTGGGACAAATTCTTGAAGCCGATAGCTTCATGGGCGGCGGACAGCGCCATCAGCGCACTCAGTTCGATGGGCGATTCGTTTAAAAAAATGTGCGACAACATGACAGAAAAGGATGTTGAAGTATTTCTTGACCTTGCAGGTGCGGTCGCGGCGATAGTAGTTGCGGCAAAAGCTAAGCAAACGCTGGATAATTTTGCGGCAAGTTTGAGTACTCTAGGGACAAGCGTTAAAAATGCATTCAGTAGCATAAATAAAACGATGTCCTCAAGTGTAACTGCGCCGGCAGAAGCGGGCGGCACAACATTCGCGACCAAGTTCTGCGCAGCCGCAGGAGCTTTCTTTGCCGGCTGGGAGATAGGTTCTGCTATACGCGACGCTATCGGCGGTGATAAGATAGACGAGGCATTGTTCCCCATATTTGACGGCATCGTTAATTTCTTTACAGTGACTATCCCCGAATGGTGGGATACGCTTCAATCAGACGTCATGTTCCCGTTTTATGACAAGGTTACTGCGGCATGGGGCGCTGTGACAAACTTTTTGACAGAGAGCATACCGGCATTTTTCACAGAAACTATTCCCGGTTGGTTCGATACACTTGACTCAAATGTGCTGTTTCCGATATACGATAAAGCGGTAGCGGCATGGCAGGCAGTAGTCGCCTTCTTCACAGAATCGATACCGAGCTTTTTTACGGAAACCGTTCCGGGCTGGTTTTCAGATCTGCATAATTCAATAACGGATATTTTCAAAAACATCGGCACATGGTTCGGCGATAAGTTCGGCTCCGCGTGGGATAAGATCAAATCTGTCTTTAGTCTTAAATCGGTAAAAACGTTCTTTTCAGGCATTTGGGACGGCATCAAATCGGCGTTCAGCAGCGTTACAACATGGTTTAAAAAGACTTTTACTACGGCTTGGCAGGGAGTTAAAGATGTGTTCTCAACAGGAGGCAGGATCTTTAGCGGGATAAAGGATGGCATAAGCGACGTATTCACAAATGTTGTTAACACGCTCATAGACGGTATTAACATCGTTATTGCCGCCCCATTCAATGCGATAAACGACGCCATAGAGTGGATACAAGATCTGGAAATAGCCGGCTGGCAGCCGTTTGACAGACTGGAAACTATCGACGTGCCGCAGATCCCCAAACTAGCCGCCGGCACGGTTGTCCCCGCAAATTACGGCGAATTCATGGCAGTACTCGGCGACAACACTCGCGAACCCGAGGTAGTTTCGCCGTTGTCAACGATGAAGCAGGCAGTGCTTGAAGCGCTGGTCGCATACGGCGGCGATGGCAGCGGTCAGAAGCAGCCGCTTTACGTTACCGTACAGCTCGACAGACGGCGCGTTGGACAGGCGATGATCGACGACATAAACGAGCGCACTCGCCGCAACGGACGTTCGCCGCTCAAAGCTTAGGAGGTGCGAAATGACGCAAAAATTGATGTTCGGCGACGAGGTCATGCCCGCGCCGTTCAGCGTAAGCTTCACTAACGAAAAAATATGGTCGGACAACGCGGGGCGCACCGCCGACTGCACGATGGTCGGCGATATTCGCGCCATAAAAAAGACCATCAAGCTGCAATGGGCGCACCTCACGGGCGAACAGACCGCCGCCATAAATCGGTATATCTCCAACGTCGATAGGGCATTTTTTACTGTCAGGCTGCTCGACGAGGAGATGAACGCGGTCACGAAAACGGTCTACGCGGGCAGCCCTTCGTATGAGGCGTGGGGCTGGGACGAGCGGCGGCAACTTTGCAAAACGCTGAATGTAGACCTCATAGAGCAGTAGGGGGCGATATATTGTATACAGTTTCAGACGAACTTGCGGCGCTCATAACGTCGCCCTGCCGCACATGGCGAATACTTTTAGAAGACCTCACCGCCGCCCGCACCCTGACCGCCGAAGCGATATTTACGGCAAATTCAGACCGCGAATCGACCTCGCTTTCGGACGACATCGAACTCGGCGCGGTCTGCTCGCAGTCGTGGACGGTAAATATCGCCGACAGCGCGGGCGGGTACGTCGGGCATATGTTTCGGCTTTCGCTCTACATCGCGGACATCGGGGGCGGCAAAATGACGTGGGGCAGGCTCGCAAAATACAAATTCGGGCGCATAAAAACGCTCACGCCGCGGCAGATACGGCGGCTGGGCGAGGTGCTCGGCGAGCCTATCCCGATGGGCGTTTTCATCTGCACCAAAGCCCCGCGAAACGGCACGGGGCGCGAGCTTTCGCTGTACGATATGCTCTACTTCGCCGACCGCGAGTACAAGTGCGGATTGCAGTTGCCCGCAAGTGCCGAAGCCGTTGAACAGGACGTTTGCAGACAGTTAGGCATACAGTGCATGGGCGGCGCGGTGTCGGGCGATCTGCAAGAAAGCGGAGGTGCTGACCTGCTCGCGGCGGACGGCGCACAGCTAGTCGCGGCAAGCTTCGACTTCACTATTCCGACCATCACGGCGGGCACGACCTGCCGCCAAATGCTCGGCTACATCGCGGCGGCACGGGGGCATTTCGGGTTCATAGACCGCGAGGGGGTCTACCGAACGCGCTGGTATACGTCGGCGCGCGAGATCACCGCAAGCGAAGCGGACGAGCCGACCCTTTCGGAAACGCCGAACGTGATAGTCGGCGTGGTCTGCAATATCGACGACGATACGCGCATGACGGCGGGCGAAACGGACGAGAGCAAGGGGCGCATATTGCAGCTCGCGTGCCCGTACATGAACCGCAGCCTGCTGGACAGCCTTTTTTCGCGCGTGAAAAATTACACATGGTACACGGCGCAGTTTCGGCACAGGCTCGGCGACCCGCGGCTCGACGTCGGCGACGTTGTGACCTATTCGGGCGCGGCGATACCCGTCACGGGGCTGGCGTTTTCGTATGACGGCGGGCTGAGCGCGGATATAACCGCCGCCGGACTTAACGATGAAGAACAGTTGATTTAATTCACAAGGAGTGATTTTATGGCAGAAAATTTGACGATCGAAGAACGTGTGACGGCCCTAGAGAACGCGGCGAAGTACAAACTGCGCTATTCGGGCGAGCAGATAGACAGCTTTTTCGATACGTTGTCCGCAAGAGGATTTGAACACGGGCGAGAGAGCTTCACCATCAAGAAAGGCGCAACGGTCGCGAGCCAGCGCGTAACGCTGAATATCCCGAACGCGACGGCGAACACGCGGGTGCTGGCGACGGTGAGCTATGTGTACAGCACGGGGCAGGTGGCGGCGATGAACGTCTGCTGTTTCCTCGAGTACCTCGCGGGCACTGGCTACCGCTGCTATGTCACCAACGGGCGGTACAAGCAGAGCGGCGGCGCGCAGGAGGGCTACCTGCCGACGGGCACATACCACGTTGACTGGCTCGTTATCGGGCGATAGGAGGGGCATATGGAGTACACTGAGAATTTAACGCTCGCGCTTGTCGGCGACGATGATCTGTTCGACGAGGCGTATCTGAACGCGAATTTTGAGAAGATAGACGCGGCGTATGCCGAGCTTTCGCAGAGAAGCGGCGGCAGCGCGCCCGCCCTAGCCTCGGCGGTGGCGGAGGGGGTAGTTGGCACAGTAGGCACGGCTGAGATGGTCTACAGTATGGACATTGACCTTATGGACAAAAACTGGGAGCAGGGCAGTATATATGATAACGGCAATAATTTTAACAGTACCGCACGAATACGAATGCCCGATTATCTTGATATTTCAAACGCCTCCGATATTTTTTATTCGGGATTCACTGTGGTTGTGGAGGCTGATAAAAAGCTTCAATACACTTTCAATTTTTACGATTCAGAGAAAAAGATCTTGAAAACATCAACTAATAAAGATTGGTTAGACAGCGGCGTGCCGATAATGTGTGGCACAGCGTCTGCACCGTCGTATGTGCGCGTGGTGCTGCGTCATGCAGACAACAGCGATATGACCCCCGACGTGCTGACGTCGGCGCGGCTGAAAATATTAGCGTGAAAGGAGAATTACAATGGCAATAGAAACAACATATTTTACGGGCACTACAGCCGCAGCGAACTACGCCGAGGTGTCAGCGTGGCTGACGGTTAATGCGGCGGAATATTTCGACAAGATAACGGGTACAGAAAACGTCATTACCTGCAAAATAGGCGGTGTGAATGCGCTTACACTGAACTTCACAGGCGCATCAGGTACAGATTGTTTTGTCATAACCACTAAAAACGGAAAAACATATGGCGGTGGCAGCGCTTCGCAATTTGGAAATTATGCATTGCGTTTCGGATACAAAACAGATCATGGTATAATGATCTGTAATAATAAAACAGACAAATATCAACTGTCGATCATTATTTCAAAAAGCAATGATGGTAACATCTTTTTTGCAGTGACTACTACAGTAGGAAATAATTCTACCAATCCAGATAATTTTATTCGTATTTTGGATTTTGAAAAATCGTTGGATAGAACCGGCGCGTATTATTCAACAGGGGAAAGTGACCCGCAAAAACGTCACAATATACAAGGTGCTATCCCTGCCGCCATGACTGCGCTAGTCCCTACAGTTTCGGACGCAGGAACGTACTGCGACAATGTATTTTATGTACCATTTTCACAGTTCATAGATTCGTGCTTTTGCAAAATCGAAGTTGATGGCACAAAGTACGTTTACAACGGCGTGTTCGCGCTAAAGGAGTGATAATATGAAACAAAAAGTATCAAAGCTTATCGACGTAAAATCGCTTGTGACCCTCGCGCTGACGGGCGTTTTCTGCGCGCTGGCATGGCGCGGGACGGTTTCGGCGGGGCAGTTTCAGACGATCTTCACCACCGTGATAGCGTTCTATTTTGGCACGCAGTCGGCGAAACGTGAAGCAAAGGAGGATAAAAATGACTAAAGAAACGATCAGAGAAATATGCAGGGCGGCTGCATACGGATTTTCTGTCGATACGATAGCGCAGGAAATGGGCATTTCGGCAGCCGAAGTATCAGACCTCATACGCATTAACAAGGACATATACGACGAATATGCAAGAAAGGCGGGCAGCAACGATGGCAGTATATAAAGGCATAGATATATCCCGCTGGAACGGTGCAGTTGACATGAACAAGGTCAAAGCCGCAGGTATCAGCTTCGTACTTATCCAGTCTTCATACGGCAATGTGGCAGCTTTCCCAAACCAAAAAGACCCTCGGTTTGATGCTAATGTTAAAAATGCTCGTGCAGCCGGGCTTTCGTTCGGCGCATACCATTATTGCTACGCGACCAATTCCGCTGCTGCGGCGCGCGAGGCTGAGGGGTTTGTTGCTTTGCTAAATAAAGTCAAACCGATACCGTATTTTGTTGCATTGGATATAGAGGAAGCGGCTCAGGCGGCGCTTCCTGCTGCTCAGAAAAGCGCGATCATCGAAGCATTTATGAATGTTGTTGAAAAAGCAGGATATTTCTGTGCGCTGTACAGTTATGAGGGATTCCTCAGCAGTATACCTTACAAAACGCGCAGCAAATATTCTGTATGGTGTGCGAATACATCTGAAACGCCTGTTATCATACACGATGTACATCAGTATTCCTTTAAGGGACGGGTAAACGGCTGTAATGGCGATGTAGACATGAATAAAACAAGCGTTGACTTTACTGCGAGGATCAAAAATGCAGGTCTTAACGGATACAGTAAACCTGTCAGAATACTTGATACAGATGGCTATAAGCGCGGCGATAAGGGCGTAGGCGTATATGCATATAAGCAGCTTATCAAAGCAGCTTGTAAGAAAAAAGGCATATCTGTTACTCTTGCGGACGACGGCGGCTTTGGCGGCGGTACAGAAAACGCAATAAACAGCCTGCTTGCAACACTTGGTTATAAGCAGAACGGTATAGCAGGTGAAAAGCTTGCAAAACAGCTTGCTAAGATCATATCGGGGTGATACTTATGGAGAAAAACGCAGTTTCATATATTGCAAAGACCACATCTGCGCGGCTGAATTACAGAACGCGCTGTGAGATCAGTTCAGAAACGCTCGCAGGCGTTTTGGAGAAAAACACGGCAGTAAAAGCCGTTGATGGGTGGGAGCGGCGCGCCTGCGGACACGTTTGGAACAAGATAAAAATAGGGCGCAGGAATTATTTTGTCTGCGCTGAATGGCTTGAATAAAAGACGGGCGCTGAGATGCGCCCGTCTTTATAGTGATATAATGGAAGGTGATAAAAATGAAAAGTCCGATACCATGGATAGGCGGGAAAAGCCTGCTTAAAAATCGCATTCTAAATGAGTTCCCAAGTGACAGACCATCACGTTTTATTGACGTTTTCGGTGGCGGAGGGTCTATTCTTTTTGCAGCAAAAGATAAACACGCAGATCTTGAGGTATATAATGACGCTAACAGCGATCTGGTCAATTTTTTCAGGTGCTTAAAATATCATTCCAATGAGCTTAAAAAGGAAGTACGATACTATTTAAACAGCCGCGAAATGTTCATCAATTGCCGCGAACGTATATCTGCAACAGGATTCACGGATATTCAGCGGGCTGCTATGTTTTATGTGTTAGTCAAGACTGGATTTGGAGCAAGCCTGAGGACGTTTGGCTGCAACAAAAAGCGGCTGAATACAGATTGTTTTGAGGATATAGAAGCACGTCTTGACGGAGTAGTTATCGAGAACAAAGATTTTGAAGATCTCATCAAAGTATATGACCGTGACAAGGCGCTATTTTACTGCGATCCGCCGTATCACAAGACGGAGAGGCATTATGAGGTCAAGTTCACCGAGGCTGATCATGAGCGGTTATGCAAGGTTCTGCATCAGATCAAGGGCAGATTTGTGTTGTCATACAACGATGATGAGTACATAAGAGAGCTTTATATGGACTGCAATATACAGGCGGTCGTCCGCAGCAACAGTCTTTCATCAGGCGAGTTTAAAGAGGTCATAATCAAAAATTTCTAGTATTTTTTTTAGAGGACATATAACGAAAAGCGTTATGGATTGTAAAAAGGATACAGGAGGTCACGATGATCAAGATCAGATTAAAGCAGATAATAGAGGTGAAAGGAATGACGCAAGCGGAGTTGGCTGAGAAAACGAGTATACGTCCGTCTACGATCTCAGCATTATGCACAGGCGCAGCTATCAGTTTAAAATTTTCACAGCTTGAAGTGATCTGCAATGTGTTGAAATGCGATGTAAGCGATATTATAACGGTATTAAAGTAGCCTTGTAAAAGCTGTTTTTAAAAATCTCATACATGATAAAAGCGGTGAGGTGCTTCGGATAAATGAAACATTTCACCGCTTTTTTGTATTTTGAGTGTAATTTTTTTGGGTTTTGCTTGGGAAAGAACAAACAGCTGGAGCGCTGCACAGCTTTCTCAAACAAATTCTGCGGCGAGAGCGTACAGCACGAGGGGGCTATCGACTCATACAGAAAGATAGCTTTTGAATAACGCGGCTGCTAATATGCAGGTCACAAATAAAATACCACCGATACGGCTTTGCGGCTGTATCGGTGGTATTTTGTTCTTATTCAAATGTATTGTTCGCAAAAAGAGCTTTACAAAGCCTTGTCGATAAATTTCGGGTCGATATGGGCGTTGGTGTAAATGATGTAATCATCAGCTGCTGAGCCGTCGATCATTGCCGAACCCTCATAAAGCGAAGCAGTAAGCACTATCTTATAATTAGAATAGAATGCATTTTCAACCGCTTCAAGATCCGCACCCGTCTTTACATCAAAGTCGATATATACATCAAACAGCCCTGCATTGTCGAGTTCTTCAAAATTATCCCTCGCAGCTGAATATTCCAGCTTTGTTTTGCCTAGTTCACCGCTATTAAATGTTTCAAGCGTCTGCTCGTCTACACCTTTGATAGTAACGCTGTTCAGATAATCTGAAAGCTTCAGATCGTCAGTATAGCCGTCCTGCTTGCATTGCAGTTCGATCGTCCAGCGTATTTTAAGATTCTTTTTATCTAAAGCAGAAAGCTGCGAGGCATCGTAGATGCCGTTTGTATGGATCAGCGAATTCGTTTCTGTTTCTTCATCAAATGTATTGATGCCCAGCTGGTCGTTCGCTTTTGTCTGTCCATCGCCTCTGTCCTCATCGGGAGTGCCCGAAGATATAGGGTGGTAAGCGTTGAATTTCAGACTTGCGTCAGTCATCGCGTTGCGGTAGTACAAGCATTTTTTGGAGTCCTCCACGGTGTCAGATACGCTGCTGCTGTATGTAGTATCGGCAGCATCATATGCAAGACTTGATCTGGCGCTGACATATGTTCCTACATCAGTATTCTCAGCCGAATTCTGCCGTTCGGGGAACTGTGAGACTATACCGCTGTGAGTATAAATTATCTTAAAAGATGTTTTGATCTTAACTTCCGGAGCAACTCCCGTTTCTCCTGCCGTCAGCCATGGTCTTAGGTCGATCGCTTTTTCGTTATTTTGCTCAGATATTTCAAAAAAGTTCGCTGACGCTTTTCCGCAGACCGTATCGTATTCAAGCTTTGGAGGGTCTGTGAGTTCCACACCTGTACTATCATACGCAGCTATCGTATCAGCACCTTTTATCATCTCTATACCGTCAATATCGCCGATCATCTTTTCCGCCACTCCGCCATTAGTGTTTCTTTTGTTCATAAATATATGGCTGCTGTGGTAAATGGAAATATTATTGTTTTTTAAGAGTGCTTTCAGAGCACTTATAAGATCTTTGTCAGTTGTATTGAACGTTATAGTTGAAACAGTTGTGATATTTACATCATTTTTCACGTCATCCATTACAACGTTTGTATTGCCCTCAAGCGTTTCGACCTCTATAGTATTGCTGAAAAGGTCGGCAAAATTTAGCTGTACTGAGTGATTATTTTGCACTGCACCATTTATCTTGCCGCTTACATTCGGATAAAGACTTGAAGGCGTAGTTAGCTGAAACTGATGAAACAGGACATTTTCCGCTTTAGCCGTAGTCATTGTAAGATAATAATCCTCTGTCAGATTTTTTGTATCGGTCGAGAGGTCAAAGCGGTCTGTGTCGCCATCATTAGCAGTGCGGATAGTGGTTTTCTTTTCGCCTATCATTACCGTCATATTTCCTTTTTCGTCCTCAACGAAAGACCCGTCAGCTTTAGTTGTCTTAGTAAATTCCAGCTGACTGCTTACCATATCCGAAAAATCTGCTTCGCTAAAGGCTTTGCCGCTGCTGTCTGTAAAATCAGAAAACGGAAGCTGAAGTATTTCACCATTGTACTTTTCTTTGCCTGTTATAGTGTAATAATACTCTTTGTTCTTATTGTTTTTGTCTATAAGCACAAACTGCGTTCCTTTAGGTATAGTTTTCTCAGTTCCGCCGAAGTTGACATTCAGGTTCAGTACCTTATTATAGTTCCAGTCAAGTCCCGAAGAGCCGCCCATTATATCTTTTATGAAAGTATCAGCAGGGTAAGCCCAGCGCAGATAAGCGGTAACAGGGGTATCGTAGTTTTCGACAAGTACCTTAGGCTTGCTGCCGTTAAAGCCGTTATCGCCCGTTTCATCTGTATATTTGCTCGGGTAATACTGCGTGCCGCTGAATGCCGTAGTGTAGAAATCATACTGATATATCTTTCGCGTCATCACCGGCACATAGACGTGGTAGACCACAGTAGGGGATTTGCTGACCGTAGGGTCGGTATACTGCACGTCGATAAGGGTAAACTGTCCTCTTGTGTCGCTGTCGAAAGTATCCGACTTGGCTTGGAACTGTGTGAACTTTTTATCTGTTACGTTGCAATTAACGGTTAAGTTTTCAGTTGACAGCGTAACATTATCCCCGCTGATATTTGCCTTATAGACATTGACAGCGCTTGCATTTGGTATAGTATTATTTGTAAGAATACTCAGATACGAATTTATTTGGTCTTTTATATCATTCGTGTTATCTATCAAGATCACTGGAATATCCTTTAAAATATCCTGCTCTGTGCTGAAAGTCAGATTTTTATAATTCGTAATATCAGTTGGGCTAATATTGTTATAACGTTTTGCACTAGAATTGGTTGCATCTTTTTTATCTGCAATTATGCTTTCCACCGCCTCTGCGCTCGTTCCGTCGCCGGTGAGGAATTTTGTGCCTGTGCCGACATTCTTGGCAGGGCTGCTGGTCGCATAAGGAAAGTTGTCGTCACTTGTATCGACGCGGCTGATGTTAGTCGCCGTTGTAATATCCGACAAATTCTTTCCCCTTGTGCTTTCGTCAAGGCACGCACCGTTGTAGTCGGCGGGGATAACGGTAGCGGTATTATTTGCAGTGCCGAATACCTTATCAGCCTTTGTATTATCTCCCTGAACGCTCCAACCAACGATCTTAAATGTTTTACCGCCGCTGTATCCGCTGAACAGACCATAGTATGAAGAACCGCTGAGCGTTACGCCGTTTACTACAATGTTATATGCATTTACATTTGCACCACACGAACCGATTATACCGCCAGTTCCTGCGGAGGAACCTCCTTGGATTTTGCAATTTTCAACTTTGCTGTTGCAGATTTTTCTCTCAGCATTATTCGTTCCTATCAAGCCGCCTGCTCCATTAGAAGTAATACTGTTTGTTTGACTGATCGTATATCCCGAAACGCTGCAGCCGTCAATGTGGTTTGAATAAGTCTTTTTCTTGAACTCAACCGTTTCACTTCCAGTGGCAGGAAAATAACCAAACAGACCGCCTACATGTTCAATACCGCTAAGTTTATTATCACCATTTCCCTCAACATTGCAGTTATAGGCTCTTACGTTCAATCCGGTATTTGCATTTCCTATCAGACCGGCGACATTTTTACCATACATATCAACATTCTTCAGATTAAAATTTATAAGCAGAACGTTGCTTTTATATGCTAATCCTATCGCGCCGCCTACGCCGTTAAAAGCACCTTTGGTCTCTTTCCCAGAATATCCTATGCAGCCGTCTTTGGTAGCTGTAACAGTAACATTTCTTATTATTACTTTACTTAAAGTACTAGTATTAGTACTTTCACACAGCTGACCGATAATGCCTCCGCAATTGATCTTTACATTATTAGTACCAGTGTCATCACTGCTATTGTCTGATGTAACAGATTCATTAAACTGGCTTGTTTTCTCGGTAAGGGTATTTACATACAGATTTGCATTTCCCAACATATAGCCTATAACTCCGCCTGCCGCAGACAGCGTTCCTTTTACGGAAAGATTATTGGCTGAACATTCATTGATGTAAATAGACAGCGATTTGTCGGGCACATAGCCGATAAAGCCGCCGGTCACCCTTTCGCCGCTAATAGTCAAATCATTAAGAGATACATTCCAGAAATTGTATTCGCGTGAAACAGCACTCGTAATGTCGGTCGCTGTGTATCTTAGCGAACCGATCATACCGCCTGTATTCGCCGCCTTGTTTGTGTCAGACGTCATTTTGATCTTTTTATTATCACCCCATTGCTCTTGCGTTAAAATTCCCGACAAAGTAAGGTCATGAATGGAATTTGATTTTTCTTTGCGACCATCATCAGTTTTAGCTTTCACATCAAAATACAGGTCATTAAAAAGACCAAGACCTATTTTGTCTGCGCTTTTAGTTGTAGTATCCTTCAAATAATTTTTGTAATAGCAATCCCACTCACTGCTGTGGTTTTTAAGATTAGTATTCAGCTTTATCGTACTGCCGTTTCCGTCAAGGCCGTAAAGCGCAAGGATATTTTTACAGATCTCGCTATCCCCCATCTCCTGCGGATAAAGCTGACCTATACCTCTGAAACAGTTCGGCAGGTCGTATTTTGCATTTTCAGCAAGCTCCATATAGTGATAATTGCCGCTGCCGGTTATCGCCCTTGCAGGGTAGCTGCCGTCTGTGTCAGCCTTAGTATACTGCCTTATGATGTACGGAACAGCGTCAGCCTTGCCAGTACTGTCCTTTTTCGCAAGCGTAAAATCACTAGGCTGTGTTGTATCATCTGTACCCACCGCCGAATATTTTGCAAGGTGCGTGGTCTTATTCTCACCGCCGTATGACTTTTTCACATTATAATTGCCGTCAGTCCCGGCGTTGCCGCACATCGACTGCGTTATCTCAGAAAGAATGAAAAGCGACTGAGAGTCGGGAACGACCATTGTTGTTTTGTCTTTGCCCTCTTCCTGCGTAAAGCTTATCTTGTTTTCAGAAGCAGGGTCAAGGTCGGGGATAGGATAATTCTTATCGCTGTTATCAAGAATGGTGCTTGCTATACTGTAACTGCCAGCTTCATTAAAGCAGTAGGCGTTTACAACTCTGCCGACTATCTGATTTACATAGAGATAGTTATTCAGTACATCAACATTTTGTATTTTGTCGTTTGTATTCTTGTAAACTTCAAAATTATCTTTGCCGAGCGGCGAGATCTTCTCACTGCCCATATTTCTGAACACAAGTCCGCCGTTTACGACCGCACCGACATATCCGCCTACGGGTATAACTGTGGTGTACTTATAATAGTCGTTGTTGTTCTTAGAAGTTTTCAGCTGTATTTTTGTATTGGAAAATGAAACTGAAACACCGTCAATAATATTGTCGCCGCCCAGTATTCTTCCAATTACTGCGCCGTATACGGGCGTACCGTTATCGTAAGTCAGCTGACCATCTGCACCATTTTTATCGTTTGTTAAAGTGATAGTTTTCGCCGTTACTTTTATATCCAGATCTTTCACAACGCAGCCGTTTGAAACAGATACAAAAGGCTTATCAGAGGGGTTTTCAATGACCATTTTATTGCTATTGTATTTTTTTCCTGTAATAACTCCTCTGAATGCGTAATCTGAGCCTGCTTGTCCAAGTCCTGCAAATTTTTCAGACAGGGTTATAGTACCGCCATTCTCAGCATTGCCCTCAACAAGGTAATACGCCCCCGCAAGGTATGAACAAACATCTGCTTTTGTTATGCTTATGCTTTTGCCGGTATCCTCTACCCATTCATCGCCTGATTTTTTCATAGCAACGAATTTTGAGCCATTATATTCGATTCGTGTATGACCTTTGCCGCCGGCTTTGTCGGAATCCCACTTTTCAAAGTTTTTGTCTTTAGTTGCAGCATTAAGATAATCGTTATCTATATACATCGAAAAGCCTTTGCTGACGTTGCCGCTGCTGAGAATTTCTGCGACCATTGAAAGCGTTGCGCCGTCGTATATGATAAACGGGTCGTTGTATGTACCGCAGCCATCACCCATTTCCTTGCTGACGTGGTTTACAGCTATTTCGTGAGCATTAGTTACTGAACCACCGTATTCGGTTGCTACATAAGGCAGGAAACTTGAGAAATCAAAACCGCCCTTAACACCGGAAGTTGAAGAAGTAGCCGCAGTTGCCTTTGCCTCTGCACTTTCTGGTGAAGTAAAGTGGTTCGTATCATCAGCGGCGTGCATATCCAAATAACGTCTTTGGTCGTTATCCCCTGCGTCGGGAGCAAACTCCTTTGAGTGAGAAATCTCTCTGCCGTAGGTAACGTTATGCTTTGCGCTGCCGTCAGCAGCCCAGTCTTCATCATAGTTATAGTTGTATATCGCAGAAGAACCGCCCTCAGAAGTGTACTGCAATGTATGTATCAGCGTAGCCTTAGTGAATATAGAGCTTTTGGTTTTATAACTTTTTTCAAAAGCGGTCTATGCAGCCGTTTTGACATCACTAGTAGATTTTCTGCCGTCAAGACGCATATCGCTGAACTGTATAGTCATCTGCAATACTTTGTCGCTGCCTGCCGTGCCTATCAGCGCACTTGCTGCTTTTTCGTTATCAGCATAGCCTCTTGTTGAAACTCCGCTGATCTTTGCTTCAGTATAGCTGCCGATATTGCGTACAATGAGCGCCATATTTGCAGTATTGTAGTCAGCTTCATTGAGGTTATTGATAGTAAGACCATCAAGAGCAAGTCCAGATATTGTAAGGCTCGCCTTTTGAGTTGAAGAACCTTCCAAATTGCCGCAGATCAATGCGCCCGAACCCTGCACGTTGAGTTTTTCTGTCGCCGAAGCAAGGCTGTTGCGGTATGCCGCCGCCGTTCCGGAGATAGTGCAGTTTGTAAGCGTTATATTTTTTGTGACATTTCTAAACAGACCACACTGCATAAGATAGTGCTGGCTGTAAGCCCATGTAGAATATTTCGTTCCGTGCGCATTCTGTATTTCTTTATTGTATAATTTGAAGGTGACTCTGTTGCGCGCTATGGTATCAGAAACATCAACGGGGTAGTAGGAAAGCCCTGTAAGATCTATATCTGTATCTGTATCCGTAGGAAATGTGCTGTACTTACTGAAATAATCATCGCGGATATTCTTTGCCGCATAGGTATAAGCGCTCCAAAGAGTTGCCTTTTCTCCGCCCGTCTGTGAAGCCTTTTCACGCAGGTAGTCAAGATCATAATAGTAGCGTGTGTACTGGTTCGGCTGTGTCTTTCCGAGATCAGTTTTCGGCTTATACTCGTTGGAATTTTCACCGTTCATATTAAGCACATTGCCGCTTGTACGGATAGAAACAAAGCCCTCGCCGGAAGCGCCTATGTCGTCGCCCTTCATAGTTCTGCCGACTATCTCATCATAAGTGCCGGCAGTGCCTGTATAGGTCATGCCCGCGCAGTCATAAGCGCTGGGGTCAGTTATCTCAAGATAAAGGCGCTTTGGTTCAACTGCGTTGTTTATTGGTGTATTATCCGCACTACTTTGTAACGTTCTTTCTTCATAACCCTTGCCAACAATAAGTCCGACAACTGAAGCTTTTGCATTTTCACTGTTGATACTAGAACTGGTATATTTTAAAGAATTTACCTGCCAGTAGCCGTAGGAGCTTGTAACAAGTCCGCCTATTGTTTTTTCAACGTCTTGTTTATTTACGATTATTTTAGAGCCGTCAACCGTAACGCCGTTACTATGAGAAGAATTGTCGCCGATAGTAACGTTCACGTTGTTCCAAGAACCGCCAAGCAGACCGCCTGTGCCGTTGTTGTCTGAGCTATCTGTAATGCTAAAATTGCTGACCTTGACATTATTCAATTTGATCTCGTGTTTGGTAGTTTGATGTTCAACAACGCCGATAAGTCCGCCGTAGCCGTAGAAATGGTATTCTTTTTTGCCGTCTTTTTTTAAGTTTATCGAGTTTTTCATCTCTCCTCTTACGGTAATGCCGTTTACTGTAACATTTGAGCCGGAGTTTTTCACATGACCGATAGTGCCTGCCGAAACGCCATTATATGAGCTGTTTGCATTGCCAGCAAGCGTCATGTCAAAGTTAGACGTGCAGTCTTTTAAGGTAACATTCGCAGTATCACTGTCCACTCCGAAAATTGTACCTACGTCTATTCTGTGCGCATCTTTTCTCATTATTATATTGACATTTGACTTCACATTTTCCGCTGTTGTATTTCCGCTAAACTGCGCAGCAGCCGCGCCGCAGTAAATATCGTCAGCGTTTGCGTCGATACAGATACTGCCGTCAAGAGTTAGATCTTTAATAGTCGCTTTGGAAATTTCGGCAAAAAGCCCCTGATATTTGTGATCGTATACTGCGCCGGTGTTGCCGTTGTCTTTTCCTGCTTCATTTTTGGCTTCATCGGCACCTCTGTATCCGTAAGCCTCGCCTATCGCCAAAGTTATCTTATGGTTTCCGCCGTCAAGAGTACCGATAAAATCAGTGTTTCCGCCGTCATCACGGGTAAGACCGCGCAGACCAGTACCGCTCAGATCAACATCGCCCGTAAGCGTGATATTCTTTTTCAAGATACTTGCTGACGTATCACAGCCGCTAGTAGTAAATGCACCCGACTTTGTTGCAGTATTATGCTGTATACAAAGCGCCAGCTTCATAAAATCAACAGTATTTGCAATTTTATATTCGTTATTTTCGGCATTAAGACCTTTCAGCGTAACTGTATGTGCATTTTCGTCATACTTTACAACGCCTGCTTCTTCAATCGTTTTGTCGCCTATAAGCCTTATGACCTGTCCCCACGAAGAAACATCTTCTACTTTTTTGGTTTCTTCCTTAGGTCTTATATAAGTCCAGCCTTTTTTGGTATCAGGGTCATAATTCGAGCCGCTTCCCAAAGCATATATCAGACCATCGTCTTTGCCGCCGTCGGTCTGCAAGTTTACAAGAAGAGCATTTGTCACACCTGTTAATCCGCTTAAATCCGTTTTGCCCGAAAAGCGAACAACGCTGCCGTAGTTGCCGTAATCGACTACTTTATCCACAACGCCAGATTCTACATTTCCGGAAATGGTGTTTTCACCGCAAATATCCAGAAAGCTAGAATAAACAGAATAAGCGATACCGCCGGAGTTGCCTTTTGCTTCAGTTTCGTTTACAATAATTTTGTTAGTTCCGTCGATTTTAAGATAGGTTCTGCCTTTGCTTTCTTTATACCAGCCTAAGTCGCCGACAATTCCGCCGCCGTTCTGGGAATTGTCGCCGTTAAGAGTTAACTCTGTCTTGACGTTTTTAATAGTGAAAGTATTTTTAAGATTACCATTTACATTCAGAATTTTTCCGATAATTCCTCCGACAGTACCCTTGTTAGATTTAACTTTAAAGTCAACATCACTATTTGCATCTTTTGCTGTTTCATTGTATATTGTAATTTTTGCCGCACTACTTTCGGTGTCATTTCCTTTTAATTCAAATCTTCCTGCAAATCCGCCGCCTGCATTAGCGGATACGGTTATTTCTTTTTCAAATTTATAATCGCTCAGGTCAATGTTGAATTCAGCGCCCTCGGCGGCAGAGTAAACACCGAACACTCCGCCCGCACCGCTCTCCGATGGAGCACCCGTAACCGTGACAGTAAGCGTTCCGCTGTTTGTATATGATACGCCATCAGCAAACGCGATCTTTGCACCGTTCGCCTTGCCGATCAGACCGCCTGCGGCGTTTCCCTTGTTTTTGTCCGCTGCCGTTATCGTCCGCGCAGCGGTTATTTTAGGCATTTCATTTATCGTCAGAACAGCCCCTGTGTTCATCTGCCCGATAACGCCGCCCGCAAATTTATTTGCTGAAACACTGCCTAAAGACTTGCTTGGCTTTTCGGCTCCTTTTGTATCCTTGATTTTTCCGGTTACGGAAAGAGAAAGCGCTGAATTATCCTGCATAGTGCCGCATATGCCGCCTGCGGTATCTCCGCCGACAACGTCTGCATTATTTAGGTATCCCACATGAATATCAGCTTTAGCGTCCTTGCCAAGATCACCGATAACGCCGCCGTATTGAGCTGACACGTCTGCAACGATATTCCAAGTCTGCGGAGTATCATTTTCGCCTTTTACAACGTGTTTTGCAAAAAGCGGCTCAGTGCCTGTTCCGCCGGCTTTTAAGTAAACAGGTTTATCTTTATCACTACTATTTTGGTTTGTTACAACAGCGTCAGTTGTGACATAGTTGAAAAGTGAAGAGTTTTCCCACGTCAATCCGGTAAAAACGCCATAAGGGTTACTTTCAGTCGCCAAAACGATGGTGATCTTGCCCGCAAAGGGGTGGTCAGCCGTACCTATGCCGACAAAATTTTTTAAAATATAAGCGCTGTCGTTTAATGTTATGGTGAGCGTATCCTTTTCATTATAGCCGACAAGCCCGCCGCTGTCCTCTAATGTCCCGTTTACATAAGCTTCCAGATCTTGACCGCTAGCTATACTTACTTCTTTTGCGTACTCTCTGTATTGAGGCTCTGCCGCTGCCGCTTTCATAGCTGCGTCCGGGATAAGACCGCTTATCTTGCTTATAATGTCAAGATCGGGCATATTATCCGCTATCTGCTGCATTGGCATACCGGTAGTCATGACCGCCGCCGCTATCACAAAAGCAGAAATACGGCGCAGCAAGCCTTTATGTTCTCTTCTGAAACAGCTTTCAGGCTGAGTATTTTTTCCTTTCCTTTTAAGTATTTTATGCTCCATCTGTTTTTCTCCTTATGAGGGCGTAAATTCTGTTTTAACATATTTCTCGCTGAATTCGTCAAGGGCTGTGCCGTTTTTTTGATAGAAATGCACAGCATAACGGCTGACAGCATTTTCAACGGTCGTATCTACTGAAAATGTAATTATCGTTTTGCCGTCGTTTTTAGTGAAAGTATATCCCTGCAATTTGCTGAATATTTCAAGATCATTTTTATCCAATTCTAATATAGCATTATCATACGTCAGCGTAATGGTACCTTTTCCCGCTCCGCTGATAACGTAATTGTAGGCGTCGAAATCTGTCGGCTTTGTACCCGTAATAAGATTGTCGGTAAATTCTCCGCTCCATTCAAGGCTTTGGCTGCTTCGTGAAACGGCTCTGAGTTTACCGCTTATCGCCTTTATATCCTCGTATTTTCCGACAGGCGTTGCAGTTATTTCTACCGCATACTTCGGCGTTGACAATGTATCGGGGTCGCAGTGCAAAATAAATTTCATCTTAGTCTTTGTATTGGCAGGCAGCTTAAACAAGCCGCTATACTCGCCATTCGACTCCGGCCCGTTTATAGCAGTTTCTGTATTTGTGATAGGACTAAGTGTATACTGCGTATTTTCAGTATCTCCGTCAAGATAAGCAAGCTTATATTTATCGCTTTTTGTTTCAGATGTGATGTCTGTACCATCGTAATTCACAAGTTTTGCCGTTATGCGGAAATAAATATCTGAGCCGTATACGCCCATGCCCTTTTTATCATAATTGCATACGTCAATTGTCACAGCAGGATCTGTGGAGTTTTCCGCAAAACCTATACGCTGCACTTCTGAGTCGCTCACGTACAAATATCGTGACGAAAAAAGCATCTCGTCGCTTTCGGAAAGAGAGATAACTCTTTTAGAATGTGTAGTACCCATATACGCCGCATATGTAGCCGCCCCGCTTAAAAGTACGGCGACTATTATCAGCCATACGGTTATCCACGAATTTCTCAGTATTTTGAGTTTCTTTTTTATTCTGTCGATAATTTCGTTATTCAAAATAACAGCCGCCCCCTTTCCTAAAAATATTGCAGTGCCGTTTTAATCTACGCTCTTTCTTGCGGTGATATAAAGCATATCGGTCTCTTTATTATTAGTAAGGTTTTTGTTTTCCCATTTTATTTTGAGCACATAGTAATCTACAAAGCCTACGTCGCCAACTTTTCCCGTTACAGGCAGTCCTGTTGCCTGCCAGTATAGCGGCTCGGCATATTCGTTGACTTTATCATATCTGCTATAATTATGCGTATGAAACGTTGTTCCGCCGCCGATATTTTCTTCGCCGTTGCCAATGGTATGACCGTTTTCGTCAGCCTTATCGTTCAGAAAGCCGCCTTTAACAGTTACGTTGCCCTGCGTCTTGTCAGTTGAATCAGAAATCTGATACGGGTAGTAATAAGTATTTCCGTCAAGCTCAGACTTATATTCTGCTATCTCATAGCCGCTTCCTACTGTCGGCTTTTCGGTTATGCCCTTTGAAATAACGTCTTCATATGTTTTGCTGTCTACACGGTACAGCTCGTAATCAAAATCTATATTAGTCGTTCGTGCTATTTGAAGATCATATTTTGAAAGATATTTACCCGTAACGCAAAAAACATATGTGCCCTCTGTTATGCGCGTTTTGTTTTCGTCATCAAGACGCTCCTCAACGTTGATATTTGAGAGGTCTATCATCTCAACAGGCTCTTCGTTGCCCGCGCCTATCTTGATAGTAGTCGGGGCGTTTATCTTTATTACCGTCGCTGTTTTGCGCTCGCTCGTGAACCATGCAAATACCGGCAGACCTATCACCAGCACCAGTGTTACAACGGCTGCTGCGGAAGCCTGTATCTTCTTTGAGCGTGAAAGTCCTTTCCATTTCAGCTGTATCTTTTTCATTAGTTCTTTGAATTTTACCACTCGGCTGCCGCACCTCCAATGCGAATCAGTTTACTGAATTTACCGGGCTGACTGTCATTTCTGCCATGAGAAACATTATATAGTCGCCAATGTCCTCATCAGCATTATTGTACTGAATACTAAGTCTTGAATAATTCTTTGTTATATCATCTTGAGTAAGTTTGCTTTCGCCATAATAGCCTTTTAAAAAGCCGCCGGGGTCTTTATTAAGCTTTTTAAGCACCTCGTTTGTGCCGTTTATCGTTTGGCATATTACACCCTTGCTGGAATTTTCCAAGACCGCCTCTCCAAGCGTTTCGGGCCACACCCAGTAAACGGTCACTTCGCAAGGCTGAAGCTCGCCATTTTCATTTTTTGTGAAATTTATCTCTTCTTCAAAATCATCATCTATCATATCGGAATAATATTTACCGTCGTGATGCCTGAAAAAAAGTATGTGGCTGTCAACGTAGGCCGCCAGCGTTTTATCGCTCTCGCCAAGTGCGACGGGCGAAGGCTCTGCGTCATAATCGGTTTTTCCGTTTGAATCAGCAGGGTACTGTTTTTTATATGGTGTGATCTTCAAATTATAGTTAACTTTTATAGTCTGCTGTTCTTTCGGGACTATCCAAAAGCGGAGAGTGCCATGGCTTCCCGGGTGGATGCCGGTATCGTCTTCGTTAGTTTCGCTGTCTTTATAGTTATTCGCATTGTTCTCCTTAGTCACCAGCCACTGTATGCTCTGTCCATCGGCAGTAGTAAGCACGCAGCTGTCAGCGCCCAGTCTTTTATATGATGAATCGAGGCAGCTGTCTAAAAAGCCCTCCGTGCCCTCAGTTTTTAGTTCAAAAGGCAGTGATACAGACTTCATATCGCCGCCGGTAACGTCAGCGTTCTTATTCATAGTGAACCATGAAAATGTATAGACAAAGATAATCAAGCACAGCAGTACGGCAGAAGACGCAAATTTTATAAAAGCAGTTCTGCGTTTGTTTTTATCAGCGTCAATATCTGAGATATGTTCCTCTGCATTTCTAGTTTTCACAATAATTTCCACCTCGTCAAATACATACACTTATACATTATGTATTATAAAATAAAATAGGAAAAAAATCAAGCACAAAGATGTTAATATGACAAATAAAAAAAGAAATTTTATCAAAAAAATGTTTGACCGCGATAATCATCTGCCGCGGCATCAAGAAACTTTTTCGGTGCGTTTGACATAGGCTGAAACTGCGAACAGAGAAGTTTGACTTTATGTTTATTATATGGTATAATGAATATTGAATATAGATCAGCAAAATTTTGATCATGTGGGGGATAAAGTGAAAAAAGTATTGGGCAGATCATTGAAAATTCTATTTTTGATCTTTGGTATCATTATAATATTTATAATAATATCTTTTGTTCGGCATAAAATATGCAGTTCAAAAGAAAAAGACCTGCTTGCTCCTCTTGGCGAACTTGTAGAAGTGAACGGCCACAATATGAGCATATACACAGAGGGCGAGGGCGATAAAACGCTTGTATTTATGTCAGGCGGCGGAACTTGCTCACCAATATTGGACTTCAAATCGCTTTATTCGCTTTTAAGCAGCGAATATAAGATCGCAGTGGTAGAAAAATTCGGCTACGGTTTTAGCGATATTGTAGATGAAAAAAGAGATATAGATACTATATTGAGCGAAACGAGAATGGCACTCGATAAAACAGGGATACATGGGCCGTATGTGCTTTGTCCGCATTCATTATCCGGACTTGAAGCTTTATACTGGGCGCAGAAATATCCCGACGAGGTCGAAGCGATCGTCGGCTTAGATATGGCAGTACCTGACTATTACGACGAAATGAACATAAGTATCCCTACGATGGAGTTAGGGCATTATGCCGCTGTTTTGGGTATCACAAGGTGGATACCCAGCCTTGCAGAAAGCGACGCTATCAAATACGGAACGCTTTCCGAAAAGGAAAAAGACATTTACCGAGCAGTATTTTATCAAAAAACAGCTACTAAAACCATGATAGATGAAGCCAAAGTCGTAAAAGATAATGCGAAGATTGTAAAAGAAAACGGTATCCCGCAAGTGCCGATGTTATTGTTTATTTCCGACGGCTCGGGCGGCACTGGTTTTACAAAAGAAAAGTGGAGAAGTATCCCCGAAAAATATATCTCAGATCATGACAGCGCAAGCTGTATTGAGTTAGACTGTCCGCATTATATTCACGACTATGAGTACGAAGCGATAAGCAAAGAGATCAGAAATTTTATCAAGTAAGTATATTCAAAACCCACCGATACAGCGCAAAAAATGTATCGGTGGGTTTTATGTTCTAGTAAGTTTCTGTTTTATGTGCTAATAGGCGTTGCGGGGGCATGGCGCAGTATTCGACTTTACAGGACCCTACGAAAAAAAGTCTGTAAAAAGTCAGCAAACTGTGATAAAATAGAAATAATACCACAGGAGGCTGATTTTTTATGGCAAGAAGGAAAAGAAAACCGATGAGTGAGGGAAAGAATAATATCATAGGAATGCTGCTTGAGGAATACGACATCAAGTCTGCAAAGGATATTGAGGATGCCCTCAAAGACCTTCTTGGAGGGACGATCCAGGAAATGCTTGAGTCCGAAATGGACGAGCATCTGGGATATCAGGAATATGAGCGTTCCAGCAATCCTGACTATCGCAACGGCAGGAAAACCAAGAAAATTCGCGGAAACTTCGGAGAAACTGAAATAGAAGTACCGCAGGATCGTGACGGCAGTTTTGAGCCCA